>Ga0315912_10002528_pt1 | contig 19284 bp, 13 predicted proteins | sample VfabasoilMG_FD_204469 | JGI IMG/M metagenome (GOLD analysis project Ga0315912, IMG submission 204469) | Garden soil microbial communities collected in Santa Monica, California, United States - V. faba soil | ecosystem: Environmental > Terrestrial > Soil > Garden | place: USA: California...
GTCGCGCCGGCCGCCGTAGCGAGCCCCGGCCTGCAGACCGCGGGCCGCCCCGCGTGAGGCCGGCCGAGGCCAGGGCCCGCGAGCCGGTCGTCGAGCCGGCCGTCGAGCCGGCAGAGCCGCCTGCCGCCGCCGCGCCCGCTGCGCGCCGGCGCCCGGACTCGATCCTGCCCGTGCTGCTGCTCGTGGCGCTGCTGCTGGGCGGCGCCGGCTTCGTCGCCTTCGGTCCGCTGGCCGACCTGAGCCACGCGGCCGGGCGCGACCGCCTCGCGGCCTGGCTCGCGCAACAGGCCTTCGGCGCGGGCTGGACCTATCTGCTGCTCACGGCGGCGGCCGTGGCCCTCGGGGCGCCGCGCCTGCTCTTCGCGGCGGCGGGCGGCGCGTTCTTCGGCTGGGAACTGGGGGGCGCCCTGGCGCTCGCCGGCACGCTGCTCGGCTGCCTGGTCGCCTACTGCGGCGCGCGTCGTCTCGGGCGCGGCTGGGTGCACGCGCGCCTCGGGCCGCGGCTGCGCATCGTGCAGGCGCTGGTGGCCGGCAACGGCGGCCAGGCCACGCTCGTGTTGCGCCTCCTGCCGGTGGGCAACTGCCAGCTCACCAACGTGCTGCTGGCGCTCGCCGGAGTGCGTCCGCTGGCCTTCGTCTGCGCCTCGGGCCTCGGCATGCTGCCCAGCACGCTGGTCACGGCGCTCTACGGTCAGGGCGCGGCGGAGGGTTCGCTGCGGCTGATCGTGAGCGCCTCCGCCCTGCTGGTCGTGCTGGTGCTGTGCGTGCCCTGGCTCCTGCGCGCCCATCCCGCCGGGCGCCGCTTGATGGCGGCGCGCGCCGAACGGTCGATGGGCGGGCCCGGCGGCGCCTGAGGGCCCGGGCGCACGTTGCGGGCGAGCCGTGGCGCGCACGACCCGACCGGGCCCACGGGCGCCCCGCCGCGGCTCAGCGCGCGGGTTGCGGCTGCAGGCGCTCCGCCACGCGCGCGGCCGCCAGGCCGATGGCGCCCGGGTGCAGGTGGCGCGCGCGCAGGGCGGCCAGGTCCTGCCGCTGCCGGCGGTAGACCTCGGTGTCGTCGAGCAGCGGGTCGAGCGCCTCGACGAGCAGGCGCGGGTCGGTGTCGCTCAGCAGCACCTCCGGCGTCACCCGCCGGCCCGCCACGAGGTTCACCATGCCCACGAAGGGCGGCACGAGCAGCCAGCGCCGCATGCGCTCCTCGAGCGGCGTGATGCGGTAGAAGACGACCAGCGGCGTGCCGAACATGGCCGTCTCCAGCGTGGCCGTGCCGGAGGCCACGAGCGCGCAGCGGCAGCTGGCCATGACGCCGTGCACGTCGTCGCCGTGCACGTGCAGCGCGATGCCGGCGGCGCGCGCGGCGCGCTCCACGTGGGCGCGTTCCACGTCGGAGACGTGCGCGCTGTGGAAGCTGCAGTCGGGATGGCGTTCGAGCAGGCGCGCAGCGGCGGCCAGCAGCAGCGGCATGTGCGTGGCCACCTCGCGCGGGCGGCTGCCCGGCAGCAGGGCCACGGCGCGCGGGCGCGCGGCGATGTCGGCACGGCGCGGCGGCGGGTCGGGGAGCCGGTCCAGCAGCGGGTGGCCGACGTGCACGGCCGGCAGGCCGGCGCGCTCGAAGAAGGCTTGCTCGAAGGGGAAGAGCACGAGCGCCTCGTCCACCACGCGCGCGAAGCGGCGCACGCGCCAGGGCGCCCAGGCCCAGAGCTGCGGGGCGATGAAGTACAGCACCGGGATGCCGCGCCGGTGCGCGAGGCGCGCCACGAAGAGGTTGAGGCCCGGGTAGTCCACGAGCACCACGGCGTCGGGCCGGCGGCGGTCGAAGGCGCCGCTCACGCGCCGCAGCAGGCCGAGCAGCGCGGGCGCCGCGGCGACGGCCGGGCGGATGCCGAAGATGGCGTGCGCCACGAGGTCGGCGTGCAGGGCCACGCCGGCGCGGGCGAGGCAGCTGCCGCCCAGGCCCTCGACCTGCAGCCCGGGCAGGCGCGGCCGCAGCTCGTCCACCAGCGCCGCGGCGTGCTGGTCGCCCGAGGTGTCGCCCGCGCTCACGAACAGCCGCGGCTCAGGCAAGGTGCCGGACCTGCTGCACGAGCGGGGTGAGACGGGCGAGGGCGCGCTCGAGGTGCTGCGCCGGCACGAGCAGGTGGTCGCGCGAGAAGGCGGCGAAGGCGCCGAGCGGCACGTCGGCGCGCGCGCAGGCGTCCGAGAGCGCGGCCAGCACGCCGACGACGTCCCAGGCCAGCGGCGTGTCGAGCGTGAGCACGCAGAAGCCGCGCTCGACCTGCTGCGGCGCCGGGAAGTGGCTGAGCGCCGGCTCGGGCACGAGCGCCGAGACCTCGCGCTCGTCGGCGCACACGCAGGTCCAGTCGAGGCGTGCGCGCAGGATGCCGGAGAGCACGGGCGAGAGCTGGTTCGTGGTCCAGGCGCCGAGCGCGAAGGGCCCTCTGCGCACGACGAGCGTCGAGCGCTGCAGGATCTGCTGGCTGGTCTCGCTCATGCGCGGCGGTCGCGCGCGGCGGCGCGGCCGAGGTGTGGGCGCCTCAACGGACCAGCGCGCCGAAGCGCGTGAACCAGGTCTCGGGCACGGCGATGGCGTCCGGGCTGCCGCGCACGAGCGCGAAGTAGGCCGCCTGCAGGCCGAGCGTCACGGGGCCGGCGACGCCCGCGCCGACGACGTGGTCGTCCACCTCGCGCACGGGGGTGACCTCGGCCGCCGTGCCGGTGAGGAAGACCTCGTCGGCCGTGAACAGCGCGTCGCGCGTGATGGGCGCCTCGACGATCTTGCGCAGGCCGAGGTCCTCGCGCAGGCGCTGCGCGATCTCGAGCACCGTCTCGCGCGTGATGCCCGGCAGGATCGAGCCGTGCGTGGGCGGCGTCACCAGCACGGCGTCGCGCACCAGGAAGAGGTTCTCGCCGCTGCCCTCGCAGACGTGGCCGGCGTCGTCGGTGAGCAGCGCCTCCGAGTAGCCGAGCGCCAGCGCCTCGCGCTTGGCGAGCGTCGAGGTGACGTACTGGCCGGAGATCTTGGCGCGCGCCGAGAAGCCGCCCAGGCTGCCGCGCCGGTAGGCCGAGACCCGCACGCGGATGCCGCGCTTCAGGCCCTCCTCGCCGAGGTAGGCGCCCCAGGCCTGGGCGGCGATCGCCAGGTGCAGCGGCGGGTTGCTGCCCAGGCCGCCCAGGCGCGCATCGTCCTGCCAGGCGATGGGGCGCAGGTAGCCGTCCAGCAGGTCGTTGGCCTCCAGCACCTCGATGCAGGCGCGCGTCAGCTCGGCGCGCTCGAAGGGCAGCCGCAGGTGGCAGATGCGCGCCGAGTCCTCCAGGCGCCGCAGGTGGTCGGCCAGGCGGAAGATGCTGGCGCCCCCCTTGGTTCCGCCGTCGCCCGCGCCGGTCGCGTAGCTGCGGATGCCCTCGAAGACCCCGACCCCGTAGTGCAGCGTGTGGGCCAGCACGCTCACGCGCGCGTCTTCGAGCGGCACGAGGTGGCCGTCGAACCAGATGCTCGTCATGAGGGTCAGCTCCCCGGGGGCCGGCTGCGAGGCTGGGCATTCTAGCCGGAGCCTCCCCGCGGGCTCGCCAAACGAGCGGCAATTCCCCAGAGTAGGAGGGCCCTCGTCCGCCCCGCTGCGTGCCGCGCGCGCGCCCCCCGATGACGCCCGCCCGCCTCCCCTCGTCCTGCGCGCGCGGCCTCGCCGGAGCGCTGCTCGCCGTCGCGCTCCTGGTGGCCTGCGGCGACACGCCGGCCCCGCTGGCAGCCAAGCCCTTCTCGCGCGTGCTCGTCATCGGCGTGGACGGCCTGGAGTGGGACGTGCTGCTGCCGCTCATGGCCGCGGGCCGTTGCAGCCACCTGGCGGCCCTGGCGGAGCGCGGCAGCTTCGGGCTGCTCGGCACCTTCGTCCCCACCTTCAGCCCCGTGGTCTGGACCTCGATCGCCACCGGCAAGCGCATGGAGGACCATGGCATCACCCACTTCTGGGATGCCGAGCACAGGGCCTTCACCTCCTCGCGCCGGCGGGGCCGCGCGCTGTGGAACATCGCCGACCGCTACGGGCTGTCGAGCAACACCGTCGGGTGGTGGATGACCTGGCCGGTGGAGATGGTGAAGGGCGCGATGGTCTCGGGCACGAGCGCGGAGGCGCAGATCGACAAGAATTGGAAGCCGGCGCTCATGCCGGGCGTGCCGGACCAGGTCTGGCCGCCCGACCTGGAGCCGCGCGTGCTGGCCCTCGCCGCCGAGGTGGGCCGCGCCGAGAACGTCGGTCGCCTGGCGCGCGAGCACGTCTTCCGCCAGCCGCTGCAGGGCGTGCTCGACGCCGACGAGCAGAAGCTCGTGGACCAGACGATGTGGTCGGTGCTCTCGGATGCGACCTACTTCGCCGTCGCCCAGGAACTGCTCCGGACGCAGCCGGCCGACCTGAACCTGGTGTACTTCGGCGGGCCGGACGTGGTGGGCCACCGTTTCTGGCGCCAGGCGCGGCCGGAGGGCTTCGCCTACGCGGGCAGCTCGCCGGCGGCCGACGCGGCGCTGGCCGGGGTGCTCGACGACACCTACGTCTGGATCGACGAGATGATCGGGGAGCTGCTGGCCACCGTCGGGCCCGACACGACCGTGTTCGTGGTCTCCGACCACGGCATGCACGCCGTCGCGCAGCAGGAGCCGCAGAAGGACGACAACACCGGCAACCACCAGGACGGCACGCCGGGCGTGATCATCGCCGCCGGTCCGGGCATCCGCGTGCAGGGCGGGCTGGCCGAGGCGCTGCAGAGCGGCGCCCTGCCGATCCACGGCTCGGTGCTCGCGCTGCCGCCCACGTTGCTCGGCCTGCTCGGCATCCCCGGCGCGCGCGACATGGCGGCGCGCGCCTACAAGAACCTCCTCACGGACGAGGCGCGCGCACGGCTCGAGGCGCTCGAGCTGGTCGAGACGCACGACGAGGGCTTCCGCGAGCCGAGCATGGACTACCTGCCGCCCGAGGCCGAGCAGCAGTACCTCGAGCGCATGGGCGAGATCGGCTACCTGGACCTCGCCCCGCAGGCCGTGAGCCGCCCCGTCGACCCGGCGTCCTTCGTCGAGCCGAAGCAGGAACCGCAGGAGGACCGCTAGCGGCGGGCGTGCGCGCGCCGGGAGCAGGCTTCAATCGGCCCGGTCGATGCGCTAGCTTGCGCTGTCCCTCGGGCCGCAGAGGCCCGCTTGCCCGGCACCCGCACGAGGATCTGCCCCATGGCCGCCCGCCTGTCTCCGACCAAGGCCCGCTTCGACGGCGATGACGACGATGACGACGACGAGGGGGACGAGCCCTGCGAGCCGAAGGGCAACGGCAAGGGCAAGGGCGCCGGCTCGATGCTGGGTGACAAGCTGCTCAAGGGCCGCGTCATCCTGGTGACCAAGCCGGTGGACCGCGAGCTCATGTCGGCCATCGTGGCCCAGCTGCTCGTGATGGACGCCGAGTCGCAGGAGCCGATCACGATGTACATCAACTGTCCGGGCGGCGACGCCGACTCGGGCTTCGGCATCTACGACGCGATGCGCTTCGTGCGCTCGCCCATCACGACCGTGTGCATGGGGCTGGCGGCCAGCGCGGCCATCATCATCTTCCTCGGCGGCCGCAAGGGGCGGCGCTTCGCGCTGCCGCACTGCCGCTTCCTCATCCACCAGCCCAGCAGCCAGGCGCAGGGCCAGGCCAGCGACCTCGAGATCACCGCCAACGAGATCATCAAGACGCGCGACAAGTACAACGGCATCATCGCGTCCGAGACCGGGCGTGCCGCCAAGGACGTCGTGCGCGACGCGCACCGCGACTTCTGGCTCTCGGCCGAGGAGGCGGTGACCTACAAGCTGGCCGACCGGATCGTGACCGGCCTGGCCGAGCTCAACGGCCGCGCCTGAGGCGGCGGAGGCGGCGGAGGCAGGGCAGGCCGCCGAGGACGCCGGGGACGCCGAGGACGGCAGCAGCGCCGAAGGCGCCCGAGGCGCCCGAGGCGCCCAGCCGCGCCCGAGGCGCAGGGCCCGGCGCCGGACGGATCAGCGCCGCTGGGCCAGCACGGCCTTGAGGCGCTTGATCTCGCTGATCTGCTCGAAGATCGAACCGCCCGTGAAGGGCGGGGCGTCCTCGACGAGCTGGCGCAGCGCGTTGATGGCGTCGCGCTGCACCAGGTTGTGGCCGTCGTCGAGCGCGAGGCCGAGGCCGCGGATGGCGTCCTCGCCGCCGACGGCAGCCAGCAGGGCGATCGCTGCCCGGCGTTCGGCCGCGGCGCCCTCCGGGTCGGCCTGCACCTCGGCCGGGTCGCTCTTCAGGCGCTTCACGAGCGGCGAGAGGTCGCCCTCGTCGCGCAGGCCCGCCAGGGCCGTCCGCAGGCGCAGCGCGGCCTCCGCGGCGTGCGCGCGCTGCTCGGGGCTGGCGTCTTGCTGTCGCTCGACCGCCGCGAGCGGCAGGTAGGCTTCGGCCAGCGCATCGAGCGCCGCATCGGAGCCGAGCGCCGTGACCGCCACGGCCGCCTCGAGGCGCACCTCGGCATCCGCGTCGCGCAGGCGCTCGATGAGCTGCGCGCGCAGGTGCGGCAGCGGCAGCTCGCCGGCCTTGCGCGCCGCGAAGCGCCGCAGCGCCACCTCCTCGGACTCCAGGCTGCGTTCGACCAGGTCCCAGTCGCGCAGGTCGGCCAGCGCGAGCAGGCAGGCCCCCAGGGCGGCCTGCTTGGTGGCGCTCGTCGTCGCGGCCTGGGCCACCAGGGCCGGCAGCGCCCCGCGTCCGTAGGCCACCACCTGCTCGATGGCCGCCTGCCTTGCGGCAGGCTTGGACGAGCTGAGCTTGGCCAGCTCGCGCTCGAGCTTCTGCAGCTGCATGGCCGGGAGCACGGGCGGCGCCTCGGGCGGCGGCAGCGCCTCACGCGAGGCGGCGTTCCCGGTCGCGGGATCGTCCGCTTCCTGGCAGCGGGGGGTTGGCAGCGGGAGCAGCGCGACGTGCGGGCGCTGCACCGGCGCGCCCGCAGGGACCGCGGCGAGCAGCGCAGGGAAGAGCGTGGCGAGCATGGCGGCGAGCATGGCCGGCAAGTATAGGTACCTGGAATGAACGCGGTACGCAGCCGTCGGGTGGGGGACGCGGCGGCCCTGGCGGCCGCACTGCTGCTCGGCGGCCTGCCGCTGTGCGCCGGGCTGGCCGAGCTGGTGGTGGAGCCCGCGGCGCTGTCCGAGCTGCTGGGCGAGCGCCTGCTGCGGCTGTGGGGCCAGACCGTCACCCTCGGCCTGTGCACCGCCCTCGCCAGCCTGCTCGTGGGCGGCGCCGTCGGCTGGACGCTCGCGCACTGCCGCGGCACCGGCTGGCTGGCGGCGCTCCTGCCGGTGCCGCTCATCCTGCCGCCCTGGATCGCGGGCGTGGCCTGGTCGGAGGCCACCTCGCTGGCCGGCTTCTGGGGCGCCGTCTTCCTGCTCACGGCCTCGCTCTGGCCGCTGGTGGCGCTCTTCGCGCTGCGCGGCTTCCGCACGCACCGGCGCGCCACCGAGGTGGCCGTGCTGGCCCGCGGCCGCGGGGCCGCCTTCCGGCGCGTGGAGCTGCCGCTCGCGCTGCCGTCGCTGCTGAGCGGCGCGCTGCTCGTGTTCGTCTTCGCGACCACCGACTTCGGCGTGGTGGACTTCCTCTCGTTCAGCACGAAGCAGCCCTTCGTCGTGCTCTCGAGCGAGATCTTCCAGAAGTGGTCGCACATCGGCAGCGGCGTCGGCGCGGCGGTGGCCTCGCTGCCCGCGCTGTGCTCGTCGATCGTCGCGCTGCTGCTCATCCTGCGACTCGAGGCGCGCCACGCCGGAAGGCACCGCGGGCCGGCGCCGCCGCCTGCGCACCTGGAGCGCCTCGGAGCGCCGCGACTCCTGGCGCTGCTGCTGCTCCTGCTGCTCATGGCGGTGCCGGTGGTGGTGATGGCCGGCTGGACGCTGCGCGGCAAGAACCCGCTCGCCAGCGTCGCGGCGCACCGGGACGCGATCCTCACCTCGCTCGGCGTGGCGCTCGCGTCCGGCCTGGTGGTCGCCCTGCTCGGCGTGCGCCTGGCGCGGCTCACGCTGCGGCCCGGGCGCGGCGGCCTGCTGCTGCTCGTCCTGCTGCTGCCGCTGGCCGCGCCGGCCGTGACCTTCGCGGTGGGCGAGGTGCGCCTCTGGAACCACCCCTGGAACCCGCTGGCCGACGCGGTCTATCCCTCGACGCTGCTGCTCGTGCTGGCGCTGGCCGGGCGCTTCCTGCCGCTCGGCGTGCTCGCCGCGCGCGCGCTGCTGCTGCGGCAGGACGAGTCGCCCCTGCTCGCGGCGCAGCTCGTCGCGCGGCCGGCCTGGCAGCGCTGGTGGCACGTCGAGCTGCCCCTGCTCGCGCCGGCCACCGGGCTGGCCTTCACGCTCGGCTTCCTGCTCGCACTGCGCGAGCTCGACATCATGGTGCTCGTGCCCGCCGGCTCGCGCACCCTGGCGCACGTCATCTTCGGCATGGTGCACATCGGTTCCGATGCCGTGACCGCCGCGCTGTGCCTCACGCTGCTGCTGCTCGTGCTCGTCCCGGCGATCGCGGCGCGGCTCCTGGGCGTCCCCGGCGTCGATTGCGAGCCCGGCACGCGCGCACCATAATGCCCAGCCGGTCGCTGCACGGCCCGCTCGCGCGCAGCGCCGCCGCCAGCGCCAGTCCCCGCAAACCACCGCCCACCCGGCCGACCCCTTCGCCATGTCGCATGCCCTGCGCAGCATCGCCTTCGTGGCGGAGCTCATCCACCCGCCCGTGCAGCACGAACCGCGCGGGCTGCAGAAGCTGCACGGCGAGCTGTTCGGCATGAGCGACGCGAGCTACCGCGACTTCCGCATCGTCCCGGGCGGCGCGCAGTTCAGCAACACGAGCGGCGCCGGGCTGCCGGGCACGCCGGTGTCGGTGGCCAACGTGCTGGCCGACCGCATCCAGGTGCGCGAGGAGCAGACCGGCGTGAGCAAGGAGGAGTTCGAGGCGCGGCTCTCGGCCGTGGCCGGCAACGCGCTCGCCTGCCTCCCCGTGCAGCTCTTCATCGTGCAGCAGTTCGCGGTGCGCTCGGTGATCAACCCGCAGACGAGCAACGACGCGCGCGGCTTCATGCTGCAGACGGTCTTCGGCTACGACGAGGCGCTGCTGGCCAGCTTCCCCACGCCGCCCAGCCTCTCGGGGCTGCGCTTCACGTTCCCGCCCGCCGGCGAGAGCCAGGCGGTCTACAACGTGCGGCTCGAGTCGTACAGCCAGGACAATCGCAGCCTGTTCCTGGAGAACGTGGGCACCTTCGGGCGACCGGTCGCCACGGGCCAGCTCGACGAGCTCGTGGTGCGCTTCGGCAACACCTATGACTTCCTGCAGGAGCACCTGCTGGCCTTCGTCGCGCAGTTCGACAGCGAGGGGGGCTGAGATGGCGGCTCCCGCCGGCGCGGTCGCCGCTCCCGGAGCGCGCAGGGGTGACGCCCAGGCCGGGCCCGGCCGCCGTTCCCGCGCGTCGCTGCCGGGCCTGCGGGCCGCGCACCGGGTGCACCGGGTGCACCGGGTGCACCGGGTGCACTGGGTGCACTGGGTGCACTGGGTGCACCGATCGCTCCGAACACTCCGATCGCTCCTGCCGCTGCTGGCGGGCCTGGCCCTCGCGGCCTGCGGCGAGTCGGACGGCCCGCGACCGGCCGATGGCGCGGCAGCAGGCGACACGCCCGCGCTACCCGTCGCCCCCGGCTCCGCCGTCGGGGCGGGCGGCACGGCCATGCCCTCGCTGGCCGGCCGCAACCTCGTCATCATCTCGCTCGACACGCTGCGCGCCGACGACGTCACGCCCTACGGTGCGCCGGCCGCGCTCTCGCCGACGCTGCAACACTTCGCCGAGCAGGCCGTGGTCTTCGAGCACGCGCGCTCGCAGGCGCCGCAGACGGCGCCGAGCCACATGTCGCTCTTCACCTCGATGTATCCGTCGGTGCATGGCGTGCAGAACGTGCAGCACGGCACCGACCCGGAGACTGGACGCGACGGGCCGCTCATCGAGGCCCTGCCCTCCAGCATCCCCACGCTGGCCGAGGTGCTCTCGGCCGCCGGCTACCGCTGCATCGGCCTCACCGACGGCGGCAACCTCAACGCGGCGCACGGCTTCCCGCGCGGCTTCGAGGTCTACACCACCGAACTCGCGGGCGTCGAGCGGCAGGTGGAGGAGGGCCGGCGCTGGATCGAGGAGCTGGCGGCCGGCAGCCAGCCCTTCTTCCTCTTCTGGCACACCTACGAGATCCACGCGCCCTACGTCGCGCCGCGCGAGTACGTGGATCGCTGGGCGCCGGCCGGCTACCACGGCCTCTTCGAGGGTCGCCTCGACCAGCTCGAGGGGCTCGACTTCCGCCAGCGCTTCGCGGCCATGAAGTCGGTCTTCTGGCAGGACAAGGAGAAGTTCGGCTGGCCCGAGTCGGCCTACCTGCACGGCCTCTATCGGGCCGGCGTGCAATACACGGACGGCGTGCTGGGGCAGCTGCTGGCCGCCTTCGAGCAGCACGGCGTCTACGACGACAGCCTGGTGGTGGTGCTCTCGGACCACGGCGAGGAGTTCTTCGAGCACGGCAACTGGCAGCACGACCAGGTCTTCGAGGAGTGCCTGCGCGTGCCGCTCATGCTGCGCCTGCCGGGCGGCGCGCGCGGCGGCAGCCGCCTGAAGAACCCCGTGGCCCTCATGGACGTGATGCCCACCGTGCTCGAGCTGCTCGAGGTGGACACGGCGGCGCTCGCGCTGCCCGGGCCCCTGCACCTGCAGGGCAAGTCGTTCGCCTCGAGCGTCACGGCAGGCCGCGAGCCGGCGCTGCGGCCGATCTACTCCGAGTACCGCGCCGACCGCAAGGGCGGGCCGCTCTACGACTGGCAGATCGCCATCTTCAACGACGGCTGGAAGTTCATCGTGGACGAGATCCGCGGCGAGCTCGTGGACGGTGTGCGCGTGAACAAGAGCGTGCTCCACGACCTGCGCAAGGACCCCGACGAACAGGAGGACCTGAGCGCCGAGCGGGCCGACATCGCCGGCCGCTTCCAGGGCCTGCGCTCGGAGTACAAGCGCAACCTCGAGCTGTTCGCGGGCCTCGAGCGCCTCGACGCGGGCGGCGAGATCGACGCCGCGATGCTCGAGCAACTGCGGGGCCTGGGCTACCTGGGCACGACCGAGGGGCCGGCTGCGCCGGAGCCGCCCGCGCTGCCTGGAGGCGCTTCCGGCGACGGTTGAGGGCGGGCCGGTGGTGGGGCGGAGTGGGGGGCGCGGTGCAGCGGGGCCGGGGCCGCGTGCGGGCCGCGGCGGCGCTGCTCGGCCCCAGGTCGCCGCTCCAGCGCTCAGCGCGGCAGGTGGCTGTTCGCCACGCTGAGCACCGCCTCGGGGCCATGGCAGTCGACGCACGACTCGACCCCGCGCCCGTCGGTGGTTTCGGCGATGTGCGCGGCCGTCGGGGCGCCGTCGTGGCAGGCCGCGCAGACGATCTTCCAGCTGCGCGTGGGCAGGCCCTGGTCGGGATGCAGGCGCGGGTTCGGCAGCGTCCAGCTCGTGTTGCCGGCGCCATGGCAGAGGTCGCAGTGGCTGGTGCCGCCCGGCATCGCGGGGAAGGAGACGTCCGCGTAGGTGTTCAGCTGGAAGCTGCCCGGCGCCGGCGGCTCGCTGCTGCCCACGACCGTGTAGCCCGGCTCGGCCAGCTGCTTGCCGCGGTGGATGCGGTGCAGGAGGTCGCGGAAGGCGATGGTGACGCCGGGTGTCGCCGGCGCACCGGGTGCGAGCGCCGGCGGCAGATCCTCGGCGCCGGCATTGCCGTGGCACAGGATGCAGGCGTCGAAGCCGCGCGTGCGGCCGGAGTGGAACATGAGGTCCTCGTGGCAGCGGTTGCAGTTCTCCGGCGAACTCACGAGCGCGTAGGGCTGCTGCGTCGAGGCCGCGCCGACGAGCAGCTCGCGCGTCGCGGCCAGCGAGGTGATCGGGTAGCGCCCGACCATGCCGAAGGTGCTCACGTTCTTTTCGCGACGGGCCCAGAGGCCCAGGCGGTAGGTGCCGTCGAGCAGCGCGAGGCCGGTCCACTCGCCGTCGGCCTGGCCGAGGGCAGGCGAATCGTGCCGCGGCGCAGGGTAGCTGGCGGGCAGGACGAAGTCGCTCTGGTAGCTGAGCAGCACCGGCGTGCCGGCGCCGAACTCGTCGAACTCGCACAGGAGCCCGGCCGCCGTGATGCCGTAGTCGCGGCCGGCTGCCAGCCGCTCGAGGCGCCCGGCCGTCGCCGGAGCGCCGGCGGCATGCGCGCGGCGCAGCGGCGTGCGCAGCTCGAGGCGCCGCGAGCCGTCCCCCGGGCCGGGCGAGGTCGGGTGCTCGGCGGCCTCCGCCAGCACGACGACCTCGTCCTCCGCCGGCAATCGCCCCGCCAGCAGCCACACGCCGCCCTCGGTCGGCGGCGGCCCCGGAGCCCCGTCGTCCAGCTCGATCCAGGCCTGTCCCGGCGTCGCATCGGCCGCGAGCCGGCGCGGCGCGCGCGCGTCGGCTTCGAACAGGTTCACGACGAGCGACGCCGGGCTGTCGGCGGCGCGCGGCACGTGCGCCGGACGGAAGGCATCGCCGAGCTGCGCGGAGGAGCGGCCCACCAGCTCCAGCTCGTGCGCCTCGGGCAGGACCAGGCGATGGACCGGCGGTGCGTGCCCCCCGGCACCGGTCGCGTCGGCGTCCGGCTCCACCACGCTGGCCCCGACCGAGCCGGCGGCCATCGTCGTGTCGAGCAGCAGCTGGCTGTTCTCCAGCGGACCGGCGAGCACCACGTGCAGTTCGTCCAGGCTGGCCGGCGACACGGGCGTTCCGGCCGCGTTGCTCAGGCTGAACTCGATCAGCAGCGACTCCCCCGGGTCGAAGGTGCCGTCGCCGTCGTGCTGGCCCGCTTCGCGCACGTCGAGCAGCTCGACGACGAGGCCCGTGTTGAAGTCGGGGTCGGTGAGCGGGTGGCGATGTCCCTGGTCCACCGCGGTGTTGCCGCCGAAGGCGTTGTCGTGACAGATGTGGCAATCGGCGTCATGCGCCTGCGGCGGCATGAAGCCGAGGAACTGCAGGTAGCCGCGCGACCAGTCCACGTCGTCGTGGCAGGCTCCGCAGGCGCGGCGCGAGAGCTGCTCCTGGATCGACTCGCCGTCGAGCGGCGCCTGCAACGGGCCGCTGCCGTCGGGATCTCCGTGGCAGACGTGGCAGGCGGTCACGCCCGCCAGCGTGGCACGCTCCTTGGCCTGGGCCTCCGGCGTCAGCCCGGGCACGAAGGGCGTCTCGGGCATGGGCAGCGTGCGGTTGGGCCAGACCGGAAAGCCCGCCCGCGAGGCGTCGCGCACCTGGCCGTCCGCGCGCGCGAGGAGCAGGGGCTCGGGCTCCAGCGTGTAGTCCTGGAAGCCGTCGGCGTCCACGCCGATGCCCTGCACGGACGGCAGGTGGCTGCCGTTGTGCAGGCGGTGGAAGAGCAGCACCGAGTCGATGCCCACGCCGGGCGTGCCGCCCGCGATGGCCGGGTCGTTCAGGTCCTCGGCGCCGGCCGTGTGGCAGAGCAGGCAGGAGAGCAGGCCGCGGTAGGTCTGGTCGTGCGCCTGCACAGCCACATGGCACTGGTTGCAGTTGGCGGTCTGGCTGATGCGGCGCGGCAGCAGCGGTCCGGGAGTCTCGCCCAGCTGCACGTCGAGCACGCTGGCGCCCGGCTGGCGGTGCGGCACGCCGTCCACGCTGTAGTCCCACGCGAAGTACAGTCCCAGGCTGTAGGTGCCGTCGAGCAGCGGGCCGCTCAGCTCGCCATCGTCGGCGTCGAAGGCCGGGCTGTCGTTCAGCGGGGGCAGGTAGGCCTTGGGCAGGGCCGGGAAGCGGTAGACGAAGCTGCCGTCCGCGTGGCGCGTCGCGCGCTGCGCGACGTCCTCCTGCAGGGCGATGACGCGCTGGTAGCGGACGGTCGGGCCGGAGACGACGGCCTGCGCCACGGCCATCTCGTCCAGGTCCCAGGGCGTGCCGTCCGCCTGGCTCAGGCGGAAGCGCACGAACGGCCGGTCGCCCACGAGGAAGGCGCCGTGGCTGCCGGAACCACCGCCCACCTCGTGCACCGTGACGAGCACCTGCGGCGTCGGCTGCGCCGCGCCGAGCGCGCGGTCGGTGGGCGGCCGACTGCCGCCGGGCCCGCCGCCGTGTCCGCCCGAGCCGCCGCCGCCACAGGCCGCGAGCCACGTCGCCAGCAGCAGCCCGGCGTATCGGGAGGCAGGCATCATCCGTGGCAGGCGTTGCAGTTGCCGCCGTTGTCGGCGTGCGGGAGGCGGATCGAGGCGCCGTGGCACTCGCGGCAGTTCATGGTGGGCGTGTGCCACTCGGGCTTGGGCGGCGCCAGCGAGTGGCTCGGGGTGGCGGCATGGCAGACCGAGCAGCTGGTGCGCGAGAGCGGCTCGTGGCACGCCAGGCAGTGGTTGCTGCGCGTGCCGCTGAAGCTGGCGGTGTGGCTGGCCGGCATCATCTCGCTGTGGCAGGCGTTGCAGTCGGTGGCGATGTGGCAGGTGCTGCAACTCGTGCGATCGATCATGGCCGCCACGCCGTGGCCGCGCAGGCGCCAGAACTGGTTGTGGCTCACGGGCAGCTCGACGCGATGGCAGGCCGCGCAGCTGCTGTCCTCGTGGCACAGGCTGCAGCGCGAACCCTGCTCGGCATGGTGCGGCGAGCGCACCGCGGCGCCGTGCGCTCGCACCCAGCCCAGCAGGTGGCTCGGCGGCTTCCAGAGCGTGTCGATCTCCAGGTGGCAGGCGGCGCAGTCGGAGGCCGCCTGGCGCTGTTCGTGGCAGCGCACGCAGGCGTCCATGCGCACGGCGAAGGCCGGGTCGGGGGCGTCGGCCTGGATCAGGCCGGCGTGGCAGCTCTCGCAGCCGCCCTCCAGCTCCACATGCCGGCTGTGCGAGAAGCGCACCTCATCGCCCAGCGCGCCGTTGTGCTGCGCGCGGAAGGTCTGTTCAGCGAAGAGCGCGTCGACGCTGCGCTCGGGCGGCTTGCCGGCGTCGAGGTCCTCGTGGCACAGGGCGCAGGTGTCGGGGTCCGGCATGCCCGGGCTGTCGAGCACGGCGGCGTCGGCGTGGCAGTTGATGCATTCCAGCGCCTCGTCGCCGACGTGCAGGCGGTGGCTGAATACCGGCCTGCCGTTGCCGCCGGCGACGAACAGCATGCAGCTGCCCGCCACGGCGGCCAGCACGCAGGCGGCGATCGTCAGGCTGCGGGTGAGGCTGCGGTCTAGAAGCGCCATGTCGACCCGATCCGGAAGACGTGGAAGTCGTCCGAGTCATCGTCCTCGAACTCGTAGCGCATGTCGATGGAGACCGCGGTCGAGATCCGGTAGCGCATCTCGAGGTAGGTCGTGCGCACGTCGTCGCGTTCCTTCCCGGACTCGAGCGCGTACTTGTACAGCGAGTAGTACGAGCCGATGGCTGCGGTGAGCGCCTCGCCGAGGCGCTGGCTCAGGTCGAGGCCCCAGGTCGCGATGTCGCTGCCCGGGCTGTTCCAGATCTCGCCAGTGCCGCCCACCGACAGGCCGTCGACACCGGCGTCGTCCACGGTGCACTGCAGGAAGCTGCGCTCGAAGTCGCGGTTGAAGTCGCCGATGTCGTCGTCGGAGGTCACGCGCCTCCGGTCCACGCCGCCCGAGAGCTGCACGTCCTCGGTCAGGCCCTTGCTGAGCAGCAGCCCCATCTGGCGGTAGGGGTACTCGTCGTAGAGCACGCTCGTGAACGGGTCGAGCACGGCCGCCTGCAGGTGCTGCGTGTGCAGCAGTTCGTAGTAGGAGACGTTCGCCGAGAAGTCGTCCTCGGCATCGAGGTGGCGCGCGGTGAGGCGCAGGTCGCGGCTGCTGCCGTCGAGCCAGCTGGCGTTGGCGTCGAGCGAGCTGCCGGCGCCCAGGGCCTGGCCCAGGCCGAGCCCCAGCACGTCGTTCGAGAAGTCGCCCTCGCTGCGGTCGTCGTGGACGTGCAGGGCATCGAAACGCAGGGTGCCGGTGGTCCAGGGCGCGGCCTCCATGAAGCCGCCCAGCACGCTGTCGCCCCGGGCCGAGGGTTCGAACTCGTCCACCGGCACGCCGCCGTAGGCGCCGAAGCGCCAGCCGTCGCGCTCGTCGCGCGGGGTCTCGACGCGCACGCCGTCGAGGTCGAAGACGTCCGGCGTGTCGTACAGCGGCTGGCGGCCGACGAGGATCCGCCCGACGTCCTCGGTCGGCGCATGCCACTCGAGGTAGGCCTGGTAGATGCGGCCCGTGAGGCTGCTGCCCTTGGTGTCGTCCAGGCTGTAGAAGGTGCTGTCCTTCTGGCCGTTGGCGCGCCCGTCGAGGTCATCGGCCACGCGGCCGAGCAGGTGGAAGCTGACGGGGTTGAGCCCCTCGGCGCCGAGGTCGAGCGAGAGGGTCTCGGTGAGGTCGCGGTCGGACTCGCCCAGGCCGTTGCGGTCGCGGTAGCTGGTGCGCAGGAAGCCGCGCATCGGGAGCGCGCCGTCGGCGGCTGGCGGCCCGGTATCGCTGTCGGGCGGGACGCCGTGGTCCGTGTCGCCGGTGACGTCGGTGTTCGCTCCCGTGCCCGGCTCGGTGCCGGTGCCGGTGCCGGTGCCGGCCGGGGTGTCTCCGCTCGAGCCCGGAGCCGTCGGCCGCTCGGGCGCCTGGCCCCCGCTGCCGTCGTGCGCCGCGTAAGGCTCCGCCGTCCGCTGCTGGGCGCAGCTCGCGGCCGCGACGAGGCACAACAGACGACACAGCAGGTCGAGTGCCCGGCGCGGCGGTCGCAGCCGGCGCGGCGGTCGCGATCGTTGCCTGCATCTGCACGACGGTCGTGCCGGCGGGCGCACGCGGCTCAGGGCGCCAGCGGCAGCCGCGCGTCGAGGAAGACCACCGGCTCAGCGGCCCGCGGGTCGACGTGCCGGCCGACGAGGTGCAGCGCGCGGCCAGCGGCCTTCCACTCCAGGCGGCGCTCGCCCCCGACCGGCAGATAGCGGCTCGTGTCGAACTCGAACGTCTGGCTCTCGAGAACCCCGTCGTCGGGGCCGAGCACCTGCAGCTCGAAGACCAGGCGGCGCCCGATGAGCCCCGGCACGCGATGGCCGGCGCGGTTCTTCAACAGCAGGAGGTGCGGTCCGTCGAGCCGGCACTCGAAGGCCGAGGCGAGGAAGATCGGGTCGCGCGGCGTCTGCAGCGCGTGGCTGGGGCCGAGGCGCGCCGTGCCGGCCGGCATGCCCTCCGGCCAGCCCGCCGAGGCGGCCGGTCGTTCGACGCGTGCGAAGTGGCAGCCGACGCAGCTGCGGCCGGCCTGCGCCTGTCCGCTCTCGACGAAGTCCTTGGCCACGCCGAGCACGGGGCCGATGTTCGTGGAATGACAGGTGGCGCAGAGCGCCGAGCTGCCGCCGCCCTGCAGCAGCGGGCTGGCCGTGCTCGCGTGCGCGGTCGAAGCGGCTCCGCGCGGTCCGAGCTGGCTGCCCGCCGGTCCGAGGTGGCAGCTGTCGCAGGACACGCCGTGCTCGCGCTGCTCCTCGCGCGCCGTAGGACGCTCGGGCAGCGTGCCGCTCGCGAGCAGCGGCTGCGGGATGTGACAGCCGTGACAGAGCTCCGGGCGGCGCCGGTTCTCGAGCGCGTCCTGGTATTCGCTGTCCACCCAGGCGATGGCGTGTGCGCTGTCCGCCCATTCGGCCACGACCTCGGCATGGCAGGCGGCGCAGGCCAGCGCGTCGGCGGCCGCGAGGCGGGGGGGCGAGAGCGGCACGGCCGGCCGTGGCGGCTGCGTCGGCGCGGGGAGGTCGCCGGTTGCGGGAGCTGCGGCGGCCGCGGGCGCCGGCTGTGCATCCTGCGCCGGCCAAGCCAGGGCGCAGAGCAGCAGGCCGGTGGCCGTCAGCATGGGCTCGTCTCCAGCGGGAGCGGGGCCCGACGCGGCCCGTGGCCACCGATCATCGAGGTGCCTGCACGAACACGCAAGGGAGCCCGTCAGGGCCCGCCCACTCCTACGGCAAGAACGCCTTGGGGTTCTTCAGCTTCGCCGGCAGGTACTCCTCGATCACGTAGTTCAACCCCCACTTGGCGAGCGCCTGCTGCTCGGCGCGCACTTTCATGCCGAGCAGCTGGTTGATGGCTTTCGCCCAGGGCTTGCTCTGCTGGAAGAAGGGGTCGTTCTTGAGGGCGTCCTTGGCGCGCTTCACGTCCACGTCGAGCAGCGGGTGCGTGGGCAGCTGGTAGTCGTGGATGTCCTGCGGCGTCACGCCCAGGTAGGTGGCGTGCGGCACGCAGAAGAAGCGGTTCAGGTGCGCGGTGTTGCCCGAGCCCACCTTCAGCGTGCGGTAGATGTTGCTGATGCCGTAGGGGTCGCAGTCCACGAAGGCGTAGACCGGGATCTTCTTGTCCTCGGAGAGGCGCCGGACGAAGCGCCGCGTAGCGCGCGTCGGCACGCCGCCCATCGAGACGATGATGCAGTTGGCCGTGTTCCAGTAGCCGTGCACCTGCAGCCGCTGGAACATGCCGCCCGTCTCGATGGCCAGGATGAACTTGGCCTTCGTCTCGAAGCGCAGGTGCTCGACCGAGTGCGGGATGGTGTAGGCGCCGCTGCCGAACTTGGTGCAGTCGATGCGCAGCTCGTCGCCCGACACCGGGTCGCGGTCGATGACCACCAGGTGGCCGGCCACCGCGCCGCCGTGTTCCTCCGGGTAGAAGCGCAGCTGCTCGCGCGAGACGCCCTGCAGCGCGAACATCGACTCGATGTCGTCCATCACCGTGTCCGACTCGGGCTGTTCGCGGAAGCGCGCCTCCTCCCAGTTCTTGCTGACGTAGTAGGCCTCTCGCTTGGTGGCGAAGGTGTCCTGCTCGATCATCTCCTTGGAGATGTGCAGCATCTTGAGCGTCTGCGCGAAGCTCTTGACGGTGTTCACCGTGAGCGTGCGCACCTTGCGGGCCTTGCCGATCTCGAGGTAGCCGACCTTGGGGTCGAAGCGCACGTTGGCCAGGCTGCGCACCGGGCTCTTGAGCTGCGGCGCCTTGTGCTCGAGGATGCTGCCGTAGACGTGGCTGGCCGTGTCGCGGATGCAGTCCAGCGTGCGCTGGTCGCTGGCGTCGGTGACGGTCTTGCGCTTCGGCGCCACCTTCTGCGTGCGCGGCGGGTCCTTGCGCGGCGGCCGGCCGACGCCGGGCGGACCGCCCGCCGTGCCGGGTGGGCCGGGGCCGTCGCTGCGGCCGTCGGCCGCGTCGTCGTCGGCGCGTGCGCCGGGGGGCGTACCGCTCTCGGCGGGGGCTGTCTTGCGGCGGCGAGGCTTCTTGTCGGGGCTCACGGGCAG
>Ga0315912_10002529_pt1 | contig 19276 bp, 14 predicted proteins | sample VfabasoilMG_FD_204469 | JGI IMG/M metagenome (GOLD analysis project Ga0315912, IMG submission 204469) | Garden soil microbial communities collected in Santa Monica, California, United States - V. faba soil | ecosystem: Environmental > Terrestrial > Soil > Garden | place: USA: California...
CTATAGGGGTGATTCGGCCCGCGCCGCTGCTCATGCTCGCGTTTCTGGCTGCGCCGGCGTGCTCCAGCGCCGACCCTGGCGACGGGCCGGCTCCCCTGTCGAGCGCCCCTCCGGACGTGAGCGGCGTGAGCTACGGCCCCGGAACCAACGACGAGGGGCTCCTCACCCTGCTTGACGCGCGCCCGGTCGATTCCGCGCTCGGGGTTCCGATCGTCACCGCGCCCACCGATCGGGCGACACTCAGCGCGCCCATCACGTTCGCGTTTCAGCCGAGCGCCGTCGCGGTGCGGCCCCGGCGAGCCCGGGCGGCGGCGCGGCGGCCGATGCTCGACCTCGCCGAGCTCTTCACGCTCGAGCGCACGGCGTACGCGCACGGTGCGCCGATGAACGGCGAAGCGTTCCTGCTGGTGTTCTCGACGGCGCGCGAGCCGCACTGGCTGCGCGTGTTCCTGCAAGGGAGGACCTTCGCGCCGAGCGATGCCGAATGGGGACGGCTTGCCGGAGCGCACGAGAGCCTGTCGTTGACGGTCACGCGCGCCGTGTTCGAGGAGGGCCGACTGACGGCCGATGGTGGTCCGTTCGTCGGCCCACCCGTTCATTTCACGATCGCCCCCTAGGCGAGGCCGATGCTCACACGGAGGCTCGTTCGGTCGGTAGCAGCGCTCGCATTGCTCGGGTGCACGGCCGGCCACGGCGTCGACGCCGCGAGCGAGCCCGAGGCGAGCGGTCCCGCTTTTCCGAGACGCAGCGTTCGCTTCGAGCGGGAAGGGCGCTTGCTCGGCTACGTTGCGAATCGTCGCTCGGACACGGTGAGCGTCCTCGACCTCGACGCGATGACGGAGCTCGGCGAGGTGCCCGTGGGCCGCGATCCCGTCGATGTCGACGGACCCCGGCACGCGGTCGCGGACGTTCCTGCCGGAGCGCTCTACCTGGTCCTTTCGTACCCACTCGCGGCCGACAGTCCGCACGCGGTCGCCAACGGCGGCGGACCGCGCGAGGGGTACCTGCTCGCGCTCGCGCTCGATGACTTGCGCCCTCTGGGCTCGGTGCGGCTGGCCCCGAGCCCCACCGAGCTCGTGCTTTCGGACGACCATCGCCTGCTCGCGGTCAGCCATGAGGACACGGTCCTCGCGCTGAAGAACACGACGGACATCGACGCGCGACGCGCGAGCCTGGCGCTCCTCCAGCCTTCGTCCGGCATGACCGAGAGCGCGGCCACGCTCGCGCTGGTGCCGACCTGTGTCGCACCGGCCGCGGTGGCGTTGAGCGGCGATGCGACGCGCGCCTACGTCGCGTGCACCGGCGAAGACACGCTCGCCGTGGTCGACACGAGCCAGCGACTCGTGATCGCCCGGGTTCCCGCGGGCGCGCTGCCTGCCAACAAGCCCTCTGCTCTGACGCGCAGCCCGGCTGGAACCCGCCTCGCCCTGTCGAATCAGGTGGCGCAAACGCTGGTCGTGTTCAGCACGGGTGACCTACCCGCTCCGCTCGCGACGATAGCCGTGCCGGGCGTGCCGTTCTTCGCCGGCTTTCACGGCGAAAGCGAGCTCCTCGTGCCGGTGCAGGATCCCGACGGCGTCATCCGGGTGGATCCGACGACGGGCGTCGTGGCGGCGGCCACGGTCTTCGCCGATGACGCCTGCCAGAACCCGAGCGACGCTCGCTTCGCGGCGGATGGCCGCGTCTTTCTCGTGTGTGAGGGGAATCACTACGCCCCAGGGAGCGTGGTCGAGCTCGACCCGAGCACGCTCGCGATCATCGCGCGCGCGGAGGTGGGCATCTACCCCGATCGATTGGCGGTGGTGGAGCCATGACCCGGCTCGTCGGATCGCTCGGGTTGATGCTCGGCCTTGCGGGCTGCGGCACCGCTCCCACCGCTCGGCAGCAGACACGTGTCGAGCAGGGCCAAGCCCTGTTCGAATCTCGCAAGCTTTCGCCTTCCAGCAGCAACGTGTTCAGCTGCAGCACCTGTCACGACGCGCATCCGGGGGGTGACGCGCAGATCAAGGCGGGGGCGCCGCTCGCGGGCTCGACCGAACGGCCTTCGTTCTGGGGCGGGCAGGAAAACGACCTGCTGCTCTCGATCGACGCCTGCCGCTCGACGTTCATGCAAGCGCCGCTGCCGCTCGACGCGGGCGATCCGCAGGCCGAGGCACTCTACGCCTACCTCGTCAGCCTCGAGCCCGGAGATCCGCGCACGTCTCCGTTCACCGTGGTGCGCGAGATCGCCGACCTGGCGCGCGGCGATGCTGCGCGGGGGCAACAGGTGTTCGAGCGGGCTTGCTCGGCCTGTCATGGCACGATGCACGAGGGGCTTGGCCGTCTCGGCCTTCGCGTCCCGGTGTTGCCCGAGGAGACGCTCGCGGCGCATCCAGCGCCCGACTACTCACCGCGCGTGCAGCGACTCGTGTTCATCGAGAAGACGCGGCACGGAGCCTTCCTCGGCTACGGCGGCTTCATGCCGCCCTTCTCGCTCGAGGCGTTGCCCGATTCCAGCGTGTCGGATTTGCTCGAAGCGCTCGGAGTGCTCGGAGGGTGATGAAAATGTGGAGCCGCTCTCTCGAGACAGCCCGCTGCCTACGGCGAGGTGGGGGCCGGGGCGCCCGACTGGATCCAGTCGTAGAGAGCCTGCAGCTCCGCCGTCGTCGGTCGCACCGAGTCGCTCGGAGGCATCTGCCCCGTCTTGCACTGGGCGGTTGCCGTCTCGACGCAGCCGGCGTTGGCAGCGAGCGCGGCGGCCTTCAGGTAGAGCCAGCTGTGCTCCGGATCGCCCGGCACGACTCGGATGAACTGGCCGCCGGTTGCCGTGGGGTGATTCACGAGGTTCGTCACGATGTCCGCGGAGCTCACGTGTCCGCCGAGGACCATGCCCGCCTCCGGCCCTTGCGGGCCATGGCAGCCGCTGCACTTGTTGACCGAGCTCTCGAACATCGGGCGCACCTGCGTGTGGAACACGCCGGATTCCTCGGGCAAGGTCGAGTTGTCGGGGTCCTCCGTCAGGCTCGGGTCGATGAGCGACGCGAGCTTGTCCATCTCGTAGCACTGCGCCCTGAGCGCATCCGTGAGCGCCATGTCGTCGGGCTTGAGGCCCTTTGCCACACGGTACTTTTCCCAGACGTTGTCGATCCAGCCGTGGAGCTTCCAGAACATGTAGTTGTCGATGTTCGTGAACTGGTTGCCGAGGCCGTGCGTGTCGTTCTGGGTGCGCACCCAGGCGAAGTGCAGCGCCCCGTGCAGCCCGCTGTAGGTCGGGGCCAGGCACTGCAGCCAGCGTCCGAACGCGCCCTCGGTCGGGAACATGTCGAGGTGCTGCTCGATCTCGTCGGCAATCTTCGCGTTCGCCAGCTCGGTGCTGCTGAACGACTTCCAATCGGCGCGCCATTGCTCCGGCACGTCGTTCGCCGACTGGGGAAAGTGCTCGAACCCGGTGAACTGCTCCTGGTGGTTCGGCCAGAGCTGCTTCAAGGACTGGATCATGTGGCGGTGCATGGCCAAAAACTGCAGGCCGTCGCCATCGGACTTGCACTCCTGGTCCGTCGGGATCATCTCCGTGTGGCTGCAGACGTTGATCTTGCTCATCGAGCCGCCGCCGTTGCAGCGCCGGATGCTGTGCCACTCGAAGTGGGCGGGTTCCCACTTGTGCGCCTCCATCCAGGCCAGCACGGCGGGTTGAACCGTCAGATCGACCTGATTGTTCTTCACGAACTCGGCGGGGCCGTCGACCATGGTCGCGTCGCTCGGATCCGGCTCGTAGCCGTCCACGCAGTGGTCGCGCGTGTGGATGTCGGGGGGGAAGCCGCCGATCGCGCCCGCGCCGCCGAGCCCGCTCGTTGCGGACGCTCCGCCTTGCGAAGCGCCAGCGCCGCCGGCGCTCACCCCGCCGCTGGCGCCGCCGCCGCCACTGACGGCCCCTGCGCCGAGGCCGGCCGAGCCAAACGTACCCGCCGAGCCGGAAGCAGCGGTCGCGCTTCCAGCGCTGCCCGTGACGCCACCGCTGGCCAGACCCGGCACGCCGGCCCCACCGGCAGTCGCAGCCGGCGCGCCTGCGCCACCCGCGGCGCCGCCGCTTCCGGCGCTCTGTGCCGCGGCACCTCCGCTCGCCGAGGATCGAGCCGGAGGCTCCTCCGCGGAACAGGCCAGGAGGCAGCTCGCAGCGGTCGCGAGAGACAGGGATCGAATGGAGGGGATATTGGACACGATGACCAGAACGGTAGGGAGTCGCGCGGACGTGCGCAGTCTCTGACTGAGTGCCATGCCCGAGGGGCTCGATCTGTATTCTCTATAATGGACGAAATGAATTAATAGTAGATAGGAAAGTTTCGTGTAAATGCCACTAACTAGGTCAGTAATAGGTTTATAGTGAAGTTCCCTCTATTATAAGAGAGGAAGAACGTCGTTCTGGCGCCGTTTTTCTGCGCCGAGCGACGGATATTCGGTTACTACATCTATCGGTGTCGTCTCTGATTCGGACGACCCACGACTCGAATACTGCGTGCGAAGTCACGCGCAGAGTTACCAGCCTTCGCGCCAGAGCGAGCCCCATCAGGAGAACCGTCATGCCTCCGCACAACGATCCCGCCCCCGAAGCCACGCTGAGCAAATCATTGAGCCGTCGCCACATCCTCGAGGGCCTGGGTGCGCTCGCCGCCACCGTCGCGTGCTCGGGCGGTGAATCCACCGAGCACAACACGCCGTCCACGGGTGGCTCCGGCGGTTCGGGTGGCTCGGGCGGCGCCGTCGCGGGTAGCCCAGCCGCGGGCGCTGCCGGCAAGGCGGGCCCGACTGGCGCCGGGGCGGGTGGTGGAGCGGCAACCGGAGGTGCAACGGGTGCGTCCGGAGGTACCGGAGCAGGTGGGGCAACCGGCTCCGCTGGACAGGCGCCCGTCGGTGGTGCCGGCGCTACGGGGACTGCTGGCGCGGGTCCTGCCGGAGGCACCGGGTCTGCGGGTCAAGCTGCAACGGGCGGAGTGTCCGGCGGTGGCGCGGCAGGTTCGTCGGGTGCCAGCGCAGGAATGGCCGGCGCCGGCGGTACCGGTGGGCTCACCTCGCCGACCTGGGACGACGTTCCCCTCACCGCCATGTGCACGAAAACCAGCGCCACGGACGCCGCGGGCCAGGGCCCGTTCTTCATCCACGAGCTCGAGAAGAGTGACGACATGTCGCTCATCCGCCAGGACATCCGCGGGCGCTACAACGAGAGCGCCCTGCCGGGTGTGGAGATGCACCTCCACCTGCGCCTGCTCGACTACACGGACGAGGGTTGCGAGGACAAGCCGCTCGAGGGTGTCGACGTGTACATCTGGCACACGGACGCGCAGGGCTACTACAGCGGGTTCGGTACGCGCGGTGGAGACAACGAGCAAAATCCGGACGTGCCGTACGCGGGCAAGCCGAACAGCGGCGACCTGGACAATACGGATCGGTTCCTGCGCGGCGTGCAGACGACCGATGCCAACGGCGTCGTGTCCTTCCGGAGCATCTTCCCGGGCTGGTACAACGGGCGCGCGCTGCACATTCACTTCGTGGCGTTCAAATCGGGATCGACGGCCGCCTCTTCGCGCGTCGAGTACAACGACAGCAACAGCGGGATGAAGTGGCTCTTCACGACGCAGTTCTACTTCGACACGGCGTTCGCGAAGTCCATTCACGAGAAGAACGAGCCGTACAAGGCGCGCACGAGCATCGCCCAGTACGCCACGGCGCTTGCCGCCAACGAGAACGGCAACAGCAAGCTGCACTTCACCAGCAGCCTGGCCGGCGACACGGACGGCGTGGGCGGTATCGTCACCGCGCAGATGCAGATCCTGCTGAACCCGAAAACCTGAGCCCCGGGCTCGTGCAAGTGCATCCTCGAACGGCTCAAGCGAAAGTCGATCGACGGCGGGCAATTCAACATGATCGAGCCCGGCGATCCCGAGCGGAGCTGGCTCTACCTGAAGGCCGCCGGCAAAGCGGCGACTTCCAGTTGCGCTCCGAGCGACGCCGGCACGGCGTGCAACACCGCCACCATGCCGGGGGGGCTTCGCCCAGTCGGGCTACTCCGCACGCACCCGACGTCCTTTCCGCCTTACAACTTGCCCGTGAGCGTTAGGCTGCCGCCGAGCGACAGGGTGCTGCCCAGCGCGACGTTCGGGCGCAAGGACAGGCTGACCGATTGGGAGGAGGGTGCGCCGACCGCGATGAGGGTGATGCCGCCGGCGAGGAGCACGCCGCCGCTGGCCATGGCGATGGTCGAGACGGTGCCGGCATCGCGCGCTTGGTTGCGAAGCTTCGTGCCGGTCGGGTCGCACCCGGCCTCGGTGCAGTGGCCGTCGGCGTTCGAGTCGGCCTTGAGCGAGCGCGCTTTCACCCCGAAAACGCTGCCGACGCCGAGCGCCACGACACCGAGCCCCGCGGTGGCGGTGCCGGCGATGCGCAGCGGAGTCCAGAAGCTGGGCTTGGCTTTTTCGGCGTTCGCGAGGGGCGGCGCCGATTCGGAGTCGGGCGCTGGCGGCGGGCGCGCTGCCGGGGCGGCGTCGGCGAGCACCGGAATCACGACGCGCGTGGTGGTGGCGCCGCGCGTCGTCAGGTCGGCGTGAAAGCTCGTCTTGCCCGCCGCGGTGGCCTCGATCACGTGTGCTCCCGGGTCGACGGGAATCGGCGTCCCCCACGCTGCCTCGCCGATGGTGACGCCGTCGCGCGTCACGAGGATCTCCGAGGCGTTACCGGGCGTGACGCTCACGACGAGCCGGTCGAGCTTGCCCTCGAGCTCGTTCGCTTTCGCGCGCGCGTTCTGCTCGCGGTCGGGGGAGCCTTCTGCCTTCGCGCGGCCCGCCGCCTGGGTATACGTCGCCCAGGCCGTGGCAAGTTTACCCGCCCGCTCGTAGCAGAGCGCCGTGGCGAGCAACGCGCCCGTTGCGGGCTCGAGTCGGAAGCTTTCGGCGAGCTTCGGACAGGCGAGCTCCAAGTCGCCCTTGGCCATCAGCTGCTTCCCCTCGCGAAAGAGTACCTCGGGGGCGGCGGAGGTAACGTCGGTGGCTCGTGCGCCCGAGGCGTGCACCACGATGCCGAGCGCCACGGAGCTCTTGAGCATCGGGCGAAGGGATCCAAAAACGATCATCGATGAGCTCGCTCGGGGCGCGCGGGCGCGTGGGTTTCGTTCCTGCCGGAGCCGCAGGCGTCAGTTTAGCGTGGACGGGCGCTTGGGGGCGAGCGACCTGGGGGCCGATGAGCACGCACGGATCCTCGCGGATCCATGGCGATCTTCGTCGAAGCGGGTGCGTGGGCGGCTTGTGGGCCGCGGGTGCGCTCGCGGGCTATGCGCTCGGGCGAAGTGGGACGCCGGCTGTTCGACGTTTCGTTGGGCAGGCGGAGCTCGCGCGCGCCGAGCGTCTCGTGCAGCGATTCGGCAGCGCCGTGCTCGTCGTGTGCCGTGGCGTTCCGGTGCTCGCGGAGGCGTCCGTCGTCGTGGCCGGCACCGCCAGGGTGCGCTTCGCGACGTTCGCGGCCGCAGTGCTCACGCCGTTCGTGCTTGGCATCGGCGTACCGGCCGGCGCGATATGGGTCGCGAGACGCCTCGAGCGGCGCGCCAGCTGACGCGCTGCGTGACCGTTTTCGGGGACGCGCGATCCGACCTCCTGCGAGAGGGAATCGGTGGTGTCCTGGACCCCGTTTCAGCCGTCACGTATTCTCGAGCGCTTCCTCGAACAAGGCATTGGCCATGAACCGAGCACTCCTTTCGACCTCTTCTGCCTGGTTGGCACTCGCTTTCCTGGCTTGCGGCTCGCCCGAACCGAGCCCCTCCGACGAGGGCTCGCCGGGAGGGTCGGCCGGAGCCGCGACGGCCGGCGGCGGCAACGGCGGGAGCTCGGGCGGCAGCCAGAATGGCTCTGCGGGCCTGGGCCCGACAGGCGGAAGCTCGGGCGCCCCGACCGGTGGCAGCGCTGGCTCCGCAACGGCGGGTGGCGCGGGTGCGGGTGCCCTCGGGGGCGCAGCGGGCGGAAGCGCCGGGAGCGGAACGCTCGGCGGCTCCGCCGGCGTGGGTGCCGAGGGCGGGAGCGCGGGCACTCCGGGCGGCTTCGCCGGCATGCAACCCGGAGGCATGGGTGGCGCCCCGCTGGGAGGCACCGGGGGCGCGCCGCCGATCGTCGAGCCAGCGGTCGTGACCTCGGCGCAGAACGCATACTGGAAAGAGGGCACGTTGACCGAGGTCACCTCGGGCACCGCCGACGTCACCGTCAACGACGCGACGACGTACCAACCTTGGGACGGGTTCGGCGGCACCTTCAACGAGGTGGGCTGGGCCATGCTTCAGCTGCTCACCCCGACGGAGCGCGACCGCGCACTGAACCTGCTCTTCGGCATGGACGGCGCGCGCTTCGCGTTCGGGCGCGTGCCGATCGGTGCGAGCGACTATGCCCTCACGCGCTACACGCTCGACGAGAGCCCGGGCGACTACACGATGGCCAATTTCTCGGTCGAGCACGACCAGGCCAATCTGATCCCCTACATTCAGGCCGCGCTCGCCATCAAGCCGGATATTCGCCTCTGGGCGAGCCCCTGGTCGCCGCCCACGTGGATGAAAGACAACGGCGCCATCGACGGCGGGAACATGAAGGACGACGCCATGGTCCTTTCGGCGCACGCCCTCTACCTCGCGAAGTTCGTCGAGGAGTACGCAAAGCTCGGCATCCCGATCGAGGCCATCCACCCGCAGAACGAGCCGGGCTACGAGACGCGCTACCCGAGCTGCCTGTGGACCCCCGCGCTCGTCACCAAATACATCCGCGACTACCTCGGGCCCACCTTCGACGAGCGCAAGGTTCCCGCGAAGATCTACCTGGGTACGATGTCGAACGCCGACGCCGGCAAGGACGGCACGATCATCAGCACGGTCACGGCAGATTCCGGCGCGATGAAGTACGTGAAGGGCTTCGGGCTCCAGTGGAACATGATCGACAGCATCGCGAGCCTCAAGTCGCTCGACTTGCCGATCGTGCAGAGCGAGCACAAGTGCGGGAACTACCCGTGGGAGACCGCGACGTTCAACGCCAACACGGCCCCCAACGACTACGCCTACGGCATCGAGAGCTGGGGGCTCATCGTCGACTGGATCAACGCGGGCGCCACCTCCTACAGCGCGTGGAACATGGTGCTCGACAAGGACGGCAAAAACTCGGACATGACGCGGGCGTGGCCGCAAAACGCCCTCTTGTGGGTCGACAAGACCGCGAAGACGCTCAACGTGACGGCCGCCTACTACGTGTTCCGCCACGTCTCGGAGTTCGTCGATCCGGGTGCGAAGCGTGTCGCCACGACGGGCGGCAGCGCGCTCGCGTTCAAGAACCCCGACGGCTCGATCGCCGTTGCGATGTACAACTCGGGCGCTGCGAAGCAGGCGATCGTGTCGGTCGGCGCGAAGAAGCTCCAGTTCGACATGCCGAGCAACGGCTGGGCGACCGTCAACGTGAAGTGACCGGACGGCTGTCCGCTTCCGGCTCACCGGACCCGGACAACGGGCGCGACCAGCGTCGAAAACGCGAGCGATGCCGCACGGCACGACTCCTGCTCCAGGGCGCGGGACCCACCACCCAGGAGTCCCATGTCAAAAGCCCTGCGCCCCACCCGGTTCTCGATCCCTACTACGCTGAAGAGCAAGCTACGCACGAGGCCTTGCGCGATCTGCTCGCCCAGACGGAGCCCGCCACGCGCGCGGACGTGGAGCCGCTGCTCGGGCGTTACGACCATGGCGTGGAGCTGGTGTTCTCGGAGCAGGGCCTGGGCCTCACGACCGAGTTCGGGCGCCATGCGCTCGCGGCACTGCCCGCGGCGGGGGCGTTCCTCGGCACGGGTGCCTTCGCGGGCGGCGTTGCGGTGGTCCCGGGGGACGAGACAGGGGATTCGCTCCTGCTCGGGATCCCGAGCGAAGAAGGACTCGAGCAGGCCGTGACCGTGCGCGCCCTGCGCTAGCGTCCCGGACACGCAGCGGTCGCCCGATTCTGGTCGGTCGAGAAGGACTCCCCATGCAAGAACGCTCGTTTGCTCGCTTTGCCGCCCTCGCGGCCATCGCCTCGTTCGTGCTCGCGCTAGCGAGCCTCCTCTGGCCGCTGCCCTCCCTCGGGTGGGACATGGACGCATTCGCCGAGCCCGAGCGGATCCTGAAGCACGGAGCAGGGGTGGCAGGTCCGCTCCGAGCGAGCCTCTTTCTCGATCTGCTCGGCTACTACCTCTTCATCACGCCACTCGTGCTCTGCGTCGAGCGGTCACTCCGAGCGCGCTCGGAATCGTGGTCGAAGCTCCTCGCCGGCTGCCTCTACGTCTACGTGCTGCTCGGTATGGCGGGTGCGGCAGCGCTCGCCGGCGCCTCGCCGCGTCTCGTCACGAGCTACGCCACGGCGACCGGCGACGAGCGCGTCATGATTCACGGGCTGTTCGGCCTGTTGTGGGACACGGTCTACGGGGGCCTCTGGAACATCCTCGAGGTCCTGATGGCAGGGATCGGCTGGCTCGGTGTCGGTGTGCTGCTCCGTCGCGAGCGGCCGTTCGCCGGCTGGGTGACGGTCGCGCTCGGGCTGTCGTGCCTGGTCGATGCCCTCGGTAACGTGCTCGGCGTGAAGGTTCTTGCCGACATGGGGCTCTACGTCTACCTCGTGCTCGCACCGCTCTGGGCACTCGGTTTCGGCATTCGCCTCCTCCGGGACACGCGCGCTCTCACCGCGTAGCCCGCCTGCTACGCCGGGGCGCGCGACTCGAAGTCGACGGCGACCGTGCTCTCCCCGGTGTCGATACCCGAGTCGCCTCGCTCCCGCTCGATCAGCTCGAGCACGGCTCGCCCGCGCTGCTGCCACCAGCCCTCGGCGTCGTCCTCGGTCCAGCCGTACGTTGCCACCAGTAGGTCTAGCGCACGGCCGAGCTCACGCGCCGATCCGGGGCGCGCGCTCGGTGCCTTCTCGAGGCAGCGGAGCACGAGCGCCTCGAGCGCTTCGGGCACCTCCCTTCCGAGACGGGAGGACGGCGGTTCGGGAACGATGTGCAGGTGCTGGCTGCAGACTTCGACCAGAGTTTTCCCGGGGAACGGCGCGCTGCCAGTCAGCAGGAAATAGCCGACGGCGCCGAGCGCGTAGAGGTCGGCGCGACCGTCGACGGCGTCGCCGTCCGAGATGGCCTCGGGCGCGAGGTAGAGCGGCGTGCCCAGCAGGCTGCCGGCGGAGGTGAGGCTCGGCTCCGCGCGCGCCGCGCTCACGTCCTTCACGAGCCCGAAGTCGAGCACCTTCACGTGGTCGGCCACCCCGCCGCGACTGCACAGGTGCAAATTCGCTGGCTTGATGTCGCGGTGCACGAGGCCGGCCGCGTGCGCCTCCGCGAGTGCCCCGCACGCCTGGCGCAGGATGTGCGCCACCCGGCCTGCCGGTTGCGGCCCGTCGTGGTCGACGAGCTCCTGCAAGGAGACGCCGTCGAGGTACTCCATCGCGTAGTAGAAGATACCGCTCGCGGTGGTGCCAAAGTCGTAGATGGCGACGGTGTTCGGGTGGGAAAGACGGCTCGTCTGCTGCACTTCGCGCTGGAAGCGACTCAAAGCCTCGGCGCCCGCCCGCTCCGGCGGCAGGAGCTTGATGGCCGTCGGGCGCCGCAAGAGGGCGTGTCGAGCGCGGTAGACGACCCCCATGCCGCCCTCGCCGATCTTCGCTTCCAGCGTGTACTGGCCGAGCTGTTTGGCTTCGTCGACCTGGCGCTGCAAGCGGTAGATGACGGCCGAAATGATGGTCGGAAACGGCACGACCAGCACCGCAAAGATGAGCGTCATGGCCAGCGTCGTCACCGCTGCGGGCGACCCATCCTCCCGTTCGATGAGGATGGCTGCCACCGCGAGCGGGAGCACCCCGAGCAACGACACCAGCACCGTTCGCCGCGGCGTGCTCGGGATGAGGGCGGCGCGCAGCGTGAGGATCACGACCACGGCGAGCAGGCCGGGTGACACGGCGGTCGAAGCGCGACCCCCCAAGTCGAGTGCCGGCATCGCGGCCCCCGGCGCGGCGTAGGTCATGAACGCGCCGCCGCCGCAGAACTCTACCACCGCGACGGCGTCGAGCGTCTCGAGCACGCTGCGGGTTGGCCGACGGTAGCGACACCAGTACCAAATGCCCGCCACCACGACCAGCGATGCGAGCTGGACCAGCGTGCCGGGGTGGATGAGGCCGGAGGCGACGCTCTTGCCGAGCGAGAGCACGCCGAGCAGCTGCGTGGGCACGAACGCGATCGCGCACACGACGCCGACGGTTCCCCAGAACAAAGCGAGCCGCCGCCGCAAGAGCTCCACGCCCTCGCGCGTCTCGGGCATCACACTGATGACCGCCTCGGCCGAGCGCTCCGTGACCTCCGACATGCGAGCGCCGCACCATACCGTCGACCCCAGGGAGGCGTCGCGCCGCGCGAATCCGGCGTATTTCAGCGACCAGAAGCAGCCGGCGTACTCGGGCGAGAGGGACGCCGGGACGCCGAGACGCTGCAGAGCGCGGCCGCGCCGCGATGGACTTCGCAGAGCGCCGCCACAAATGACAAGCAGGCGCGGCCGATCCGCACTTCTGCCGTACCGGCTTGCATGCGTGCCACCGCGCTCTACCCTGGAGCCGTGCTCGCGCGCGCTCTTTCCTTGCTCGCTCTCGGCTCGCTGCTCGGCGGGGGGTGCGCGGCCAACGTTGCCGATACCGGCGGAGCCGACTACGGGGTCGTCCAGCAACCAGAACGGCGAGCCACGCGCGCTTGCTCGACGCCAGCGTGTGAGCTCGCGCGCCAGCAGTACCCGACCTGCCTGCGGGAGTGCACGGCCGAGCTCACGCGCTCACCCGTGGCGGACGCCGGGGGGCCGCTCGCCGCGTGCGAGGCCCGCTGCGACGGGTTGCCCGACCCGCTGTGCGAGCGTGGCATCTCGAGCAACGGCGCGTGCTGTGCGGCAGGCTGTGGCAACTGCGGCGGGCTCGGCTGCAGTCAACGGCCCGGTGGGGTGGACGAGTGTTGCGTCGGTCGCATTCAGGGCGATGGCGACTCGTGCCTGCGCCAGGCTGCGCCCTGCGTCTTGTGAGCGGCCCTCTCATCGCCGGCGAAGAGCGCGGGGTAGATGCCGCGCCCGCGCAGGAGCGCCGAAATGCGGACAACGAGCCGCGAACAGCAGGCGGCTCCCGAGCGGCCTCCTCGCTGCCACGCTGTCAGAACTGGAAGTAGATGAAGTCGCTCGACGCTTGGCTATAGAAAAAAGCGATACCCGCGAGCAGGGCCGCGCCGAGAAATCCCCCGATGAGCCCTGCTCGCGGCGATGTCTCGGCCTTGCGATACGCGCCGCTCAGGTAGAGCGCCGAATCCGCCAGCAGGGGCAGCGAATACAGGAACGTCAGCGAAAGCAGGTGACCTGCCGCGAGGCGTTGCGCGGAGGACTCGCCGAACGGGGTCATGAAGAGATCGCGGAGGAGCGCGCTCGTGTCGGTCTCACGGAACATGAGCCAACCCACGTTGACGAGCGCGAACATCACGAGCACGCGGACGGGCTTCAGCCGCCGTGAGTCGAGCAGGCCGGGGGCCACGGCGCCAAGGCCGCGGTACGCGATCAGGAGCAGCCCGTGGTAGGCGCCCCAGAGCACGAAATTCCAGCTCGCTCCGTGCCAGAACCCCGAGAGCAGGAACGTGAGGAGCAGGTTGCGCGCGACCTTCAGCCGCGTTCCGCGGCTCCCTCCGAGCGGGATGAAAACGTAGTCGCGGAACCAGCTCGAGAGCGAGATGTGCCAGCGCCGCCAGAACTCGCTGGGCGTGTCGGACAGGTACGGGTGGTTGAAGTTCTCCATCAGCTCGAAGCCGAGCAGCCGAGCGGTGCCGCGGGCGATGTCGCTGTAGGCGGAAAAATCGGCGTAGATTTGCACGCCGAAGGCGAGGGTTCCCACCCAGACCAGCGAGAAGCCCGGCGCCTCGAGCGCGAACACCTTGTTGGCAACGAGCGCGACGTTGTCCGCGACCACGAGCTTCTTGAAAAACCCCCACACCATCAGCACGAGCCCGAGACCGGCGCGCTCGGGATCGAACCGGCGCGGCCTGGTCACCTGCGGCAGGACGTGCACCGCTCGCTCGATGGGCCCGGCGACGAGCTGGGGGAACAGGGCCAGGAAGGCCGCGAATTCGAGGAAGTCTCGGTGCGGCTCCAGGCGCCGCCGGTACACGTCGATCGTGTAGCTGAGGCTCTGGAACGTGTAGAACGAGATCCCGACCGGAAGCGCGATGCCGAGCAGCGGCGGCGACACGCTGAGACCGACCTTCTCGAGCACGACCGCGACGTTCGTGCTGAAAAAGTCGAAGTACTTGAAGCAGGCGAGCAGGCCGAGGTTCGTGCAAATGCTCGCCGTGACGAGCGCGCGCCGGTGCGCCTCGAAGCGGCGCATGCCGAGCGCGTACGAATAGTCAGCGAGCGTGGAGCCCGCGAGGAGCAGCAGGAACCACGGGTGCACGTAGCCGTAGAAGAAGTAGCTGCCGAGCAGCAGAAAAGCGTTCTGGGCGCGGTGGGGCAGCGCCCAGTAGATCGCCAGGAAGGCGGGCAGGAAGAGCGCGAATTCGAGGCTGTGGAAGATCATCGCGCGCCACTCAACGGAAAACACGCTTCAGGTTCTGGACGAAGAGCTTCGTGTACGTCTTCTTGAAGCGCGGGGCGATGTGGTCACCCTCGCCGTAGAGCTCGGGGCGCTCCCAGGCCTCGTTCGTCATGTCGACGAGCTCGACCTTGCGCCGGGCGAGGTACGCGTCGAGGTCGCGATCGTAGGCCGAGCGCTGTCGACGGCCGTCCGCGGCCCTGCGGGTTCGCACCCGCACCAGCGTGAGCGGGACGCCCGCCCGCTCCGTGAGCTCGATGATGTTCGGCAAGAGCGACGCGCCGACGAGCTCGTCGAAATCGCCTTTTTCGGCTGGCGCGCTCGCCGGCTCGAGGTCGGCGTTGCGCAGGTTGTCCGTGGAGAAGACCCGGTCGAGCGCTCGCTGCTGACGCCGGCGTGCGGCGCCTCGGCGGGCGCCGGCAAGACCCTGGGCGGTCGCGAGCACGAGCGGCTCCGCCAGCGCGTGCAGACGCACGAAGGGCGCGATGCGGCCGAGCTCGTAGCCCAGGCGTTCCACGGGCTCGCGCGCCGGCGGTGCGAGCTTCGCCTCGAGCACGCGGTCGCGTCCGCGTGACACGCGGCCGAGTGCGTAGCGGAAGGGGCCGGTTGCTTTCTCTCGGGGGCTCGTCAGCTCGCGCCGACGGAAGAAGAGCAGCACGCGCCGGGGCGTCCCCGCAGGAAGTACGACGTTCTTCAGTGCCAGGTACCAGTACGCGGTTTTGGAGCCGCCCACACCGAGCACGCACGTCTCCGCGGGCGACAAAAGGCGGTCGAGCTCGCGCTCGTCGAAGCGCGTCTGCACCATCGAGTTGCCGAGCACGACGAAGTCGGGCGCCTGCTTGCGGAGCCGCCGCGCGAGGGCGGAATCGAAGGGTGCCTGCGGCTCCAGGGGCGCGACGCGAGCGAGCAGAATCAACGCAAGCGCTGCCGCGGCGAAGACACCGAGGCCCACGAGGAGACGCCGCCGTGCGGAGGCACGGGCGTCGTCGTCGGCAGGCGCTCGTGCCTCGGGCGGGTCCACGCCGCAGCGTATAGACCAGCAGGCCTCAGGCCGTCAGGTGCGCACGCGGGCCCTGAGTTCAGGCCGGGACGGCGGGCTGCCCGGTCAGCGGAAGAGCTCGCTCTTCAGCGCGAAGACGCCTTCGGCGACCACCTGTTCGCCGGGCGAAAGGCCCTTCACGACCTCGGTCTGAGCGCCGTTCGTTGCCCCGATGTCCACGCTCGCGACCCGCACGCGATGCGCGCCGCTCGCCACGAACAGGGTCGGCTTGCCGTCCACGAAGGTGAGCGCCGTCGTCGGCACGAGCGTGCGCTCGCGCGCGCCGCCTGCCGACCCGTGGAGGGTCGCGTTGACGGCCTGGCCGGCCCGCAGACGCCCCGTCTTGTTCTCGATCTCGACGCGCACGGGAGCGCTACGCGTCGCGGTATCGATCACGGCGCCGATGCGTGCCACTCGCCCTTCGAACGTCTCCGCGGGCGCTGCGAGCGGACTCAGCTCGACGCGATCGCCGAGCCCAAGGACCCCGAGGTTCTTCTCGAATACCTCGATCTCGACCCACAGGTGCTCGACGTTGGCGACGCGGAAGGCGACGACGTCACCCTCGATGGCCTGCCCCGGTGCCACGTTGCGAGCCACCACGGTGCCCTTCATGGGCGAGCGGAGCTCGTGCGAGCCGAGCCGGCGCGAGCGACTCCCCACGCCTCCCGTCAGTGCCGAGACCTTCTGGCGCGCCGCGCCGAGCAGGTGGTCGTAGCGCTCCGCCTCGACTTCCGCGACCTCGGCCTCGCGCGCGGTCGAGAGCCTCTTGTCGGCGAGCGCGCGCTCCCGCGTGAGATTGCGGTCGGCCGCGAGCTTCTCGGCTTCGAGCGTGCTCACCGCCGCCTGCGCTTCACCGAGCTCTCCGCTTTCGATCAGGGCGAGCACCGTGCCGGGCTCGACGCTGTCGCCCTCGAATTTGCTCACCTGCGTGACGAGGCCCTTGAGCCTGGCTCCGACCGCGGCGACATGCTCGGGATTGAAATCGAGGGTGCCGACGGCGTTGATCAGGGGCACGAGCTCGGCGCGGACAGCCGGCGCGAGCTTGATGCCTGCCCGTTCGGCGAACGCTTTCGAGAACGTGATGCTCGCGCCCTCGACCCGCGGCACGTCGGCTGGGCGCGTGGCGGCGGCTGCGCTGCGCTCGCTGTCCTTCAGGGCCCACAAGACTCCCGCGACGCTCAATGTAAGGAGCGGCGCGCCGAGCGCGAGCCAGCGCCAGCGCGGTCGGCGGACTCCTCCGCGGGGTGCGACCGTGCGGCTGGCTGACAGGTTCGCGTCCGACAGGTCGATGGAGCGCGGGGTCGAGGTCATGGGCTCTCTCCGGCGAAAACAGCGTCGGCCGGCCGATGTTCCCGGCGTGATGCATTTTTATTTCATCTGCTGCACGGTAGCTCGGCAGCAGGGCTGCAACCCCGGAGAGTGCTTCAGGACGACCCGCCTCGCTCCCGTTGCCCCATCGTTGCAGCGCGTGACCGGACCGGGAGGTCCAACCCGCGGGCGTCTCATTTCTGCCCGGCCGGGAGCTCGCCCCGACCCCCCGACGACGTTGCAGCCGCTCTTAAGTCACGGCCGGGGGGGCCGTTACTCCCGACACCTTGCACACACCTACCTTCATAGCACCACAGCCTCACGCCATGCGGAAAATGCCTAAGGCGTCCGCGTAACTTCCTTCCCGCTAGTCATCCGACCAGTGCGCTGGGGCGATGCGCAACACCCGAGGGTGCTCCCAGTTTGGGGTGCCCAGCGCCGCTCGGTGCGTGTAGTTAGATAACTGCACGCATCGGTCGGTAACTTCCGGGTGAAGGGCGCGGCACATCGCCGCACGCGTGCGAAGCGGGCATTGCGATCGCGTGCGTTGTGCTGTTTCGATGCCTGCCTGAAACACGATACCCCTCAAGCTCCTTACGTTTGCTTCTTCACGAAGGATCCCCATGTTGAAGATTGAGACCGCGATTGTTGAGAGTCAGACGCCGCACGAGCCCGACCCGATCAGCGGTCGGCGCGACATCAAGCCCCGCGTTGCCCCGACGGGCGAGGTGACGAACTACGAGGATCTGCGCGGTCACACGGGCCGCGATGTCTACTTTCGTCCCGATCGCTATCAACGCTCGGAGCTCGGCCCGATCGGCGTGGCGGTGGAGCTCGACCTCGAGGACGAGCGTCATCGCTGCGAGCTGATCGACGTCTCGCAGAACGGCGTCGCATTCGTCTGGCCGCTCGGCGCAGCCGTCGAGGTGGGCACGATCCTCGGCGAGATCGTCGTGAAGTTCGACCAGCACGAGGCGTATCGCGGCGAGGTGCGCATCTCGTCCGTGCGTCGCGACGAGCTCCGTACCATCGTCGGCGCCTCGCTGGTCGACACGCTGATGAACATCGAAGACGTGCTTCAGCTGCGCGACGTGAAGGCCTGGGCGGGCGATGGAAGCGCCAAAGGGCTCGGCCTGCGCGACGCGCCCTGGCGAGTCCCGGGGCAGGAGCGCTTCAAGGCCTTGGTCGCCGAGCTCAGGCTCTTGCTCGAGGACGGGAGGCACAAGCTCGGAGAGCTCGAGGCGTCGCTGCCCTGGCAGGTAGCGCACGGTGATCAGGAGTCCCCGGCGCGCGACGCCTTGATCGAGCGCATTCGAACCGAGTTCTCGGCCGAGGTGGTCAGCGCCTCCAACGAGATCGACGCCGCCTTCCGCCTCGCATCGCGCGGCGAACGCGACGCGCTGGGCGAGTACTCGGGACGCTACCTGCACGACCTCCTGATGCAGTCACCGTGGATGCACCGCGCTCGCCACAAGCCGCTCGGCTACCCCGGCGACTACGAGGTAATGAACGGCCTCTACGGCAATCATTTCGCCGGCGCGACACTGTTCGCGAAGGGACTGAACCTCGCCTTCGTGTCCACGCCGGCGGCGGTCGCAGTGAGGACGCGCAAGGATCAGCTCAAGCGCGAGCTCTCCGCGGTGCTCGATGCCAGTGCGGGGCGCGAGCGGCTGCGCATCCTCTCGATTGCGGCTGGCCCGGCCCAGGAAATCTTCGAGCTCTTGCAAGAGCGCCACACGCTACCCTGCCCGGTCGACATCGTGCTGTTCGATCAGGACAAGCGCGCCCTCTCGTACTCCTTCGGCCGCTTGAAGAAACTCGTGAATTCGCGCTGGAAGGACCAGGTCACGGTCCTGCACCTGCACGACTCCATTCGACACCTCTTGCGGGGGGCTGCCGTGTTTTCCGGGCACGGAGCGTTCGACGTCGTCTACTCCTGCGGATTGTTCGACTACCTGCAGATGCCGACGGCGGTCTCGCTGTGCCGTAGCCTGTACTCACTCGTGGCGCCGGGCGGGCGCCTGTACGTCGGCAACATGGTGCCGAGCTGCCAGAGCCGCTGGGTCATGGAGCTGCACCTCGACTGGCACCTGGTCTACCGTGAGCGCTCGGAGATGCTCGAGATTGGGCGCGTCGCCGCCCCCGACGCTGCGGTCGAGATCATCGAGGAGCCCACCCGGGTGAATCCATTCCTTCAGCTCAGAAAGGCCTGACGCCGTTGTCGCCGGTCGATCCCGCGCTCGAGGCGCGCTGGGCAGCGTGGCTGCTCGAGCGCAATCGGCGCGGGCTCGTGAGCGCGTTGTGGATCGCGGTGGTCCTCTACCCG
>Ga0315912_10002530_pt1 | contig 19268 bp, 18 predicted proteins | sample VfabasoilMG_FD_204469 | JGI IMG/M metagenome (GOLD analysis project Ga0315912, IMG submission 204469) | Garden soil microbial communities collected in Santa Monica, California, United States - V. faba soil | ecosystem: Environmental > Terrestrial > Soil > Garden | place: USA: California...
CAACTGCGCGCGGCTGACCAGGTCCAGTCCCTGCGGGCAGCGATTTGGAGTCGCTACGATGCTGCGTTGCGGAGCTGGGCCGGAGCGAACGGCGTCGAGCGACCGACCGTGCCGGCACACTGTGAGCAGCCGTCGCACCTGTATTACCTGCTCATGCCCACGGCGTCAGCGCGTGCGCGTCTCATCGAGCATCTGAAGGCGCAGGGGATTCTCGCCGTCTTTCACTACGTTCCGCTCAATTTGTCCTCCATGGGCCGCAAGCTCGGAGGAACGGAGGGCGCCTGCCCGGTGGCCGAGGACGTGAGCGAGCGGCTGGTGCGACTGCCGTTCTACACGAGCCTGAGCGTGGACGAGCAGAACGACGTCATCGCTGCCGTTCAACAGTTCGCCGTGTGACGGCCCCGACTGCGGCACCCCGATTCCGGTGCGTGCACTGCGGGGGCGACGCAATCCTCTCGACAAGGGACGAGCCGCCACACTGCCTCTCGTGCGGGAGACGTTACTCGATTGCCGATGGCATCATCGCGCTGACCGACGCGGTGGACGATCGAGACTACCCGGCGGCGCTCGTCGATCTCATTGCCGGAGTCGAACGGCGTCACTTCTGGTTCGCCGCCAGAAATGACGTCATCCTCTCGACGATACGCCGCGTCATAGGCCCGGTGTCGGGGCGGCGAGTGCTCGATATCGGCTGCGGCACCGGGTTCGTCACACAAGCACTCGAAGGCGCAGGCATGGACGCGTGGGGCATCGACATGCATCGCGCTGCGTTGATGCATGCCCGATCGCGCGTCCGCGGGCCGCTCTTCTCGAACGATGCGACGACACTGCCGTTCTTCCGCGACTTCGATGTGGCATCGCTCTTCGACGTCATCGAGCACCTCGACGACGACGTGGGTGCGATACGACAGTCGGCGACGGTATTGAAGCCTCGCAGACATGTCGTCGTGACCGTACCAGCGGGACAACACCTCTGGACCAAATACGACGAGGTGATCGGTCACAAGCGACGCTACGATCGACAGGGCCTTGCCGGTGTTCTTGGCAACGCGGGACTCGAGACCCTGTACGTCGGCTACTTCAGTTGCCTTCCGCTCCTGGCGCAAGTGGTCCAGCGTTGGGTCGCGCCTGGAATGCGTTCGACGTCCGGCAATCTGATCGACATCGTCAGGCAGACTTTGATGGTTCCACCCGACCCACTCAATGCGCTATTCCGAGCCTCGGTTCGAATGGAAGCGCCGCTGAGGAAGTTGTCCTGGGTGCGCGGAGGGTCGCTTATTGCAGTGGCGCGCCGCGCGGATTGACCCCGCGCTGGGCGCACGGTGCCGCCCCGTCGTCTGGCGTGGCGACCGGCTTGAGCACCGACAGCGCAAACGAAAGGTCTCCCTCCTCGAATTGCCGGACGGTCACAGCGCGAAGCGGTCGATCGAGGCTCGCAAAGTGCGCCTCCATCTCACGCTGGAGCTCTGCCTGGCGCTCGACGGAGGAAAGCACCCCGATGCAGGTGCCGCGATCGAGATCGGCCAGCCTGAGCTGATCGATTGGCGGGCTAGGGCTCTTGCGGCCCAGCAGGTTCGTGAACCAGGCTCTCGTTGAGAGAAAACTATCGAACACGTACGGGAGTGGCACTTCACCTGTCGCGGTTGCAATCGCTTCATCCGACTTCCAGTACTTGATGCCGATGAGCGTGGGATCTATTTCCGTCGTTACGCGATCGGCCTCGCGAAACAGTTTCAACATGGATTGCAGATTTCCCGGTGTCCGCAGCCCATAGGCCGACGGCACCGGAGCAATCCACGCATTCACGATCGAGAACCACACGGCAAACACGATTGCGCGACTGGTGCCACGCACCAGAAGCATCACGCCGATGCCCATCACGCTGACCACCAGTGGAGCCACGATTGAACCCAGAGGCGCAAGCGCGAGCGACCCTGCGAGCGTATTCATCAGCCACGGCAACGGCGCCGGCAGCAGCAACACCAGCGTCCCGACGATGACGACCGCGCTCATCGTCGCGGTCCACGCCCCGCGCTTGTCATCGGCAAAGACGACGGCGAGACAGGCAAAGGCGTGCGGATAGAGTACGAACGCCACGTAGCTGTAGTCGAGTGTCGTCAACCGTTGCGCCAACTGGAAGTAGGCCATGATCGCGAGGGCCGCCCACGCGAGGCCGACGAGCGCCCACGACATGCCATCGATCACCTGGGCGCGACGAACGAACAAGGCGCCAACCCCGGCAACCATCGCCGCGAGCGGCAGCACGAGGTAACGCGCAGCCGGCAACCACTGCGAGGCGCCCATCCACCAGTGGTCGAAGTCCGGGTTCGTGACGCGCATCGCCTGATCGACCTGCGGCATGAAGAACGCCCAGGCACCTCCGGTGGCCCCGTTGATCACTGACAGAACGGCTGTCAGCGCAAGTCCACCCGCAATCACCATTCCCGCTGCCAGCACACTCCGTGCGACCTTTCGACCTTCGTCTGCCGGCAGCGCCACGACGTAGAGCACTGCCACGAGCGGCGCAAAGACGACGAGAAAGAGATGCGTGTGAACCGCAGAGGCGAAGAACGCGCCGGCCAGCAACGCGGTGCGGCCCGACGCGCGAGCGCGCGCGGCGCGCACGACGAGCCAGCACGCCATCAGGTAATAGCCACTGGCGATGAGCACCTGATAGTTCCAGCCACCATTGCCGTGAGCCCAGGTGCAGCAGGCCCACGCCACGCTGATGATCGCAGCGCTGCCGCGATCATGGATGCATTCCTTGACAAGGAGGTACAGCGCGACGGCGCCGAGCGCGAGGCTGAAGTACGTGAGGAGATACGAGGCGACGATCGGTCCTGCGACCGTGTGGAGCAGGTAGCCCGGCAGAATCCACGGGAGACGCGAAATCTTGTAGTTGTTGTTGTCGTCGAAGACCCAGAGATGCTCCGGGTAGTGCCAGAAGTAACCGACGTAGACGAAGGAATCGAGAAAGCCGGGCGGATCGAAGCCAAACGCATCGTTGCCCGCGGCCAGCAGGACGGCCGGCACCAGCAACGGAAAGAGCAGGAACCGATCCACTACCGCGATCTCGCCTTGACGGCGGCTCGGGTCTCGCGATCCACCTCGCGGCGGCGGATCGTCTCGCGCTTGTCGTGCGCCTGTTTGCCTTTCACGAGTGCGAGGGCAACCTTCACGCGGCCCTTGAGCAAGTACATGCGCAGGGGCACGAGCGTCAGTCCTTTTTCGATAACCCGGCCCATGAGCTTCTGGATCTCGTGACGATGCAACAGCAGCTTCCGCTGCCGGCGTTCGTCGTGGTGGGCGTAACCGGTGTGACTATACGGGCTGATGTGCAGGTTCATCAGCCAAACTTCCCCGTTTTCGAGGCGGGCGTAGCTGTCGCGCAGGTTCACCGAGCCTTCGCGAATGGCTTTGACCTCAGTCCCCAGCAGGGCGACACCGGCTTCCCACGAGTCGAGCACGTGGTAGTCGTGGAACGCCTTGCGATTGTCCGCGATCGTCCTCTGCGCTTTCTCGCGGTCAGTCTTGTCGTTTGCCACCGGGTCGCGCGAATCGTACCACGGGACCCGCCGTGTGCTCTGCGCAGGTGAGAGCGCGCTCGCACGTGAGACACTGCTGAAGGCGTCTCCGGACTCACGGAGCGCCGAGGGAGACACGGTGTGAGGAAGCCTCCGTCAAGCCGAGTGGCCATCTGGGTCCTTCCCCTGGCCGCCTCCGTCTGTCTGGGATGTTTACCGCCTGATTCGGCTCTTCAAAAGGACGTGAGGGCACGACTCGACAGCAATCCGGCGACGGCACACGTGTCGCTCGTGGTGACCCACCGAGTCGTCTATCTCTCCGGGAAGACCGAGACGCGCGAGCAGCAGCAGCAAGCAATTGAGGCCGCCAAGTCTGTCGCGAGCGTCAAACTCGTGATCAACAACATGTCGCTGGACAACCCCGGACTGGCCGACGCCGTAAAGCAGGCATTAGCCTCGGATCCGCAACTTGCCAGCGTTCCGATCGACACCGAGGCCATCGGCGACACCGTGCGCCTGATGAGCACGCAGACCAACGCGGAACAACGGGAGCGTGCCGTCAGGATTGCCGTCGGCGTGCACGGCGTGGGCAAGGTCGAAGACCTCATGAAATGAGTCGATCAGCCTGAGCAAGTGCTCTGTCATGGCGCAGCGGTGATCGTCCACGCATAGACATTGAAGCCTGACTCCATCACCGGAACACGGTACTCGACAACCTCCTGGCGCTTGAGTCCGAGACCCTTGAGGCGCTGATCCCACTTCGCAACGTGCTCAGCGTTGTTGGTGATGATCGTCAGAAACGCGTCTGGCTTCTGCAAAGCGAGAATCGCCGCGTCCGGCACATCGTCTGCGGCGGGCATCGGATGGGGTGGGGTGAGATACCCGACAGATGCCATCGATTTCATCGAATAAGCCATCAGACCGAGGCCGACTGAGCAATCGTTCATCGGGCTGATCACTTCGTTCTCATCGAACCAGATGCGCTCGCGATTGTAGATGGGGTCAATCGCCACGAGACGTGATGCGCCCTCCACGATCCCCCCGTAAACCGCCGACTGGACCTTGCAGGGATCGCTTGCAGCGTAGTGCTGAGGCGCGAGCGCGACGAGGCGGTTTCCCAGCGCGAGAGTCGCGATCACGATGCTGGCCGTCGCGACCGACGGGCGCCAGTGGTAGGTGGCAAGAGGAGCGAAAAAGACAGCGGACCCAGCAATGAAGATCGCAGGTGCGATGGAAGCCTCCAGAGCACGCAACCCCGGCGGTAGGTCGCCAATCAGACAGGCCGCGAGGACGAGCATCGCGCCGAGCGTCGTGAGCAACCAACGACGCTCCATCGCCGGCGGCCATGTGCGGCCCAGCAATCCGCCCAGAGCTAGGAAACAGCCCGGGATCAACGGATATGCGAAGTAGTCCCAGTCGAGCGCAGTCTGTCCTGCCGTCTGCCACGCCACCCACACGAGCACCATGGCGAGAAACTGCACGACGAGCGATCTCGCTATGAGGTCGGTCCGCTCGGCGGCAACGCGGCGTCGCCGTGTGATCGACACCGCTCCGGCCAGAAAGACAGCCGCCGGCAGCGCGAGATGTCTCGAGGTCTGAATCCACCCCGAGCCCCAGGGTCGATGAAAAGACGCCTGATTCTCTGGGTGGCTCAGATACCGGATCACAATGCGAGCGAGAGTCCCGAAGAACAGGAAATCGCGCCCCACCTTCCAGTTGATCAGCCCGAGAAGTACCGTCACGAGAACGGCGCCGACAAGACTCCACTTGGCGCGCTTCAACAGAGATCGCCAGGGCGGCAAGCCCTCCGGGCGAAGCTTCAGGCTCGTGAGATGGACGAATACGAGCGCAGGCACGAAGTTCACGAGCGTTATGTTGGTGTGAATCGCCAGGGCCGCCATCGCCCCGGTAAGCGACAGCGAGACGCGGCTGCCCGCCAGCGTCGACGGCAACGCCAGCATCATGAAGGTGGCCATATAGAAGGCCCCTGCCCCGGTGTTGTGATAGTCCCATCCGCCGGAGCCGTGCGCGTGCGTGTAGAAACCAAACACCATCGCCACGACAGCGGACATCGCCGGCCGTCGAAACAGCGCATGCACCCCAACGAAGAGCGCAAGTGAGGTCGCGCACAGGAACAGCGCGTGGATCAGGTAGGCGGCGGGGAGCGGAGACAGTGGCCTCGTCAGGAAGTAGCCTGCAAGAATCCACGGGAGCCGCGCCAGCTTGTAGTCTCCCGGCGAGTAATCGAGATCCTCGTAGTATCGAAAGAAGCCGACGTATTGCCAGGGGTCGAGAAACCCCTCCGGGGTAAAGAACCAATCCCGGTTGGCGAGCAGAAGGACGAGCGGTCCAAACGCTGCGAATGAGGCCCCTACCAGGACAGGCAGTGACGGGAGCCACGAGTGACGTTGCATGCCCTGTGACATCAGCGCTTGCGAACGTACTGACCGGGGCTGGGACCGCCGCGGCGGGCGGCAGGCACGACGACGCCGCGCAGATCAACCAGCGGTGGAATGGCCTCCCAGGCGAAATCGAGATGGACGGTTCCACCCGCCATCGATCTGGCCGGCGCCAGCCCGAGGCCCCATGTTGGTGGGTTCACGTAGCTCACGCCGCCGGAGTGCCAGCGCCTGTCTCCCCACGGCGCCTCCGCCTCCCGCCCCTCATACGCGCGCGGATTCAGCCGATAGCTGCCTTCATGGTTCTCGTGATACACGGGCCCGCCGATGTCAGCAATCGTGAAGCCACTCGAGAGTGCCTTCACCAGAAAATTGCGATCGATCCCTATTCGCGCGACCCGGTACACCTCGTTGAAGCCACGAACCTCGTGGAAGGACTCACGGTCCAGCATGGCGAAGTCGCCCGTGGCACTACCCATGTACGGCGGCTTGAGCACGTGCGCCGGCCCCGCCAGACTCTTCGGGTCCTCGAGTAGCGTCCAGTCGAGAACCGAGGTCGTGAGCGGTTTCAAATCATGGCGCGGCGCTCGGTACACGACGCGCGGGTTCAACTGCCCGGCCTGAATCGCCTCCAGGACACGGCGCCCGAGATACACGTCGCAGTTCGACGTCAGCACGAAGCGCCCTCGCGCACGCCGCACGCCAACGTTCTTCGCAAGGAACTCCAGGTACTCGAGGCGCGGATTGAGCGACAGAATGGTTTGGTAGGCCGGATCGACCACGTACCAGGCGAAGGCCCGACGTTCGAGTTCGGGGGCAACGGCGAACAACAATTCCGAGAGCCGGGGCCGGTCGGCCGGCGGCGCCCACTCAACGAACACGACCTCGTACGAGACAGCACGAGATTCGAGTTGATGATGGTTGAAGCGAAGCGCACGGGCAAGGCGCGCAACGAAATCGCCTCCGTACCCGTCGTTGCGCCCCGTCAGGACGATGCTGAGGAAAGGCTCGGCGGCATGGCCCATGGTCAACGCGTGACGCGACTCGTCAGGCCGGGGCACTCGTCTGGTTGTGATGTTGCGAAACCGCCGAACGCGTCCTGATCTCGAGTACGTTGGCCGCGCCTTCCAGGATGTCCAGTTTGACTTCGATCGCCATCAGGTGCTCGCGCGCAACAATCAACTCGCGCTCGGCATCGGCGAGCCGGGAACGGAGCTTGTCGATATCCTGGCGGCGCTGCCGCATCTTGTCGACCGACAGCTTCGACTTCTGAGCGAGACGCGCAGAGCGCTTCACATCGGCCTCGAGCTCTCTGACGCGCGTGGCCACCTCACTCGCTCTTGTCTTCCACTCGTTCGCGGTGACCTTGAGCCGTTCGGCCTGCTCCGTCATCGCCTGATAGCGTCGCGCCGACACGAGCCCAAACACGGCAAGCAGCCGGTTAATCAGACGCTTCATCGTCGGAGGGTGAGTATACTACCAGGGTTGGATCCCGCACGCGCTGCGTCGAAACGGTTGTTCGAACTCGAGCGCATCCTCGCACACGATAAGACGACGCTCGTGGGCGAGCGTGTCGACCCGGTTGCTCTTCATCTCACCGACGTACCAAGCGAGCGCATTCGTCATTTCACGGAGAGCCTGCGTCAGCCCGTCGACGAGCCGACTCGCAATGACGACATCGATATCCTCACGATGCGATTGCTGTTGAACGACTACACCATCGCAGTCGGGCATCTACGGGCAGTGGCGGAGATCGCCGCCGCTCGTATCGACAGTGCCGCACTACCGGTTCGCGACAGTCAACGGTTTCTGAAAAAAGAGCAACTCCGCGAAGAGAAGATTCAGCAACACCAGCAGCTACTCGATCGAGCCGACGGGGACTAACTGGCGGGGATGTGATTCGCAGAGTCCGCTCTGGGGAGTATCACTCTCGAGAGGTCGACCATCGGGCCGACGGTCTGCCACGCGAAGTCGATGAATGCCGTGCACGCGCTGATCTGTCGTTCGGGTGCACCCGCCAGTCCCCATTCCGGTCCGTTGAGATAGATCACATCGCTCTTCCACCGTCGATCCCCCCACGGCGCGGCTTCCGGCTGATTCCTATAGAGTCCTGCCTGGGCCTGGAAGGTTCCTCGACCGACATGGTAGACGGGCCATCCGATGTCGACCAGCGGTACGCCTGACGCATGCGCCTTGAGACAGAAGTTCCCATCGATGTGAATCTTGGCCACTCGATAGACTTCGTTGAAGCCCCGCAGGCGGTCATAGCTCTTGCGATCGAGCAGGAGGAAGTCACCTGACGCGTTGGTGAACAGCGGGGCGCGGATGACGTTGATGATGTCGTAGTTCCGCTCGTCTTCGAGCTGGTCCCAATCCACACGGCTCACGTCGCTATGCGACTTCAAATCGCAGCGGGCGGCGCGGTAGAGAATGCCTTCCTCCAGCGACCGCGATGCCAGACGGCCAAGAACGCCGCGACTCAGATAGATGTCGGTGTTCGTCGTCAGCACGAAGTGTCCGCTGGACCGGCGGATGCCAACGTTCTTGGCGATGAACTCCTGGAACTGCAGGCGCGGATTCAAACTCAGCGCGTCGTGATACGCCGGATCAACGACATAGGATCGGAGCCGCGACGGACCCAGATGTGGGAACTCTGACTCGAGGACCTGAGCGAGGTACGGAACCCCTTTGATCGGCCGCCACTCGACGAAGACGAGTTCGTAGGAAATGCCGACGCGCGTCAGCTCATCGTGATTGAACTTGAGCGCTCTGAAGAATCGTCCGTTGAAGTCGCCACCAAAGTCATCGTTGCGTCCCGTCACCACGATGCTGAGATAAGGCGTCTCCGCAGCGGTCATGCCTGTCGCGTCGCCTCTCCTCCTGGGCAGCTCGCGGTCACGCACAGATGCCATCCAAGCCGATGCTCCAGCGCGCGCATGGCGGGCGCAGGCAACCAACTGAATGGCCACGCCTTCACGTACCGGTACTTGACATAGTCCGGCACGCGATAGGGAAAGATGTGATCAACGAACACGTCCTCGACGCGGAAGCCAGACCCGTTGAGCAGGCGCTCGACCGAGTCTTTCGTGTAGGTATATGTCACCGGACAACCGGTCTGCGCCTCTGAGCTGCGAGCAACAGCCTGATCCAGCTTCCAGAAGGCGCCGTGTGCTTCGCCCAGCACGATCGCAAACACCTTCCACGCCCAACGGTAATACACCATCATCTTGAACGTCGTCCGCGGGCCTGCGAAGTGCTTGCGGATTTGCTCGAGCACGCGATCAGGGTGTGGCGTGTGATGAATGACGCCAAAGGAATACACCAAGTCGTACTCGGCGGGCTCGACGAACTCTGAGAGACGCTCGGCATCCGCTTCAATGAACGTCACACGATCCTGAACCCCAAACACCTCGGCGCGTTGACGGGCCAGCTCCAAGGATCGGCTCGAGAGATCAACAGCGGTAATCCGAGCACCCGCTCGCGCGAAGTTCATCGTGTCGGTGCCGAGTCCGCACCCGATCTCGAGCACACGCTTCCCATCCCACCGCGGGAACTCGGCAAACCCAGGGATGTGCGGTTCTACGAGGTACTTCCGCGCCTCGACCTGATCGAAGTACTCACGCGACCCGACCGGCGCCGGAGAATGACGCAGGTTACACGGACGGCTATTCCAGTATTCGCGAACGCGATCGATCGACGTGTCTGTGAAGGTGGTGGCGTGACCGGCCATCGTCTGTGTTTATAGCACGGGCCGGGGAAGCGGCGTGCGGGGTGCAGATCGAAGCCTCGCCAGAAGCAGCAAGGTCACATGAGACGTCAAACCAATGTCTTCGAGCAACGCCGGACCGATCTGCGTCGAGGGGTCGAGGAACTCGAGCGACATCGCTTCGAGGTCGCCAGAGTGAGGCGTCGTCACCGGCGTGCAACCACTCGCGCGAAAAAAATGGACGGTGTTACAGCCCTGATTGGCGTTGTTGACGAACGTCCCAAGGCCTTCCCATCCGATTGCAGTACATCCGATCTCTTCGAGCAGCTCACGTTTCGCCGCATCGAGGGGAGACTCACCCTCGTCAATCGCGCCGCCGGGAAACGTCAGGCACACGCGCCGCGGACCGTGCTTGTACTGCCGGAGCATTGGCACAGTGCCGTCGGCCATCACACCGTACACGAGCACGTAGTCGGGCAGACGCACGATGTGGTAGTCAGAAATCGTCCGTCCGTCAGGCAGTTCGACCACCTCGACGGCCACCTCGCGGACCGGTCCACTCGCAAAAACTGTGCGTCGGCTGTGCGTGCGCCATGCGGTGTGATCGGTCATCCGTCAAATTGACCCTGTCCGTAAGGGCCGCCTATACTCTTAATGCTTTCCTTGGCGTTTTCAACACATCTGCCTATGAAAATTTCGGTCGTTGGCTTAGGTAAACTCGGCGCTCCCCTGTCAGCGGTCATGGCCAGCAAGGGGTTCACAGTCGTCGGAGTGGATCTGAACCAGCAGTACGTAGACGCGCTGAATGCAGGCCGCGCTCCGGTGGATGAGCCGCGATTACAGGAGCTCATCGACCAGAATCGCCTCCGGCTTTCTGCCACGACCGATATCCGAGAGGCAATCGCGGCGACGGATGTGACCTTCGTCATCGTTCCAACGCCAAGCGACGCAACCGGCCGATTCAGCAATACGGCGGTCGTCGCAGCAATGAAGTCGATGGGTTCGGCTATTGCCGCCAAACAGAGCTATCACGTTGTCGTCATCACGAGCACGGTGATGCCCGGATCGACAGGCGGTGAGATCCGAGCGGCGCTCGAACAGCATTCGGGCCGCCGCGTCGGCCCCGAACTGGGCTTGTGCTACAACCCTGAGTTCATCGCGCTTGGCAGTGTCGTCCGCGACATGCTGCTGCCGGACATGATTTTGATCGGAGAGTCAGACGCGAAAGCAGGCGATTTGCTCGAGGGCATCTACGCAAAGAGCTGCGACAACACGCCGGCGATCAGGCGCATGAATTTCGTGAACGCCGAGCTCACGAAGATCGCCGTCAACACTTTCGTCACGACAAAGATCTCTTACGCCAACATGCTGGCCGATGTCTGTGATCGGCTTCCTGAAGCCGATGTCGAGGTCGTGACGCGAGCCGTTGGCGCGGACTCGCGAATCGGCGTCAAGTACCTCAAGGGCGCAACCGGTTACGGCGGACCATGCTTTCCTCGCGACAACGTCGCCTTCTCGGCGCTGGCCCGCAGCCTCGGCGCGAGAACGGAATTGGCGGAAGCGACCGATTCGATTAATCGTTACCAGATCGAACGCGTGCTTGGCGCCATCGACGCACGATCGGTGGAGAGCGGGCCGATCGGTGTGCTCGGCTTGTCTTACAAACCCGACACAGCCGTGGTCGAAGAAAGTCACGGCGTGGCGCTCGTTCAGCGATTGCTCGACCTCGGGCGCCGCGTGATCGTCTTCGATCCACAGGCGATGGGAGCGGCGTTGACCGTGCTGCGCCGGCCGGTGGAAGCCGCGACGTCGGCAGCCGACTGCGTGCAGCGATCGTCGCTCGTCGTGGTCATGACCCCATGGCCGGATTTTGGCCGGATCCCGGTTGATGCGTATCGTCGCCAGGGAACCCGCCTGCCCGTCCTCGATTGCTGGCGCATGACACCGGAATCGATTCGTGAAGTCGCCGATGTGGTCTATCTCGGACAGGGCGCCGTTGTCAGCGCGGCTGTCAGCAGGTAAGAGCCCCCAGGAGTTTGATGGAAAAAGACGATCTCGTTCTCGTGACCGGTGCGGGCGGTTTCATCGGAGGACATCTTGTCCGCGAGTTGCGTCAACGCGGGCATCGTCGCATCAGGGCGGTAGACATCAAACCAGCGGCCGAGTGGTACCAGATCTTCGACGATGCGGACAACCTGACACTGGATTTGTCCGATCGTCAGGCATGCGAGCGCGCGGCGCAGGACACCCGCTACATCTTCAATCTCGCAGCCGACATGGGCGGCATGGGCTTCATCGAGTTGAACAAAGCTGCGTGCATGCTCACCGTCCTCATTAACACTCACATGTTGATGGCGGCGCGCAGCGCCGGGACGGAGCGGTTCTTCTACTCGTCTTCCGCGTGTGTCTATGCGGCCGAAAAGCAGGTGATGGCTGAAGTCACACCGCTGCGCGAAGCCGACGCCTATCCTGCGATGCCCGAAGATGGCTATGGCTGGGAGAAGCTGTTCAGCGAGCGTATGTGCCGGCACTTCACCGAGGACTTCAATCTCATCACCCGCGTCGCCCGTTACCACAACGTCTACGGTCCGTTTGGAACATACGACGGCGGCCGCGAGAAGGCACCGGCGGCGGTGTGCCGGAAGGTGATCGCCGCAATGCGTTCCCGTTCCGGAGAAATCGAGATTTGGGGCGACGGGGAGCAGACACGCAGCTTCACGTACATCGACGACTGCCTGGAAGGGACACTGCGCTTGATGGGGAGTGCCGTCCCCGAGCCGCTCAATATCGGAAGCGACCAACTGGTGACGATCAATCAGCTCGTCGACATCGTCGAGGCTCTAGCGGGCGTCAAGCTGCGACGCCGCTACAAGCTCGATGCCCCGAAGGGAGTGCGGGGCCGCAACAGCGATAACACGCTCATCTCCCAGCGGCTCGGGTGGGCGCCATCGATCAAGCTCGAGGAAGGCATGCGCCAGACCTTTGAGTGGATCCACAGCCAGATGACCGCACCGGTGCAGCGCTCGTTCGCGTGAACACACGTCACCACGATTTCTCAAGGGGGCTTCAATGCAACCTCTTGAGCGCCCGCTGACATCCCTGAGAGAGCCGATGACTCACGCAGCCGTCTCCACGGGTCACTCGACGGACCAGACGACGGTCTCCCCGGGCTCGGCACCATATCTGTCGGTTCTGATTCCGATATTCAACGAGCAGGAGAACATCCCTCTGCTCATCGAGAAGGTGTTCGCCGTACTCCGGTCGCTCCCATGGACGTTCGAGGTCCTCGCCGTCGATGATGGCAGCCAGGACGAATCGTTCTCTGAGCTGGAGAAGGCGACGAGTCTCCACCCGGAGCTCAAGGTGGTGCGGTTCCGGCGCAATTACGGCCAGACGGCGGCGATGATGGCCGGCATCGATTTCTCACGCGGCGAAGTCCTCGTCTCCCTCGATGCCGACCTTCAGAACGACCCCAAAGATATTCCCGCGCTCCTGGCGAAGCTCGACGAAGGGTACGACGTCGTGTCAGGCTGGCGGAAATCCCGGCAGGATGCTCGCTTCCGACGCACCCTGGTCAGTCGCGTGGCGAACCGGATGATTTCGTGGATCTCCGGAGTAAGGCTCAACGACTACGGCTGCACGCTGAAGGCGTACCGGCGTCACGTCATCAAGGACGTCAAGCTCTATGGCGAGATGCATCGCTTCATACCCATCTACGCCCACTGGCTCGGCGCGCGCGTGACCGAGATGCCGGTTCAGCACCATCCGCGAACGAGAGGCAAATCCAAATACGGCCTGGAACGAGTGGTCAAGGTGGTGCTCGACATGATCGTCGTCAAGTTCCTCGACCGCTACTTCGTCAAACCGATCTACGTCTTCGGCGGCGTCGGGCTGGCTTCGATTGCAGCGGCACTCCTGACACTGTTCTTCATGATCTGGTTGAGGCTCGAAGAGGGTATCTCGATGATCCTGACGCCACTCCCCCTCTTGGCGGCGCTCCTCTTCCTGATCGGGACCGTCAGCCTCCTGATGGGATTACTGGCGGAGATGATCGTGCGCACGTATTTCGAATCGCAGGGTCGATCGGTCTACACGGTGCGCGACTCCATCAACGTATAACCCTGTCATGTGCGGCATTACCGGCTTCGCGGGCGATGGCACTGAAGACGACCTGCGAGCCATGTCCGCAACGCTCCGACATCGAGGTCCGGATGGTCAGGGCATCCACATGGACCAGCGCTTTCGCGTGGGACTTGGCCACGAGCGACTCGTCGTCCTCGATCCACAGGGCGGCCATCAACCGATGTGGAACGAAGACCGCACGGTGGCAGTCGTGTTCAACGGCGAGATCTACAACGCGAAAGATCTTCGCGATGAACTGAGCACTCGTGGCCACCGCTTTGCGTCCGATCACTCGGACACCGAAGTCCTCGTGCATGGCTACGAGCAGTGGGGTCGTGATCTGCCGATCAGACTCAACGGGATGTTTGCGTTCGCCGTCTTCGACGCCGTCGAGGGCCGGCTGTTCCTCGCACGTGACCGGTTCGGCGAGAAGCCCCTGTACTATGCCGAGCGCTCCGGTGTGTTTGCCTTCGCGAGCGAAGCCACCGCCCTGCTCCGGCATCCATCAATCGACTTCGAACTGGACCCGCGCGGCATTCAGAAACTGTTCGCATACGGATTCATTCCGTCGCCTACCACGGCTGTGCGCGGTGTGGCGAAGCTGCCAGCGGGATGGACTCTTCAGCACGACTGCCGCACTGGGACCACATCCACTCGGCAGTTCTGGCGCTTCAGCCTGGAGCCTGATGAGGGAATCACAGATCGCGACGAGCCGCGACTGATCGAGGAGCTACGGGCGCTGCTGCTCGCATCAGTACGCCGGCGCCTCGAAAGCGATGTGCCGCTGGGAATCTTTCTGAGCGGGGGAGTGGACTCAGCGACCGTGCTGGCATGCGCGACTCAAACGCTGCCGCCATCCAGCATCTCGACCTTCACAGTCGGATTCACCGAGCACTCATACGACGAATCCAACGCGGCGGCGGCCGTTGCGAAAGCGATTGGCGCGCGTCACCACGCATCGCGCCTCGACCTCGACGATGCCCATGCGCTGATGCTCGACGTCGTCGGGCGACTCGATGAACCGCTGGCCGACCCGTCGCTCATTCCTACGTACTTGCTGTGTCGGTTCGCGCGCCAGTCGGTGACCGTGGCGCTCTCCGGTGATGGCGGGGACGAACTGTTCGCTGGCTACGACCCGTTCGTAGCACTGGCACCGGCCAGTGCGTACTCACGTCTCGTGCCTCCGCCACTCCACCGCTGGGTGCGAAAACTCGCCAACGGCATGCCACGCGGATCGGGGTACATGACGTGGGATTTCCGGTTGCGACGCGCGCTCGCGGGGCTGTCGTATGTGCCATCGTTCTGGAATCCTGTATGGATGGCACCGATTGAGCCGAGTGCGATGGCGGACTACTTCGAAGACCCGCTGTCGATCGAGGAGCTGTACGAAGAAGCCATCTCCGTGTGGCAGCATAGCCAGAGTCCGGATCTGCTGTCGAAGACGTTGGAGTACTTCACGACGCTGTATCTGCAGAACGACATCCTGACCAAAGTAGACCGGGCCTCGATGATGGTGTCGCTCGAGAGTCGTGCCATCTTCCTCGACACCGCTCTCGTGGACTTCTGCCGATCGCTCCCGAATCGATGGAAGTACCGCAACGGCACTCGGAAGTACCTCCTGAAGCGCGCGCTCAGAGGTCTGGTTCCGAACGAGGTGCTCGAAAAGCGAAAACAAGGGTTCAGCCCGCCGCTCTTGTCGTGGCTGTCTCATTTCCCCGCGCCGCAGGCTTCCCGCGCAATTCCGGGATTACGAGAGGATGCGCTGCGGAGTCGATGGGAGCAGCACCAGGCTGGCGCGGTTGACGAGCGCCTGCTCCTCTGGACGTGGCTCACGCTGGACACCTGGGTGTCGAGCGTCGGGAAGCAGCCGCGCGAGGAACTGGCGATCCAGTGAACACAGACGTCTACCTCGTCGAGGCGCGCGTCAGCGCGTCACACTGGTGGTTTGCCGGGCGCCGCCGGCTGTTCAACCGACTGATTCGGGCGTTACACCCGAATCAATCGTGGAGCATCCTCGAAGTCGGCGCGGGGACAGGGGCAAACCTGCCGGTACTCCACGGCCTCGAGGTGCGGCAGGTGGTGGCATGCGACCTTTCCGTGGACGCGCTGCGCCTGGCTAGGGTCGGGACGACCTTGGCACGGGCCGATGCCACCCAACTGCCCTTCCACTCGAACAGCTTCGATCTCGTTTTGGCCGCCGACGTGATCGAACACCTGGACAGCGATCTGGCGGCGCTCCGGGAGTTCGTCCGTGTGCTCCGGCCTGGCGGACATCTCGTCTTGACCGTGCCAGCCTTTCCATCGCTGTGGGGCCCGCAGGACATCGTCGCCCAACACCGCCGTCGTTATCGGCGCTCGCCGTTGGTGACGCTGGTCCGCGAAGCTGGCGTGCGCGTCTCGACGTGCTTTCACTTCAACTACTTTCTGTTCGCGCCGATCTGGCTGGCGAGGAAAGCGTTGCTGGCTCTCGGCATTTCCGTCGCGAGTGAGAACTCGATTAACACTTCGCTGCTCAACCGCGCCCTCACGGGTGTGTTCTATGCGGATGTAGACACAGCGCCGTTCGTGAACCCGCCGTTTGGCGTGTCGTTGTGCGTCGTCGCCGTCAAGCCGGAGCCCTGACGGAAGTGAGCAACGAGAAAGGCGAGCGAGGATCCCCTGACACCCGAATTCTGTCGGAACAGACTATCGCCGACTTCGGAGATCAGTGGACCCGCTTCACAAGCAACGACGGTTTCTACGGATCCGCGGCTCTCTTCGAGGACATCTGCGGGCCCCTCCTCGCCTCCCGCGAGGTCGCCGGCCTCAGGACCGCTGACATCGGCAGCGGTACAGGGCGCATCGTGCGGATGCTGCTCTCCGCGGGTGCCGCACATGTCGTCGCCCTCGAGCCGTCAGCAGCTTTCGACGTCCTGTGTCGCAACGTCGCGGCGTTCAGAGACCGCGTCGAGTGCATCCATGCTGTCGGAGAACGACTGCCGAAAGATCGAGGCTTCGATCTGATTCTGTCGATCGGCGTGCTCCACCACATCCCGGACCCAGCTCCTGTAGTCAAAGCCGCCTATGAGGCTCTCGGGGAGGGGGGGCGAATGCTTGTCTGGTTGTACGGGCAGGAGGGCAATGCCACGTACCTTGCGCTGACCGTACCGCTCCGCGCGATCACGACGCGACTCCCCCATTTGGCGGTGCTCACCGTCGCTCGCATCCTCACCGTTGCTCTCGCACCCTACGTGTGGCTGTGTCGGCGGCTTCCTCTTCCGCTCGCGGGCTATTTCGCCAACGTCTTCGGACGCATGGACCACGACAAGCAGGTGCTCATCGTGTACGATCAGTTGCGCCCGGCCTACGCACGCTACTACTCGCGCGCCGACGCCATCGCGCTCCTCACGGTGGCCGGGTTCGAAAACGTGCGCGCGCACCACCGACACGGATATAGCTGGACGGTCGTCGGAACCAAACGTTGATCGCCTTCAACACCGGCGTGTCTCTGCATTAAGATCGGCGGACGACTCAGCGCGACATCTTCCGGCAGACTCTGGTTCCTCGATGCACATACTCGTAACCGGCGGAGCCGGCTTCATCGGCAGCCATCTCGTCGATTCATTGTTGGACAGCGGATACGACGTCACGGTGCTCGACAACTTCGACTCGTTTTACGAACGCGCGCTGAAAGAGCGCAACATTCGACACCATCGGCAACATTCGCGTTGGCGCCTCATCGAGACGGACATTTGCGACCGCGAGCTGCCAGCGAAGCTCGGGCCCAACGGCACCTACGATGCGATCGTGCACTTGGCAGCCAGAGCCGCCGTACGACCGTCCATCGAGAACCCGCTCGTGTATCAAGACGTCAACGTTGGAGGTACTCAAAACCTTCTGGAGATCGTTCGACGCATGCGAATTCCACGGTTCATATTCGCCTCGTCGAGCAGCGTCTATGGCGTCAATCCGCGGGTTCCCTGGACGGAGGACGAGGCCGGCCTGCAGCCGATCAGTCCGTACGCGAGCACGAAAGTCAGTGGCGAGCTGCTCGGGCACGTCTACAGCCATCTTCATGACATTCGTTTCATCGCTCTGCGATTCTTCACCGTGTATGGCCCGCGCCAACGGCCTGATCTGGCTATTCACAAGTTCGCTCGCCTGATCGCCGCCGGCCAGCCCATTCCCGTCTTCGGGGACGGGAGCACACGGCGCGATTACACCTACGTCGATGACGTCATCGCCGGCGTCCGGTCGGCCCTGACCTACGACAAGAGCCGATATGAAGTGATCAATCTCGGTAACAGCGACACTGTGACGTTGCTGGAGATGATTCGAGAACTGGAAAAGGGACTGGGACTGTTGGCGACCATCGAATGGCTGCCCGAGCAGCCCGGTGACGTGCCTCAGACCTGGGCCAGTATCAGCAAGGCGCATACGCTCCTGAATTACGAGCCTCGCACTCCGTTCTCTCAGGGTATTCGGCGCTTTGCTGACTGGTTCCTCGCCGAGCTCCCTTCGCCGGCTCCGCTCGCGCGATCGCGAGCTTCCTCGGCAGCAGGAACGGGCGAACGCTGACATCACCGCCGTGACCTCAGCTGGCTTGCAACCCCGTTCGACTCGCCGCGCGCAGCTCGAGCGCCTCACCCTCTGGGGCATCGTCCTGATGGCCATGCTCCTACGCGTGGCGCTGCTTCTCCCGCAGGTGCGTGCTGATTTTCACTATCTGCAGGGGGCGCTTTATGGTTCGTGGGGATTCAACGCGGCACAGTTCGGGCGTTGGAGCCTGGTCGAGGACAACATCGGTACTGCGCTGCACGACAGCGCCCTCCGAGAGGAGCGACTCGTCGATCCGGCCGAATTGCTGGCCCAGGGGTTTCGCGCGGTGCCCGCAGCTCGCGGCACTTGGAGTTACGAACAGCCCGGCCCCGGTTGGGTGATCGGTTTCACGTGGTGGATCACGAAAGACTATCGTTTCGTCTGGCCGCTCTTGGTCCAAGCGGCGGCCGATAGCCTTGCCGTTATCGGGCTGTACGCGATCGCCGTCCGTTTGTGGGGTCGGGCAGCAGCGCTGGCCGCTGCGCTTGGCTATGCTTTGTTTGCGCCACAAGCGCAGCTCGCGGCGTTTCCTCTCTACAACGTGTGGTCTGGTCCCCTCCTCATTGGATTGATTGGACTCACCGCCTGGGCACCAGCGTTGCGCAAGCATCAGCTCGTTCACGGGGCGCTATCGGGTTTCCTGGTAGGCATCGGAACACTGTTCGCGCCGACGTTTCTCCCCCTGCTGGTCGTGCCCGCAGTGATCGAGTCATGGCGGCGGGGCTTTCGGCAGATTCTGCCTTGGCTCGCGGCGGCGGCCGCTGCTCTTCTCCTCTGCCTTCTTCCGTGGGCTTTTCGCAACTATCGGCACCACGGAGAACTCAGGCCGATTGCCAGTGCGATGTGGTGGAACCTCTACTACGGTCTCGTCGAACAGGATGACAGCCCGTTCGGGCCAAACAGCCAGCGCGCCTGGCCCAACTCCGAAGAGAATGTGTT
>Ga0315912_10002531_pt1 | contig 19267 bp, 22 predicted proteins | sample VfabasoilMG_FD_204469 | JGI IMG/M metagenome (GOLD analysis project Ga0315912, IMG submission 204469) | Garden soil microbial communities collected in Santa Monica, California, United States - V. faba soil | ecosystem: Environmental > Terrestrial > Soil > Garden | place: USA: California...
CGGGAAGAGCTCCGCCATGCCGCGCGGGTTCATCACGGCGCCCGAGAGCGTGTGGTCGCCGATGTCGCCGGCCTTCTCGAGCACCAGGATCGACTTGCCCTCGATCCCGCGCGCCGCGAGCAGGCGCGCGAGGTGGATGGCGCAGGCGAGGTTGGCTGCGCCCGCGCCGACGAGCAGCACGTCCACATCGAGCGTCTCGCGCTCGATGCCGGGCAGGTTGAGGGAGTATTGGCGCGGCGTGCTCATGCCCCGAGGGGCAGAGAGGATAGCGTCACGCGCGCGCGGGCGCCCGGGCCATCACGAAGCGCGCGTGACCGATCAGCGCGAGGCCGATCAGCAGCGGGACGAAACCCACGGTCCAGACGCCGTCCGCGAGGTTGTTCGGGGCGACGTAGTAGGCGACCAGCACCGCGAGCCCGAGCGACGCGCAGAGGGCTCCGCCGAGGGTCAGCCACTCGCGCTTGCGACCGTGCTTGCGCTGCTCTTCCTCGCGCAAGCTCGCCAGGACCGCGTCCGCACCGGGCCCGGGCGTCTCAGCCAGCTTCTTCAGCAGCTCGCTGCGGTAGAGCGCCTCACGCTCCTTGCGCCGTGCATGGCTCCAGATGAACACGCTGGCGAAGACGAAGAGCAGCACCCAAATGACGCCGGCGAAGGCCAGGGCGATGACGGGGGTGATGTCGGTTCCCATGGATTCGATCTCGACTTTCGGCCGCTTGGACGCCCGGCAGCCGGGCCCTGGTTGCAATTCTCGCCGGGATGTCGATTCCGAGGAGAGAATGCAACCCCTCGGGGCGCCGCGCGCGTCCGACCTGAACGGAGCCGATCACTTGACCCCCGACCCGGACGCCGACGACGTGCAGCGCGTCCTCGCGGGCGAGAGCGCGGCCTTCGAGGGCATCGTGCGACGCTGGCAGAGACCGCTCTACAACCTGGCCTGGCGCAGCTGCCGCCGGCGCGAGCTCGCGGAGGACATGACGCAGGAGGCCTTCGTGAAGGTCTTCCGCTCGCTCCCGAGCTGGCGCGCGGACGCGCGCTTCTCGACCTGGATCCACGCCGTCGCGCTCAACCACTTCCGCTCGCGGCTGCGGCGCACGCCGCGCCAGGTGCTCGGGCTCGAGGCGGCGCGGGCGCAGCCGGATCCCAAGTCGGAGCGCGAGGTCGAGAGCGCTCCGGCCGAGGCGCTGCGGCACGCGGTCACCGGCTTGCCGCCGCGCTACCGCGAGGCGATCGTCGTGCACTACCTCGACCAGCAGGACGTGCGCGAGTCCGCCGCGATCCTGGGCATCTCGGAGGGGACGCTGAAGGCGCGCCTCTCGCGTGCGCGCGCGCTGCTCGCGCGCAGCCTGGGCATCACACCGCGGACCGACACGACCCGCGAGGAGCCGCAACATGGATGAATTCGACCGGATCCTGTCGTCCGAGGCGTCACTCGAGCCCGCGCCCGATCTCCCCCGGCGCGTGATGACGGAAGTTCTCCGCGAGTCGCGCCTGCCGCCGCCGCTGCCCTTCCCCTGGCGCCGCGTCGCGGCCGCGGCGGCGCTGCTCGGCATCGCGAACACGGCTCTCGCGGCGATGCCGGCCCTGCGCGAGCCCACCCAGCGCGTGCTGACGACGCTCGGCGACGTCGATCCGATGTCCGCCGGCGTCGCGCTCGGAACGCTCGCGATCGTGCTCGGGACGCTCTGGGCCGCCTGGCGCTCGGACTAGCGCTAGGACCGATCCCCGATCCAGTGCGCGCCGCCCTCGTAGATCTCCTTCTTCCAGACCGGCAGCGTGCGCTTCAATTCGTCGATCAGGAAGCGCCCGGCGGCGAAGGCCTGCGCACGGTGCGGGCTGGCGACGGCGATCACGACGCTGGGCTCCCCCACCTCGACGACACCCACACGGTGCGCGACGAGCATGCGCACGCGCGCCTCGGGCTGCTCGGCGCGGCAGCGCTCGAAGATGCGCTCCATCTCCGGGCCGGTCATCTTCTCGAAGGCCTCGTACTCGAGGCGCAGCACGCGCTGGCCGCGATTCTCCTCACGCGTCGATCCCGTGAACGTCAACCGCGCGCCGCAGGAGGGGTGCGCGACGCGCAGCTCGAGCGCCGCGGGATCGAGCGGCCCGCGCACGAGCTCGAAGATGCCGCGCTCGTAGTCCTGGGCCACGCTCAGCCTCCCGAGACCGGTGGCAGGAGCGCCAGTTCGTCGCCCGGGCCGATGCGCTGCTCGGCGCGCGCATAGCTCGTGCCGACGACGACCGCGACGTGCGCGAGCGAGCCCAGCTCGGGGTGCGCGCGCTCCAGCGCACGCTTCAATTCCTCGACCGAGAGACCCTCGGGCAGGCCCGCGAGGCGCAGCTCCGCGCGTCCCGCGCGCTCGCGCAGCGCGGCGAAGAGCTGGAGCGAGAGGTCCAAGCTACCTCCGCGGCTCAGAAGGGCGTGTCGTCCGGCGCAGGGAAGCCGGTGTCCGCCGCTTCGTGCTGGGCGCCGCCCGCGGCCGCCGGTGCGCTGCGTTCGCCCATGGGCGCGCCTTCGCTGCGGCCGCCGGCGCCGACGAACTCCCAGGTGTCGGCCACGACGTAGAGCTTCGAGCGCTTGCCGCCGCCGTTCTTGTCCTCCCAGGTGTCGAGCCGCAGCGTGCCCTCGATGAAGGCCGGCTTGCCCTTGGTGTGGTAGCGCGCGAAGGGTTCCGCGCGCGCGCCGAAGATCGTGATGTCGACGAAGGTCGGCTCTTCCTTCCACTCGCCGCTCTGCGAGTCCTTGAAGCGCCGGTTGACGGCCAGCCCGAACTTGCAGATCGGCATGTTGCTCGGCGTGTAGGTCAGCTGGGGATCCCGCGTCAGGTTCCCCATCAGGATCACTTTGTTGTAGCTCGACATGGTTGCTCCGCAGCGCAGTCTAGCCGCCGGCGGCAGCCAGGGGAATCGCGCGCGAAAGAAGGCAGACAACCTCCCCCGCCGCACCGTAGGATGCAGCCAGCGATGCCGATCCACGAGCGCCCCTCGAAAAAGCCCCTCTCCGGCCCCGAACGTCGCCGCTGGCTGCGCGCCGCCTGCGACATGCCGGTCTCGCTCAACCTCGGCGGTGCGCGCTGCGAGGCGCGCCTGCGCGACCTCTCGCGCGCCGGGATGTGCTTCTTCCTCGACCGCGCGATCCCAATGATGACCGTGCTGGAGCTCGCGCTCGACCTGCGCCTCGCCGCCGGCATGCGCCGGATCCGGGGCGCGGGCGCCGTGGTGCGCTGCGAAAAGATCTCCAAGGCGCTCGAGCACTACGAGATCGCGGTCTTCCTGCACGAGATGGCCGAGGTCGACCGCAAGGCGATCGAGGAATTCGTGGCCGGGCTCGGCCCCGAGGCGATCGAGCGCGCCAGCGGCCGCTCGGGCGCCTAGAGGCGCGCGCAAAGCACGCGCCCGTGGCCGGCGAGGTCGCGCGCCAGGCTCGCGCGCCAGCCGAGCGCGCCTGCCAGCGCCAGGACGCGCGCACCCTGCTGGTGTCCGAGTTCGAGGAGCAGCGTGCCACCCGGGGCGAGCCAGGATCGTGAGCGCTCGAGCAGCGCGCGCGCCCAGAAATCGCCGTCGCGCTCGGGCGCGAAGAGCGCCAGCTCCGGCTCGTGCTCGCGCACTTCGGGCGCGAGCGTGGCCGCCTCGGAACGCATCACGTAGGGCGGATTGGAGACGATCAGGTCGAACGGCGCGCGCGCGGCGAGCGTCTCGAGCCCATCGCCCTCGACGATCTCGATCCGCGCGCCGAGCAGCTCGGCATTGCGCTGCGCGCACAGGATCGCGGCCGGGGAGAGCTCGAAGGCCGTGACTTTCGCGAGCGTCAGCTCGAGCGCCAGCGTGATCGCGATGCAGCCCGAGCCCGTGCCCAGATCCGCGACGCGCAGCTCGCGCTCGCCGAGCTCCGCGGCGACGCGCCGCGCTTCGTCGACCAGCAGCTCCGTCTCGGGCCGCGGGATCAGCACGCCCGGCCCGACCTTGAACGGCCGGCCGTAGAACTCGCGCTCGCCGGTGATGTAGGCCAGCGGCTCGCGCTTCCCGCGCCGCACGAGCAGGTCGCGCGCGCGGTCGATCTCGGCCCCGTCGACCGGACGATCGAGCTGCATGAAGAGCTTGAGCCGGTCGAGCCCGAGCGCGTGCGCGACGAGCAGCTCGCCCTCGAGGCGCGCTTCGGCGACGCCCTTGCGCTCGAGGAAGGCGCGCGCCATCGCGAGCATCTCCTGGGCCGTGCGCGGACGGGCGGGAGGCGTGGGGTTCATCGACGAGCGCGCCTGCGCTTCTCCGCCGCGAGCAGGGCGCGCGCCTGTTCGAGCTCCTGCTTGCGCTCGCCCTGGATGCGCGGGAACTGGAGTTCGAGCCCCTCGAGCGTCTCGATCAGCGCGGCCATCACGACCAGGCGCGTGAACCACTTGTTGTCCGCCGGCACGACGAACCAGGGCGCGTGCGGCGCGGCCGTGCGCGTGATCGCGTCCTCGTAGGCCTCCTGGTAGTCCTTCCAGTGCGCGCGCTCCTCGACGTCGGCGAGCCGGAACTTCCAGTGCTTGGCGGGGTCCGCGAGGCGCTTCTCGAAACGCAGCCGCTGCTCCTGCTTGCCGATGTTGAGGAAGAACTTCGCGATCGCCGTCCCGTTGCGCGCGAGGTAGGCCTCCCAGGCGGCGATGTCCTGCGCGCGCTGCTTCCACAGCCCGTCGCCCAGGTTCCCGGGCGGCAGACGCTGGCGCTCGAGCAGCTCGGGGTGCACGCGCACGACGAGCAGCTCCTCGTAGTGCGAACGGTTGAAGATCCCGATGCGCCCGCGCTCGGGCAGCGCGCGGGCGACGCGCCAGAGGAAGTCGTGGTCGAGCTCCTCGTCGGAGGGCGACTTGAACGAGGTCACGTGGCAACCCTGCGGGTTCACGCCCGACATGACGTGCTCGATCGTGCCGTCCTTGCCGGCTGCATCCATCGCCTGCAGCACCATCAGCACGGACCAGCGGTCCTGCGCGTAGAGCCGCTCCTGCAGCTCGCGCAGACGTTCGAGCCCGTGCGCGAGCAGCGCGCGCGCCTCGACCTTGCCGCTCACCTCGCGCACTTCGGCCGGGTCGTGCCGCGCGAGCTTGAAGCGCCGCCCGTCCTCGACGCGGTAGCGCCGCGCCAGCCTCGCGAAGAGCTTGCCGGGATCCCCCACGCGCCGATCGTAGCGCGCGGGCCGGCGCTCAGGCGAGGTTCTTGATGCGCTCCTCGCGGTCCATGGCCACGAGGCCGTCGAGCAGCGCGTCGAGCTTGCCCGCGAGCACCTGCTCGAGCGGGAAGTTCTGGTTCAGACGGTGGTCCGTGACGCGATTCTGGGCCCAGTTGTAGGTGCGGATGCGGTCCGAGCGGTCGCCCGTCCCGACCTGGTTCTTGCGCTCGGCCGAGCGCTCGGCGGCGAGCCGTTCGCGCTCCTTCTCGTACACGCGCGACTTGAGGATGCGCAGCGCGCTGGCGCGGTTGCGCTGCTGGCTGCGGTCGTCCTGGCAGGCCGCCACGATGCCTGTCGGTATGTGCGTGATGCGCACGGCCGACTCGGTCTTGTTGACGTGCTGGCCGCCCGCGCCGCCGGCGCGCATGGTCTCGATGCGCAGGTCGTCGGGGCGCAGCTCGATCTCGAGCTCGTCGGCCTCGGGCAGCACGGCCACGGTCGCCGCGCTGGTGTGGATCCGGCCCTGAGCCTCCGTCGCGGGCACGCGCTGCACGCGATGGCCGCCCGATTCGAAGCGCAGCCGCGCCCAGGCGCCCTCGCCCTCGACCGCGAAGACGACCTCCTTGAAGCCGCCGATCTCGCTCGGCGAGAGCTCGAACTCCTCGATCTTCCAGCGCCGCGACTCGAAGTACTTCTTGTAGATGCCGTACAGGTCGCGCGCGAAGAGCGTGGCTTCGTCGCCGCCGACGCCGGCGCGGATCTCGACGATCACCTTGCGGCGCAGGTCCTCCTTGTCGGTGACCAGCGCATCCTTCAGCTCGACGTCGAAGGCCTGCTCCTCGCTCTCGAGTTGCTGCAGTTCCTCGCGCGCGAGCCCGGCGAGCTCCGCATCCGGCCGCGGCGCGGCCAGGATCGCCTCCGCTTCCTTGCGGCGCACGAGCAGCACGTCGAGGCGCGCGGCGAGTTCGGCGACGGCCTCCAGCGCCCCGCGCTCCTGCAGCAGCGCCGGCAGACGGCGCGTGTCGGCCAGGATCTCCGGGCTCGAGAGCATTTCGGTCAGCTCGCCGTGGCGCGCCGATTGCGCCCGGAGCTTGGCGACGATCGAGGGGGCGAACTGCATCTTCCCCGGCTCCGCGGAGGGGAGCCCGCGCGCGGCGCTAGGCCTTCTTGTTCTCGAGCTTGGCCGTCTTCTCGCCGAACTTCTTGCGGAAGCGGTCCACGCGCCCGGCGGCGTCCACGAACTTCTGCACGCCCGAGTAGAAGGGGTGGCAGACGTTGCAGATTTCGATGTGCAGCTCCTTCACCGTGGCGCGCGTCGTGAACGTGTTGCCGCAGCCGCAGTGGACGTGGCAATCGAAGTACTTCGGGTGGATGTCGGCTTTCATGGTGTCTGACCCCCTGGGGCGGTTCGCTGGGGCTCCGGGAATCCCGGGGGAATGGGCCTCGGAGCCATCGAGGGGGAAAGAGGGTAGCCGCGCGGGCGTCGGGAGACAAGTGCTGTTGGGATAACGGGGTAGACTCTAGCCATGGCCTCCGGATCGATGTCGCGTGCCTGGCGCTGGTTCAGCGCAGGATTCGGCGTCATCTTGCCCTGTCTGATCTACGGCGCGATGCTGACTCTCGATCGCGAACTAGGTCCCTTCGGATTCGTGCTGAGCGGCGTTTGGGTCCTGCTGAGCCTTACAGTCGCGTGGTGGTTGCACTTCGGGGTTCGCTCACGTCCCACCGCTCGGTTCCTGGGCTTTGTTTTTGCGTTTGGGTTCGTTTGGGCCTGGATCTGGGCAGTCCCGCTGTTGCTCATGGTCGCCAGCGGCGGCCTCAAGTGGGGCGAGTTCGAGGACATGCTGCCGATCGTCGGTCTCGTGCACACAGTCCTGGGAGCCGTCGTGTTCCTCGGCAACGCGCGGATCGCCTTCAGAACGGGTGAAAAACTCAGGCGGGCTGAGTTGTCAACCCTCGCTGGTCGAGCTGCGTGAGCAGGCGCAGGGAGAGCTCGACGGGCAGGCCGACGACGTTGTCGAACCCGCCTTCCTCGAGCGAGGTGACGAAGCGGTCGGCGGTCTCCTGGATCGCGTAGGCGCCGGCCTTGTCCCTCCACTCGCCGCTGGCGACGTAGGAGGAGATTTCCGTCTCGGTGATCGCGCGCATGGTCACGAACGTGCGTTCGAAGCCGCGCGCGAGGGCCAGATCCTTCGTGCGCAGCGCGCACACGCCGGTGATCACACGGTGACGAGTGCCCGAGAGAGCGCGGAGCATCTCCTCCGCCTCGCGCTCGTCCGCCGCCTTGCCCAGCATTCGTAGGCCAACGGCGACGATCGTGTCGGCGGCGAGGACGAGCGCGTCGCGTGTGCCGAGTCGTTTCGCAACCGCGCGCGCCTTGCGCTCGGCGAGCTCGAGCGCGGCCTCCTCGGGCGGCGTGAGCGGGTGCAGGTCTTCGGAGACCGAAGAGACCTCGACGGTGAAAGCCAGGCCGGTCTGCGCCAGCAGTTCGCGCCGTCGCGGCGAGGCGGAGGCCAGCACCAGCGGACGCGTGAGCGCGGGCACGCTACTTCTTGCGCGGCCTGCGCCCGCCGCCCGCCTTCTTGGTCGCGGCGGCGGCCTTCTTCTTCGCCGCGAGCTTCTCGGCCAGGGCCTGCTTCTTGGCAGCGGCCTTGATCGCATCCGCCTTGCGCTTGGCGATCTCCGCGATGCGGCGCTGCTTCTGGGCCTCGGCCTCGCGCTTGCGCGCCTCGGCGGCGAGCCGCTTCTGCTTCTCGCGCTCCTGCTTCTGGCGGATGGCGTCGGCCTTCTTCGCCAGACGGGCGGCCTCGCGGGCGAGGCGTTCGTGTTCCTTCTTCTCGAGGGCGGCGCGGCGCGCGGCCTCGCGCAGGCGCTGCGCCTCGGCGCGCGCCTGCTGCACTTTCCACTCCTGGAAAGCCTTCTTGCCGAAGGTGCACTCGTCGACCAGCGGGCACTCGTGGCAGGCGGGCGACTTGGGGTGGCACCAGCGGTCGGCCACTTCGCCGACGCGCTCGAGCAGCGCGCTGCCCTCGGAGGAGGGCAGGAAGTCCTCGAGGTCCTTGGCCTTCTTGAGGTTGCCCTTGCCCACGATGCCGGTGCGCTCGAGCACGCGCACGAGGGCCGGGTGCGCCGGCACCTTCTGGTCGCCGGCCAGGGCCAGGATCCGGCACGTGGCCGCGGTGCCGAAGACCGGCATCTGCGCCAGCATCTTCGCGCCCGCCGGCACGTCGCCGCGCAGGAACTCGAGATCCATCGCGTGCGTCTTCTGGAAGATCTCCTGCAGGTACTCGCGCGCCTCGCGCGCGGGTTCCCAGACGCTGCGCAAGCGCTCGGGCGTCGTGCGGCCGCCCTTCAAGATGCCGGCGATCTCGTCCGTCTGCGCCACGCGCATCTCGTTCCACTCGGGGTAGGCCTTGCGCAGCGCGGCGACGAAGTTCTCGGCGCGCTCCTGGGGCACGTGCCGCACGAGCACACACAACAGGCCCTGCTCGAGCAGGTTCAAGCCCTCGGCGGGCTTGGGCAGCGCCGCCCGCGGGGTGATCTTCTTCAGGAGCTTCGTCAGCTGTTCGTTCTTGCTCGACACGCGGAGATCTGCGGGGCCGGGTGGACGCGGGATGAACGCGGCGCGCGCAGGCGCCGGACGAGGGGACGGCCGCGCAGGAGGCGCGCGCCGCCGGGACGATTCACTCTGCCTTCTTGGCCTCGCCCGCAGCCGCCTTGGCCGCGGCGCGCTTCGTCTTCTTGCGCGCGGCTGCGCGGGCGAGCTTCTGCTCGCTGCGCTGCTTGCTGCTCGTTTCGCGCGTCGCGCGCGTGGCGGTCTTCTTGTAGCGCACGCGCTCGCGCTTCTTCGCGGGACGCGCCACGACGATGCCCTGGCGACGCAGGATCGCCGCGACCGAGTCGCTGGCCTTGGCGCCCTGGTTGAGCCAGTACTCGACGCGCTCGCGATCGACCTGCACCTGCGTCGGGCCTTCCTTGCGCAGCGGGTCGTAGAGACCCAGGTTCTCGAGGCTGCGCCCGTCGCGCGGGAAGCGCGAATCGGTGGCGGTGATGCGGAAGCAGGGGAGGTTCGTGCGCCCCGTTCGGCGGAGGCGGATGACTACGGCCATGAGCGTGGAATCGGGTTGGGGATGGGCAGCGCGGCCGGGAGCCTTCCGGCCGGAATGCGGGCCGAATAGGACACACTTTCGCGTGCCGGATGGCAAGGGGCGGCCGCGGGAAATGCCCGGCGAGGGATCGGAAAGCCCTCAGCGGCGGCGCTTCTTGTCCTTCTTCTTCTTGCCCGACTTGCGCGTGTGCGAGGAGCCCATCGGACGGGGACCGAAGGGACTGCCGCCCCCCGAGAGTCCCGGGAAGCCGCCCGGGGGCAGCCCCGAAGGCATACCCGGAGCTCCGCCGCCGCCCCCGCCGAACATGCTGCCGAGGCCCTTCCCCAGGCCGCCGAAGAGTCCGCCGCCCGAGCCGCCCGAGGCGAGCTCGCCCGTGCCGGACATCGACTTCAGCGCGGCCTCCTTCTGCTTGCCCCCGAACTGCGAGGCGAGGCCCATCTTGTTCATCTGCTTCATCAGGAGCTTCATCTCGCGATGGCGCTTCAACAGGTCGTTGACCGCGCTGACCTCCTGGCCCGAGCCGCGCGCGATGCGCCGGCGGCGGCTCATGTCGAGCACGTCGGGCTGCAGCCGCTCGCGCGGCGTCATCGAGGTGAAGAGCGCCTCGAGGCGGTTCATCTGCTTGTCGTCGATGTCCAGCGCCTGCGCCTGCGCGCCGATGCCGGGCATCATCCCGAGCACCTTCTTGAGCGGCCCGAGCTTCCGGATCATGCGCAGCTGCCCGAGCATGTCCTCGAGCGTGAAGTCCCCCATCACGAGCTTCTCGAACGAGGCCTGCGCCTCCTTCTCCGAGATCGCGCTCTGGGCCTTCTCGACCAGGCCGACGACGTCGCCCATGCCCAGGATGCGCCCGGCCATGCGCTCGACGTGGAAGACGTCGAGGTCGTCGATCTTTTCCCCGACGCCGGTGAACAGCACCGGCTTGCCCGTGACCGCCTTGAGGCTCACGGCCGCGCCACCGCGCGCGTCGCCATCGAGCTTGGTCAGGATCACGCCCGTCAGCTCGAGCGCCGCATTGAAGGCCCCGGCCGAGTTGACCGCGTCCTGGCCGGTCATCGCGTCGACGACGAGCACGGTCGCGGTCGGGTTGACCGTGCTCGCGATCGCGCGCACCTCGTCCATCATCTCCTGATCGACGTGCAGCCGGCCGGCCGTGTCGAGGATCACGAGGTCCTGGCCCTTGACGCGCGCCTCCGCGACGCCGCGCAGGCACAGCGCGGGCGGCGCGAGACCGGCCTGGTGGAAGACCGGCACGTCGATCTGCTTGCCCAGGACGCGCAGCTGCTCCACGGCGGCCGGACGCTTGACGTCGGCGGCGACCAGCAGCGGCCGCCGCCCGAACTTCTCGCGCATGTGCTTGGCGAGCTTGGCGCAGGTCGTCGTCTTGCCCGCGCCCTGCAACCCAGCCATGAGGATGATCGTCGGCCCGTTCTTCGCGAACTCGATGCGCGCATCCTTCGAACCGAGCAGCTCCACGAGCTCGTGGTGGAAGGCTGCGACGAATTGCTGCGACGGATCGACGCCGCCGATGCGCTTCTCGCCCAGGGCGCGCGCGCGCACCTTCTCGGTGAAGTCCTGGACGACCTTGAAGTGGACGTCGGCCTCGAGCAGCGCGGCGCGTACGTCGCGCAGGCCCTCCTCGATGTTCTCGGCGGTCAGCTGCTGCTTGTCGCGCAGGAACGAGAAGGACTTGGAGAGGCGCTGGGTGAGGGTCTCGAACATGGGTGCAGTCGCATCAGGCTAGCACGCGGGTCGGAAGGGGCTCCAGGAGCCTGCTCCCGCTACACTCCCCCGGGAGTCATGGCGCATCGGCCCTACCCACCGCCCGAGACGCCCTGGTCGCTGCGGCAGACCTGGTACCACCTCCTGTTCGCGCACTGGCGCGTCGATGAGCGCAAGCTGGCGCAGCTCCTACCCGCCCCGCTCGAGCTCGATCTCTACCAGGGCGACGCCTGGGTCGGCGTCGTGCCCTTCGAGATGAGGGGTGTCGCGCCGCGGCATGTGCCGGTGCTGCCCTGGATCTCGAAGTTCCTCGAGCTCAACGTGCGCACGTACGTGCGCCACGGTGCTCGCGACGGGGTGTACTTCTTCACGCTCGACGCCGCCAACCCGCTGGCGGTCGAGGTCGCGCGGCGCTGGTACCACCTGAACTACCTGAGGGCGGACATGAGCCTTCGCGAGCGCGAGGGCTGGATCGAGTACCGCTCGCGGCGCACCGACCGCCGCGGGAGCTCAGCGGAGCTGGACGTGCGCTACCAGCCACTCGGCGAGCCCTTCACGGCCGAGGCCGGGACGCTCGAGAGCTTCCTCACCGACCGCTTTCGGCTCTTCACCGCGCGGGACGGCGTGGCGCAGTGTGCCGAGATCCACCACGGTCCCTGGCCGCTGCAGCGCGCGCGGGCCGATTTTGGGACGAACACGATGGCGTCCGCCGCGGGCATCGAGCCGGATGCGATGGCGCCGCACCTCGTCTACGCGCGTGAGATCCAGGTCGTGGTCTGGTCGCCGACGATCGCAAGCGGATGAGGATTGCAGCCGATGGATGTGCAAAGGTACCTCTCTCTCCAGGAGTCCCCCGCATGCTCTCGATCCTCTTCGCCTTGGCGCCCACGTTCGCGCCGCCTGCTGACGACGTCCTGGCGCTCGTGCCGCAGCCGGTCTCGGTCCAGCGCGGCCCCGGAACCTTCACCCTCAACGCGGAGACTCGGGTCCTGACCGAGCGCGAGGGCCCCGCCACGCGGGCCGGGGCTGAGGCTTTCGTGAACATCGCTCGGCCCTCGACGGGCCTTGCGCTCCCGTTGAGCGCCCTCGAGGGTGAGAAGCCGGCCAACGCCGTGCTCTTCACGCGCACGGGCGCCGATGCGGCGCTGGGACCGGAGAGCTACACGCTCGAGGTGACGGCCGCGGGCGCGATCGTGCGCTCGGGCGACGTCGCGGGCTTCGTGCACGGCGCGCAGACGCTGCTGCAGCTCTTCCCGCCCGAGATCTTCGGTCGTACGGCGCAGTCGGGCGTCGCCTGGAGCGCGCCGGGCGTCTCGATCCGCGACCAGCCGCGCTTTTCCTGGCGCGGCCTCCTGCTCGACGTCTCGCGCCACTTCATGACCAAGGACGAGGTCGAGCGCATCCTCGACCAGATGGCGCTGCACAAGCTCAACGTCTTCCACTGGCACCTCGTCGACGATCACGGCTGGCGGATCGAGATCAAGGGCTTCCCCAAGCTGACCGAGGTCGGCGCTTGGCGCGCGGCGATCGGCTTCGGCCTCGACGCCAAGGCCTCGACCGCCTACGACAAGGCCGGCCGCTACGGCGGCTTCTACACGCAGGACGAGATCCGCGAAGTCGTCGCCTACGCCGCCGCGCGCGGGATCACGATCGTGCCCGAGATCGAGATGCCCGGCCACTCGATCGCGGCGCTGGCCGCCTACCCGGAGTACAGCTGCGGCGGCGGGCCGTTCGACGTCAACGTCCCGGCCGGCGTGCACAACGGCATCTACTGCCCGGGCAACGAGGCCACGTTCAGCTTCCTGCAGGACGTCTTGAGCGAGGTCTTCGCGCTCTTCCCCGGCGCGTTCGTGCACCTCGGCGGCGACGAGGTCCTGCGCGGGGAGTGGACGGGCTGCGAGCGCTGCAAGAAGCGCATGAAGGACGAGAAGCTCGGCGACACGGCCGAGCTGCAGAGCTGGTTCCTGAAGCGCATCGAGAAGTTCGTCAACTCGAAGCAGAAGCGCGTGATCGGCTGGGACGAGATCCTCGAGGGCGGCCTCGCGCCGAACGCCGCGGTGATGAGCTGGCGCGGCATCGACGGCGGCCTCGCCGCCGCGCGCGCCGGGCACGACGTGGTCATGTGCCCGAACGAGTCGCTGTACCTCGACCACTACCAGGCGCAGAGCGGCGAACCGCTGGCGATCGGCGGCTTCACGCCGCTCGAGGAGGTCTACCGCTACGAGCCCATCCCCGAGGGGCTCTCGGCTGCGCAAGCCAAGCACGTGCTCGGCGCGCAGGGCAACCTCTGGACCGAGTACGTCCCCAACGCCGCGCACGCCGAGTACATGCTCTGGCCGCGCGCCTGCGCCGTGGCCGAGGTGTGCTGGACTCCGCGCGAGAAGCGCGACCTGGCGGATTTCGAAAAGCGCATGGCGATCCACAAGCGCCGCCTGGGCCTCGCGGGCGTGCACTACCGGCCGATGCCGCCGCCCGGCATCGAGGACGCATTGCTCTTCGACGCCGGCTCGCCGCCGCGCATGCGCGTCGCCAGCGTGATCCCGGGCGCGAAGGTCAAGGTCAGCTTCGACGGCAGCGATCCCGACACGGGAGGCAAGGCGCTCGAGGGCACGCTGCCGCTGCCGAACGGCAACTGCCGCGTGCGCGCGCGCATCTACCGCCCGGACGGCAGCGAGAGCTTCCTGGTAGAGGCGCTCGTCGTGCTCGGGAAGGCGCGCGTCAAGACCTCGCTCGCCGCGGCCAGCGGCAAGGGACTCGAGCAGGCCTTCGACCTCGACCAGGAGAGCTTCTTCTGGTCGAACGGCGCGCTCAACACCGGCGACCACGTCACGCTCGAGCTCTTCGGCGTGCGCACGTTGAAGCACGTGCGCGTCACGACGGGCGACGCGGAGAAGCCCGACGACACGCTGCAGCACGGCGTGCTCGAAGTGCAACCGCTGGACGGGAAATGGATCGAGGTCGCCAGCTTCGAAGGGGGCCAGGTCGACTGCAGCTTGCCCGTGCAGCCGATCCGCGCCCTGCGCATGCGCGCCACCGCGGGCCAGAAGAACTGGATGCGGCTGCACGAGTTCACCGTCGAGTGAACCCGGAGGTCAGTGCGAGAACGCCGCGTCCGGGATCGGCTCCGCCGCCTTCCCGCCGAACCTCCACGAGAGGCCCAGGTCCGCGCCGCCGGTCTTGTTGAACCAGCGCACCTCGATCGCGTGCGGGCCGGCCTCGAGCACGGCCACGCCGGTCTTCGACGCGGAGCCGTGCAGCCCGTCGTTGTCGACGACCATCTGGCCGTCGATGAGGAGCTGCGAGCCGTCGTCGCTGGTGAGCGTGAAGTTCCAGGCCTCGCTCGCGGGGACGTTCAGGAAGCCCGTGTAGCGGCGCGCTTCGTGCTCCTTCTGGTAGCCCTGCGGCAGTCGCGGCCCGGGCTCGACGCAGCGCGACGCGGGCAGCTCCTGGCCGAGATCGGGCATGCGATCGAAGTCGCCGACGTAGATCAGGCAATCGAGCCCCGGCGTCGCGCCGCCCTGCTTGTGGGCCGGCGCTGGCGTCACGCGCCGGAACTCCGCCTGGGCGATCGGGGTGACCGGCTTCCCGCGGTGGAAGCCGCGCGCCCGGACCGTGGCCGTCTGCTCGAGCGTGATCGGGCCCGTGACGATGGCCGAACCGCGCGTGGGCTCGCTGCCGTCGGTCGTGTAGCGCACTTCGAGCGCGTCAGCGCCGCCCGTGATCCTGACCTCGAGGCGCTTGACGAAGACCGGATCGGGAGCCGCGATGCGCGGCGCGCGATAGACGATCGGCTTGCCCGCGATGCGCAGCCGCACCAGACCCACGTTCTGGTCGGGCCGCGTCGTCGGCACGCGGATGACGATGTCGCCGCCCTCGCGCACGACCGGCAGCGCCTTCCCGGGCGCGATCGCCAGCTCGGCCGAGCGCGGGTCGCTGCCCAAGCCGGGGACGACCAGGCGCCCGTCGCCGGGCCAGGAGAAGACCAGCAGGTTGAGCAGCGTGTCGCCGCCGACCTCTTGCTGCGTGCAGCGCCCCCAGGCGAGCTCGTCGAAGGGGCTGGCGCTCGTGCCACGGATCGCCGATCCGTTCGTGCGCATCCAGGCGCCGATCGCCGCGAGCCGCTCGACCGCCTCGGGCGGGAACGTGCCGTCGGCGCGCGGGCCGATGTTGAGCAGGTAGTTGCCGCCCTTCGAGGCGATGTCGCACAGCTTCTGCAGCAGGTCGCCCACCGACTTCCAGTTGGTGTCGTGGCTGTTGTAGCCCCAGTGGTCGTTCATCGTCATGCAGGTCTCCCAGTCGACGCCGGGCATGCCGGTGGCCGGGATCTCCTGCTCGGGTGTCGCGAAATCCCCCAGCGCCTCGTCCGAGGTGCTGAAGCCGCCCATCCCGCCGCGGTGCACGTCGACGCGGTTGTTGACGATCATCTTCGGATCGAGCTTGCGGCAGAGATCGAAGAGCCGCTTCCCGCGCGCGTGGTTCCAGGTGTTCTCCCACTCGCCGTCGAACCACATCACACCCGGGTGGTAGCGCTGGACGACCTCGCTCACCTGCGCGTGCAGGTACTTCTCGAAGCGCGCGTAGTCGGCGCCCTCCGCGGGCCGGTTCTCCCAGGGACGCCGCGGGAGGTAGTCGGGGTGGTGCCAGTCCATGATCGAGTGGTAGGTGCAGAAGCGCACGCCGTGGCGCGCGCAGGCGGCCGAGAGCTCGGCCAGGATGTCGCGCTTGAAGGGAGTACCGCCGACGTCCCAGGTGCCCTGCGCCGAATCGAAGAGATCGAAGCCGTCGTGGTGCTTGCTGGTGATCACGAGGTACTTCATGCCCGCGTCCGCGGCCATCTTGGCCCAGGCCTCGGCGTCGAACTGGACCGGGTTGAACTGCGCCTGGAACGCCTCGTACTGCTCGACCGGGATGTGCGCCGAGTCGCGGATCCATTCGGCGTGACCCGTAGCGCCCTGCCACTCGCCGGCCGGGATCGCGTACAGGCCCCAGTGGATGAACATCCCGAAGCGCGCTTCGCGCCACCAGGCCATGCGCTGGTCCTGCTCGGTGCGCATGTCGGTCTGCTTCGCGTCCCCCGAGGAGGAGCAACCGGCGACGAGCGAGGCGAGGAAGAAGAGCGAGGGCAGGATGCGCGAGTTCATGTTCACTCCAGGGGAATGCCGGTGCGTCGTTCGATGTCGCGCAGGTCCTCGACCACCGCCGCGACGAGCGGGATGCCTTCGGCCCGGCGCTGGCGCTCGCAGATGCGCTCGGGGTCGCCGGGCAGCAGCGGTCCGTCGGTGCCGGGCGCGGGCTTCGTGCTCCGGAACGTGCGCACGAGGTCGTCGATCTGGCGCTTGAATTCGAGCGGATCGAGGAAGCCGTCGATGCGCAGGGCGCCGAAGAAGTGGCCGATGCCCTTGCCTACCGAGCGCGCCGGCTGCTCCTGGCGCAGGGCGAAGGGCGGCGTGAAGGGGCCCCAGTTGGCGCCCGAGAGCACGGCCGAGAGCACGTCCACCATCAGCGCGAGAGCATACCCCTTGTGCCCGCCGCGTTCGCGCTCGGAGCCGAGCGGCAGCAGCGCACCGCCGTCGATCATCGCTTGCGGATCGCTCGTCGCGCGGCCGTCGCTGGCGATCGCCCAGCCGAGCGGGATCGGCTGCTCCGCGCGACGCGCGATCTCGACCTTGCCGTAGGCCGCCGTGCAGGTCGCCATGTCGATCACGATCGGCGGCTCCACGAGGCCGGGGAAGGCGATCGCGATCGGGTTGGTGCCCAGCATGCGCTCGGCGCCCCAGAGCGGCGCGACGAGCTTGGTGGAGTTGGTCATCGACCAGCCGATCAGGTCGCGCTCGAGCGCCTGCAGCACGTACCAGCCGGCGATGCCGTAGTGGTTCGTGTTGCGCACGCTGACCCAGCCGCTGCCGACCGCCTGCGCTTTCTCCATCGCGAGCCGGTTCGCCCAGGGCCCGACGACGAGGCCCAGGCCGTTGTCGCCGTCGACGACCGCCGTCGACTGCGTCTCGCGCACGACGCTCGGCCGGCAGCGCGGGTTGATGCGCCCGAGCTCGAGCATGTCGAAGTAGGTGTGCAGGCGCGCGACGCCGTGCGAGTCGATGCCGCGCAGGTCGGCGGCGATCAGCACCTCGGAGGCCGTGGCCGCGTCCTCCTCCGGCACGCCGAAGTGCCGGAACGTGCGCGCGCAGAATTCGCGCAAGGCTTCGTGCGGGAAGACTCGCTCGCCGTTCAACGGCAAGCCTCCTCGAGCCGGTCCACGATGCGCGAGCCGATCGCGAGCGCAGCCGTCGCGGCCGGCGAAGGCGCGTTGAGCACGTGCACCGAGCGCTCGCCCTGCTCGAACCAGAAGTCGTCGACCAGCGTGCCCTGCGCGGTCAGCGCCTGAGCGCGCACGCCGGCGTGCGCCGGCAAGAGGTCCTCCTCGCGCAGCTCCGGCATCAGGCGCTGCAGCGCGCGCGTGAACGCAGCCTTGGAGAATGAGCGCTGCAGCTCCCCCATCCCGGCGCGCCAGTGGCGCTGCGCGAGGCGCCAGAAGCCGGGGAAGGAGAGCGTCTCGGAGAGGTCGGGCCAGTCGACGATCGAGCGCGTGTAGCCCTCGCGCGCGAAGGCCAGCACGGCGTTCGGTCCGCACTCGACGCCGCCGGCCACCATGCGCGTGAAGTGCACGCCCAGGAAGGGGAAGTTCGCGTCCGGCACGGGGTAGATCAGGTTCCTGCACAAGCGCTGCGCTTCCGGCGTGAGCTCCCAGTACTCGCCGCGGAAGGGCACGATGCGCGCCGAGGGATCCAAGCCGTCGAGCCGCGCGATGCGGTCGGCGTGCAAGCCGGCGCAATTCACCAGCGCCTGGGCCTCGAATTCCCCGCGCGGCGTCGAGGCGACGAGCGTGCGCCCGCGGCGCTCGAGGTGGAAGACGCGCGCGTCGAGCTCGATCTGGCCGCCCTGCTCGCGGATCTTGTGCGCCAGGCGCGCGCACACGCCGGGGTAGTCGACTATGCCGGTGCCGGGCACGTGCAGCGCCGCGATCCCGGCCGCGTGCGGCTCGAGCTCGCGCAGGCGTTCGGGCCCGATGCGTTCGGCCTGCACACCGTTTCCCTGCGCGCGCGCAGCGATGCGCTCGAGCGCCGGCAGCTCGGCCTCGGAGAGCGCGACCACGACCTTGCCGCAGGTCTCGAAGCGCACGCCCTCCTCGCCGCAGAAGCGCTCGAGCTGCCGCTTGCCCGCGAGGCACAGCTCGGCCTTCTGCGATCCGGGCTTGTAGTAGATCCCTGAATGGATCACGCCCGAGTTGCGCCCGGTCTGGTGCGCGGCGATGCCGGGCTCCTTCTCGAGCAAGCGCACCTTGCGCCCGGGAAAGCGCTCTCCGTAGCGCCAGGCTGTGGCCAGGCCGACGATCCCGCCGCCGACTACGAGCAGATCCGCGGTCATGTGCCCTGCACCGTGAGCTGACGTTGCTCGCCGAGGCCCTCGACCGAGAGGCGCATCTCCTGCCCGGCGCGCAGGTAGACCGGCGGTTTCATGCCCAGGCCCACGCCGGGCGGCGTGCCGGTCGAGATCACGTCGCCGGGTTCGAGCGTCATGAAGCCCGAGAGGTAGGAGACGATCGTCGCGACGCCGTGCACCATCGTGCGCGTGTTGCCGTTCTGCACGCGCTTGCCGTCGACCTCGAGCCACAGCGCGAGGCGCTGCGGATCGGGCACCTCGTCGCGCGTCACCAGCCAGGGTCCGATCGGGCCGAACGTGTCGCACGACTTGCCCTTCGTCCACTGGCCCAGGCGCTCGAGCTGGTACTCGCGCTCGGAGAGATCGTTGACGACGCAGTAGCCCGCGACGTGCGCGAGCGCATCGGCCAGCGCGACGTGCTTGGCGCGTTTGCCGATCACCACGCCGAGCTCGACCTCCCAGTCGGTCTTCTGCGCGCCGCGCGGGATCTCAACCTCGTCGAAGGGCCCGCAGATCGCGCTGGTCGACTTGGCGAAGACGACCGGCTCGCGCGGCACCTCCGCGCCGGTCTCCGCCGCGTGGTCGGCGTAGTTGAGCCCGATGCAGAGGAACTTCGGCACGTTCGCGACGCAGGCCCCGAGGCGCGTGCCGGCCGGGACGAGCGGCAGGCGCTCGAGCGGGAGCGCGCGCACGTGCGCCAGCCATTCGTCCGCGAGGAACATCCCGCCCCAGTCGGCCAGCACGCCCTCGAGCGAGCGCACGCGGCCCTGCGCATCGAGGATCCCGGGCTTCTCCGCGCCCCTCGGGCCGAACCGGAGCAGCTTCACGTGCTCCAGCCTCCGTCGATGACGTG
>Ga0315912_10002532_pt1 | contig 19250 bp, 16 predicted proteins | sample VfabasoilMG_FD_204469 | JGI IMG/M metagenome (GOLD analysis project Ga0315912, IMG submission 204469) | Garden soil microbial communities collected in Santa Monica, California, United States - V. faba soil | ecosystem: Environmental > Terrestrial > Soil > Garden | place: USA: California...
GTCGCCGAACACCGTCAGGCTTTCCCCGCGCAAGGCCTGCCCGATAAATGCCGGCAAGGCCCGGCCATCGTTCAGGCGCATACGCGGACCATAGGTATTAAAGATCCGGACTATGCGCGTCGCTACGCCATGGGCCCTGTGATAGGCCATGGTCATGGCTTCCTGGAAACGTTTGGCTTCGTCATATACCCCTCGCGGACCAATGGGATTCACATTACCCCAATAGTCCTCGCTTTGCGGATGCACAAGCGGATCCCCATATACTTCCGACGTGGAAGCGACGAGGATGCGCGCATTTTTTGATTTAGCCAGTCCAAGGAGATTATGGGTGCCCAGGGATCCGACCTTCAGTGTCTGGATCGGCATCTTCAGGTAATCGATGGGACTGGCAGGTGATGCGAAGTGAAGAATGTAATCGAGGTCCCCGGGAACGTGCACGAATTTGGAGACGTCGTGGTGATAGAATTCGAAGGTGCTGAGCTTGAACAGGTGCTGGATATTTCGCATGCTGCCTGTAGCCAGGTTGTCCATGCCAATGACTTTGTATCCTTCCCGGATAAAGCGGTCGCAGAGGTGGGATCCCAGGAATCCGGCGGCGCCTGTGATAAGGATTCTTTTCTCCATTTAGTTTTCGATTATTTCCCGTCCCACGCTGTTGTAATAAAACCCAAGTTCATCCATCTGTTTCAGGTCGTACAAATTACGGCCGTCAAATATGGTTTTGCTTTTCATGCTGGAAGCAATGCGTTCAAAGTCAGGGGTTCGGAACAAAGCCCATTCCGTGGCAATGACCAGGAAGTCGGCATCCTGCAGCACTTCGTATTCATCTTTCCCGTACGTCACTTTGTCGCCCATTAATTGTTTCACGTTTTTAGCCGCTTCCGGATCAAAGGCGGAAACCGTGACTCCTTCTTTCAGCAACTCGTCAATAATGTACAGGGCGGGCGCTTCGCGGATATCGTCGGTGTCGGGCTTGAACGCCAGGCCCCAGATCGCCGCTTTTTTTCCTTTCAGTTTATTGCCGTAATGCGTTTTGATTTTTGCCACGAGGCTTTTGCGCTGCTGCTCGTTAATACCCACCACCGACTTCAGTATTTTAAAATCGTAACCGGCCTGCTCGCCGATTTTTATCATGGCCAGCACGTCCTTGGGAAAGCAACTTCCGCCGTAACCGATTCCCGCGAACAGGAACCGTTTGCCGATCCTTTCGTCGGCACCGATGCCGATACGGATGGCATCTACATTGGCGCCTGTCTTTTCACAGAGGGAAGCGATTTCATTCATAAATGAAATCTTCGTGGCCAGGAAGGCATTGGCCGCATACTTGGTGAGTTCGGAAGAACGTTCGTCCATAAAGTATACGGGGTTTCCCTGCCGCACAAAAGGCGCATAGAGTTCCGTCATGATTTTCTTCGCTTTTTCCGAACGCGTGCCGATGACCACACGGTCAGGCTTCATGAAATCATCCACGGCAAAACCTTCACGGAGGAATTCAGGGTTGGATACTACGTCAAACTCCACGGAGCAGTTTTTCTGAATAACCTCCCGTACTTTTTCCGCCGTGCCTACGGGAACGGTACTTTTATTTACAACGATCTTATAATCATTCAGGTCGTGCAGGATTTTTCCCAGTTGCCCGGCCACGTCCAGCACATGCGTCAGGTCGGCCGACCCGTCTTCGCCCGGGGGAGTAGGGAGGGCCAGGAAAATAATTTTGGCGTCACGAACGCCTTCTTCAAGCCGGGTAGTAAAAGTTAGACGGCCCTGGCTGATGTTCCGGGCAAATAAATTTTCGAGATGCGGTTCGTAGATCGGAATTTCGCCGCGCTGCATACGCTCCACCTTCTCCCTGTTGATGTCAATACAGGTAACCTGGTTTCCGGTCTCGGCGAAACAGGTACCGGTAACCAATCCTACATATCCTGTTCCAACAACGGCAATATTCATACGGGCAAAATGATTTTCAACGGGACCGGACCGATGGCAAATGAAATTCCCGGTCCGTATACGTTAAGTCGGTCTTAGTTTGAATTTGTTTTAAAAAACTCCAGGACGCCATTGATAATGTACTGCTGGGTTTCTGCTTTCATTTCTGTGTGTATCGGTAGCGCGATAACGCTGGCGCAGAGCTTTTCCGTGACGGGAAAATCACCTGCCTTGTAACGCGGATCCAGGTAGGCCTTTTGCATGTGCAGGGGCACCGGGTAATAAATCATGGAAGGAATATTCTTTGCGGCCAGGAATTCCCGGAGTTTGTTGCGATCTGCATTGACCAGCTGAAGACAGTATTGGTGAAATACATGATCGGAATTTTTGGCGCGCGGCGGCGTCACGAGATGGGGATGCCCGGCAAAGGCCTTGTCGTAGGCATCGGCAACGGTGCGGCGGGCGGAAGCATATGCATCGAGGTGCTTGAGCTTGATCCGGAGGATGGCCGCCTGGATACTGTCGAGCCGGGAATTCACCCCGATCTCATCGTGGTAATACTGAACGGATTGTCCGTGGTTGGCGACCATTCTCATTTTCCCCGCCAGTTCATCGTCGTTGGTGAAGATGGCACCGCCGTCGCCGTAGCAACCAAGGTTCTTGGAAGGGAAAAATGACGTGCAGCCGATGGTGCCGATGGTGCCGGCTTTTTGAGCGCGTCCATCCTTGAAATAGTAATTGGCGCCAATGGCTTGTGCTGTATCTTCGATCACATGGAGTTTATGCCTGGCGGCGATTTCCATTAAAGCCTCCATCTGGCAACACTGACCGAAAAGGTGAACAGGAACGATGGCCACGGTTTTTTCCGTGATGGCAGCCTCTACGGCTTTGGGATCCAGGGTAAAAGTATCAGGGAGCACATCGACCAGGACGGGCTTCAGCTTCAAAAGGGCAATTACTTCGGCTGTAGCAACATACGTAAAGCTGGCCGTAATCACTTCGTCGCCGGGCTGGTATCCAAGTGCCATCATGGCCACCTGCAATGCATCCGTACCGTTGGCACAGGGAATCACATGCTTCACCTGCAGGTACTTTTCAAGTTCAGCCTGGAAAGCTTTGACTTCAGGCCCGTTAATATAAGCCGAAGAGCTGATCACATCCAGAACAGCCCGGTCAATTTCAGGCTGAATGCTCCGGTACTGGCCGAGCAAATCAACCATCTGAATTTTTTCCATAATTTCTTTAAAAAGAATGCGAATATAGGTATTCTTGGCGATTTGGAGCCCTGATAGCAGTCGGGGTGAAGATTTGAAGATGAGCTGATTAGCGGATGAGTCGATTAGCAGATGAGCAGATGGGTTCAAAAGGGTGAAAAGGTGATTAGGTGACTAGGTGATTAGGTGACTAGGTGATTAAGTGACTAAGTGACTAAGTGACCAGGTGAATAGGTTTCATATAATTACCACCCTCTGTCCTCTATTCGTAGATTCGTAAAAATTCGTATTCGTAGATGCTTTTGGTACATTCGCTGGCTGAAAATGCCTATGATAAGATATTTCACGTGCCTGGCAGCAGTCTTTATGCTCACCTTGTTTCCTTCAAAAGCTCAGATGAGCGTGAAGGATTCGGCCATTGCCTTTTCCATGGTTGCCGTCACCGGAAGCTACCAGGTGCCGGGCGGTGATATGGCCGATCGCTTTGGAAATAACTTTACCGTAGGGGTGTCTTTTCAGCGGAAATTAAAAAGCAACTGGCTGTGGGGAGCCGACTTCAACCTGCTCTTTGGCGGCGAGGTGAAGGAAAATACAATCCTGTCAGGCCTGATGACCAGCCAGGGATATATCATTGGCGGCGACGGCAATTATGCCGATGTGCTTTTACATGAGCGCGGATATTCGGTTTTCCTGAAAGCGGGCAGGATATTTCCTGTGTTTGGTCCCAATAAAAATTGCGGCTTATCGGTTGTGCTGGGTGGAGGATTCCTTCAGCATAAAATCAGAATTGAAGATAAAGGAAATAAAGTGCCCCAGCTGAACGATGAATACAAGAAGGGGTACGACCGGCTTACAAACGGCTTTTGCATGTCGCAGTTCGTTGGCTATACAAATTTCTCAAACAGCAGGCGCATTAATTTTTATGCCGGGCTGGAATTCATGGAAGGCTTTACGCAAAACCGGAGGACGGTCGATATAGATACCGGGCTTCAAGATGATACGAAAAGGATGGATTTTTTCCTCGGGTTGAAAGTCGGATGGATCATCCCGCTGTATAAAAAGCTGCCCAAAGAATATTATTACGACTGACCAAGCACAGATGACCTTTCTGTACAGGCTTTTCCTGGCTTTCTACCGTGCCGGCATCCACCTCAGTTCCATTTTTGGAAATGACAAAGCTACGTTATGGTTGAAAGGCCGAAGGGACATAAATAAAAAACTAAATGCCCTTCCACCTGGAGAATTGAGGGCCTGGTTTCATTGCGCTTCTTTAGGAGAATTTGAACAGGGCAGGCCAGTACTTGAAGCGTACCGGAAAAAGTATCCGGGTATTAAACTGGTGTTGACTTTTTTTTCGCCATCCGGATATGAAGTGCGGAAGAACTATGCAGGTGCCGATTACATATTTTATTTGCCGCTGGACGGATCTTCTTCTTCACGCCGTTTTATCCATGCCGTAAATCCGCAGGCAGCATTTTTTGTGAAGTACGATTTCTGGTATTACTATCTCCATTACCTCAGGCAGCGAGCGGTTCCGGTGTATATTATTTCCGCCGCTTTCCGGCCCGGCCAGGCATTCTTTAAATGGTACGGCGGTTTCTTCCGGAAAATGCTGAGGTGTGTGACGCGGTTTTATTTGCAGGATGAAAATTCCGGCAAATTGCTGTCGAATATCGGCTTGACGAATCACGTGTTAAGCGGCGATACCCGTTTTGACAGGGTGAAGCAAGTCGCATCGGGTACTGACGGTCAACCGTTGCTGGCGGAGTTTGCCTCGCAGGCAGAGGTTTTGGTAGCCGGTAGCACCTGGCCGGAAGACGAGAAACTCATTGCCGCGCTATTGCCTGCCATGGAAAACCTGAAACTGATCATCGCACCGCATGAAGTGAGTGAAGACCGTATACGGGAAGTGGTACGTAGTTTTCCGGGAGCTTTGTTATTTTCACAGGCCAATACGGCATCTGTTAAGCAGGCCAGGGTCATCATCCTCGACAGCATCGGTAAATTATCTGCGGCCTACCGGTATGGCAGGTTTGCATTCATCGGCGGAGGATTCGGAAAAGGGATTCACAACATCCTGGAAGCAGCTGTTTACGGACAGCCGGTTTTTTTCGGTCCGCATTTCCAAAAGTTCAGGGAAGCGGTTGACCTGCTCAGGCTGCAAGGTGCGGTAACGGTCAGTTCATCGGGCCAGTTGATTGACCGGATTGGCGATTACAAGGATGCCAGCAAGTATGCCATGGCGGCTGAAGCTTCGGCAAGTTATGTTTCCGGCAGGGCCGGAGCCACGGAAAAAATACTGGCAACGTTGGAGTAGGAAGCTTGCCCCGAAGCGTTTACTTAAAATTAAAATGTACTTTTTGAACCAGGTCGGGGTGCAGGCTTTGTGCTACCGGGCAGGTAATGGCGGCTTGTTCCAGGATCTGTTTTTCTTTGTCGGAATAATGTACGTCGGGCATGTCGAAGTCAACATGTATTTCAGAAACACGCCGGGGATTGGCAGCCATCACCTTTGAAATTTTAATCCGGGTGCCATCGATGTTCATCCCGTGTGTTCTCGCGGCAATGCCCATGATCGTTAACATGCATACGCCCAGGGAGGTGGACATCAGGTCAGTGGGTGAGAAAGCCTCACCCTTGCCCTGGTTGTCCGGCGGGGCATCGGTGATGATAATTTGACCCGATCGCAGGTGTTTAGCTTCGTTTCGCAATTCGCCGAGGTATAAAATTTCCGCAATTTCCATGGTTCAAAATTAATCATTCCAGTCATTCATAAAATCCTTATTTTTGTATGATGTGTAAAGTGTTGCGGCTCCTTTTCATGGGTTACCTTTTGTTCCCCCTACACGGTAGTGCCCAGGATACCGATGCGGTGGTCACCGACCATAATATCCTGTACCGCAAGGAAGCCAGCGGTGGTGTGTTTATCCATTCCAACGGTCTGGGTGCTTCCTTCAAATCCGGACGCCAGGTCACGACGGGTAAAAAGAGAATTATCTCTATCGATTTTGTTTCGCTCAAGCATCCCAAAGAATATAAAGTCACCAATCCCAATCTCATCGAAAATTCCAAACCGTTTGTGTTCGGAAAACTCAATTATGTTTATGTGTTAAGAGGAGGGTGGGGCTACCAGAACATACTCTTCGCGAAAGCTGAAAAGGGCGGCGTGGAAGTCCGGTACAATTATTACGGCGGCCTCAGCCTGGGATTTGCGAAACCCATGTACCTCGACGTCATCATCGACAGCGCTTCCAGCGACCGGTTTATAGTTTACGATACCAAGCGTTACGATCCGACTTCTCCGGAGCAACAGGAAGTCACGGACTTTGTCGGGCGCGGACCGTTCTTTGACGGTTTTAGCGAAATAAAAGTATATCCCGGGGCACATGTGAAGACCTCGCTAAGCTTTGAATATTCAGGCTGGCAGCGGAAAATAGCCGCCCTGGAAGCCGGTATTACGGTGGATTACTTTCCGAATGCCATTCCCATCATGGCTTTCAACAAAAACCAGAATTTTTATTTTAACTTCTTCATCTCGCTGATGTGGGGAGCGAAGTATAATTAACTTACTTCCTGCACGAGCAACGCATTCATGGAACAGAAGACTGAACCCAACCTGGCTGAAAATACCAGGCCGCGAAAGCCGGATTGGCTGAAAGTAAAACTCCCGAACGGAAAGGAGTATACGAACGTACGGGAAATCGTTTCAGCGCATAAACTCCATACCATTTGCCAGAGCGGCAACTGCCCGAATATGGGAGAATGCTGGGGCGCAGGGACGGCAACCTTTATGATCCTGGGAAATATCTGTACACGCTCCTGCGGTTTTTGTTCCGTGGCAACAGGAAAACCTGAAGCGGTAGATCCCCTTGAGCCTTTGCGCGTGGCGAAGTCCGTCAAGCTGATGGGTGTAAAGCATTGTGTGGTGACCTGCGTTGACCGCGACGACCTGGAAGATGGCGGAGCGGAAATCTGGGTGCAGACCATCCGCAAGATCCGCGAGCTAAATCCCGGCACGACCATGGAAACATTGATCGGAGATTTTAAAGGGGAGAAGCGCAACATCCAAAAAGTGCTGGATGAAAAACCGGAAGTGCTGTCACATAACCTGGAAACAGTGAGACGCCTCACACGGCAAGTCAGGGTACAGGCCCGATACGACAGAAGCTTATCCGTACTGAAGCTGGCAAATGAAACCGGGCTGCGGGTGAAATCCGGATTGATGCTGGGCCTGGGTGAAACCCGTGACGAAATCCTGCAGTCCATGGAAGATCTTCTGGCTGCCGGTGTGCATATCCTTACCCTGGGTCAGTACTTACAGCCCACACGCCAGCACCTGGAAGTGGCCGATTACATTCGCCCTGAAACTTTCACGGAGTACAAAAAACTGGGTTTGGAAATGGGCTTTCGTTATGTAGAAAGTGGCCCGCTCGTCCGGTCCAGCTACCACGCCGAAAAGCATCTTTTTTAAGTCATTTCTGTGTAAAATTCCTGGCATCAGGTTATTGGCGTCAGGTCATAAAGTGGCATTTACGATGAGAATAGGCCATTCGTAATCCTGATAGCTATCGGGACGTATGGGTAGTCGCAGATGTTCACCAATCTTTTTTGATTCAATTCACTTTATGGTGTAACTTTCTGCAAGTAATTTTTCACCATGTCTTTGAAGCAGGCTTCCCTTATTTTTCTTTTCTACCTGGTTTCACTCACTGCCCGCAGTACGCATATCGTGGGCGGGGAGTTGAACTATGCTTACCTGGGTGGTGACAGTTACGCCGTCACACTTACGGTAATCCGTGATTGCTACAACAGCCTGACGCCCTTTGATCAAAACGCATCCATCGGCGTGTTCGCCAGCAATAACGCCTATTTATTCCAGGTGCTGGTGCCGCCAACGGACTCCTCCATACTTCCCAATACAGCCAGTTCGCCATGCCTGATTGCGCCGAATAACATTTGCTATACAATTGCGCAATACAATACGGTCATCAATTTGCCCGCACGGGCCGGGGGGTACCAGCTGGCTTACCAGCGATGCTGCAGGAACCATACAATTGCCAACGTTGCGAACGTGGCACAAGTCGGTGCAACCTATTATGCAACGGTACCGGACCGGTCCATAGCGGCGGTAAACAGCAATCCTGTTTTTACGCAGCTTCCGTCCACATTTATCTGCCGCAACGAACCCTTCGTTTTTCAGAATAGCGCTACCGATGCCGACGGTGATTCGCTGGTGTACCAGATGTGCATGCCATTGAACGGCGGATCCCAGGGATCGCCTGTGCCCCAGCCACCCGCTCAGCCTCCCTATGACAGCATCATCTGGCAACCTCCCTACAACCTGTCAAACATCATGGGAGGGGTTCCGATGGCAATCAATTCAGTGACCGGCACGCTTTCTGCCACGCCTTCTTTCCTGGGTCAGTTTGTGTACGGCGTCAGCGTAAAGGAATATCGGAACGGTGTTTACCTGGGAGAAACCCGAAGGGATTTCCAGGTCAACGTGGTGAACTGTCCGAAAATTGTTACATCGGTTATCCAGGCGCCGGTTTATCAATGCGGAAACCTGGCCGTAAATTTCCTGAACAACAGCGTCGGTGCCAATGCGTATCAATGGGATTTTGGCGTCGCTGCACTGGGTAACGATACTTCTGTTCAAGCCAGTCCGCAATTCCAGTTTCCGGATACCGGTCTGTACAACGTATCACTGGTAGCAATTTCTTCCTTTAATTCATCCTGCCGTGATACTTCGCACCGGCAGGTACAGTTGTATCCTGCACTGAATGCCGATTTCGGACATACGATAACAGCCTGCAACGACACCGTTGGGTTTACGGATCAATCGTCCTTAATTACCGGCCCGATCATTAACTGGGACTGGGATTTCGGAGATGGCGTGCATGCACACAGCGCAACGCCCACACATACCTATGCCCGTGGCGGGCTTTATAACGTCCATTTAGATGCCTTGTCCCAGCAAGGATGTACCGACGGCGTAGACAAAACGATTTTTGTTCCCCTGATTCCTGAAGCAGACTTCCAGGCATTTACAGACAGTTGCCATCCGGAAGTGACTTTGGTGAACCACTCCGCTCTTGGAGCGGCCTTTCAATGGAGCTTCGGTGACGGCACCATCGCGTCGACTCCATCAGCCATCCATATTTATAAGGAAGAAGGCGAATATGTGATTACCCTCATTACCGGCAGCGAAAGCAATTGCTACGACACCATTACCAAGACCATTCGTTACGAACAGTATGAGAAATTGGCGCATTATATTCCAAACTCATTTACACCGAATGGAGACGGCAGAAACGATGTCTTTGATATCAGCGGCGCTTCCGCTTGTGAAGAAGTGGAAATGCTGATTTTTGACCGGTGGGGAAGATTGGTGTATGAAACAAATAACCTGTCATCCTTTTGGGATGGCACCAGCGATGGTGAAAATGTACAGCAAGGGGTGTACGTATATTTTCTTAAAGGGAAAGATTACACAAGGAAAGGAACAATTACCCTAATCCGCTGAAGAGTGGAGGGCAGAAGATAGTAGATAGAATATAGTAGATAGAAGATCGTAGATAGAAGTTTAACTTTTGACTTCTGACTTTTGACTTCTGACTTTTGACTTTTGACTTAACTTTTACCGTACCCCGTATTTTTCGAACTTATAAGAAAATCCTACGCCGAAAGTTTCCTTAAACTGGGTTCCCGGTCCTCCGTTCTTGCCTTCGCCTTTGGGGAGGAACACGTCGTTGTCGTATAGCAATTGGGTGGTGAGGAGTACACTCAGGTATTTATTCACTTTCATGGCAAGGATCACTTCCCAGTTCACATCAACATTCTGGGGTTTATTCGTATAGCTTGAAAACAATTCAAGTTTCGTACTGAACAGGACATTCAGCATAATCTCATGCTTGTATTTGGCCAGCATGTATGCGCCGGCTTCATTCCGGACTTTTTCACCGGGCTCCACGCCAAAGAGCGAAATGCCTGCTTCTTCGTACCGCCGGATCAGGGTTTCATCGGTGACTACCGTGGTCTTCATGGTGATGGGTGACAGGAAAATAGAAAGATCGTCGTTGGGTTTCCAGTCTATACCCAGGGAATTGATAAAATAGCCCGGAGTCATGAAGTTTGAGATCCGGATTTTCGTCGTGTCGTTTGGATAATCAAAGCCTTCGGTAAACTGCGTCTTGAAACCGAAAAGGTAGGTGGCATAGAAATGATTTCCGAGGTCGTTTCCAAGTTTCGTATTCAGATCGATCTTGTCGTCGGACTTTCTCCAGTCATCATCACCGACTTTCGCGGCACCGAAGGCCAGGTCCAGGCTGTTGTCCCAGGCCCACTTTCCTTTTTTCATGTTGGCATAGAGCGAAACAAGCGCATTGCCTCCCATGGAATTGTCGCCGCCTGCCGCCCAGTTGGATAAAGAAACCTGGTTGAAACTCAAGGCTGTGATTCCGCCTTTTCGCCAGACCGTATCCCGCTGAACAGCGGCTGTCGTATCGTTTTGCGCCAGTCCAGGGAAGGCAGCCAGCAGAAACAAAAGGAGGAAAGAAACTTTTTTCATAGGGTATATATTTTTGAACGGATAAATTTAAATTTATTTTTTTGAAACGTCCGGGGTCAGACTACTTTTTTAACAAGGCCCGTTTTCAGGTAGAGCAAATAAGCTTCCACCGGTTTCTTTTGCATCTCGCGAAGGAGTACGCAATATTTTTCAAGCTGGCTGCCATGTGATTCGCTTTCATCGCCTGTTTTAAAATCCAGGATGGTGACTTTTTTTTCATCAAACAGCACCCGATCGGGCCTGAACAGCTCGCCGCCGGGTAAAAGGATGTCCCGTTCAGACAGGATTTTTTTGCCGGGAAGAAAAAATTCCCTGACGGTTTCATGGTCCAGGATCCTGCGGATTTCTATTGTCAGCTGTTCCGTTTCGGAGACATCAAGTAGTCCTTCAAATACAAATCCGGCAATTGTTTTCTCCAGCGCTTCGGCGGTTACAATTTGCGCGAGGATTTTATGGACCAGGATGCCCTTTGACACCGCCTTTTTTCGCGCATCGGCTTCTTCCGAGTATTCCCTGGCCCGGGCGGCAATGGTCAGTTTTTCCTGCCATGCCGCTTTTTCATAATCAGACCGCATGCGTACGTTTTCAACAGCACCTTCGCTTTTCCGGATCTGCCGCAGACGCTCATCCCCGATTTTCAGTTCATTCAATTCCGTGTCAAAGGATGCCCTGAGCTTTTCATTACCTTCCAGTATCCGCCGGATAAATGCGCTGCAGGACTTGATGCCCGTGTCCGGGGGTGCGGGGCACCAGGCCATAAGCTGCTGTTCGGCCCTTGTAAAGGCTACATAAAGCAAGTTGATGTTATCGGTGAGGGCATGCGCCGTTTCTTCGGCATAGGAAGCATGAAAAACCGTTTCGCCGAGACTCTTTACCGGATGCAGGGGAAGTTCGCCGAATGCGGCAAAGGGTTCTTCGTCCGAATGAACCCAGATCAGGCTTTTCGCCGAAGGTGTAAATTTCCAGTCACAGAAGGGCATGAGCACTACGGGAAACTGCAGCCCTTTCGATTTATGGACTGTTAGAATGCGAATGGCATTGCCTCCTTCCGGAACCACCACGGAACAGGAATCCGCCTGGCCGCTTTCATCCCACCAGCGGAGAAAATTCAGAATCCCCGAATGCTGGCGGCTGCTGTATTCCAGTACAAGATCCAGGAATCTTTCCACGTAAGCTTCCGGCGCGCCCAGCTTAAATAAACGGCAGAGCTCTTCCGCGGCTTCATAGACGGCCAGCTTGGATAACGACGGTATCCGGTCGGTAAACTCCGCAGGCAGCAACCGGTTAAAAAGGGTATCGTCAAAAGACGCCGAATGAAAAAGCTCCGGCGCTTTTCCCGCCGGGTTTTTTCGCTGCCGGTGGGATTTGAAATCTGTAAACAAGGCATGCAGCGGCTGGCCGCTTGTTGTCTTTTGAATGAGCGTGCAATAGGAAAAAAGCAGCTCGCTCCGTGCAATTTGATTTCCCGGATCGGCGATGTACCGGAACGCATTGACCAGGAAAATAATCTTCGGATTGTTTTTTATAAGCAGGGAATCAGAAGAGACCACTTGTGTAATACCCTGTTCCGCAAGAAAAGCCGCAACGGCATTGCCTTCGTCATTCATTCTCACGAGGATGGCCAGGTCGCCGTACGAATAACCCTGGTCCCGGAGCCGTCGCATGGATTCCAGCATTTGAAGCATGGCCTGCTCCTTCCATTTTTTGGGAGCCGAATCATCCTCTTCCTCGCCACCTTCCCATTCACGATTTGTAGCTTTCTCTAAAAACCTGATTTGCACGAAACCCGGCAAGTTGTTGTGCGGTGCAAAATTCTGCCTGATTCCGTCGGAATAAAATTTTTGTAACAACGCCGATTGTTCCGCGCCCTGTTCTCTTTCGACAAGATCCGGAACCGAAGCGAACAATTCATTGTTGAACTCCACGATATCTTTCCGGCTTCGGTAATTGGTTTCCAGGTTTTCTTCCCGTACAATGCTGCTGAAGTTTTTCAAATCGGCAGCCAGGGTTCCACCCAGGAGCTTAATGTCGCCGCCACGCCACCGGTAAATGCTTTGTTTGGCATCGCCCACGACCATGGTGAAGTGTCCGCTACCCAGGGAATTGATGATTAGCGGGAGCAGGTTTTTCCATTGGATGCCCGAGGTGTCCTGGAATTCATCGACCAGGAAGTGCCTGTAATGATTACCGGTTTTTTCGAAAACGAAGGAAGTGTCGCTTTCACTGATAAAACTATTCAGGATGCGCGGCGTGTCGGACAAAAGCAACAGGTTTTTTTCCTGCCTGTACTGGGCCAGCTTTTTATTCAGGTCGTTGAGGATGCCAAGCAGGTAGATCCGGCGAAGAACGGTCACGGCGCCGAGATAGCGCTTGTAATTTTCCTGAACCTCCTGAAGGGCCTCATTGAGCAAAGGGATAAGCGTATGTTCGGCAAGCGGCTGAAGCATGGCTTTCAGCGGAGAAGTTTTCGTTACCCATTTCGACAGGTCTTCTGCGGCATTCAGTGCCGTGACATTGGGAGCAAACTTTTCAGGGTCGGGTTTTTCGGCAGTGAGTTTGAGAAAGTACCCGGCCGGACCTTTGGTTTTATTAGAAAAATCTTCTACCGTCACACCGGCTTTTTCCATTTCCGCCAAAGCGGATTTTCCTAGCATGCGCAGCCTCGATTCAAAGCCGTTTCGCAAAGCCTGCAATTCCTGGTAAAAACCCCGGATCTGCTTCTTGTCAAACGTTTTAATTTCTGTCCGGTGCGATTGGAGCAATTCACCGGCAATGGTATAGAGATCCTGGTTGATGTCCCAGCGGCCGTCGCGGTAAAGCTTTTGTTCGATCAGTTCCGTAATCCATTTGGTCAGCTGTTCGTCCTTGCCGATATCATCGAACAACCGCTCCGTGATTTCTTCCTTCACCTCATCGTGGTTTAATTGCAGTTGGAGCGTAACAGGCAGGTTCATCTCCCGGGCAAGGCCGCGGATAATCCGTTGAAAAAAACTATCGATGGTATGGATGGAAAAAGAGGAATAATCGTGCAGGATCAGGTCCAGTGATTTCCGTGCAGGGATTTGAAGGTCGTCCAATTCCAGTTCTTCTTCCAGCGATTTTTTGAGGGCTGACTCTTTACCGTCGGCAAGATCAACGAGGGCCGAAAGGATGCGGCTTTTCATTTCCGCCGTGGCCTTATTGGTAAAGGTAATGGCCAGCGTATGCCTGTAGTCGGCGGGATTTAACATCAGGATTCGCAGGTATTCCCTGACCAGGGCATAGGTCTTTCCCGAACCCGCCGATGACTTCACGATTTTCATTTCATTCATGGCCGGCGGTTATAGCGGGGATTGCCAGATGGCGCTGCCCCGGAAATGGGATTTCAAATCTACGGGACCCTTGAAAATTCCGTATACAGCCGAACCGCTTCCACTCATGGAAGCATACAGGGCACCCAGCGAATACAGCTTCTCCTTGGTCTTTCCGATAGAGGGCCGTTTTTTAAAGACGGAATTTTCAAAATCATTTTTAAGCAAATCCTTCCATTGTGTAACCGGGAGTTTGATCACTGTCGGCAACGCGTTTTCCGGTTTGCCCGGAACGACATCGCCGTATGCGTCAGCCGTACGAATGCTGACACGTGGCTTTACGATCACCAGGAAATATCCTTTGAGCGGAACATCGGCTGCCTTAAACTGATCGCCTTTCTGCGTAGCCAGTGCCGGACTGTTCCGTATAAAAAATGCGCAGTCGCTGCCCAGCCGTGATGCATACTCTTGTAATGTGGTCGATGAGAGGTTCAATTGAAATACGCTGTTTAACGCCAGCAGCGTGAAGGCCGCATCCGAAGATCCGCCACCGAGTCCGGCTCCAATCGGTATCAGCTTATGCAAATGCATGCGTACCGGTCCGATGCCATGTTGCTGCGCCATCAGGTCATACGCTTTCATGCACAGGTTGGAATGTACGTCCCCGAATAATTTTGTGCCGGTTTGCGTAAACTCTGTTTCCTCTTTTTCAGAACGAATAATTTCAAGTACGTCGCTCCACCCGACAGGAAGAAAGACCGTCTCCAGGTTGTGAAAACCATCCGGCCTTTTGGCTACCACATGAAGGCCCAGGTTGATTTTTGCATTCGGGAAAACGATCATGTAGCAAAGATGGTGAATTTAATGTGCTAATGCGATAATTAGCCAATTAGCTGATTGGAAGATGAGTTTATGGATTTATAAAATTATTATTCAAGTGGTTAATTTCTTTTTTTGATTTCAAAATCAATGGAAAAAGGGTTCCTTCATTGGCTAATTGGCTAATTATCACATTAGCTAATTATCACATTGGCTAATTATCACATTAGCTAATTCCTTTTCGTAACTTCGGCGTTCTGAAACCAGCCTATGAACTATCTCGAATTTGAAAAGCCTATTGCAGAACTCCTGGAGCAGTTGGAAAAGCTGAAGCAAGTGGCCGAAAAAAGCAAGGTGGATCTGACCAAGACCATCGGCGATTTGGAAAAGAAGATTGAGGAAACCAGGAAGCAGATCTATGGCAACCTGACGGCCTGGCAAAAAGTTCAATTATCGCGTCACCCGGATCGTCCCTATGCCCTGAGTTACATACAGGCATTCACCAACAATAATTTTATTGAATTGTTCGGCGACCGCACGGTGAAGGATGACAAAGCCATCGTGGGCGGCTTCGGCGAAATGGACGGCCGCACGGTGATGTTTATCGGCCAGCAAAAAGGAAACACCACGAAACAAAGACAGTACAGGAATTTCGGCATGGCGAACCCGGAAGGGTACCGCAAGGCCCTGCGCCTGATGAAGCTGGCAGAGAAATTCAACAAACCTGTCATTACCCTGATCGATACACCGGGAGCCTATCCCGGCCTGGAAGCGGAAGAGCGCGGACAGGGAGAAGCCATAGCCCGGAACCTTTTTGAAATGTCAAGGCTGCGTGTTCCCATTATCTGTGTGGTGATCGGTGAAGGAGCTTCAGGCGGTGCGCTGGGTATCGGCATTGGCGACCGCGTCATGATGCTGGAGAATACCTGGTATTCGGTGATCAGCCCGGAGTCCTGTTCGTCTATTTTATGGCGCAGCTGGGACTTTAAAGAAAAGGCAGCCGAATGCCTCAAGCTTACGGCCACCGACATGCTTCAGCAAAAGCTGATCGACGGCATCATCCATGAACCGGTAGGAGGAGCCCATACTTTTCCTGACGAAATGTACAGGCTGACCAAGGGCGAAATTCAACGCCAGTTGAATGACCTGGATAAACTTTCTGTCGGCGAACTGGTTAAAACCCGGATCGACAAATTTTGTGCAATGGGAGCGTATGCTGATGCAGCGGCCCCTGTTGGAGAATTACAGGCTACGAAATAGTCGGTTCAGAGGACCTCCAGGCAACAAAGGAGTCTTTGAATGCTATCCCGGATTCTTCTCCGAAGGATTATTTCTTAGTATATAGCGATCCGGCGGATTCAATCAATTTAAAAGTTATTGTTGCCAGGTCGGTATGGGCTTCGACAGCAGTACAAATCCCGTTCACGTAATCATAATATGATTTGTTGCCATTTGGAAATTTAACCAGGTAGCGGTGTGGGGAAGTGCTTGTTACCGGGATCAGCAACTGGTAGTGTTCGGAATAAACCTGCTCCATGCTATCCGGTTCAGTAAAATACATCTGTCCCATACTGTACCGTATGTCTTGGTACAGCAAAGTTTCTTTTTCATTTTTCTTTTTCAGAAGGTAACCTGAGGCGAGTGACTCTGCGGTGTTTCGGATATTTTCCCTGCCATTGACAGTACGGACAATAGTACTTCGGTTCAGTTTTCCGGATTCAAAGGTTTCCCTTATCATTACTTCAACCTGGATGGTAAGAAGGAAACGGATTTTCGCTTTCGATTGTACATGAAGTACTTCATGGCCGTTTGTTTCAGAGCGTTTTGCCGAAAGTGTCCCGATGACGTCGGAACCTTTCAGGATAGCATATAGATACTCCTGGCTCCGGCCTTTTAAAGGCATCAGTTGCAAAAAGAGGATAAGAAGTACGGTCGTTTTTCTAATGGAAAGCCATTGACGGAGGATGGATGCAGGCCTGGAAAAAAGCCGGGCCTTCATGGCTAGCGTAAGCAGGAGGATGGTGAGCATGATTTTCGGTTCGGTATTTTTAATGCATGGATTTGGCTTCATTTGGGGTTGCCGGAAGGCAGGGTGCCAAATATCAGATCCCAGAATGGAAGCGAGACGCTAAAAGCTGTGAGTTCTGAGGAATAATGATGCAAGCTGTGATGTTTCCACCAGTATTTAAGAAAGTTTCCGGGAGGTTTTCGCGCATGCACGGCATAGTGTATCATTAAATAGGAAGAGTATCCTGCCATGAATCCGGCAAAGAACAGTAAGGCGCCGGCGCCGAAAAGGAAGTAAAACACGAAATAGCAAAACAAGGACAAGGGCAGCGAGACCAGCATCGGCATCACCAGCCTGTCTTTGTCACGGGGGTATTCGTGATGAACGCCATGAATGGAATACTTGATTTTTTCTTGTCCCGGAGAATTGGCGTGGAAATGAAAAAGAAAGCGGTGGACCAGGTATTCTACTAATGTGAAAAAGAACAATCCAACTGGAACCATCCAGAATCTTCCCATGGACTCGCCCATATTGTTGGAAAGTTCCATCACGATACATGCCATGGACACTGCGTAATAAAATATCACTGGGACATAAAAGGGGGTGCGTGTCAGGTATTCCAGGAATTTATTTTCAAATATGGTTCCTGAACCTTTGTTGTTTATTCCATTTTTTTTCATGTTGGTAAGGTTTAGTTTGCATTGTATGGGTATTGACATGCTCCCGGTGCAAATCGCCGGAGGATGCGGCGGGAATTTTATCGTACTGTTCCCGTCGCACCGGCAACGTCATGCGCATATTAAAATCGTTGTGTAAGTCCAAATTGCATGACAGATTCGGCGAGTCCGGCTTCCACATAGATGCCGAAATTGTCGGTAAAATGCCAGCGGAACCCGAATGTTGCCTTGAAAGCCAGGGGAAAGACTTTCGTTGATGTGGTTTCATAAGGGCTTTTGTCTTCCAAAGTCCCGGTTTTAAAGCCTGTACCCAGTGAAGTATAAGGATCAAAGTGATCGGACTGTCCAAAATGTCTGTTGAATGTGAGCATGATGCTAAACGCTTCATATGTTTCTTCGGCACGAATGGGTTCATAGGTGTACATGTCTACCATATCGTAAGAAAAGACGGATGATATATAATTAATTTCGGCCCCGAAGCCTATGGCGTCACCGACACCATATTCAACCTTCGCGGAAATGGGGCCCGTTGTGTTCGTCTTGGGGTTTTCCTCAGCATACTCAACATCTCTGAATATGGAACGATACAAACCCACTCCATATCCGAGAGAAACATGCAACTGATCTTTTTCAAAGTCCTGTGCCTGGATTGACAGGAAGGACGACAATTCAATACAAATTAGCAGGGCAGCTGTTTTTAGATTGTTTTTCATGGCATATTGGTTTTTACCAGCTCGTATATTCCTACAGAGCAGTCCGTTTTTTTTACCGGGGTCTCTGGACTCCACGGTATCTGTAAGGCACCCTGTTGTGCTTCAGATAGGGATTAATTAGCTGTAAAAGTGCGTGGATAACGCAGGCCGGTCAATAACGCCAATCTGGGATTTTCGCGTCACGGAATTCCGTGATGCTATTGAATCAAACCTGTCTGGAGCGCAAACTTCACCAGTCCGGCGATGTTCTTCACATTGAGTTTGCTCATTAGGTTTTTGCGATGGGTCTCCACCGTGTTGGGGCTGATGAAAAGTTCGTCGGCAATTTGCCTTGTAGAAAATTCGCGGGAGATCAGAACGAGTATTTCTTTTTCACGACGGGTCAATTGGACGGATTCAACTTTCTGATCTGCCGGTTTTTTATGAAGATGCTGCATGACGGTTTCGGTCACTTCCTTGCTGAAATAATTATTTCCCTTGTGTACAGTTATAATAGCCTCTATTAATTCCTTTTTGCCGGTGTTCTTCAAGATGTATCCTGAGGCGCCTTCGTGGACAAGTCCGGAAATGAATTCATGATTATTGTACATGGTCAGCATGAGGATTTTAATGCCGGGAAATGTTTTTCGCAGATGTCTTGTGGTTTCTATTCCATCCATAACAGGCATGTTAATATCCAATAGCAGGAGATCGGTTTTAATTTGCTCCAACTGTTCAAGTACTTCCATTCCGTTTCGGGCTTCCCCTACCACCTGGATTCCGGCTTCGTCTTTTAAAATGGCCTTGATGCCGTCAATAAACATCTGATGGTCGTCTGCTATGAATATTTTTATCATTTGGATAGATGTTGATATATTGTATAGGTTGTGCCGTGACTCAGAATGCTGCAGCCATCGCGCTGTTAAACCGGAATATCAATAATGGTTATTGTTCCCCGTCCTTTTCTGCTGTCAATGGATAGTTCTCCTTGAAGTTTTGATAAACGTGTTTTTATATTCTTAAGCCCCATTCCGTTGTGCACTTGAATGGAATC
>Ga0315912_10002533_pt1 | contig 19243 bp, 19 predicted proteins | sample VfabasoilMG_FD_204469 | JGI IMG/M metagenome (GOLD analysis project Ga0315912, IMG submission 204469) | Garden soil microbial communities collected in Santa Monica, California, United States - V. faba soil | ecosystem: Environmental > Terrestrial > Soil > Garden | place: USA: California...
ACATGCCTTCAGTGTGCAATGGGTCCCTCTCGCCCCCGATTTGCCGTGGGCGGAGTTGTCAGCGGCACAGCCTTGGCATTTAACCGGGGGCGATTTTGATGTTTTGTAATAGGCGTTATAGGGATATCCTCGCGCACCTCGTTACTCATCTTTGGCGGATGGCCTTTGCGAGTGTACGTTGGCTGGCTTCTCCGACCCAGACCTGGAATTCAGCCGGTGGTCAACGAGTGTTGGTCATCGCCCCACATCCCGACGATGAGGTCTGTGGCTGTGCTGGGGTGATCGCTTTGCACCGCCAAGCCGGAGATGAGGTCTCGGTGGCTTGTATCACGGATGGACGCCTCTCACGCGCGTTAAACTTGACCCCCAGTGTCATGGCGGAGCGTCGTCACGCCGAATTTGATTCGGCGGCGTCGGTGTTGGGCGTCACCCACTCACTGTGGGTGGGCCTTCCCGAAGGCAATTGGTCTTCGGCGCAACTGTCCCCTGTGTTGCGCGATCTCTTCATCACCTATGCGCCAGATATTTGTTATGCGCCCTCACGGGTGGATTTCCACCCCGAACATTGGCAGGTCGCGGAGGCGCTGGCTCAAACGCTTCCGGCCGAACTCACCCTGCGTATTTATCCGGTACAAGTGCCGTTGTTGTTTGGGCTCGTTAACCTAGTCGCGGATGTCTCAAACCAGCGCACAGTGATCGAAACAGCCTTTGCTCACTACCTCACACAGGCCAACAGCATCGCGTGCGCCCTGCGCCAGCGCCGCTATGCCGCCGCGTGGTACCACCGGCCTGTTTATGCTGAAACGTTTTGGGAACTCTCCGCACCGACGTATCGCCATTGGCATGCGCCACAGACGTGGTCTAAGCGCGCTGTCTTTCGGGGGATGCGCCCGCGTCCGTGGAGCGACCCGCTCGCCTACCTGCGCGACCACGCCCAAAAACGCACTTTGGCGCGCATCGTTAAATCTTAAAAGATGAGAGGCGCATTTGGTTGATCGTTGAATTTTCAATGTCAGGCAATTGACAGCAAAACTTCACTCAATACGTAAGGGGTAGCGTATAGTAATGCCTGTCATCTATCGTTACGCTTAGCGAATCAGACAGGAGACGGCAATGCCTAGACATCATCACTGGGGCGGACATCATCGTTGGCACGGAGGCTTTGGTGGGGGATGGATGTGGTTTTTCCCGGCGATGCTCATCGGGCGCTTAATCTCCGATTTGTTCGCCCCAGAGCGTGTTCAGCCCAACCCGCCGCCGTTTCCCGGAACGCCTTATCCGCCTCCACAACCTCTGCCGGTGCAACCCCGTGAAGAACCTGCCCCAACTACTGCCTCCCCGGAACAGGTTTGTCGGCATTGCCAAGGGGTAATGCAAGCGCACCATGCGTATTGTCCTAGTTGCGGTCGCGCCGTGTCCCCCACCAGTTGTCAGTATTGTGGGCAAGCCCTCACGCCCAATGCGCGCTATTGCGCGAGTTGTGGCGGGCCAGTACATAAGTAAAGTCATTGGGCATCAGCCAGCCCTCATTTCACTATTTCTCTTATCTCCTCCTCAATCAACCTCTCCTCCACCTCCACCCCAAACTCCACTTCTCCCACTGCACGCGGCAGGGCAAACTTAAGACGTGCGTTGGCTTTCTTCTTGTCGCTGTTCATCAAGACGCGGATGCGCGTGGGGTCGAGGCCGGGGCAGGCTGTGGGCAGGCCCCAGGTTTTCAAACAACGTTTAATCTCATCGGCCAAGCCTATTGACGCTAGCCCAATGCGTTCGGCGAGGCATGCTTCGGCGACGAGGCCAATGGCAATGGCCTCGCCATGTTTGAGCGCATAGCCAGAGGCCGCTTCGATGCCATGCCCGATGGTATGGCCTAAGTTAAGTTTGGCTCGCTCACCGCGCTCAAAAGGATCGGCGTTGACGATGCCCACTTTCACCGCCGCCGCACGGGGAAGGTATTGGGGTTGGGGTGGAGCGTGATCGGCTCTAACTTCGGTTGAGAGTCTTGCAAACAAATCTGCGTCGCCGATGAGGGCGGCTTTGATCACTTCCGCCATGCCATTACGTGCCTCGGCAAGGGGCAACGTCGCCAGTAGATCGTAATCTGCGAGGATGAGATGAGGGGGGTGAAACGCGCCCACCAAATTTTTGCCTGCGGGCAGGTCAACGCCCGTTTTACCGCCCAAGCTTGCGTCTACCATCGCCAGCGTCGTGGTGGGCAAGTTCACCCACGCCACGCCACGCATAAACGTCGCGGCCACAAAACCCGCCACATCACCCACGACACCCCCGCCGAGCGCCAAGAGCGTCCCGCCGCGTTCCATGTTGTGAGCGACACATTGCGCATATAACTCATTGACCGTCGCTAAATTTTTATGCGCTTCACCAGCTGGGAAGACGGCACTCGGCGCAGTGAGGGGCAGGTGATGGAGGCTGGCCACGGTTGCATCACTGATGATCAAATGCGGCGCGCGTAACTGCTTGGCCGGCATCAATTCGTGTAATTGCGCCATGACGCCTGCGCCCATCACCGCTGAACAATCGCCCAATTCAAAACGAACCTGCTCGCCATACGTTTGAAAGAGGGCGATGACTCGTTCAACCACAGCGGCGACGGGGAGCGCATCAGTGACGACGTGCGCGGCGAATGACTGATAGAGCGCGGCACGTTCGCGCAAGAGAGTCGCCAGTCGCTCGGCTAGCGCGCCGCGCAACAAGGGGCGCGCTTGATCGCCCTCCAAGCGTGCCAGCAAGGTCTCTAATGAAGCGACGAGCGAAACAATGCACCCAGTGCCTTCCAACACGGCACGGCTGTGTGGGTCGAGCAACGCGCCCCCACCGGGCGCGATCACTAAATTTTCGCGCGTCGCCAATGTGCGACAGGCTTCCCGCTCACGCGCACGAAACACGATTTCCTCGCCCTGCTCAAAATAATCCGCGACCGGGCGTGACCAGCGGGCCTCGACCCACTGGTCAAGGTCTACAAACTCGCGCCCCAATTGTCGGGCGACCGCTTGCCCAACGGTGGTTTTGCCTGAACCGGGCGGGCCATATAAGACGAGATTCATTGTTAGAGAATTAGAAGAGAGGCGATGATTATTCCCAAAACACCGTAGGCTCGTTATACATCGGCAAATCTTCCAAGCGCATTTGGCGCAAAGTCTCAAAGCGCGGTTTCATTTCAGCAAGCGAGTCGCCGCCGAGTTTTTCGATCAGCGCCTCGGCCAACACGAAACAGACCATCGCCTCGCCGATGACTCCAGCGCGTGGCACCGCACAAAAATCAGAGCGCTCATATTGAGTCGTAGTGGCTTGGCCAGTGGCGAGGTCAACGGAGCGCAACGGATTCAAAGTCGTGGAGATCGGTTTCATCGCCACGCGCAACAGGAGGGGTTGCCCGGTGGTGATGCCGCCCTCTAAACCGCCTGCGCGATTGGTGGCCCGTGTCAAGCGCGCGCCGTCCGCTAATAAAATTTCATCATGTACTTCGGTGCCGCGCTTCTTTGCGTTCGCAAACGCCTCGCCGATCTCCACTCCCTTCATGGCATGGATGCTGAGGAGCGCGGCGGCGAGGCGTGCGGTCAATCGCCGATCCCATTGGGTATGACTGCCGAGGCCGGGTGGCACACCCAGCGCCACGACTTCAAACACTCCGCCGAGGGTATCTTTGGCGCGCATCGCCTCTTCGACCTGAGCGCGCATGGCGGCATTGGCGGCCTCCTCCGGACATTGCATCTCGGCTTCGGCGGCGAGGCGCAACCGTTTTTCTAACGGCATCGCATGAACATCCGCCGTCACCCCGCCGATCTCCACCACATAGCTCCCCACGCGCACCCCAAATTCGGCCAAGAACTTGCGGCAGATCGCGCCGACCGCCACGCGCGCGGTCGTCTCGCGGGCTGAGGCGCGTTCCAAACTTTCGCGCAGATCATGATACCCATATTTCACCGCCCCAGTGAGGTCCGCATGGCCGGGGCGCGGGGTGGTCATGGGCGGGATGGCCTGCCCGCGCCATTTGGCGTGATCGAGATTTTGAATCTGAACGGCAATCGGCGCGCCCGTGGTGCGCCCAGCCATGACCCCGCTGAGAATCTGCGCCGTGTCGCGTTCTAATTTCATGCGTGGGCTGGCGCCGGGGTAGGGTTTGCCCGAAGCGCTCAAGCCTTGTCGGCGCGCGAGGTCGGCTTGAAAGTCATCGGGCGCGAGTGCTAACCCAGCCGGGAAGCCATCGAGCAGGGCCGTGAGGGAGGGGCCGTGTGATTCACCGGCGGTGAGGAAACGGAGGGACATGGTCTTGATAACCGATAACTGCTCACTGATAACGAATCACTTTTTATAGTGATCCGTTATCAGTGAGCAGTGCTTGCTCTGCCGCCGCGCGCATAGCGTCACGCGGTGCGACGTGTTGCGTCCAGAGTTCAAAGGCCAGCGCGCCTTGTTCGATTAACATGCCGAGGCCGGTGGTCGCCGCCAACCTTTCGGCGCGCGCGTGTTTAACGAGCAAAGTTTCGCTGGGGTTGTAGATGAGATCGTAGACAAATGCATCCAGTGGGAAGGGTGTGTCATCTGGCCAAGGCATGTGGTGGATGTTGGGCGACATGCCCAGCGGCGTCGTGTTGAGGATGAGTTGGCAATTATCAGAGGCTTGGAGGAAGCCCAGCGGCGACCAATCGAAAATTGACACTGGGATTTGGGCCTGAGTAGCGAGCGCTTGAGCTTGAGCGGGGCGACGTGCGATGAGACGCACTTTGGCATGCGGGGCGACGCTCGCCACAGCTGCTACCGTGGCCCGCGCCGCGCCGCCCGCGCCCAAGATCAAGAGGCGGCGATGATCGAGCGCCACGCCTTGCTTGTACAAATCGGCGAGCAGGCCCGCCGCGTCAGTGTTGTGGCCGATCAGTTTCCCCGCTTGTTTAACGATGGTGTTCACCGCGCCAATCGCCGTCGCGGTGGGCGTCACGCCATCCAAGAGCGGTATGACCGTTTCTTTATATGGCACGGTGACATTCGCCCCCAGCACCGTTTCCTCACGCAGGGACTCAATCGCCTCTGATAAACGCTCGGCTGGCACGGGGAAGGCGGTGTATTCCCAATCGGTTAATCCGATCTGTTGCAATGCGGCGTTGTGCATTGCGGGCGAGACGGAATGGGAGAGAGGATAGCCGAGGAGGTGGAGGCGCATATTAGAACAAATTGCTATAGATGAAGCAATACGATTGGCTTTTCAAATACTGTCCACCCGCAATCCCCCCAGCACTTCAAAATACTTTGGAAACGTCTTGCTTACGCATCCCGGGTTTTCAATGCTCACCCCCGGCACGCGCAAGCCGATGAGGGCAAAGGCCATCGCCATCCGGTGATCGTTGTAGGTTTGGATCGTGGCTGGACGGAGCGCCGCACCGGGATAAATTTTTAACCCGTCAGGATATTCTTCCACTTGCACACCGAGCCGCGTCAGCTCAGCACACATGGCGGCAATGCGATCCGTTTCTTTGGCGCGCGCGGAGGCGATGCCCGTGATAGTGGTGGGCGAGGTCGCAAAGGGCGCAATGGCGGCTAACGTCTGGGCCGTGTCGGAGATATCGCGCATATCTACAGTCATGCCGCGCAACTGGTGTGGGGCGGTCACTTCGATCCAATTTGCGCCCTCTTTGATCTCACATCCCATTTGCGCTAATACTTCCAAAAACGCGATGTCACCCTGTTGAGAGCGGCGCGAAATCTGGTTGACGCGCACAGTTCCACCACACACGGCGGGTGCGGCGAAAAAATAAGAGGCCGCTGATGCATCGCTCTCGATTAAATAATCGCGGACGGCGCAATAACGTTGGGGCGTGATGAAAAACCGTTGATAGCCATCGCGCTCGACTGACACACCAAAATCGGCCATGAGGGCTAAGGTGAGGTCTACATACGGCTTAGAGTTGAGCTGGCCCGTGACCATGAGTTCGATGGGCGTTTGGGCATAGGGCGCGACCATGAGCAAGCCGCTGAGGTATTGACTACTCACATTTCCCGCGATGGTCGCCCGCCCGCCACGCAGGCCAGCGCCGTACACTTTAACGGGCGGACAAGCCGTTGGACAGTCAGCCGTCACACCCAATTGCGCCAACGTTGCTAGCAGATCGCCTATCGGGCGTTCGCGCATGCGTGGCTCGCCATCAATCACAAACTCGCCCTGTCCCAGCGCCACGAAGGCGGTGAGAAAACGCGCCGCCGTGCCCGCATTGCCAATGAAGAGTTCAGCGCGGTGAGCAGGGATTTTTCCGTCGTGGCCAAACACTGACAGCGAATTGGTGCTTGGCGAATTGGAGAGGGTGAAACCGAGTTGTTGGAGGGCTTGAATAAAGTAACGCGCGTCATCGGATTCGAGTGCGTTGCGGAGGGTCGTTTCGCCTTCGGCCAACGCGGCCACGAGGAGCGCGCGATTAGTGAGGCTTTTGGAACCCGGCACGTTCACCGTGGCGGCGAGGGGATGCGGAATGGGTTGGATGAGCATGGGCGTTAAAGATTAAGCCTTGCTCGTTGCGCTTGGGCCGGTTCGAGGGTAGCGCGCAACGTTTCGGCATCCGCGCTACTGACCAACGCCAATAGCGAATCGATCTCCGCCCGATAACGCGTCAGAGCCTCTAACACCGCCCCGCGGTTCGTCAACAAAATATCTACTATCATCGTCACATCGCTGGTGGCAAGGCGGGTCGTATCGCGAAACCCCGACGCCGCCACCGTCCAGAGTTGATCATCCTCAAGCGTGTGGGCGGTTTGTGAAAGGGCCAGCGCCACTAAATAAGGCAAATGGCTGATCATCGCGACGAGGCGATCATGGCGTTCCGCCTCCAGTGTAATCGCACGCGCGCCAATCCCTTCTACCACGGCCTGCGCCATCTGTCGCGCGCGCGGCGTAGTCCGGTCTAACGGAGTCAATACGAACACCTTGCCCTGAAACAACGTGGCTTCCGCCTGAGCGAGGCCGCTCACCGCTTTGCCGCACATGGGGTGTCCGCCAATAGGGTCGAAGGCTGGCGGAAGTTTTTGCATGGCGGCGATGATCGCAGATTTGGTAGAGCCTAAGTCGAGGAGGATGGATGAAGGACGGGGGCTGAACGTCGCCTGGCCCAATTGCTCTAACAGAGTGATGATCGTGCGGGGCGGCGTAGCCAGGATGACGAGGTCACGCTGAACGGCGTCTTCTAATGTGACGACACGTTCCACTATCCCATTTTGAGTAGCGTTGTCCTGCGTCACCGTATCGGTCTCCACGCCCACCACTTCGCGGCACTGTCCGCGCAACGCCAACGCCAATGAGCCGCCCATCAGCCCCAACCCGATAATCGCGACGCGCGTTTGCGAGAGGAGAGGGGGAGTAGAGGCTGGGAGAGGCATCATTCGTCATTTCCGTTAGCTTCTGCCAATCGCTTCGGCGATCTTCTTCACCTCGGTCACCAATTGCGAAAACTTTTCGGGGCGGAGCGACTGGCCGCCATCCGAGAGGGCTTCTTCGGGATGGCAATGCACTTCTACGATCAGGCCATCGGCTCCGGCGGCGATGCCCGCGCGCGCGACCGGGATCACATATTCCCATTTGCCGGTGCCGTGGCTGGGGTCGAGCACCACTGGCAAATGCGTCATTTGTTTGATGACGGGGATGGCGTTGATGTCGGTGGTGTTGCGGGTGTATTTTTCAAATGTCCGAATGCCACGTTCGCACAAAATCACCCGACTATTGCCCTGTGCCATGATGTACTCGGCAGACATGAGCAACTCTTCGATGGTGGACATCATGCCGCGCTTCAACAAAATGGTACGCCCCGATTCACCTGCGGTGTTGAGCAGAGCGTAGTTCTGCATATTACGCGCCCCGATCTGGATCACATCGGCATAGCGGGAGACGAGCCCCACTTGTTCGGGGGACATGGCTTCGGTGACGACGGGTAGGCCAGTCGCTTCGCGCGCCTCAGCCAACAGTTCGAGACCTTTTTCGCCCATACCCTGAAAACTATAGGGCGAAGTGCGCGGTTTGAACGCGCCGCCGCGCAACGCGATCGCGCCAGCTTCCTTCACAGCAAAGGCCGTTTCCAAAAGTTGTTCGCGGCTTTCGACGGAACACGGCCCGGCAATGATGGCGATTCGCTCCGCGCCCACCTTCAGCCCATCCAGCGGGACGAGCGTATCTTGGGGGTGCATTTCACGCGAGACGAGCTTGTAAGGTTTCAAAATTGGCACCGTCTTTTCTACGCCATCAATCGCTTCAAATTGGGTGCGGTCAATCGGGCGGTCATCACCAATGACGCCGATCAGGGTGCGTTCTTCACCGCGCGACAAATTTACGCGCAAACCGCGCGCTTCAACGCGCGCCACCACGTCAGCAATTTGTTTGGCGGTAGCATCATGGCGCATCACAATAATCATAGCAGTCTCCTTAGATTTTTTTTCAATGGGCGCGGTCGGGGCGGAGTTGGGCGGCAGAGTGGAGATAGACATGGCAAACCTCATGGGCCTGTTTGGTAGTGTTCCAGTGGAGGAGGACGCGGATACAGCGCGCTAAACTTTCGGCGGTCTGCATCTCATGGACACAGAGCATGGCGACAGCTCCCCAGCCTAATTCGCGCGCGGCACGGGCTGGGGGCTCGGCGGTGAGATCGGGCGTCACGGTGAAGATCAGGCTGGCGATCTCATCCAAAGCAAATTGATTTTTGTCCATCAGCGTTTGCAACAGTTCTTGCGTGGCGCGGCGGATGGCCTCGGGCGTGTTGGCCGCGGCCACCGTTGCGCCGCGCACACCTCGCACGGGCATAGTGATCTCCATAATTTTAACGCGCTCTGCCGTTTTTATCCGGTACACCGCAATAAAAAAACCGCGTGGCAGTGTGCCACGCGGTTTGAGGGTTGACCAGTGAAAAGGAGCGTCTACTCAAGCGCAAATGCGGCACACCATATGGCGGGAGCCGTAATAATACGCATCGTAGTAGGGGGCGCTCTGCCAGTTCATTGCGAAAGACAATAACATAGATGCGGGCGGCGAGTCAAGCGGGCAAATTGCACGAAAGAGAGAGAAGTTTTTAGTAAAGCGAGTAACTACTCTGCTCCCTTATCGCCCAGTGGCATAGCATACGGCGCTAATAGCTCGCTGGAGAACAGTGTTAGTGTCGTCTCTCCAATCTGCATCTCGGCCAATTGTGGGTGCTTCTCCCAAATGCGCCTGATGAGCGTCACGCTATCCGTCACCAACCGATCCATGGTGTGTTCGCTGAGATAGGGGAATGGGCGCGTCACCAACCATTCGGGTTGGGGCTGGCTATAAAAGTTGCGGATGTAATCGAGTTGTTGATGGAGGGCTGGCTCGGAGAGAAAGGGCAGGGCCGAGGGTGGGTTAGGGGTCGTCATCATCACGCGCCAAAAGATGTGTTCAGGATGGCTTTGAATGTAGCGATGGTCGAGACCATACCAATCATTTTTGATGGTGTCCCACATTTGAGTCCGATTGCTTTTTATCTCGGCTTCAAAGGCAACGCGGGTGGGATCGGCAATTTTCTTTGACCATAAGTTGTCACAGATCAAATGAAAAAAGTAGCCAAGGCGAAAACTGTACTGCGGTAGGTCAGCGTGCGGGTCGAGTGGGGCCAAGTATTGTTGATAAAAATGGTAATCGCGAATGGCATTCTCACCCTCGCCCTCGCGCAGAAAATGGGTCACCGTTTTAGGCGGGTCAAAGACCGTCCAGTCGGCGTTAGGGAGGCCCGAATCAGGCGCGAGATTGCCATAGATGAAGGCCGTGGGTTCGATCCCCGGTAACTGCGGCAACAAGGCTTCCGCGATACGTAGGTGTGAGATCCAAGTTCCCATTGATCTTCCTTCACCCCTTTAAGGGTTCTGACGAGTCACTAGTGGGCGGGGTAAAGGCGGCCATGGCTTGAGCATACCAGGCCCGATGCACTTCAGTGAGCAATTGTTCGAGTTCGTGGTCGCCGATGGCTAGACCTTGAATCTCACCCATGATGTTATAGTCACCGCGTTCGAGAGCGTCTTTATAACGGCGGGCGAGTTCTTGATGACGAGGAGAGGGGGCAGCCATGCTAATGCTAACCAACTTCTATGAGGGCTAGGACTATTATACGCCTAAGCCTTGTCTAAGAAACGGGACGTAAGGCTTCGGCTACTGCCTGCCACACCGCGCGGTGCATCGTCACATTGCTGGGGCGCTGGGTGGGGAGTTCGATGATCTTCAAGCCCGTTTGCTGAAGGCTTAGGCTAAGCGCTGTGCGGAATTCGGCCCAAGTGGTCACGCGCCAGTAATGCGCGCCATACAACTCGGCGGCGGGTCGAAAGGTGAGGCCGTGTGGTGTGCCGAAGAGTTCTTCAAACTGCTCGGCGGGTGGGGTGGCTTGGGGCAAGAAGGAAAAAATGCCACCACCATCGTTGTTGATCACGATGATCGTCGCATTGAGCGCATGACGTTTGGCGGCGAGCAAGCCATTGAGATCGTGATAAAACGCGATGTCGCCGATAACCAAGACCAGCGGGGCGCTGACGACACTCGCCCCCAGTGCGCTAGAGACGACTCCATCTATGCCGTTCGCGCCCCGATTGGAAAGAAAGCAGGTGGATAGCGTGCGCGCCGCGAAAAAAGTGTCAAGGTCGCGCACGGGCATACTGCTACTCGCGTAGAGCGTCGCGCCTTCGGGCAGGGCTTCTGCCAGTTCCATAAACACCCGCCCCTCGAATAATTCTTCATAAGTTAGTACTGGCGCTTGCATCGCTTCTCGCGCGCGACGATTGACTTCACGCCACCTGTTCAGCCAAGTGAGGTCAGTGCGAGAGGGCGTCGCCTCAGCCAGTTGCGAACAGAACACGGTCGGTGCCGCGTAAACCAAATCCGAGGCCAACCGTGGGGCATCGTTCCAGCCTGTGACATCTACAAAGATGTGTCGCGCTGTTGCGTGGCGTTGCATAAACTGTAGCACGGGCTTCGAGGTCGGCAGGTCACCGAAGCGGAGGATGACTTCAGGGGCGAGCGCGGCGGCAGTCGTGGCGTCGCGCAAAAAGGCATCGTGCGCATCTATCACATTGCTGAGATCGTGCGCGCCACACCGGGTCTGCGACAGCACGTCAGCCAAGATCGGATAGCCCAGCCTCGCACTCAAGCCGGTTACAGCGAGTGGAAAATTCGGATCCGTTTGCGGCCCAACCACGATAACCCCGCGTGGCGCGGCACTGAGTTCGGAACCGAGGCGTTGAATAACGGCCTGGTCTGGGGATTGAATAGCATGGGCGACACGTGTGAGCGGATCAAGAGCGTCTGCGCCAATTTCAATTGGCGGCGGGATGAGTGGCTCGCGAAATGGGAAATTAAGATGAGCCACGCCACTCGGTGCGGCGCGTGCGGTGGCGACGGCGCGGTTGGCGACCATTCGCGCATGGCGGATCATCTCCGGCGTGTCTTCCGGCAGAGGCATTTCGACAAACCATTTGGCGTATCCGCCATAAAGCTTAATTTGGTCAATGGTTTGGGCTGAACCAATGTCGCGCAATTCGGGGGGGCGGTCGGCGGTGAGGACGATCAACGGCACCCGCGCATAATGCGCTTCGATGATCGCCGGGAAAAAATTGGCCGCCGCTGTGCCCGACGTGCAGAGCAAGGCCACTGGCTCACCACTGGCTTTGGCGAGGCCCAGCGCAAAAAACGCCGCCACGCGCTCATCTAAATGAAGCCATAATTTAATGTCAGATTGGCGCGCGAAGGTGAGCGCCAACGGCGTCGAACGCGAGCCGGGCGCTAAGGAGAGATGTTTAACGCCCGCACGGGCGAGTTCGTGGACGAAAGAGGCGAGGAACAAAGAAAAGGGATGAACGATGAGTGATGAATTATGAATGATGTAAGCGCTTCTTAGCAGTTTTGGCGGAGGTGACGAAGATAGCGATGAGTTCGTCGGCTTCTTTTTGGAGCGGGCCAAGTTGAGGGGTTGAAACGAAGCCGCCCTCAATCAATAATTCAAACCAATAGGCAGTTTCTTCTAGTTCTTGTAACCCGCCTTGTAGTTTGCTCACGAAATCTGCGGTAGATTTCGCGCGATAGGCTTCACGATAATGCGCCCCAACTGAGGTTGCACTCCGCAATACTTGTTGCCCAATCACTTGGGCTTCTGTCTTCTTTGGTAATGCCGAATAGAGTTTGATCACTCGTAGCGCAAAATCTTTTGTCCGCTTTCTCAAATCTTGCTGTTCATTCATCATTCATCGCTCATCCTCCATCATTCTGCTAGCGCCGCTAGCATGGGCTTCAACTTTAATCGCGATTCGTCATATTCTCGCTTGGGGTCAGAGTCGGCGACGATGCCGCACCCGGCGAAGAGCGTGGCTTGCGCACCATGCAACAAGGCCGAACGCAAGGCGACGGCGAACTCGCCTTCGCCGTGTTCGTTCAGCCAACCTACCGGCCCGGCATACCAGCCGCGATCAAGATTTTCGCAATCGCGGATCAGACGTAGGGCCGCTTCGCGCGGGCGACCGCCGACGGCTGGGGTAGGATGCAAGCGTTCTACGAGGTCGAGCAATGTGTAGCCCGCCAGCAATTTCCCAGTGATGGGTGTGCAGAGGTGTTGGATATTGCCCAGTTTGAGGAGGGTGGGGGGCTCGGTCAGGCGCAGGTCAATACAAATTTCGCTCAAGGCTTCGGTCATGGTTTGTACCACCAGCCGATGTTCGATTAAATCTTTGGCGCTAGTGAGGAGGGTTTGCCCCAAACGGAGGTCATCTTCGGTCGTCTTGCCACGCCGGATGGACCCGGCGAGGCTCATGGTGCGGACTTGGCCGCCCGCCAATTGGGCCAAACGTTCAGGCGTGGCACCCAAGAAGCACCGTTCACCGCGCGCAACAGCGAAGAGATAACACCCGGTGTAACGCGTGGCGAGATGTCGTAAGGCGTGGGCCGGGTTGAAGTGATGCGCGGCGCGTAATTGCACGGCGCGCGCCAGCACCACTTTTTCCAATTTTTCGGCGCGCACGGCCGTGGCCGCTTCAGCTACATCTTTTTGCCAATCGGCGGCGGAGCGGAGCTCATGTTGAGTGAAATGCTGTTCGTGATGCCCGTGCCCATTGCCGTTACCATTGCCATTACCGGAACTGCCGTTTTTATGGGGGCGGGTGAGGGTTGGGGCGAGCAGGCTATGGCGGGCGTCCTCAAGGGCTTCAACTTCGTCGGCCACATCCGTCAGCGAATCAACGATCACATTGTAGGTGAGCCAGTGTTCGCCCTGGGTTTGGGTGAAGAGCAGGCGCGGCAACACCAAATGTCCGGCTGGGTAGCCTTGCCATAAGGGGGTGTTGGGGCGTTGGGTGTCGAAGGCGAAGCCGCCCAAGAGCACTGGCCCAACGCCGGGTAGGTGGCGCGGCCCGGCGAGAATAGCCCCCACCAGCAAGTGTCGCCAACTATTGGTCGCCTGACGGAAACGCAAGTGTTCGGCGACATCAATCGCGCGCGCTACCCCCACCCCAACTAAAGCAAATCCTTCTTCAGGGTGTGCCCAAAAATAGCGGTCAGGCGTTAGCGCCGGGGCGCGCTCAAAGAGGGTGATGGCGTCAAACGGGCTGATCGCCTCACTGAGGCTGACGACAATGGGTCGTCCATATTGCCCCGCCTGTCGCATTCCCTGCCGGAGTACGGCGTGCAGTTCGAGAGTTTTAAGGTTAGGTGCAGAGAGAAATTCCACGTCGAATCCACTGTTTGTGATTTTTATCGCATCCAGTGAAATTATATCACTCGCAATTCTCCTGTCTTTTGCTTACTGCCGACTGCCTTCTGCTTTAGCCTGTTCCAAACTGCCGATCCCCCGCATCACCCAACCCCGGTACGATATAGCCGATATCGTTCAAGTGGCTGTCCACCGCGCCGATATGAAGCGGCACGTCAGGATGGTCGGCTTGCAGGCGCGCGATGCCCTCCGGCGCGGCGATGAGACAGATGTATTTGATGCGCTTGACGCCCCACTCTTTGAGCAGGCTCACCGTCGCCGAGGCCGAGCCGCCCGTTGCCAACATCGGGTCGAGGATGAGGCACACCTGAACCCGTGATTCAACCGGCTTGTTCGCATAGTATTGCATCGGCTGGAGGGTGCGTTCGTCGCGCTTCAGCCCGATGTGCCAGACCTCCGCTCCGGGCATCATCTCCCAAATGCCCTCCACCATGCCCAGCCCAGCGCGCAAGACTGGCACGAGCCCCAGACCCTTCTTCAACTCGCGTCCGGTGGCTTGCCCCATCGGCGTCGTCACGGTGAGTTCCACGGTCTCCAAATCTTGCGTGGCTTCATAACACAACAACATCGCGATCTCACGCACGAGTTCGCGGAACTTCTTGGGTTTGGTCTCCACACTACGGAGCATGGTGAGTTTATGAGCGACAAGCGGGTGGGGGGAAGGGAAGACGTTGGGCATAGGAAGGATGAGAGTGACTGCGCGATAAGGGATGAAGGATCAATAGGTAACGGCGGGCATTTTATACTGCCTACTGCTTTCTGCCTACTGCCTTCTGATGACTGGCTACTGGTTACTGACTACTTGTATAATCCCCCCATGCCCGATAACCCCGAACGCCTTGTTTCGCCCCAACGCAAGCCCGAAGACCAAATTGACCCCGCCCTACGCCCGAAAGAATTGCGCGACCTGATCGGGCAAGACCGGGTGAAAGATAATTTGAAAATTCTTATTGACGCGGCCAAGAAGCGCGGTGAGGCGTTGGATCATGTCTTGTTTTATGGCCCGCCGGGTCTCGGCAAAACGACGCTCAGCCATGTCATCGCCAACGAAATGGGCGTCAACATCAAAGTCACGGCTGGGCCGGTGATCGAGCGCGCGGGTGACTTGGCTGCTATCCTCACCAATTTGCGCGCGGGCGATATTTTGTTTATTGATGAAGTGCATCGCCTCGGGCGCGCGGTGGAAGAAGTACTCTACCCGGCGATGGAAGATTATGCGCTGGATATCGTGATCGGCAAAGGGCCAAGCGCGCGCAGTATCCGCCTGTCGCTCCCCAGGTTCACGGTGGTGGGCGCGACCACCCGCCTCGCGCTGATGACCGCCCCCTTGCGCGCGCGTTTTGGCGCAGTGTATCGGCTCGATTTTTACGACCTGCCCGCGATGGAGGCGATTGTGTTGCGGGGCGCGCGTTTGTTAGGCTTGGTGATTGACACGTCGGGAGTAACGGCGATCGCGCGGCGGGCGCGGGGCACGCCCCGGGTGGCCTTGCGCTTGCTCAAGCGGGTGCGCGACTTCGCCCAAGTGCGCGCCGATGGCTCGGTCAACGCCGCCACGGCGCAAGCCGCGCTTGATCTGCTCGAAGTGGACCCGCTTGGCCTCGATGATTTGGATCGGCGGGTCATCCGCGCCATTGTCGAAAAATTTGGCGGCGGCCCGGTAGGGCTGGAGACCATCGCCGCCTCCATCAGCGAAGAAGCCGATACGATCATGGATGTGGTAGAGCCATATTTGTTGCAACTCGGCTTTTTAGACCGCACCCCGCGCGGGCGCATCGTGACTAAAGCGGCGTATACCCATTTGGGTCTGACTTTTGAGGGCGGCGCGCAAAAGAGCCTCTTATAAGATGAGGAAAGGAGGCAAGTCGTGCCGATAGATTTAACGACCTTAGGGCGTTGGTTGATGCTCGTGGGGGCGATTATTTTTGGCGCGGGCTTGAGCCTGTGGGTGATGGGGCGTTTGGGGTGGTCGTTCGGTCAATTGCCCGGCGATATCCGCATCGAACGCGACGGCGTGACGTTCTACTTCCCCCTCGCCACCTCCATTATCGTTAGCGTGATCCTAACCCTCCTCATTAATCTCCTCCTCCGCTTTCTAAAGAAATGACCCTCTAGTCACTGGCTACTGAATGTCCCTCTCCGATTTCGACTACGACCTCCCCGATGCGTTCATCGCCCAAACACCTCTCGAACCGCGGGATGCGTCGCGCCTGATGGTGCTTAACCGTGCGACGGGCGACCTTAATCACGTACACTTCCACGATTTGCCACAGTTTTTGCAGGCTGGCGATCTGCTGATCTTCAATGACACGCGTGTCATCCCGGCGCGGTTATTGGGCAAAAAAGAGAGTGGGGGCAAAGTGGAATTGCTCATGCTTAACCGCCGCGCGCCGCTTACGTGGGAAGTGTTGATCGGCGGCAAGGGCTTGCATGTTGGCAGTGTCGTGACGATTGACGGGCATCCCAATTTGCGAGCTGTCCTCATGGAAGAACTCAGCGGGGCGCGGCGGGTGGTGCAATTTTCACAACCCATCACGCCGCTGTTAGAGCGGGTGGGTCAAGTGCCTTTGCCGCCCTACATCCACGAACCCCTTCCCAATCGTGAGCGTTATCAGACGGTGTATGCTAAGACGCTCGGCTCCGCCGCCGCGCCGACCGCCGGACTGCACTTTACGCCGGAACTGCTGCAGCGTTTGCAAACGCACGGCGTTCAACTGGGGTATGTGACCTTGCACGTCGGCCTTGACACATTTCAACCGGTCCACGAAGCCGACCCGACCCAACATGTGATGCATGGCGAATGGTGCGAACTCACGGCTGACACCGCCCAACTGATTAACGCCGCCAAGCGCGAGGGCCGCCGGGTGATCGCCGTTGGGACGACGGCGGTGCGTGTGCTGGAGACGGCTGGGCAAGCCGCTCAGTCACCCGCGATTGTCGCGCCGCTCGAAACCACAACCCATTTGTTTTTACTCCCCGGCCATACTTTCCGCGTGGTGGATGGGATGATCACAAATTTTCATCTGCCTAAGTCTACGTTGCTCATGTTGGTCTCGGCCTTTGCCGGGCGTGAGCGAATTTTGCAGGCGTATGAAGTCGCGAAGCAGGCGGGATATCGGTTTTATAGTTTTGGGGATGGGATGCTGATCTTGGCGAGGTGACAATCACCTAAGGCTGGTAGCTCATTCTGTCAGTGACGACTCGGCCCCTCTTCCATCGCTTGCGCCGTGAGTTGTCTTATAATGGCATCACCCCATTCGCCAACCTCAGATCATAGTTCTACCTCTCACGGTTGGCTGGAGAAACCCGATGTACATCGGAGAACAACTCGGATTACTAGAAACCTCAGGCCTGATCCGGCTCGCCACTACCCCCGCCGATCTGGAATATCTCTTTCGCCATGCGCTGGTGCAAGACGCCGCGTATGCGTCCCTGTTAAAGGCTGACCGCCGTCGGTTGCACCAACTCGTTGGCGAAACCCTCGCCCAGCTGTACGCCGACGAGGCCCTCTCCTATGAGCTTGCCCCGGTGTTAGGACAGCACTTCTTGGAGGCAGGCGATGACCCACAGGCGCTCAAGTATTTCACCCTCGCAGGTGACGCCGCCGCGAAAGTGTACGCAATCGCTGAGGCGATCATGCACTATACCCACGCCCTGGAGGTCGCCCGCCATTTGCCGCCCACCAGCCCAGCGTTGGTGGGGGAGAACAACCAAACTGTCTTCCCACACTTGTATTTGGCGTGCGGGCGCACGATGCAATTGGCAGGGCAATATCTACCCGCCGTGCGCCTGTATGAAGAGATGGAACACCTCGGTCACGAGCGTGGTGACCGCCTGCTCACCCTTCAGGCGCTGACCGAACTCGCCACGATCTACTCGACCCCCACGACCGTTCACAATTCGGCCTATGGGCAACAACTTTTAAATCAGGCCCTCGCTATCGCTCAAGAATTGGGCGACCCCAGTGTTGAAGCGCGGTTGCTGTGGAATCTCATGCTGGCCAATGTGAACACCGGCCAGAGTGCGGAGGCGGTGCGCTATGGCGAACGGGCTTTGCGCCTTGCCCGCGAACATCAGTTGGGTGAGCAACTCGCCTTCATCCTCAACGACATCGCTCGCCCCTATTTGGGGCTTGGCCAAGTAGCGCGCGCGCAAGCCGCCATGGAAGAGGCGTGCGAATTTTGGCGCGCGACGGGCAACCAGCCGATGCTAATTGATAACCTCAACCAGACTGCGATATTTCGCTATCTGCTCGGGGATTATGACCGCGCGCTACTGCTCACAGCGGAAGCGGAACACTTGGCGCGCCCCATTAATAATGTGTGGAATCTGGCGACGGGACATTGGTTCTTAGGGATGATCTACGTGGAGCGCGGCGAGTTGGATCAGGCTTTATATAATCTAGAAGAAGCGATTGGGCTCTACGATCGAGCGGGCTTTTCGGGCGGCGGCATCGGCGCGCGGATCGTATTGTGCGAACTCTATGCCGCCTTTGGCCGCCTCGAGCCGGGGCTAGAGTATGCTCGCCTGACGCTCGCCAAAACTGAAAAAAACCTCCCCCTCTTCCGGCCGTGGGCGGTGGTCGCTACTGCCCGCCTCCAACTGTTAGCGGGGTACTTGGCCGAAGCCAACGCCAATTTAACAGCGGCAGAGCAGGAACAGATCACCGAAATCCCAGTCTATGTGGCGGTCTTCCTGACCAAAGTTTTTGCGGCTTTGCTACAAGCGCGAGGCGCGAGCGTAGCGGATGAGCTAGCGACCTTTATTCAACAATACCGCCAAAATGGGATCCGCACGCCCTTGGTGCAGGCGCTCTTACTGCAAGGCCAAATATTTTTGGCCCAGGGCCAATTAGAAGCCGCTCGAACCGCTTTGAACGAAGCCTGCTCTGTAGCAGAAACCATTGGCGCTCGGCGCTCACTCTGGCCGAGCCTGTTGGCTTTGAGCCGCGTTGAAATGCAACTCGGTCAGCTGGAGACCGCCCACCACTTGCGCCAACAAGCGCGCGCGGTGGTGGACTTCATCGCCCAAAATGCGCCAGATGAATGGCGCGCGGCGTTTTTGCAGTTGGCTGAGGTGCAGGAGCTAATGACTGCTCCCGCCTAAATTTTCTCGTGTGACCCCTTCCACCCTCTCCCTCAAACTCTGCGGTGAGCCAGCGCCAAACGGCAGAGCTAGAGATGTTTATGGCGTGTTTATAAAGTCAATCCACGAATGGACACGAATTTCAACGAATGTTTGAAAAACTCGCAAGATAGCGCAGTTTAAAAATTTTTGATACCTTACTTTACACTGTAATAATGTGATTGGAGAGGCTCCCATAAACAAGCAAAACATAGTAGACCTAGATAAAGCCAAAACCCATAAAGAGGTTGCCCCCCGGTTAACAATAGAATAGCAGTTATTATCATCACTAACATTGAAACTGCTAATGTCGTCCAATAAACTTCAATCAATTTGGAGATAGGCCAAAAAAACAGGTAGATATTGAATATAACTAC
>Ga0315912_10002534_pt1 | contig 19239 bp, 14 predicted proteins | sample VfabasoilMG_FD_204469 | JGI IMG/M metagenome (GOLD analysis project Ga0315912, IMG submission 204469) | Garden soil microbial communities collected in Santa Monica, California, United States - V. faba soil | ecosystem: Environmental > Terrestrial > Soil > Garden | place: USA: California...
TCGATTGCCTTGACGGTCGCTGGCTGCCACTTCGCGATGCCGAGCCGCGCGGCGCGCTCGAGGAGCAGTGTGTCGAGCCGCTCGCGGCCGAGCGCTCTGGCGTAAGCAAAGCCGCCGCGGTCGAGCCGCGGCAGCTCGGCGCTCAGCGCCTCCTCGCCGGCGTAGAGGCCGACGCGCGTCAGCGGCGGTCCGGCGATGTCGGCAAACTCGGCGCCGACGCCGAGCGCGTCGAGCAGCGCGAGATTCGGAGCGGCGATGCACTCGCCGCAGACCTTGCGGCGCGGAAACGCTTTCCTCTCGACGAGCGCCACCGACCAGCCGGCCGCCGCGAGCAGGATCGCGGCCGTGCCCCCGGCCACGCCGCCGCCGACGACGATCGCGTCGTAGCGCTGCATCACGTTGCACGCCTCGCGACGAACAAGTGGCTGAACGCGCCGGCCGGTGTTTCGTCGACTCGCCAACCGCCGCCGGCGGCGCTTTGCCACGCGTCCGTGAGCTCGCGCTCGCGGAAGCCCGCATGCACGCTGACGACCGCGTCGTGGCGCGTGACCTCGTTGCAGCCGATTGCCCAGAGCAGGTGGCTGCCGAGCAGCGCTAACCGCGCGCGCCTAGGCTCGCAGCAGACGAATGCTTCGGCTTGTGCCGCGATGCCGCGCAGCAGCCGCGCGAGGCGCTCGCCTTCGAAGTGATGCACGAACAGATTAGCGAGCACGATGGTGCCACGATCGGCAGGCGGGTGCTCGAGCCACTCGAAGACGTCTGCCGCGATGACTTCGGCGGTCCAACCGAGCGTTCGCAGCGCAGCCAGCGTCGCAGGCGTCACGGTCGGCTGCGCGTCGAGCACCGTAACGACGGCTTTCGGCCAGCGGCGCGCGCGGCGCTGCGCCAGACGCAGCAGCAGCGTCCCGTCGCCGGCGCCGAGCTCGACGAGGCGCAGCGGTTGGCGCGCTGCGACGGCGTCGAGCGCGTGCGTCAGCATGGCGGCGTGACCCATGATTCGGTTCACGACGCGTAGGTCGCGGCGCGAGCGCACGGCGCGCGGGTCGTCCGGCGGAAGCTCGTCGAGCAGCTCCGCGACGACGCGGCGCGGCCAGCGCGCCCGCGGTTCCGCTCTGTGCGCCGACGCATTCATGCGACCTCGAGCAGCGCCCCGTGGCAGCTGAAGCCGGCGCCGAATGACGACATCCACCACCAGCCGCCGCGCGCGCGATCGGCGAGGGCGGCCTCCAGCACGAAGTACACGAACGCGCTGCTCAAGTTGCCGAACTCACGCAGGATCGTCGCGCTGTAGCGAGTGTGCTCTTCGCTGAGGCCCAACCGGTTTCGCAGCGCCAGCAGCACGTCGCGGCCGCCGGCGTGCCAGACCCATGCGGCGATCTCGGTGCGGTCGACGCCGGCGCGACCGAGCACGTCGTCGAGCACGCGCTCCGCATGCAAGGCCGCGAGCTTAGGGACTGGGCGCGTGAGGACGTTACGCAGCATCCCGCTGCGCTGCTCGAAGCGCAGCGCTTCGCGCTCGACGGGATTGAGCAGGGATCCAATGGTCTTGCATTCGATCGAGCGCTTGTCGGCAACCGCGCGCCGCGATAGCACCGCCGCGCCGGCACCGTCACCGAACAGACACGCGCTGACGAGGACACCGGGGTCGTTATCGAGGTACATCGCTGCGCTGCTGACCTCGACGCACACGGACAGGACGTTTTCGGAGCGGTTCGCGGCGAGCAGCGCGTCGGCGATCTGCCAGTTCGGCAGCGCCGCGGCGCAGCCGTGTCCGACGAGATCGAACGCGGCGAGGTCGGCGCGCAGCCCGAGCCGCTCGATGACATACCCGCTCAACCCGGGGCAGAGATACCCCGTGCAGGTGCTCACGACGATCGCGTCGATGTCACCGCGTTCGAGGTTCGCGTCGCGCAGCGCCTTCGCGGCCGCGTCGGCCGCGAGCTGCGGCGCATGGGCGAGGAAGCGCGCGTGTAGCGTGTCCGGATCGATCGAGAAAACTTCGTCGAGCGAGTCGAGCGCCAGATGCCGCGCGTTGATTCCGTTGTCGCCAGTTAGAACCAGCTCGGCGATCGTGCGCGCGCGCCGGTCGAGCTTCAAAAACCACGACGAGCCCTGAAAAGCTTCGAGGCACTCGGTCTTCGTGTAGCGCTTCGCGGGGTGCGCCGTGCCCAGTCCGCGTAGAAACATGTCGCGTCCTCCAGGGGTCGTGACGGATCGGCATTCCGAAATCGTGCCACGCCGCGAGCATGCGGATCTCGGGCTTTCGACGTGAGTGCCGGCTCGAGCCGTGCGCGTTCAGCAGTTGGACGGGCCGAAAGACGCCAGCCTGTCGCAGGACCGAGCCGTTGCTCCAATTTATGCAATTCGCTCAGGCCTTGGCCCGCCGCCGTTCCCAGGTGTCACTTGGGTTGTTCGCGGGCCCGACGCCCGGTGCGCGTGTGGCACATTTTCTGCAGGAATAACCGGTGTCACGAATCCCAGCGCAAAGGTCGAGTATGAACAGAACGGATGCTTCGTCGAAACCCGCCGCCGCCTCGGTACCTCCGGAGCGCGATGAATTGTCGGCGGAGTGGTACGAAGGCGTCGATCTCGCGCCGAGGCTCGAGAGCCTCGTGCCGTGGGACGTATCCGCGCGAGCTCTCAGAGAGCAAGCGCGCCTCAGCTCCGCAGCCTACAGGATCCCCCGAGGAATTCACGGCGGTTACTGAGGCGGTCTTCTAACGCCGTGCCGTATTGGAGGCTCCGCTGGACGCCGCGCCTTCGTCGTCGCTCACCGGGAGCTCGATGAAGCTACCTTCGTGCCAACGGATCCGCAGCGGTGCGCCCGCGTCCTCAATCGATTCCTCACTCACGTCGTTGCCGGCACCGTAGTTGATTTGCTGGTCCGCGCGCTTGTTGACTGCCACCGCCAGGACCAACCGGCTGCCTGCTTGCAGCCTGCGGCCGAACATGCGATCGCTTTGAAACGCTAGCTGCTGGCGCACACCGGCCAGGAGCAGGTGACGGTTGACTCGATCGCGCGCGTAGCTCGCGCGAAAGGCAAACGGCGGATCGAAGAGGCTCACGTATTCGCCGTGCGAGCGCAGCTCGTACAGCATCACGACCAAATCCACGTCCTGCTTGTTGATCGTGAAATCGAGCTCGCCGCGCAGCCGGCCCGCGACGTCGACCGGCGCGTCGAAGGGCTCCGTCACGAACAGCATGCCCGCGTTCGGCTCTGCTTGCAGCACGAGCTCTCGCGTCGGCCGCAACTCGGCGTCGGTGCGAACGCGAAGGTCGACGGTCTCGGTCAGCGCTATGGGTGCCGCCTGCTTCGCCGCTGCGAGCGCATGAGGCGCGCCGTCCGACGACGCGGCGAGGTAGAAGCGAAGACGATTTTTCTCGAGCGCGGCGAGCGACGGCGCGTGGCGCCATTCATTCGCACCGTCGAGCTGGTAGTTGACCTGTCCGCTCAAGAGCGTCGGCCGCCCGGCTCCGCGAAGCACATGCGCGAACCAGTCATAGCGCACGTTGGCTGGCGCAATGCGTGCGACCAAGTCGAGGCCGAGCTCGCGAACCGAGGCCGAAGCGCCGTGCTCGATCGCGCGCTCGTCGAACGGGCCGATCAGCAACGTGTGATCGGCGTTGGCATTGCGCTCGAGATGCTGCGTGAAGTAGTAGAGCGCGGCGGTCTGGCCGGCCGAGTAGTACCCTGTGACGGTGAGAACGGGGATGTCGACGCTCGCGAATTCAGCGCCAAACGGCAGCCACTTCTGCCAAAACCTGTCGTAGCTCGGGTGATTGAGCCAGCTGCGAAAGACTGCGCTGCCGCGACCCGGCAGTGACGGCAGCTCGCGATAGCGGCGGCCGGAGCGATACCAATCCTTGTCGAAGTCGTCCCAGCGCGCATCGTCGCGCGCGAGCTCATCGCCCGGCGGCGCTAGAAGCTCGTACACCCAGCGATAGGCGGAGCTCTGAAAGATGCCGTTCCGTTGCGGCACGTCGATGCCGGGTGCGATCGGATCGGAGGTCGCAATCGCTTTCAGCGCGGGCGGCAGTCGTTTAGCCGCCGACCACGCGACGAAGCCGCCATACTGCGTGCCCTGCATGCCGACGCGGCCGTCGCTCCACGGCTGAGTCGCGATCCACTCGATGGCCGCGCGCGCGTCGTCGCCGTCGGACTCGAACGGTGCACGCGGCCGCGACGCCGCGTCGCCGGCAATGCGCGCAAGCGCGAGCACGCTGGCGTAGCCGTGGGCGGCCGCTTCCCGTGCGTCGCGGCTCGAACGATCGAGCGTGAACTCGAGCAGCGCCGGCAACGTGTCGGTGTCGGCGCCGCGCGGCCGTACCAGAGTCGCCGCGACCGTCGCGTCCTGCGTCACGGGAATGGCGAGCTCTTCGACGACGTAGCGCCTGGCGTTGTCCTCCGCGAGCAGCGGCCGCACCAGGCCGACGGCGCCGCGATAGGCCTCGAACGCAAACCAGGCTTGAACGAGCTCGAGTGCCTCCTCGAGCGTAATGGAGGTCTGCCCGCTTTGGCGGTCGAGCGCGTGCTGGAAGCTTTCCCGCAGCGGCTCGACCGGCACGGTGAACCATGCTTCGACCTCGTACGCCGCGAGGTCGTCGAGACCGCCCATCGTTTCGTTGAACGTCTGCGTATACGCGCTCGCAAACGCGACGTTGCCCGTCGACTCGAGCGCGCGGGCGGCAACGTAGATGTCGTACACGATGGCACGGCCGGGCGGCAAAGAGCTTTGCGCGCTTTCCAGCCGCTCGCGCAGCGTAGCGCGCGACGTGCGCGCGGCCGAGGGGTCGCCAACGGCCATCTGCAGCGCCGCCAGGTTCGAGAAATAGCGATCGGGATCGTTCTCCGCGTAAACCGGCAGGACGCGCTCGGCGAGGTCGCGCATTGCCGCTGGCAGCGCGGGGTCCCCGGCTTCGGTCGGCGGCTTGAAGCCGAAGTCCTGCGCGGCCGCGAGCATCTGCCACGCGCCCAACGTGAAGACCACGGCGAGCAACGACAGGATTCGAAATTTCATCGCCCTCGCCGCAGCAAGCGCTCGGTCGCCCACTGCTCTGTTTGCTCAGCTTCGCCCGGGAGCCTCGTCAGATGCAGAACGCGCGAGAACAGCGGCAGGTGTGCCTGCGCGCTGCGCCCGATGTGAATGATCGTCGTCTGGGTGAGATCGTGCGTAAACACTTCGATGATCCGCTCGAGCGTCTCGTCCTCCATCGAGGAGAACGTATCGTCGAAGATGACCCAGTCGGGTGCTTGCAGCACGACGCGTGCGAGCGCCAGGGCCATCTGCTCTTCCTCGCGCAGCTCGCGGTCCCAACGCTGCGCCCCATCGAGATTCTTGGCGTGCCGCCCGAGGCCCGTGCGCTCGAGCGCTTGCACGTAGGCGCGCTCGGGGAATCGGTCCGTCAACAGCGGGTAAGCGAGCACTTCGCGAAGCGTCCCGCGCGGCAGGTACGGCGTGCCGCGCGGCACATACATCATCGATTCGTTCTGCGGGCGGACGATGCGGCCGCTGCCCCAGGGCCAGAGCCCCGATAGCGCGCGGAACATTGGCGTCTTGCCCTCGCCGGGTGTCCCGCAGATCAGCACGTGCTCGCCGGCTCGGATGACGACGTGCCTCTCGCGGAACCCCTCGCGCCCCACGGGGGAGTCGACTTCGAGGTTTTCGAACGCCATCTCGCCCGGGGCACCGTCTACGTACTCGATGCGGCTGCCGACGTCGTCGGCCGATTCCGTAGCGAGCAGCGCGGCTCTGAAGTTCGCCACTCGAAGCAGCGTTGCCCGCCAGTCCGCGATCGCGCCGAAGTTGTCGACGAACCAGCGCAGCGATCCTTGTGCCTGAGTGAACGCGGCAGCGGCCAGCATCATGCCGCCGAACGAAGTCTTGCCGGTGAAGTACAACGGCGCCGCGATGAGGATTGGCGCAATGCCCGTGATCCACCCGAACCCCGCCGTCACCCAAGTGAGGTTCGTGAGCCCACGCACGAGGCGGCGCATGGCGAGCATGACGTTGCTCAAGTGCATCTCGACGCGGCGGCGCTCGTCCTCCTCGCCGGCGGCGAGCGTGATGCCGTCGACGTGCTCGCTGATGCGGACGAGCGCGAACCTCAGGTCCGCTTCGCGAGCGTAGCGGTCGGCGTTGCGCCGGATCAGGCTGCGGCCGACGAAGTACGAAAGGAGCGAGCCGAGGAGGGCGTAGAAGAGAGCGGCCCACAGCATGAATCCCGGCACGGCGTAGTCGGTGTCACCGATGCGGAACGTGAAGTCGTTGGAGATCGTCCACAGGACGCCTGCGAAGCTCACGAGGAGCACCGTCGCGCGGAACAAGCCGATAGACAGGTCGGCCGATATATCGCAGAGCTTGTGAGCGTCTTCGGCGAGTCTTTGGTCGGGGTTCACGGCCATCTGGCCGCCGCTCGTGGCCAGCCAGAACGCGCGCCGCGGGGCCATCCAGAGAGTCAACAAATCGCGCGTCAATCCTTCGCGCAGTCGAAACTTGAACGTCTCCGTGATCCAGCGCTGCGAGACGTCGAGCACGAGCAGGCACGCGACGATCAGGAAGTACACGCCGAGCTGGTAGAGAAACTCGTTCAAGTCGCGGCGCGTGAGCGCGTCGTAGAACGGCTGGTTCCAGTCGTTCAGGATGACTTGGCCGTAGCTCGTGATGAGAATCGCCACGATCAATACGAGCGCAAGCACGATGACGCGCTTGCCGGCCGGCGACGCGAGGATCGCGCGCAGGATCATGCGCGCCTGACTCGTAACTCCGGCGCGGGCGGACTCGTTGTCCGCGGCAGCGCTCGTATCGGATATTTCGGTCATGGCGGTAGCACGGCACCGCGCGCCGTTACGCATGAGATGAACGCGGCATAGCTCCACGCGAGGTGCTTCGCGGAGGTTTGCTCGCCGGTGCGTTGATCGAACTGCTCGGAAAGATCGCCGCTCGCCGGCGTGAACGCGCGAACCGTCTCGAGGTACGCGTCGCCGCGCGCGACCCACGCGGCGCCCTCGCGGCTGCCGTGCGCGTGCGCGCGTGCGGCCAGGAAGCAGAGCTCGGCGGCGCCGAGCGTCGAGAAGTAGTACGCGCCGCCGGAAAAGTAGGCGTCGCCTTCATAGCGCCCCATCGCGGGAGCGCGTGTGCGTGGGCGCTGCCGATTGATCGGATAGAGCCGGTCGAACAGCCGCTCGAGCGCCGTCAGCGTCGAGTGCATTCGAGCATCGCGCGCAGAGTGAGCGTCGTCGTCTGCTCCGCCGTGGACGGCGGCGAGAATCACCGCGATGTCGAGCAGCTTCGCGGATGCCGCGCCGGGCGGCATGACGCGCGACCGATAATAAGCTTCGCGCGGCAGCCAATAGCCGTCGAGCGTCTCGCGAATAGCCAGCGCTTCGGCGCGGAGCGCGGCCGCCTCGGCGGCCTCGCCCAAGCTGAGCAGCCAGTCGGCGCCCTCGCGAAGTGCCGCTGCCGCGACACGCCGCGTGTAGTAGTGGTGGCCGAGCTCTTCTTCCCAGATATCGAGCGACGGCTCGCGCCAGTGCACGGCCGTCAGGGCCAGATCGGTGCGCAGTAGGCGCGCCGCGTCGGCCAACGTCTCGTCGCTGACCGTTTGCGTACGGCCGGGCCGGCTGCCGAGCGTTCGCAGCCACCGTCGCACGGCCAAAGCTCGCAACGGTGCGCCGTCATGCTGCGGCCGCGTCCAACGGGAGATGTCGAGCGTGCCGTCGGGGTTGACGCGCGCGTCGGCGTAAACGGCATCGCCGGAGACCAGCAATAGATCGTCGCCGCGCAGGTATTGCACGAACTCCGGGGCGACCTTCAGCCGCCAGTGCGGCGATTCGACGAGCGTGCGGCCGTCGAGCGCTTGCAGCGACAGGCTGAAGTGCACGAAATCTGCGAAGTGCGTGAGTGCCTCGGCACCGAGGTGGCCTGCTTCGTAGAGCAGGCGCACGGCGTCGATGACGATCGCCGAATCGCGGAACCAGTGAAAAAAGTAGTCGGGATCGGGATCCCACGACGCGAGCACAGGCGAAGCTACGATCGAGCCCGCGACGGGCTTCACGCGCTGCCCGAATCCGGGGCGCTCCTTCTCGAGCCCGACCGCCGAGACGCTTCTCAGCATCGCGGTCGCGGCGTGGCCGTACTCGCGACCGAGCCACTGCTCCAGGCTTTCGGTCACCGGGCGGCTTCTTCCAGGTGCGGGCTCGTGAAGCCGAGCCGCCTCAAACCCGTGCGCACTTCCGGCACTGCCATGAATAGATTCCACAGGAGACCCGTCCGATGGTTCTCGATCATCACGATGATCGGCCCCTGGTCGATGGCCAGAAAAGTATCTGCGTACCACTTTTGGCTCTCGCAGAACGCGTCGATGAAGCCGAGCTCGCGCCACACGCGTTTGCCGTGCCGCGTCAGGAAGTGCCGCAACAGGGCCATGACTTCGGCCGGCGCATACGGCAGGCTCGCCAGAGCGGCCGTCGGGCTGATCGTGCCATTGTCGTTGTCCGGCGCATGCGCGGAGTACCCTCCTGGATCGTCACTCGCCGTAAGCCCCCAGCAGGACTCGCCGTACCCTTCGAACTTCCCCGGATTCTCGATGCAGTGGGCACGATTGATGCGGACGTGATGCACGTTCTGTGCCCAATAGTCGGCGTAGCGATCGCTGAGCCCGCGCGGATCGAGGCCGCAAAACGAGTAATGCGTGAAGAACAGCGGCCCGCCGTACGCCATGCCGAGTGGTAGCTCGATGCCATACCAGGATTTGCGATTGCGAAATTCGCCGCTGTTCGCGAAGCCCTTGTGGTAGACCTCGGGCTCGATCGCGTAACGCGGCGACGAAGCGGCGAGCGCATAGGTAATCAGACACTCGTTCCAGCCGCGTATCTGGTGGTTCATCGCCCAGCCGTTGTAGGGGCTCCAATGCCAATAGAGCACGTCGCGCCCGTCTTGCGTGAACCAGCTCCACTCGACGTCGTTCCAGAGCTCCGTGATGCGGGAACGCGCCGCCGCTTCGGCGGGCGCGTCTCGTTCGAAGTACTCGCGCGCGGCGAGCAAGCCCATCATCAGCAACGATGTCTCGACGATATCCGCACCGTCGTCTTTGCGGCCGAAAGGAATCGCTTTGCCCGTGCCTCCGTCCATGAAGTGCGGAAACGCACCGTGGTAGCAACGCGCGCGCGCGAGCAGCTCGAGCATCCTTGCGAGGCGCTCGAGCGCGGCGGCGCGGCTGATCCAGCCGCGCTCTGCAGCGACCAGCAGCGCCATGACTCCGAATCCCGAGCCGCCGACCGTGACGGCGTCAGTGTCCTTCGAACGTTTGCGCGACGTGCGCCGATCGAAAGCTAGGCCGCTGACCGGATGCGCGCCTTCCCAGAAATAGCGAAACGTCTGGCGTTGCACGACCTCGAGCAGCGCGTCGTCGGGCAGCGCGACGAGCGCCTTTGGATCGGTGCTCGAGCGCGACGCACGCGAGCCTTTCGCGGCACGCGTAACGCGGCGGGTTGCGGTGGACTTGGTCCCTCGGGACAATTTCGCCTTAGCCAATTGACCTCCTGTCGTGCGGCGCCGCGACGCAAAGGGCGCTCGTAGTGTTCCCGCTGATCAAGGATGATTCCCTGCATGAACACGATTGACAAGCTGCTTGGTCGCATGACCGTCGCCGAGAAGCTCGGCCAGATGACCATGACATCGGCTTCCTACGCGGTGACGGGCCCCGTCATCGCCGGGGACTCGACCGAGTCGATCCGCAACGGCACGCTCGGCAACTTGCTCAACCTCGTCGGCGCGAAACACGTTCACGAGATGCAGCGCATCGCCGTCGACGAGTCGCGCCTCGGTATTCCGCTCATGATCGGGTTCGACGTGATCCACGGGCATCGTACGATTTTTCCCGTGCCGCTTGGCGAGGCAGCGACGTTCGAGCCGCGCCTCTGGGAGCTCACGGCACGCGAAGCCGCTCGCGAGACGGCGGCCGATGGTCTGGCGATGACGTTCGCGCCGATGCTCGACGTGTCGCGCGACCTGCGTTGGGGCCGCACCGTCGAGGGCCCTGGCGAGGACCCGTGGCTCGCCGTGCAGATCGCGCGTGCGAAGGTTCGCGGTTTCCAGGGCGCGGATCTCGCGCAAGCGGACTCCGTCGCCGCTACGGCCAAGCACTTTTGCGCATACGGCCCGGTGATGGGAGGGCGCGACTATGCCTCGGTCGACATCTCCGAGCGCACTCTGCGCGAGGTGCACCTGCCGGCTTTCGCGGCTGCCGTCGACGCCGGTGTGGCGTCGATCATGCCCGCCTTCACCGAGCTCGGCGGCATTCCGCTGACGATGCACAAGGCGCTGCTGCGCGATTACTTGCGCGGCGAGCTCGGCTTCGACGGCGTGATCGTCAGCGACTACAACGCGATTCGCGAGCTCATTCATCACGGCGTGGCGGGCGACATCGTCGAGGCCGCCACGCTCGCGCTCAAAGCCGGTGTCGACATCGACATGATGGCGGAGGCCTATCGCCACGGCTTGCCCGTCGCGCTCGAGCGCGGCCTCGTGACGATCGCCGAGATCGACGAATGCGTGCTGCGAGTGCTGCGCCTCAAGGAGCGCCTTGGGCTGTTCGACGATCCGTATCGGCGCGGCTCGACCGCCGAGGCGGCCGAAGCGATCGCCGCGCGTCGGCGATTGGCGCGCGAAGCGGCGACGAAGTCGCTCGTGCTCGCGAAGAATTCCGGCGGCACACTGCCGTTGCGGAAAGACCTGCGGCGCGTCTGCGTGATCGGGCCGCTGGCCACGGCGTGGCGCGAAATGCGCGGGCCGTGGGCCGCCGCTGGCTACGAGGAGCCGAGCATCACGGTGCTCGCGGGGCTGCGCAGCGCGCTGCCGAGCGCCGAGATCGTGCACGCGGAAGGTACGGCGATCTCCGGCACGGACACCTCGGGTATTGCGGCCGCGGCCGAGCTGGTCGCCGATTCGGACGCCGTCGTCCTCTGTCTCGGCGAAGCCGCGGAGATGAGCGGGGAAGCCGCGTCGCGCTCGTCGCCCGAGTTACCCGGCGAGCAGCGCGCGCTGGTCGAGGCCGTGCTCGATCGCGCCGCGCGAGCCAAGGTGCCTGTCGTGGTCGTGCTGTTTAGCGGCCGGCCGCTGATCGTCTCGCGCCTCATGGAGCGTGCCGACGCAGTATTGATCGCGTGGTTCCCGGGCACGGAGGCCGGCAACGCTATTGCCGACGTGTTGACGGGCCGCGCTTCGCCGTCCGGCCGCACGCCGGTCACCTGGCCGCGCGCCCTCGGGCAGATCCCTATCTTCTACAGCCAACGCAATTCCGGCCGGCCCGAGAATCCGCAGGATCACTTCACGAGCAAGTATCTCGACTTGCCCAACACGCCATTGCTGCCGTTCGGTTTCGGATTGAGCTACGGCCGCTTCAGCTACGCGAATCTCACTGTGAGCCCGGAGAGCGCGAGGGCGAGCGATACGATCGAGGTTGCCGTCGAAGTGACGAACCAGGGTGCGCGCGCCGCGGAGGAAACGGTGTTCCTGTTCATTCGCGATCGCGTTGCGAGCGTCGCGCGCCCACTGCTCGAGCTCAAAGGCTTCACGAAGATCTCGCTCGGGGCGGGTGAGACCGGTACAGCGCGATTACGACTGCCGGTCGAGGAGCTGCGTTTCTTGGGACTCGACTTCGAGCCCGTCCTCGAGCCCGGTGACGTCGAGATCCACGTCGGACCGTGCGCAGATCCCGCGCAGCTCCTGTCCTCGCGCGTCCTGCTGCGAGTGTAGCCCGCTCACTCCACGTTCTTTCGGTACCGAATGTCGGACGCGTCCGGCATCTGCGCCACGTACGGCTGCTCGAGAATCTGTTTGAGCTGCTCGGGGTAATGGATGTTGGGCGCATCCGTCGGCGAGGGATACGGGGATGCCCACGCCGAGTGCCCGGGCGCGAACTTGTAGAGCAGACTGCGCCGCTCGTGCTTCGCGCGCCACGGCCACGTCCCGTGCGTGCAGGCCTCGCTGAATATGATCACGTCGCCCTTTTCCACGGGCACGCGCAACACCCACGGCCCGGTCTTCTCGAACAGGATGAACGGCTTCGGCACCCCGAAGTTGGCTTTGTGGCTGCCGGGCACGACGGCGAAGCCGCCGTCGTTAGGGCCCGCGTCGCTCAGCGCGAACGACAGCACGACGAGCCCGTTCAACATTTCGCCGTCGCGGTACCGATATTCCTGCGCCGGATCCCACGGCACGCCGCCGCCGTGCAGACCGAGTTGTTTCGCGCCGGGCCGCATCAGCAGCGCGTGCCCGTGGTCGTAGCGGAACTTGGACCCGACGAGCGCGTGCAGGTACGGCATCATTTTCGGATGCGCCAGCAAGCGCCTGAACGGCTCGTCCCATGTGTGCAATGCGCCGACCGTCATGAAGTTCGGGTCGTTGAGCCAAGCAGCCTCCTGGCCGGACTCCGCCTTGCGCCACAAATCGTACGAGTCGATCAGCGCGTTGAGCTCGTCGACCTCGTCGCGTGACAGGACCTGCTTCACGACGAGGAAGCCCATGAGATCAAACAGGTACTTCTCTTCGGTGTCCATCTAAAGAATCTCCCGTCCGACGTTCGTTATAGACAACGGCGGTAGCGAGCCGCAACCTTGTAGATCATGGCACCTCGACTTCGTCGCCTCACAGCAAGTTCCGCGCCGACGAGCGCATTCCTCGCACGAGACGAATGAGCGGAAGCGACGTGGCGGCGGGTCGGGTTTTCATGGAGCAGGCGCTCGCGTGTGCTCGCGAGGCCGAAGCCGCGGGCGAAGTGCCGGTCGGCGCCGTGATCGTCGATGCGGCCGGTGCCGTCGTCGCGCGCGCCGCTAACGCGCCGATCGCCCGCAACGATCCTACCGCGCATGCCGAGCTGCTCGCGCTGCGCGCGGCGGGCCGCGTTCTCGGCAACTATCGCCTACCGGGTTGCATGCTGTACGTGACCCTCGAGCCGTGTGCCATGTGCGTGGGTGCGCTCGTGCATGCGCGCATCGCGCGCATCGTGTACGGCGCGGCGGATCCCAAGACGGGTGCTTGCGGCTCGGCGTTCGACCTCGCCGCCAACCCGAAAATGAATCATCGGATCGAGGTCGCAGGCGGCGTGCTCGCGGAGGAATGCGGCGCCTTGTTGAAGCGATTTTTCGCCGCGCGCCGCGGCCGCGACGTGCCTTAGCCGGCCGGCTCGATGCCGGGCGGCGCGAACTCGCGCGACGTCAGCGTCTCGTGGCTGTCGAGCCACATGAGGATTTCGTAGTAGCGGCGCACGTTTTCGACGTAGGTGACCGCGGTTTGTCCCGGGGCGAACCCGCGCTGGACGCGGCTGAACCACGCTTTGTCGCTGAGCAATGGGAGCCGCTCGCGGACTTCTTCCCATTTGTCGGGATTTGCGCCCTGCCACTGCGTGAGGATGCGCGCGTCCTCGAGATGCCCGAAGCCCAGGTTGTACGAGGCGACAGCGAGCCAGGAGCGGTCGGGCTCGCGGATGCGCTCGGGCACCTTGCCGCGCACGCGCTCATAGTAATGTGCGCCGCCGAGGATGCTCGAGCGCGCATCGTGCCGGTCGCCGACTTCCATCATGTCCGCCGTGTGCGCGGTCAGCATCATCATGCCGCGCACACCGGTTGGCGAGATCGCCGAGGGATCCCAATGCGATTCTTGATAAGCGATCGCGGCGATCAGGCGCCAATCGATGCCCGTGGATCGTTCGGCCTCGAGGAAGAAGTCGCGGTAGCGCGGCAGCCGCGTGTCGACGTGGCGCATGAACGCGCGTGACCCGATGTAATCGAATTCGCGCGATGCGAAATAGTAACGATCGAGAATCTGCTTGAGCGCGCCGGTCGCCTCGATCTCCGCGAAGTAGCTCGCGATGCTCTCGCGCAGCTCGACGTCGCCCTTGGGCAGGGCCCATGCGATGCGGTCCGTGGGGCCGAGCGGGAAGGCGACGCGCAGGTCCGGATAGAACTGGCGCAGCAGCTCGAACAGGTTCGAGTCGGCCACGGTGTAGTCGATCTCGCCCTCGGCGACGCGCCGAATCAGCTCGTCGCTCGACCGCTCCTTATGCTCGACCCAGGTCAGGAGCGGCTCTTGCTGCCGCAGCTTCTCGAGCAGCGCCGCGTGCGAGGAGCTGGCGACGACGTCGAGGCGCCCGCCGACGAGGTCCGCGAGCTTGCGCGGGCGGGGAGTGCCGCTGCGGTAAATGATCAGCGGCTCGATCTCCTGATATCCGGGGCCGAACGTCACGCTATCGCGCCGAGCGTCGGCGATCGTGAGGCTAGCTGCGCCGATCTGCGCTTTTCCGGAAACGAGATCCGGGAACACGTCGTCGTCAATATAGATGCGCAGGCTGACGCCGAGCTTCTCGGCGTAGCCGCGGGCGAGCTCGTATTCGATGCCGCGAGGCTCGTCGGCGCCGTAGTAGAACGCGGCCGGGGTGTTGCGAGTCACGACCTTCAGCTCGCCCGTGCGCAGGATGCGCTCGAGGAGAGAGGGAGGTGACGAGCACGTGCTGAGCATGATGCTCAGCGCGATCGCGGCCAGCATTCGCAACTGCGCGCTTCCCCTGAACCCTGGAACGGCAATTATACGGGTAACGGCGCTGCGGGTCGGCCAATCCTTTGCGATCTTTTGTAACACGGCTGTAATGGAACCGTATCATTATGCCCGTCGCGTCGGCGCCACCCGAAAACTGGAGCAAAATCAATGCGGAACAACCTAACCGCGGGCCTCGTTGCAGTCTCGTTCGCGCTCGCAGCGCCAGCCCTGGCCCAGCCCAGTAACAGCACGGAAATCGCGGCAATTCGAGCCGAGATCGCAGCCCTATCCGCGCGGCTCGAGCGGCTCGAGCAAGCGACCGGCGCCGCTGGGGTTGCCGCCCCCGCCGGCCCCGCCGCTTCGCCGACCCCTTCGGCCACGGTCGCCATCGCGCCTCAGGCCACGGAGCCGCGCCTTGCGGCCGCTGTGCCACCGAACGTCCGGTTCTCGGGTGACCTGCGCTACCGCCATGAATCCATCAACGAGGAAGATCAGGCCGAGCGCCAGCGGCAGCGCATTCGCGCTCGGTTCGGCGTGACGGCCGACGTAGCCGAGAACGTCCGGCTGGGACTCACGCTTGCGACCGGCGGCGATGACCCCGTCTCCGCCAACCAGTCGCTCGACACGGGCTTTGCCCGTAAGCCGATCGGCGTCGATCGCGCATTCTTCAGCTGGGCCGCCACGGACGAGCTCACGTTCACGGGCGGCAAGATGGCAAACCCGTTCTATCGGCCCGGCAACCATCACCTGATCTATGACAACGATCTGAACCCCGAAGGTCTCGCGCTGCGTTACGCGCGCGGTAATTGGTTCGCGAACTACGCCGGCTTGTGGGTCGAGGAACGCGCCGCTGCGGACGACTCGCTCATGCTCGGTGGTCAGTTCGGCTATCGCAGCACGCTCAACGAAGGGGCGCGTTTCACCGTCGGCGCCAGTTACTACGACTACCTGCAGACGCAAGGACAAACACCGTTCTGGAACGGCGATGCCGCCGGCAACCGCGTCGACGTAGCCGGCAACTACTTGAACGACTTCAACCTCGCCGAGCTGTTCAGCGATCTGACTTTCAAGCCCGGCGATCGACCGGTCACCGTGTTCGCCGATTATGTCGTCAACACGGAAGCCGACAGCTTCGACACCGGCTTCGCGCTCGGCGCGAGCTTGGGCGAGGTCACGCGCGCGGGCACATGGCGAGTCGGCTACATCTATCAGGAGCTCGGAGCGGACGCCGTGCTTGGCACATTCACTGACTCGGACTGGGCGGGTGGTGGCACTGATGGGAAGGGCCACGTCGTCGAGTTCAACTACGGTTTCCGCGATCGGTTGGTGTTCGGTTTCCGTTATTTCTTGAACGATCGTGGCCAGGATGTCGGCACCGAGCGCGACTACAACCGCATGCAAGCGGACGTTCAATTCAACTACTGAGCACGATGTCTCGCGGTGCTGCGCGCGCGTCGCGCGGTTTCCGGAGCGCATTCTCTCTGTAGAAGTCTTAGTTTCCCGTACCGAACAGTGCGGTGTTGAGACGCTCCCGAACGCACGAATAGACTGCCGCCCGCCGAGCGCGCTCGCGCTTGCATTCTGGAGTGGCAATGAGCAGGGAAATCATGTCGACAGTTCCGCAACTGCGACCCACGGTCGCGAAAGAACGTTTCGATTCCAACGGCGCCCGCAAAGCGGCAATCGCTTTGCTGACGGCGATCTACAAGACGGGGCGGCACGGCACGATGGCCGAAGTGCTCATCGCGCTCGAGGTCATCGACTCGAATCTCGAAGGCAAGCCGCATTCGATGAAGTCGTTGTCGAGCAAGCTCAGTATTCCTTACACGTCGGTCTCGCGCATCGTGTACTCGCTGACTGCCGAGGCGCAGCCGGGCGGCGTGCTGAAGCTCGTGCCGGACAGCAAGGACCGTCGTCGCAAGCACATCGAGCTCGACGCCGACGCGTTGAAGCGCATGGGCTCGCACGTGCGCGCACTCGAGAAGGCGATGATCGATTACTACGGCGCCTCGGTGTACAAGCTGAAGAAAGACCAGCCGAACTGAGCCGAGGTCGCTCGGCCGCTTGTCCGCCTTCCCTGCCCGGTCTATGTTGGCTTGGATGCGAGGTCCAAGCGCCAAGTGGTTGTGGTTGATTCCGCCTTTTCTGGTCGGGATGGCGCATCTCGATCAGGTCGAGGGCTTCGTCGGCGGATTTGATGCGCGCCGCGCGCCGGTGGGGCTTGCGCCCAACCCGGAGACGACGGCGGAGGCCGTCGTGCAGGTCTACGCCGCACGGACCGTTCGCTGGCGAGGCTACTTCGGGGTTCATACGTGGGTCTCCGTGAAGCGGCGCGGTGCAGCCGAGTTCACGACGTACGAGGTCAACGGCTGGCGGCTGCGCCGCTCGGGCAGCGCTGTCAGCGTCGACCATCGCCCGCCCGACTCACGCTGGTTCGGCAATCGCCCGGAGCTGCTCGCGGATCTCCGCGGCGCAGGCGTCGATGACGTCATCGCGCGCATCGAAGCGGCGGTCGCGGCATATCCGTACGCGAGCACGTATCGCGTATGGCCAGGCCCGAATTCCAACACGTTCGTCGCTCACGTACTGCGGGCCGCGCCCGAGTTGCGCGCCGACTTGCCGGCGCACGCGATCGGTAAGGACTATCTCGGCCCGGCGTTCGTTGCGCGGTCGCCGAGTGGCACCGGCGCTCAAGTGAATCTGTTCGGTCTCGTCGGCGTGCTCGCGGGAGTCGAGGAGGGCATCGAGCTCAACGTGCTCGGCCTCACGTTCGGTCTCGATCCGCTCGACCTCTCGCTGAAAGTGCCGATGGCGGGACGGCTTGGTTGGCCGCGCGAAGCTCGGGCGCCGGTCACGACCACTCACGTCGCTATGGCAGGAGAGAAGTAGCGTGCGCGCACTAATAGCGGTTATTGCTCTTTTCGTCGCCGCGCTAGGAGGCCACGCGCACGCGGAGCCGCGGCAGTTCACGTTCAGCTGGCCGTTCGAGGAAGGTGATGCGATGCGGCCGCGCGGCGGCACGACACGCGGCGCGGCGTTGACGCTCGCGACGGAGCCGAGCGCCGCTTGGCGCGCCGTGCAGGAGCCGGGCTTGACGAAATTCGAGCGCGATCGGCGCGCGATACTCGCGATGGCCGGCGGCTACCGAACGACCTTCGACTTTCTCGAGACTACCGGTTTCACTCCGGGGTTCACGCCGTCGCGCCCTTATCAATCGTGGGGAACGGAATACATCTACGTCGTCGAAGACAGCGGTACCTTCATTCGGTTGCAGCATCTGATGGTCATGTTCGTTGCGGATCGCGACGGCAAGGTGCAGGGCCCGTTCGTGCAGAAGCACTGGCGCCAGGACTGGCGCTACGAGGACACCGATTTGCATGTCTTCGTCGGGCGCAATCGCTGGGTACATCAGACGAAAACGGCCGAGGAAGTGCGCGGGCTCTGGTCGCAAGCCGTGTTCCAAGTCGACGACTCGCCGCGCTACGAGTCGATCGGCGAGTGGGAGCATTACGGCACGTACTCCGCCTGGACGAGCGGACGTACCGCACGGCCGCTGCCGCGCCGCGAGAGTAGCGTGCGCAGCGACTACCAGATCCTCGAGGGCACGAACCGGCACGCGCTGACGCCGACGGGTTGGGTGCAGGAAGAGGACAACTTGAAGCTCGTGCTCGATGCGCAAGGGCAGCCGGCGGCGCAGGTACCGTATCTCTCGCGCGAAGTCGGCGTCGCGCGTTACGAGCACATCGTCGATTTCGATTTTTCCGCAGGCGACGCCTATTGGCAGCGCAGCAGCGCGTTTTGGCGCGACGTGCGCGCCGCGTGGGATGCCGTATACGCCGACCGTGAGTCGTTCGAGTATCTCGAAGAGGTCGACGGCCAGGAGATGTTCGTGCCGCTGTTCGAGTACGCCGAACGGTTGAGCGGCGGCGAGCCGTACGACGCCGCGAAGGCGGCCGAGGTCATCCGCACGACGTTCGCCCAGCATCTGCGCTGAGCCCCGTACTTCGTTACCATAGCGGTCCCGGTTCTGCTCGGCCGCACTGAACAACAACCAGCTAGGGAAATTCCATGGCCTCTGCGATTCGCATCATCGCGAGCGCGCTGTCGGACCGCGCGCCCGGTGTCACGCACAGAAGCTGAGTCGCCGTGGCCGCCTTCAGCTTCAACGAGTTCTATCAGCGCAATCGCCGGATTGTCATCTGGGTAATCCTGTTCCTTTTGCTTTGGGCGCTGCGCGATTTCTTCGCTATCGTTTTTCTGACGTTCGTGCTCGCGATCATCGCCGCACCGTTCGCAGAGGTCGGCATGCGGCGGTTGCGGCTGCCTCACTGGGCTGCGGTCACGCTCGTCTACGTGATTTTCCTCATCGTGCTCAGCACGTTCGTGCGCTTCGTCGTGCCGAGCGTCGCCTCCGAGCTCAATCGCATGATCGAGAATCTGCCGCAAACCGAGGCCGCGCTGATCGAGACGAAGAACCGGCTCGTGCGCAATTACCCGACCCTGCGCGAGCCGATCAACGGCTACTTGCGCAGCGCGCTCGCCGAGGAGCGGCTGTCGATCATCGATCTCGATCTGCTGAGCGAACGCAATCGCTTGGGTCTCACTGACGCCGATCTCGCCGCGGCGGTGGACACTGCGGCGCCGCCGACGGGCGCCATGGCCGAGTACTACAACCGCCAGGATCGCCTGCTGCTCAGCGCGTTGA
>Ga0315912_10002535_pt1 | contig 19238 bp, 15 predicted proteins | sample VfabasoilMG_FD_204469 | JGI IMG/M metagenome (GOLD analysis project Ga0315912, IMG submission 204469) | Garden soil microbial communities collected in Santa Monica, California, United States - V. faba soil | ecosystem: Environmental > Terrestrial > Soil > Garden | place: USA: California...
GCCGCGACCATGTCGCAGGGAATGACGTCCAGATAATTGTCCGAGCCCGGGATCTGCAGCCCGCCCTGACGCACGATGAAGATCAGAGGCGCGCTGGTGTTGACGCCCTCGTTCCAACCCGGAAAGGGAAACGTCGACGTCGACTCGACCACGGCCGGGCGCACGATCGTGAACGGCAAACCAGAGCGTGCCGCGATCTGCTCGCCAATCGCCTTGGTGTACGTATAGGTGTTGGGAAAGCCCCAGAATTGCGCGCGGTCCATGCCCATCTCGGCCAGGCGGGCCTCGATGAACTTGCGCTTCACGCGGCGCACTTCGGCCTCCAGCACGGAGCCGCGACAGGGTTCGTTGCGCTCGAGCAAGTTCTTCTTGGCCTCGTCCAAGAAGTTGCTCTGCCGGAAAGCATCGCTCGCGCGATGACGCGCTTGCTCGATCACGTCCAAGCACTCGGCGATCTCGCGATCCGGATCCCAATGGGAGCGATCGAGCTCGTGCGCGCGCGGAAACGGAAACTCACGCGGGTCGATCTCCGGCACGTGCCCCGTTTGGCTGCCGGCGACGTAGCAGGTGCTGGTGTGGAGCAGTGGCACGCCGCCCAGATCGCGCGAAAGCGCGACCAAGTTCTGCACGCCGAACGCGTTCACTTCCAGCGCTTCGTCGAGCGGCGGATCGAAATCCACCACGCCGGCGACGTTCACGACCGCGTCGATGTTGCCACGCAGCTCTTCGCGCATCTCCGCGGACATGCCGCAGAACGGTTGCACGACGTCGCCGGCGACGACCGTGACCTTACCGCGGATGAAGGCGGTGAAGCCCGTGCCGTGCGTGGTGCGCAGCGGGTCGAGCACGGCGCTCGGCTCGATGTCCTTCAGGTAGCGCTCTTCCACGCTCGCGCCGCCTTTGGGCCGCATCACCAGGTAGATGCGCTCCACGTCCGGGAAGCGTGAGAGCAAGAATGCCCACCAAACCTTGCCCAAAAAGCCGGTGCCGCCCACGACCACCAAGCGGCGGCCGCGGAACAGACGCGCCAAATCGAGCTTGGGCGTGGAGCCGTTCTGGGGTCGGATCGAGCCGGGTGCCACTACGCGCCTCCGTTTCCGCTCGCGGGCAAGCGCATGTCGCCCATGACGATTGGCGGGACCTTCAACAGCGTGACATCGAGCGAGCGCAACTCACCACCTTTGGCTCGGTACAGCGCATCTTCCATGCTCGGCGCGGTCTCCCAGCCGAGCAACTTCGGGATGTACTCGTTGTCCGCGCCGACGACGATCACGCGGCCCAAATGCTTTCGACCGTTCTCGCCCCAGTACCACATGAAGAACGGGTGCGCGGGGTGATACGCGTAGCCGGTGCGGAACATTTGGATGAACGCCGGGTCCTGCGCGAATTTCTCTTCGTAGCGAGTGCGCAGCGTTTCCGAGTCGCGCGTCTCGGGCAACAGCCGATGCACGAAGTCGATGTACGGCGCGTGCTGCTCGTGATCGAACTTGTCCGTACACGGATGAGTGATGATCAGCGTGCCGCCCTTCTTCACCAGCGGCGCGTTGCGATACATGTTGAACAGGTAACCCTGCGCCAACACCTGCACCAAGAGCGGGTTCAAGAAGGCATGCACGTTGTACGGGCTGATGAACGGAATGCCCGTCACCAAAACGTCTGCCTGGCCCTCGATCGGCACGCAATACTGATCGAAATTGCGGGCGATCGTCTGCTCGTGCACCGCGTCCGTCGCGCCGGCGATCACGCCCGTCATCTCGTACGGCGCCGGAAATTTGTCGAAGATGGCCTGCCGCGCCCCTTGCGGTAGCTTGCTCGTGGCCAGCACCAAGCCCTTCAGCTTCATGCGCTCGGCGCCCGTCAAATCATCTTCGTTCTTGGTCAAGAACTCGAGCGAACGGTCGAACATGCGATTGTTGACCGTGGTCTCGATGGTGAAGATGTTCAGATGCTTGTGCGCGAGCCTGCCCATGAGCTCGATGTCACTCGCGAGCTGCGAGCGCTTCGGATCCATGTAGCTGTCGGAAGCCGCGATCGTGCGTGGGTTGTGATGCGGGCGCAGGCTCTTGTAGCTGCACAAGCCCACCGCCACCGACTTGTGACCGCCGTTCATGGCCACGAAGTTCAGGTTCACGTAAATCAGCAGATCGCTCTCGGCGGCGCGGCGATTCAGCTCCAGCACGTCGCCGTGGCGGGTTTTGCCGATTTCGACCAGGTTGTGCCTGTCCTCGGCGTCGTGGTTGTACAAACGGTCCGGGTAGTAGGCGTCGAAGATCTTGTCGCCCACCATGTGCCGAATCTCGTTCGGCTTCATGCGCCGATGAATGCCGGTCGCGACGATCAGCTCGATGTCGTCGACGCCGTGGTCCGCGAGCAAGCCGAGCACGATCGTCAGCACGCGCTCGCGCGCGTCGGGGCGCTTCATCGGCGGCAAGGGCACGGAGATGTCGTCGATGGCAATCGTGACCTTCATGCCCGGGCGCAGCTTGGCGTACAGCGGCTCGCAGCCCAGGGGATGATTGATCGCGTAGCGGATTGCAGCGTCCGGATCCTTCAGCCCTTGGGCGGGCGGCTTCGGGTAGATGCAGCGGGTGCCCGGAGGCAAGTCCACTTCCACCAGACGATCGCCGGAGAACAAAACGCGCGGAGCGCTATCACGCTCCAAAGTGACGAGGCAGGGATGATTCATTGCGGGTGGTTCAGATCGAAGCTGGGCCAGCTATAGGCCTTGGCCAGAAGCGCCAAGCGTTTGTCGGGATTCACAGCGGCGGGGTGACCCACGACGCTCAACATGGGGACATCGGAGTAGCTATCGCTGAACGCGAAGCATTCAGCCAAATCATAGCCTTTCAACTTGGCGTGCTCGCGGATCAAGCGCGCCTTCTCAGGGCCCGCCACGACCGGCTTCAGCAGCTTACCGGTGGCGATGCCGTCTTTCATTTCCAGGCGATTGCCGATCACCTCTTGCGCGCCCAAGTAGCGCGCAGCCTGCTCGAGCACGACTTCCAGCGCCCCGGACACGAGCACCACGTCGTGCCCCGCGGCGCGACTCTTCTCGATCAAGCCCTTGGCCGCCGGGTACAGGGAGGGTCGAAGCACGTTCTCGAACGTGTCCTGCGCGAGCAGCACCATGCGATCCTCGCTCATACCAGCGTAGCTCGCGAAGAGCAGCTCGTTGAACGTGCGGCGGTCGACCATTTCGGCCAACGCCATGCGCGGCGCGCCGAACAGAGCGCGACCGAGGCGCTTCGCGGTCTGCAGCGGTGTGCCTTGATTGATCAAATAGTAGAGCGTTGGGTGAACCAGATTGGTCTTCACCAACGTTCCGTCGACGTCGAAGTAACAGGCTGCCAAAGTGGTGCGTTCGCTCGGGTGGAGTTGAGAGTGATGGGTCAGCGGCCCGCAGGTCGAGCGGCCGACCGGCGGGCGCGCATTCTAACCACGAGCTGAGCGAAAACGGGAGCCCCGGCGAACGGATCGATTGCCGCGCTGCGTTGCGCTGATCAAACGCCCGGAACCGTGCCTGAAATCCTGTAAGGAGGTGCTCGTGAAACTGATCGCCTCTCCTAGCGACCTCGCGGCCGTGAGCCAAGCGCTGCGCGGCAGCGAAGTGTTGTACCTGGACACCGAGTTCGAATCCAACCGCTCCGGCATCGAACTTTGCCTGCTCCAAGTCTCCGACGGCCGCGAAATTTTCCTGATCGACGCCATCGCGCTGCGCGATCTGACGCCGCTTGCCGAAGCGTTCCAAGCCGGCGCGCTCTGGGTGCTGCACGCCGGACAGCAAGACGTCATGTTGCTCGGCGAACGGCTGAACCTGCGCACACGCCCGCGCATTTTCGACACGCAGATCGCCTGGTCCCTGAGTACCGTCGAGCACAGCGTGTCGCTCGCGTATGCGCAGTTCCGCGCGCTCGGCCTGCGCGGAACCAAAGCCCACCAAGCGGACGACTGGGTACGCCGTCCACTGCCCGCGTCGCAACTCGCCTACGCCGCCGCGGACGTCGAACACTTGCCCGAGCTGTATCGATTCCTGAGCCAGCGCTCGAGCGCGCTCGGCCGCGTCGAGTTGGTACCGCTCGCCTCCGCCGAGAGCGTTTGGAGCGAACCTGCACCGCCCACGCTGCTCTCGCTCGAATCTTTTCGCAACGCCTGGCAGCTCGATCACCGCGGGCAGGCCGCGCTCCGCCACTTGATCCAATGGTTCAACGCGCTGCCCGAACGGGAACGCGAACAGGCGCCCGAAAACAAGACCCTGCTCTCGTTGGCGAGCCGCCTCCCCCGCTCGGTCGACGACTTACAGCGCATCAAAGGCGTGCCCCGCTCGTGGTCACGAGAGCTATCCCAAACCCTCGTCACCGGCCTGACGCGCGCGGCAGAAAGTGCAGACGAAAACGGCTTCGTACCCATCGATCCGCCCGCCTACGCGACGCGCCAAGAACTGCGAATCGACGGTTGGTTGGCCGCGGCGCGCGCCGAGGTATGCGTCTCTTTGGAAGTCGCGCCCGAACTCGCGCTGCCCTCACGCATCATCAAGGGCCTGCGCAGCCACATGGCGAGCCACGGCACGGACAAGCTGAGCGATGCCTTGGACGGCTGGCGCAAGACCCTGCTCGCCGCACCACTCAGCCAATTTGCCGCGATCTACCCGCTCAAAGCCGACCCCAGCTGAGATTCGGAGATTGTCGCGCCACCGCCCGACCATCTGCCGCTATATTACGAACCGTGTCCACCTCCGAAGCCCTGACCCGCGGCGTCCGCGTGCGCGTCGATGCGCGCTACTCGCCCGATCACTCCGACCCGCGCCAAGGCCAATGGTTCTTCCTGTACACGATCACCATCGTCAACGAAGGCCCCGATACCGTACAGCTCCTCAATCGCCACTGGGTGATCACCAACGCCACCGGTGACGTCGAACACGTGCGCGGCCCAGGCGTCGTCGGCCACCAGCCCACGCTCAGCCAGGGCGAAAGCTTCGAATACACCTCCGGCTGCCCGCTGAAGACGCCCTTCGGTTCCATGCACGGCAGCTACGAAATGGTGCTCGAAAACGGCGAACGCTTCCAAGCCGAAGTCGCGCCCTTCGCGCTGCGCGAACCCGGCGCGTTCCACTGAAATCAGCCGTCGCTTCGTTCGGGGGCCCCGCGGAAACGGGCGCGCTTGCCCCCGCGCCCCCCACAGTGGTCTCCCCACCTCGACGAACTCTCGCCCCTGCAGCCACGCCTGCCCCCTCGGTAACGTGCGCCGTGGAACGCTCTCTTCGCGCCGGCGTGCTCCGTCGAGTGGTGAGGCTCCGGCGCGCGGCTGGGGCGTGTTGGTCCCCAAAAAGAAAGGGGTGGGTCATTTTTGACCTCACCCCGGGACGGGAGGGTGGGTCATTTTTGACCTCACCCCGGGACGGGCCGCCCGCGGAGTTAGAGCTTGGCGATCCAGTCGCCGATTTCGGGCAAAGGCAGGGTCATGGTCGTGGCGCCGGCGCGGACGGCGCTGCCGGGCATGCCGTAGACGACGGCGGTGAGTTCGCTTTCGGCGATCACGATGCCGCCTGCGTCGAGGATGGCGCGGGCGCCTTGTACGCCGTCGTCTCCCATGCCGGTGAGGATCACGCCGATGGCGCGCTTGCCCACGGCGTAGGCCACGCTGGTCAGTAGCCGATCGGCGCTCGGCACGTAGCGGTCACGCTCGTCCGGCGGGCGCACGCGCATGCGCAGCGGCCCTTTGGGCGGCATTTCCAGCTCCATGCATTGGCGGCCGGGACAGACGTAGCCCATGCCTTCACCCAGCGGATCCATGTCTTGCGCCTCGGCCACGCGCAGGGCGCTGCGGCGATCCAGGCGCTCGGCGAAGGTGCGCGTGAATTTGTCGGGCATGTGTTGCGCGATGACCACGGCAAACTTCGAGTTTTCCGGGAGCCGCGAGAAGATCTCCATCAGCGCGCTGGGGCCGCCGGTAGAAGAGCCGATGGCCACGACTTGGCGCGGCGCGATCATGATCTGCGTGGGGCGCGTTTCGGGTGCCGCGGGCTGGGGCGGCAGATCCGGCAGGCGGCGCGCAGCGACCGGAGCGAGGCGCACCGAGCGCGCTAGCGTCACTTTACGCAACAGTTCGTCGCGAATGGCCGCCAGATCCGGATCGGCGTAGCGATCCGGCTTGGCCACGAAATCGAGCGCACCCAGCTCGAGCGCCTTGAATACGTTCTCCTTCTGGCTGTAGCTCGAGACCACGATCACCGGCGTCGGCATCTTGGTCATCAAGATGCGCAGCAGGGTGAAGCCATCCATGCGCGGCATTTCGAGATCGAGCGTGATCACGTCGGGCCGGAGCATGCTGACCAAGCGCAGCGCCTCTTCACCGTCGGCGGCCTTACCCACGACCTCGACGTCGGGACTCGTCGATAGAAGTTCGGTGATGCTGCGGCGATTGAACACCGAGTCGTCGACGATCAACACGCGTAGCGGCTGAGAGTTCATTTTCGTCCTCCGTTATCCCAGCGCTCGGTAATCAATGGTTTTCGGTACACGAGGTCTTCTCGCAAGTGAACCAGCTCGAAGGCCGTCGACAGATTCAAGAGCGACTCCGAATGACCCAGGAGCAAGTATCCCCCCGGCAAGAGCCGTTCGAGCAGAGTGTCGATGACTCGGCGCCGTGAGCGCAAGTCGAAATAGATCAGCACGTTTCGGCAGAATACAGCGTCCACTCGGCCGACCATGCTGGCGCGCCCTGCATCCAGCAGGTTCAACTGGCCGAAATGACACAGTCGCTTGACGTGGTCGGCGACGTGCATGCCGTCCGACTCTTCGCGGAAGTAGCGGGACTGAATCGAGTCCGGTGTGACCCGAAACGAGGTGGGCTGGTACACGCCGCGCCGCGCGGTCGCGACGTTGCTCTTGCAGATGTCACTACCGATGATGCGCACTTCCCAGCCCTCGAACAGCTTGGATTCCCGCACCAGCATGGCCAGGGTGTAGACCTCCTCACCGGTAGAGCAGCCGGCGCTCCAGAGGCACAGGCGCTTGGAGTCCTCGTTGCGCGCCGCGAGCCGCGGCAGAAGCTCGTTGGCGAACGAGCGCAACTGATACTCTTGCCGGAAAAAGTAGGTCTCTTTCGTGGTCAGCCGCTCGATCGCCTCGTCCAGCTCGGCCGGACCGCGCACGTTGAAGCGGATGTATTTGTAGTAATCGTTGAAGCTGCGCAGGCTCAGCGCCTCGACCCGCTCGGCCAGACGACGGTCGAATAGAAACATGGCGTCGCCATCGAAGCTCAAACCCGCATGATCGTAGATCACGTCGCGAAGGAGCAAAAACTCTTCGGACGTGAGTCGAGGTCGGGGCTCGCCTGAGCTGCGGAAGCTCATCGCGGTCTGAGGCTCCCCGCTCGGTGCGGCAGCGGAGTGTGGCGCACTCCATTGCCGGCCTCGAGCGCGCGACTGATCGCCTCTTGAACCAGGGGGTTGTCTTCCGTCGCAAGGCGCGCGCGCAGCAGGGCGTTGGCTGAATCACCGCCCACGCGGCTCAGCATGTCCGCCGACAAACGCCGCACGTCCCAGGCGTCATGATCGAGGCAGGCGCCGAAATGAGCCAGGACCCGCGGGTCGATGCTGTCGCCGAGCGCCAACATGGAGGCCTTTACGACCTCCGCTTCGACGTGCGAAAGGCCTTCGATCAGCGCTTCCACGCGCCGCACATCGGGCACGCGCGCCAAAGCTTCGATAGCGGCAACCGCCACCATGGGTGAGGCATTTCGCACTAGTGGGCGGAGCACGCTGAGCACTCGCGCATCGCCGGCTTCGGCCAAGGCGCCCAAAGCTGCCGCAACCAACTCTTCGTCGTCGGACTTTTCGATCAGCTCCAGCAGCTTGCCGAGGCCGGACAGCACGCCGTCGGCGCTGCGCAGGCGACTGAGTGCGAGCACCGCGGCGTAGCGCACATCGGGCTCTTCGTCCGTCAAGGCAAAGGCTGCGGCGTGTGCACCCAGTTCGCTGCCCGCGTTGCCGAGTCCGGCCAGCGCGGCGCGTCGCACGGCCTTGGCGGAGTTGGACAAGAGCAGTGACAGATAGGCCACGTCATCAGCGACGGTATCGCGGATGGGCGCGGGCAAGACGGTTTGAATCACCGCGGCGGCGTGGGCCTCCGCGCCCTCGGCGCGGGCGTTCTGAGCCAGCGCGCGCGCCTCGTCCGGATAGCGCTGCGCGAGTGCGGCCAGCGCCGTTTCAGCCGCGCTCTGCGCCTCTTCGTTGCCGAGCCAAGAGCTGACCGTGGCAAAACAGCTCGCGTCACCCAAGAGCGTGATTGCGCCGAGCCCCGCGCGCACCACCACGGGCGGCCCGCCTGCCATCCAAGTCAAAATCTGCGCCACGGCCAGCGGTGCCGCGTTCGCGTCTGCGAGTCCCGTCACGATCTCGATGCACGCTGCGCACGTGTCGGGGTCCGCCTGGGCGGCGCGCCCGAGCAGCGCGGGCACGGCTCGCGCTCCGAGCAAGCTCAGTGATTCGTCGGCCTCGGCCAGCAGACGCACGTCCGAGAGCGCCTCGGCCGCGACCGGCGCGATTTGCTCGATGCCCAGCGCCCCGGCCACGATCAGCGCGGCTTTACGCGCCGAAAGGTCGTCATTGTTCGAGGTCGCGAGCTCGAGCAGGCGCGTGACCACCGCTTGCGACGGCGGCTCGGCGCGCAAAAGCAGCGGATTTTGCGAGGCCGTGCGCGAGTACTCGACCAACGCCGCGAGCACGACGGAGACGCCGCCGCCGCGCGCGCGCTCCAAAGCCGACAACAAGGCGGGCAAAGCTTCCGGATGCGCGGAGCGCCCCGCGGCAGCGAACGCGGAGCGCTCGAGCACGGGGTCGTGCAGCATGGCTTCGATGATCGACCAGGGCAGCAGCGAGCCGAGCCGGTTGATGCCGTCGAGCGCCGACAGGCGCACGAACGCGATCTCCGCGGGACGTTTCAAGAAGCCGGCCAAGATCTCGAATGCTTCCGACACGGCCGTCCCGCCCACGGTGGCAATCGCGTCGATCGCGGCTGCGCGCACGTTCGAGTCTTCATCCGCGAGCAGCGGGCGCAGCGCGTCGAGCGCCGAGGGCAGCAGCGTGCGCGCCAGCGCTTCGGCCACCAATTTCTTGCCATCCGCGTCCAACGAAGGCGCCTTTTCCGCGAGCGCCTGCACCGCGGACTCGGAGAAGGCACCCAGGGCCTCGACCGCCGCGTTGCGCAAGCCCACATTGTCCCCCGGCTCGAGCGCGCGGATCAGGCCGCCGAGCAGCTCTGGCGACGGCGCGAGCGAGCGAGCCACTTCGATGGCTTGTTTGCGCACGCGCCAATCGCTGTCGCCGAGCGCGCGCAACAGATAACGGGTCGGCCCGTTGCCCTCGAGCGAAAGCTCTGCGGCGTGCGGATCGCGCAGCGAATCACGCAGGAACTCGACCGCACGACGACGTGCCTCCGGATCATCGGAGGCAAAGCCCGCTTCCAATTCTCGCGAAAGGCTCATCTCATGCTCCGCAGCGAGGCGCGTAGGCTGGTTTCGGGGATGTGGCGCGTGAGCACGTCGAATTGACTGACCTCGAGCACGAACGTCAACGTGCCATCGTGGGTCGTAACGCCGGCGATGCCGCGCAGATCATCGCCCGCGCCCAGCGCCGGAGCCGGTTTGATTTCGGCGCCGCCCTTGCCGAACACTTCGGTCACGCGATCCACGGCCAAACCCACGCCGCGGCCCTCGACCTCGATCAAGATCCATTTGCCTTTTCGTTGGTCGCCGTGCGGCTTGAGCCCGAAACGCACGCGCAGGTCGATGATCGGTACGATCTCGCCGCGGTGATCGGCGACGCCGGCTACGGCTGCTGGCGCGTGGGGCAGCTCCGCCAAGGGCACGGGGTTCACGATCTCGCGCACCGACGCGATCGGCACCGCGTAGGTGATGTCGCCGACGACGAAGCCCACGAGGCTCTTTTGAGGGTCCGGTCGCTCGTGTTTGCCGAGCGTGCCGGATTGTGTTCCTCGAAATTCTTTGAACATGGGCTTAGCCGGATACGACCGAGGGTAGATCGATCAAAATCAAGAATTCGCCCGCTGGGCGACCGATACCCAGCACGAACTCAGAGACATCCCCACCGAGCGCCGACGCAGCAGGTTCGATCTCGGTCGCCGCCAGGCGCACCACGTGCCGCACCTCATCCACGAGCAGGCCGATCACTTCACCCGACTCGGCAGCACCCAGCAGGATGCGACCGCGGCGGGTCAAAGGCCGCTCTTCCAAGTGCAAGGTGCGCCGCAAATCCAAGACCGTCACGAGCAACCCGCGCACGCTGCACACGCCGACCACGTTGCGCGGCGCGCGCGGCACCACGGTGATCGGCGGAGGGCTGAGGATCTCTTTGATGCGCGTGAGCTCCACCCCGTACAGCTCACCCGCCAGGGCAAACATCAGAAATTCACGCACCGGGCCACGATCGCCGATGCGGCGCGCGAGGCGCGAGGCCGTAGATTGCGTGAGGTTAGCCACGGGCGCGCTCCAACATGCGAGGGGCTTCGATGCCCGCCAGCACCTCTTCGATCAAACTCGCCGCATCCAGCACCAAGCCCACGCGTTGATCTCCCAGTTCGGTCGCGCCCGCGAAGCCGCGCACGCCCGACAGCGATTTGCCGAGCGGCTTGATCACGATGTCTTCTTGCCCGTACAAGAAATCCACGACTAGCCCGAGGCGCCGCTGACCGAGCGCGGCGACCACCACGAAGCGACGGCGCGACGCGAAATCCGGCGCTATCTCCAAGCCCATCAGCCGATCCAACCGGCACAAGGGCAAGGTCTGACCGCGCAACGTGATCACCTCGCGGCCGTCCACCAAGCGCACGGCCGCTTCTTCGAAGGCGATCGCTTCGGACACGGAGGAAAGCGGGATGGCGAGCGTATGCTTGCCGGCTTGAATCAAGAGCGCGCTCACGATCGCCAGCGTGATCGGCAGCGTGATCGTCATCTTCGTGCCGATGCCGGTCTCGCTGTGGACGTCGATCACGCCGCCCAACTTGGAGATGTTGGTCTTGACGATGTCCATGCCGACACCGCGGCCACTCGTGTTGTCCGCGGACTCGCGCGTGGACAGGCCAGGCAGGAAAATCAGGGCCAGCACCTCGTCCCGGCTCATTTCCTGAGCTTCGGAGCGAGACAGCTTACCGAGTGTGATCGCCTTCTCGGTCAGTTTGGACAGATCGATGCCGCGCCCGTCGTCCTCGACCTCGATCATGACGTGATTGCCTTTTTGAAAGGCGTTCAGCGCGATCGTACCGGCCAGGGGTTTGCCGACTTCGACCCGGCCCTGACCGGGCTCGATGCCGTGGTCGATGGCGTTCCGGATCATGTGCATCAGCGGATCGCTCAGCTCTTCGACGATCAGCTTGTCGATTTCGGTTTCGGCACCGGTGATGACCAGGCGGATCTCTTTGCCCACCTCGCGGCTGATCTGCCGCACCACGCGCGCCAAGCGGTCGAAGACCTGGCCCAGCGGGACCATGCGCACTTCGAGGATGCCGTCTTGCATCTCGCCCAGGCGACGGTCGAAATTGCGGTGCAGGCGCTGGAGCTCGGCCGCGAGCTTGCGCTGGCCTTCGCCGCGTAACTTCTCCGCGACGCGACCGAAAGCGCTGCGCACGATCGCCAGCTCCCCGACGATGTTCATCAGGTGATCGAGCTTGCGAATGTCCACGCGCACGGTTTGGGTGAGCGAGCGCAGGGATGCGGCCGGCTCCAGCCCAGCGCGCTCCAGGTCCGGCTGTAGGTGCACCGAATCGGCGCGGCCGAGCGCCGTGGGCCGGCGCGGAGGCACGGTCGCGGGGTGCGAACGCCGGGCGCGCCGTGGGATCTCCTCGATCACCACGTTGTCGGCGCCGAGCGAGCCGATCAAGGTCGCCAGATCGTCGCGCGACGCCATCAGCAGATCGAGTTCGATCGTATCGGCGCTGGTGGCCTCGCCGGTGGGCAGATAAGTGATGATTTCGCCGTGCCGCTTGGCACGCTCTTTCATGTCCTCCAAAACCTTGTCGATGGTCGACAAGTCGAACTGCACGCGCAGCCGATACAGCTGCATTTGCAGGTCGATATTGGCGCGCAGCCGGTGTTCTTCGTACTCGGTGAGCACGGCCAGCAAGCCCGGATCGAGCTCGTAGCCCGTGACCGGGCTCTCGTGCTCGGTCGCACCGGCGCCGATGCGCTCGAGTTCGGCGAACAGCTGTTCGACGTCCAACTCTTCGTCCGAATCGGACTTTTCAGCCTGCAAAATCCGAGTGTAGGCGTCTACCGTGCCGAACAGCACGTCGAGCACCCCTTGGCCGAGCTCGATGCGACCGAGGCGCAGATCGTCGAGTACGTCTTCCAGCCGATGCGAGAGCGCACCCAGCCGCGCGGCGCCGAACAAGCCCGCCAAACCCTTGAGCGTGTGAACCGCACGGAAGGCCTCGTTGATCAACGAGGGGTCGCTGATGCCGGCTTTGAGCGTCGAGTCCAGACTGAGCAGATTTCGAGACAAAGTCTCGATGATCTCCTGCGCCTCGGAGAAGAACTCTTCGCGTGCTTTGTCGGACAGTTCAGCCATGCGGCTTGGCTTGGGCGATACCACTCGGCAAGAAGCGCCAGACTTCGCTCTGCAAGACCTCCTGCGAGAACGGCTTGATCAAGTAGCCATTCGCGCCCAGGGATAGCCCACGCGCACGGTCGCGCTCGGACGACTGCGTCGAGATGATCAACACCGGTGTGGCTTTGTGCAGCTCGCTCTTGCGAATGAACGAGATCAGCTCGAGACCATTGATGTCGGGCATGTTGATGTCGGTGATCACCAGATCGTACGGGCCGCGCGGCAAGAGCCGCAACGCCTCGAAACCACTGGATGCCTCAACCACGTCCACGCCCGCCGAACTACGTGAGTCCGACTCGAGAGCGTTCCTGACGAAGGAACGCATACTGGCCGAGTCTTCGACTACCAAGATGCGCAGCATTCGAGCAATTTCCTCGAGACATGGTAGCAGCCTTGCGGCTCGAACGGGACCCCGCCATCCTCGGGCCCGTGACGCTTTTTACGTTGCCGAGAAGAGCCGGCTCGCCTGGCTACCCAGCCCACGGAACACCACACACTAGCGTGGGCAAATCAGCGCTGAAAAGCAGGCCTGGGGACTCCGGTCGCAGAGCCTGGCCCCGATCAACCTACATGGCGGAATCCGCGTGAATCGTGGGCCGCGGGTTGCAGTGGTCGGCGCGGGCGCGTGTGGGTTGACTGCCGTCAAGGCGTTGACGGACGCACGCTTGTCCGTTCAGTGCTTCGAAAAGGGCGACCGCGTGGGGGGCAACTGGGTGTTCAAGAACAAGAACGGCCAGAGCAGCGCCTATCGCTCGCTGCACATCAATACCTCGCGCGAGCGCATGCAATTTCGGGATTTTCCGATGCCCAAGCACTACCCGGATTATCCCAGGCACGATCTGATCGCGCGCTACTTTCAGGACTACGCCGATGCCTTCGGGCTAGAGCGGCAAATCCGTTTCGAGACTGCGGTCGAGCGCGCCGAACCGCGCGCAGGGGGCGGCTTTCGACTCACACTGGCAGGCGGTGGGGTCGAGGAGTTCGACTTTCTACTGGTCGCCAACGGGCATCACTGGGACCCAGCTTGGCCCGACCCCAAAATCCCCGGTGAGTTTTCGGGCTTGGAAATGCACTCACACGCGTACCTCGACCCCGACGAGCCGCACGCCCTGCGCGGCAAGCGCATTCTGGTCGTCGGCATGGGCAATTCTGCCATGGACATCGCGTGCGAACTCGGACACCCCGGCGTGGCTGCGCAAGTCTTTCTGTCGGCGCGGCGCGGGGCGTGGATCTTGCCCAAGTACGCGTTCGGCAAGCCGATCGATCAGAACTCGATCATCCCTGGGTTCGTGCCCATCGGCGCGCGTCGCGCCCTGGCGGAAATCTGGTATCGGCTCGTCGTGGGTCGTCCGGAAGACTTCGGCCTTCCCAAACCTGACCACCACTTGCACCAAGCCCATCCCACCCTGTCGTCCGACCTGTTGCCGCGGCTCGGCTCAGGAGACATTCTCGCCAAGCCCGCGCTCGTCGGCCTCGAAGGGCGCCAAGTGCGATTTGCGGATGGCAGCGTAGAAACGATTGACGCGATCATCTACGCGACCGGCTACAACGTGCGCTTCCCCTTCTTTTCGAGCGACGTCGTCGCCCCGAAAGGCAATGATTTGCCGCTATTTTTGAGGATATTTCCCTTGGATCGTGAGGACCTTGCGTTCGTGGGCCTGGCTCAGCCCGTGGGCGCGGTGATGCCGCTGGCGGAGGCGCAAGCCAAGTTGATCGCCGAACTGCTGAGTGGCCACTACGACCTGCCGGACAGCGCCGAGCGCAAACGCCGCACGGAGCGCGAGCGCGCCGAAATGTTCGCACGCTACGTGCCTTCGCGGCGCCATACCATGCAGCTGGATTACGACGAATACTTGCTCGGCCTGGCCGCAGAGACCAAGGCCGGGCACGCGCGCGCGCGCCACCGAAAGGCACGCGCCACTCGCAGCGAGGATGCTTCGTGAGCCAAGCGGTTTTCCAGCCCGAGCAGGATGGCATCAGCGACGCCGAGTGGCTTTCGCTCCTTTCGCGAGCCAGCGGCGAAGGGCAGCGATTCTTCAGCGAGAATCAGCTGTATCTGCTGTACGCGCGCAACAGGGTGGTGGTCACGCGTTACATCGCGCGGCGCGGTGTGACCGGCTTGTTCCTGATCGCGGTCGGGCTCTCCGCTTGGGTGTACGCGCTCAAGGCGGATTTGGGGCTGATCTTGGTACTCGGCATTGCGCTCACGCTGACCGGCGTGGGCCTGGTCGGAACGGGCGTGGTCACGCGCCGCGATCCGGCCGCTCGCGAGCCGATCGCGCGCTGGCTCGCAAAGTGGACGGCCGTGCATGGCGCGCCAAAGTTGATCGCAGAAGCAAGCCTGGGCGACGCAGGGCCGGAACACCTACCGGCGCAAGTCGAGTGCTTGGTCATCGCCGAGCGTGACACCTTGGTCGATCTGCTGCTCAAAAACGGCGCCCACGGCGCGCTCTCGGCGCTGATTGTCTCGGAGCAAGGCTATCCGAGCGCGCTCGCCAACGAGGCGCGCCGGCTACTCGAGACGCGCGCCGAATTGAAAGTGATCGCGATCCACGACGCGACTCCCGAGGGCGTGGCGATGCCGGTGCGCTTGCAGAAGAGCAGCGTGTTTCCGCTCGCGGAGCGAGCAGTGCTGGACGCAGGCTTGTTCCCCGCGGACGTGACCTGGCTCGCGGAGTTGGCGCCGGCCATCCCAGCCGCCCACACCAACCGCGTACCGTTGGATTCTCTGTCCTTCGACGCGCTGTTGCTTGGGCTACGCGGGGTTTCGAGCGGGGCGCTTTCACTCTATACGGCGATCGAGGCCGCGCGCGCGCTCACCGTCGCTGACGTCGCAGTCGATGCGAGCAGCGAGGCCAAGCCCGCGCACGGCTGAGGTCAACCCTTCAGCTTGCGACGAGCGCGTACGGCTGCAGCCAAGAGCTCGAGCACCGGCACCGTTTCGCCGAAGCCGAGGCAGGCATCCGTAATGCTTTGGCCGTGCGTGAGCGGTTTGCCGGGGACGACATCCTGACGGCCTTCGACCAGGTTGCTCTCGAGCATCACGCCGAAGATGGCCTGGCTGCCCGCGCTCACCTGTGCCGCCAAAGATTCACCCACTTTGACTTGGTTCTTGTGGTTCTTTTGGCTGTTCGCGTGGCTGCAATCGACCATCAATGCGGGGCGCAAACCGGCTTTGCTCAGGGCCGCTCCGGCTTCGGCGATGGCTTCGGGGCCGTAGTTCGGGCCCGAACGGCCGCCGCGTAAAATCAGGTGGCAATACTGGTTGCCGCGCGTCGAGACGATGGCCGCCAAACCCTGCTTGGTGACGGACAGGAAATGGTGCGGCGCAGCCGAAGAATGCACGGCATCGACCGCGATTTGCACGTCGCCACTGGTGCCGTTCTTGTAGCCCACGGGCATGCTCAAACCGCTGGCAAGCTCGCGATGCACTTGGCTCTCGGTGGTGCGCGCGCCGATGGCGCCCCACGACACGAGGTCAGCGACGAACTGCGGTGAGATTGGGTCCAGGAATTCGGTGGCCGTGGGCACGCCGAGCTGCACGACATCGAGCAAGAATTTGCGCGCGACGCGCAGCCCGAGGTTGATCGAGAACGAACCGTCGAGCTTGGGATCGTTGATCAAGCCCTTCCAACCGACGGTGGTGCGCGGCTTCTCGAAATAGGTGCGCATCACGATCTTGAGCTCGGGAGCGAGCGCGTCCGCTACCGGCTTGAGGCGCTTGGCATACTCGATGCCGGCTGCTGGATCGTGGATCGAGCACGGGCCGACGACGATCACCAGCCGGTCGTCTTCGCCGGTCACGATCCGCGCCACTTCCTGGCGTGCTTCGGCGATGAGCTGGGTGTCGGCCTCGGACACCGGTAGCTCCTCCATCAAGATGGCGGGGGGGATCAGTGGCCTGAGGCTCTCGATGCGGACGTCGTCAGTCGTGTAGGGCATGAAATTTCTGGGGGCAAGGCGGCGGCTCGGGCCGGATTCGGCCGGACTGTGCCATCTCAGGCGCGGACCGCAAAGTACCCCACTTTGGCCAGACCCGTGGCGCTGGGCGCGGCCTCGAAATCCGCCAAAGCGCGGCCGAGCAGATGTAAGGAGCGGTGACCGGGGTAAAACGGGGGAACTGGAAAGGCGCGCAGTGGCCCCCGTTGCACGGTCTTTTCGATCGTATCCGCGTCGAACATCAGGCTGTTGTGCACCCAGCCCCGACCGCTTTGCGCATCGGCCAACGTCGCGCCCGGGTACCCTCCCCAAGGCGCGGTGGCAAGCGCGTAGGCGGCGCCGGGCCACTGGTTCACCCCCACGGTACCGTAGCGCAGCTCGTCGATCGCGCGCTCCAGCGCTTTCGACAGCACGGGGTCCTGCTCCGTTTGCGGAGTCACGTACAGCATCGCGTTTAGCGTGCCCCACAGCTTTTCGTTGGCGAACTCGGTCGCGCTGGCCAAAAACTCGACCGGATCGGCGCTGCCCACGCTGACCTCACTCAGGATGCTGCAGAAGGGTTCGACGCTGAACTGAGCTGCGGCAGATTGTGGATCGAGGTCGGTGATCAACGTCCACGGCAGTTGCCCTGGCTGCGCTTCACCGATGCGAGTCACGTGCGCGGCATCTTTCGTGAGCGCCGCGTGGCGCGCCTCCGCGCCTGGATAGTACGCATAGCGCGGGGGTATTTTGGACAGCTCGGCTCGCAAGCGGCTGAGCAGCTCTTCACGTTGGGCAAAGCCGCGTGGAGTGATCAGCATCTTCGCTGCGTTGCAGTTGAACGACGCATTCTGCGCGACCATCCCCGAAAGGCCCTGCGCCACGCTGGTCAGCTCCCGATCGCTGTATTTGCCGGGCACCAGCAGCACCGGACTGATGTTGCCGAGCTCGCTGCTGATGGGCTTGCCGAACAGCGGAGTGCCCTGCTTTTTACGCGCCGTTCGCTCGGCCCCCGCTGGACCCCAGGCAATGCGGTCGTGAGTCTCGATTGAGCCGGTGATGTGCAGGTCGTCGACCGCTGGGTGCGCCACCAAGTGCGCTCCTACCTCGGCTCCGCCGTACGCGATGCGCAAGAAGCCGCGCGAGATCAGCGGCGCGAGCGCCAGCTCGAAGTATGGGCCGAGGTAGGCGTTGACCGGGCTCATCTTGAGCAAGCACACCGCGCCGTCGACGAAGGACTTGTAGATCACGTCGAGCACGGGAATGGACGCCACGTTGCCCGCGCCCAACACCAACGAAACCTTTCCTTCGGGGTCCCGGCGCTTGTAAAACCCGGCTTGAACCTGGGGCAGCTCCGTGACGTCCACGTCGGGTCCGAGCCGCGTCTTCGCACGGAACGGCGCGTAGACCAGGCTGTCGTACCATTCGTGCGGGGTCACCTCGACCGCCACTCGGCCGTGTGAAGTGAAAGACACCTGCCCCAAGTCGATCTTGGGAGCCCCGCCGCGCCGCACTTGCTCGAGCGAGGCGATCAGCTGTTTCAAATTGCGAAAAATGGGCAGAAACGCCGCCAACCACTCCTCACCCTCGAGGGGTGAGCCCCAGGAAACGCCCTTGGCTTCGCAGGCTGCCGCGACCATCCGCTTCGCAAGCTCGTGAAAACGGCTGCTGATCTCGCGCAGCCAGGCCACCTTGTCCGCAAGTGGAGCGCGAGCAAAGGGCGTGGCCCGCTCGCGGAGCACGGCGAGGGCCCGGTCCAGCTCCGGAAAGTCGCTGTCCGCCGGCGTGTCCAGCCGATCGTTGGTCCTCGCCGCACTCGTTGGGGATGCGCCCATGTTTCGAAGACATAGCTCCAGGCTGCCAGCACGACTAGTTGATAACCGTCCGGGCGGAAAAGGAGCCGCGGTACGCCGTATTGCCGGCCGCAGGTCTCGGCGAAAACGCGCAAAGCCGCACTCGAACCAAGCTCAACAAGCCTGTACCATCGGGGCAGCGTCGGCTTTGCCGCGACCGCCTTCCACATGTCGAACTCACCCACGCTCCCGCCCGTCGCGGGTTCCCTGCGCTCACCGACCCCTCTCCCCGCTCTGGTCAGCGAGAGCGACGCCCGCATGGAAGCGGCACTGGCCGCGAACGCGCGCACTGAAGCCAGTCTGACGAGTCTGTTTCGCGCCCTGCAGCAACTGGGGAACGGCGTCGGAGGCGCACGCGAGGCCAACGAGTCATTGACCCTCGAACTCGAGGGCCTGCGTGATTTGCTCGGCGCAGCCAGCGAACAGCAACGGATCTTGGAGCACAAGATAACGGAGCTCGAAGGCGTGCTCGACCGCACGCGCCGGGAGCATACCCAAGAGCGCACGTTCCTCATCGATCAACAGGACCTATTTTTGGTCAAGCTGCTCGACGAACAAGAATTGGAATTGATGCAGCGCGACGGCCAACTCGAAACGCTGCGCGGTCGCTTGGCCGAGCTCGAGCGGCGAGACCACGTGGCCCACGCACCGACCTTGATCCAATCGAACGCAGTCCCCTCCCCATCGAGCGCAGTCCCCTCCCCATCGAGCGCAGTCCCGCCGCCGCCCGTGATCCTGCCCGAGCCGCCCGCCGAAACCACGGGCAGCGCCTTGGATCGCGCCGAGCGCGAGGAGCTAGAACGCACCGCGCAGAAGTTGGCCGACGACCGCGAACGCGCCCGAGAAGC
>Ga0315912_10002536_pt1 | contig 19232 bp, 16 predicted proteins | sample VfabasoilMG_FD_204469 | JGI IMG/M metagenome (GOLD analysis project Ga0315912, IMG submission 204469) | Garden soil microbial communities collected in Santa Monica, California, United States - V. faba soil | ecosystem: Environmental > Terrestrial > Soil > Garden | place: USA: California...
AGTCCCAGATGTCGTGATGGACCTGCTGGAAATGCCAGCGGTACTTGCCCGTGCGCGCCTCGATGGCCACGATCGAGGCGGTGAAGAGGTTGTCGCCGGGACGCACGCCACCGTTGAAATCCGGGCTTGGATTGCCGGTGGAGAAATAGATGAGGCCCAGTGCTGGATCCACTGCGGGTGTCTGCCACACCGTACCGCCACCGCGCTGCCAGGCAGTGCTGTTCGCCGGCCAGCTCTCGTGTCCGGGCTCACCCGGTCCCGGAATCGTGTGGAAGGTCCACAGCAGCTTGCCGCTGCGGGCGTCAAATGCCTTCACCTTGCCGCGGACGCCATATTCCGCGCCCGCGAAACCCGTGATGACCATGCCGTCCAAATACAGCGGCGCTCCGGTGATGGAGTAGCCATCCTGCCAGCGCTCGGCCTGCACGGACCACAACTCGCGCCCGGTGCGCTCATCCAGCGCAACCAGCCGGCCATCGAGGGCGCCGAAGAACAGCTTTCCCTCCCCCAGCCCGGCACCGCGGTTCGTCCAGCCACAGCAGACGGTCGAGATCGCAGGGTCGAGGCGCGCCGCGTACTGCCATGCAATGGCGCCAGTGGTCGCGTCCAGCGCGAACACGTCATTGGCGCCCGTGACGATGAAGATCCTGCCGTCGTGGATGATGGGCTGTGCCGCGCCAGAATATTGAGGCCCCACGCCTGAACCATTGAGGTGGGTGCGCCAGACGCCTTTGAGCTGCGCCACATTGCTCCGGTCGATGGCCGCAAGCGGGGAGTAGCGCTGGTTGAAGTAGTTGCCGCCATTCGTGCGCCAGCCGTCCCTTGGCGGCTGGACCAGCGCAGAAGCGGAAAAAGCCTCCGCCGGACTCTCGGCGGCCACGACCGGCTCCAGTGCCATGAACAACAGCGCCGAGGCGGCGCAGATCTTCAGCCCTCGTGACAGCATGGTCTCTCCCCGATTCAGGTCTGCCTGGAGGCGCAGTCCGGCCTGTTCTACTTCCTGAGCGTTCCGTCCACGCCTTCCTGCGAGCAGTTGAACGGCTCCAGCTTCAGGTCGGACGGCTCGTACTCGAGGGTCGAGCGATCGAATTCGCGGGTGAAGAAATCGGGATCCTTCAGCTGGAATTCGACCACCAGGCGCTGACGCGCCGCATCCAGACGCAGGCGCTCGACCGTCGTCAGCGCCGCGGAGTGCAGCAGGCCACGCGTCGGCTGTCCCGGCTCCTCCACATATTGATTGAGCACTCCCGCCGAGTAGTTGGCCGTCTCGATCACGAGCGTGTCGCCCTCGAAGTGGCCGATCGAGTGTCCGAGTGACGTGCGCGGCCCGCTCTTCGGATGCTCGCGCAGGTTCAGGTAGACGATGCGCTGCACGTCCATCCACTCGTGCCGCAGGATCACCCGATCCTTCTCGCGCGTGACGGACAGAGGGGTGCCTGGCGCACCCCACACGCGCCGGATCGCGACCGGATCGCAGCGGAATGCCGGGTCATCCTTGAACGGGTTGTACTTCGCGATCGCCGCCTTTCCGGCAGGCGTGAGGTACTGCATCATCGTCTGCGGCCCACTGGTGCTGCGGCCCGGCATGGGTGCGAGCAGCCAGGTGCCGGTGATGTCGGTACGCGCCGCCAGTGTGGAACGCGAAGGCTGGGCACCCCTGGGCCCGTTCACGTTCAGGGCACGCCCGTCCGGGAAGTACAGATCCGTGAAGAAGCACCGATGCGGATCGTTGCGGGACTGGGACCCTTCGATGCGCACCTCCGTACCGGCCTTCAGCATGGCGGGTGTGATGCCGTTGCGGCTGAGCTGCGTGAATCCATGCGATTCGCAGATGTACTCCTGCGACCTGCCGTTCTCGTCGACGGCCTGGATGTGCAGGTAGCTGTGCGGATTGCGGGCTTCGAACTCGGTAACCTTCCCGGAAATGCTGACCGGCTTCTTGATGTCGAAATGCGGCGCGAAACTGTGGTGGGCGCCTGCTGCCGTCGCGAGGCAGGTCGCGGCGATCAGCGTGGCAACGCTGCGGATCGATGGCATGTTTCTGCCCCCTGTAGTTCTGGGCGGGATTATAGGGCCGTCGCGTGCCTCTACTGGTAACTCAGCGTGAAAGTGGCCTGCGCGGAGACGCTGCCCGCGGCCACCGTGGCCGGGCTGCTTCCCGAGGGGTTCGTGTCGTCCCGGTAGTACTGCACGGTAAGCGAAATCCCGGTGACGCTTTCAGATGCGCCCAGAAGCCACTGATGGGCGGTGCCCACCTCGGCCGAATCGGGCCCGAACTGAACCGGACCCGCGTCGTTCAGGATTCTCAGTTTGATCCCCTGGGCCGTGGAGCTGGGAGCCAGCGTGAGCAGTGAGGCGGTGTTTGCAGGCGTGGTGGCATCGCTCAGTGTGATGTAGACATTGGCGCCGGGCGCACAGCTCAGGCCGATGGGAAAGCGCGTATCACCAGCGGTCCTGCCGACGGCGTTCAGTGCGGCCAGCGAGACAGCGGGAAGGTTCACGTTCACGCTGGGAGTGGTGACAGTACAGGTAATCGGCACCACCACGCTGTTGCTGGCGCTGGTCGGTACGGTGTTCGCGATGCCCGTGCTCCAGCCGCAGATGCCCGTCGGAGTGAATGTCACGGTGACCGTCGGCAGACTGGTGAGCGCATAGCCGGACTCCACCGGCCCCGTCACCACCAGGTGCGCAAGGATGCCAGGCAGTGCGCCATTGCCCGGCGCCGCGATGGTTCCGGAGGTATATCCGCCACTGGTGGAAGTGATGAGTGTCTGCACCGGACCATCGACGACGAAGAACTTGACGCCGATGCCGCCAACACTGGTCTGGTAGATGCCGCTGCCGGCCAGGATTTCCGTGCCATTGACGGTAGCGGTCTCGATCACATCACATCCGACATCACCTGCCGTGGCGTCGGACACCGCGGTGGCCACCAGGCTTCCCACACCCGCGTCCCTGGGTACCGAGTAAGGGCCCGCGGGGGAGAACGACAGTGTTGGCGGCGTGAAGCTGACGGTTTGCGCAAGGACTGGAGCAATGGCCTGGATCAACGCCAGTCCCGTTGCGCTCAGCGCGATCCAGGCCCTTCGCATGTGGAGCCTGCGCATCTACTGCCCCGCCGGCGCTACCGGTGCGCGGCAGGTGGCATCCAGCCGCACGAATGGATCTGCGCCTTCCTGCTTCGGCGGCACCTCATAGTCGAATTCGCACCGCTCATCGGCGGCATCGCCCCAGCGCGCGATCAGCGTGCCGGACTGCGGAATGCCGCGCAGGTAGATGCGGCCATTCTGACCGACCAGCCCGACCTCGCTGCCCTGCCTGTCGAAGACGCTGGCGCCGAAGGGTACTTCGGATCCCTCCGACAGGCGGGCGGTCACGAGTATGGCGCGCCCCTCCACGGTCCCGAAACGGACGAGGACCACGGAGTTCAGGCGCGGCGCAACCATGGCGGTGGTGCTCTCGAATTCCACGTCGGCGGACACCGCGCCTGCCGGATCGATGTTGATGGTATTCATGCGATAGGGCAGAAGGAAAGGAATGATGGCGTAGCCGGACCGGTTGACCACTGTTCCCACGCTGTTGGTGACGCGCGCGCCTTCGGCCCCGATGGCCTCCACAATGCCGAAAGTATCCGTCATCTGGTTGGCCAGCGTGACACCCCCGCGATGCACCACCAGGCCGCCCGTGGCGCCCAGCGACTGCTGGGTGTACCCGCTGCCCTTGCTGATGCCGGCCGCCACGCTGGTATTCGCGCCGCGGTACTGGCCGTTGGCGGTGTAAGCCGAGTCACCGCTGGTCTGGCTGCCTGCGAGGCTGTAGCTGAACTGATGACTCTCCCCGAGGCTGCCGATGAGCACCTGCTGGCTGCCATGGATGCGCTCGCCGCGCCTCGTTTCCTCCACGAAACTGGTCGACAGTGAGGGCGAGTACCTGGAGCGTCCGAGCGGCAACGAGAAATTCATCTGTATCCGCTTGTCCTGCTCGCCGCTGATCAGATCCTCCTGCTGCGCGATGGAAATGCCGTAGGCCAGACTCATACGCCCGAGATGCAACTGGTTGGTGTATCCCGCCTGGAGCTGGGAGAGCGTGTTGTCCGCGTGCCAGAAATCGCGAACCGAGCCCGCCAGAAACAAGTCGCCCCAGCGTCCCGGAAGGTTCTGGTTGATGGTGACCTGCAACTGCCTGCGCGGACGCTGGATTCCGTCCGCATCGCCGCCGGCCAGCGCCGCCGCCGCCCGCGTCGACACCGCCTCGGTCAGCGAGTAGTAGCCCTGTGACAGAAACGGGTATGCGGCCAGGGTGATGTCGGTCTGCGTCCGCCGCACCATCTTGCTGTAGCTGAGCCGCACACCCTGCCCTGTGACTGAACCTTCTCCGGAGGCCAGAGAGGCATAGGTCTGCGTCACATCTGCAGACAGCGCGCCTGCCCTCGTATTGAGCGCCACACCCAGCAGCAATGCCCTGTAGTGCTCCGCACCGATGCCCCCCGCATAACCGGTGATCAGGCTGTTGAAGCCGTGCTGCAGGGTACCCTCGAAGAAATTCTCCGAACCCGCCGAGGATGACTGGTCCAGCGATCCCGCAGTAACGCTGTAGCGCCAGATGCCCGGACGCAAGAGCTGCGGCAAGGGCGAATAGGGAACGATGAACTCCTGCCTGGAACCGTCCGCCTCATGGACCGCGACCATCAGGTCGCCGCCGTAGCCGGTGGCATACAGGTCATTGATCTCGAATGCCCCCGGCGACACGGTGGTCTCGAGGATGTTGACCCCATTCTGGGTGATGACGACGCGCGCATTGGTGCGGGCAACGCCACGCACGATGGGTGCGAAGTCGCGCTGGGAATCCGGCAGCATCTGGTCGCTGCTGACCAGCGAGACGCCGCGGAAGCCAAAGCTGCCGAAGACGGCGCCATCGGTGAAGTTCTCGCCAATGATCAGGTTGCCACGAACGGCGGGAATGTCATGCGTGACGTAGGCCGCCACGCTCCGGAATGTCAGGGACTCGCCGGAGCTGGAATCGATGGAGGTTCGTTGGCGCAGATGCCAGCTGGAGTAGTTCAGTCCGGTCTGAAAATCCACATGTCCCTGGGTCGATGACCTGCCGCCGCCAGAGGAGCGGTACGCGTGCAGGTTGTAGCCCATGGTGGCCGTCGGCACGCCCTCGTCCCAGTACTCGGGACCCACGAAGTCGCGCGGCGCGCGCATCATCGATATCTGGGGAACGGTGATGTCCAGGCTCAGGGTGGACATTTCAAACGAGACAGTCGCGTCCTCGATCATCCTGCCCAGGCCCAGGCAGCCCTCCGCACCTGCTTCCTGCAACTGCGCGCGCGACGACTCGGACAGCTTGTCGAGATCCACGCCGATCCGGTCGAAGATCGACCGGTCGATGCAGGGCTGGGCCACGTCGCTGTCAGGTTGCCCGATGAAACGCACCGTCACGCGACTGACCCATTTTCCATTGATCTGCAGGTCGACCAGATAGTCTCCGGGCAGCACCGGATTGCCTCGCGCGTAGCGCGAGACGTCGACCTTGGAACCACCCCTGAGGAAGCTCGAGTTGAATTCGAACTGTCGCTCCTCCGGCGGCGCGGGTGCGTCGGCGGCTCTTGCGCCGGGCGGGAGTAGAAGGGTCAGCCCGCACAGCAGGCCCGGAATCCCCCAGCCGGGGGCCCATCCGCGATCAGGGCAGTGATGCAGAAGCCGTTGCCTTCACGTTGCCGCCATAGTCGTTGACGAAGGTGTAGTCGACCGCGACCGGGGCACCCGGGGCGCCAGTCGCCGTCACCTGCGCATCCAGTTCGAGTCTGCGGCTGGCGAAGGGCGCTACCATGTCGGACTTGAAAGCGACCGGTTTCCCGGCCACCGTCACGGTCACCTTGACCAGCGAGACATGAAACGGCGTGGGATTGTTGACTTCGATCGCCACGAGCTTGCCCTCCCCGGTCGCCAGCTTCCAGCTCATCTTCGCGGGCGCGTCGGCCGGGGAACCATTGAGGCCCGCCGGGCGGAAGAACAGCTTCATCCGATGCTTGAACGCCATCTCCAGCTGGTTGGGTCGCTCGGGACTGGTGGCCGCACGCGGCGGGATGTCCAGCACGTTCAGCCAGAACAGGGATTCGCGGTCCTTGGGCAGGGGCTCCTGCGTGTAGACCAGGCGCAGGCTCTGGCTCTTCGTCGGGTCGAGCCTGAACAGGGGCGGTGTCAGCACGAAGGGAACCGCGACCTCATCCGGCTTCGAGTTCGCGTCCCCGGTATCGAGCCAGGCCTGTACCAGCGAAGGGGCCTGACTGGTGTTGCGGATATTGACCGTGACTTCGCGCCTGGCTGCCGGGTAGACCACCCGCGTGGTGTCGATGACGATCCCAGCATTGGCATCCGGCACCGAAGCAAGGGATGCCATGGCAGCAAGCACTGCCACACACATGCCTGGAGCGCGCAGTACGGACATGAGGCACTTCCCCTTCGTTATCGGCCGGATCATAGCAACAGGGCGCAGCTCGCGCTGCGCCCTGTTGTATCCGTAACGTGCCTCTCGAAATCGCGCCAGGGAGAATCCCTGACGCGAGCTACAAGGTTAGTTGTAGATCAGGGAGTACGTGACCGAAGTGCTGACCAGACCCGCCGTGGCCGCACCGTTGGCCTCCGTCGAGTAGGCCGCGTAGAACCACTGCGTGCCGGCGCCGGCAATCGTCTGCACCGGAGGCTGGACAGTGGCCTTACCCGGAGTGATCTGGGTACCGACAACCGTGGCTTCCGAAGCGTTGTACAGCTTCACTTCGACGTTGCTGTAGGTGGCGCCCACCGTGTTGATCAGACCGCCGGTCGTCTGGTCGACGTTCGGGCCCGCTTCGAAGTAGATCTGCACGTTGGTCGGCGCCGTAAAGACACCACCGCCGGCGTCATCGTCAACCGCCGCGCAGGCGCTCAGGACGATATTGAAGAAGGTACCACCAGCCGTGGTGCGCGCACCCACGTCGGTCAGTGCCGCGGTATCCACCGTGGGCAGTGCGATGGTCGTGTCGCGGGCACCGCTGCCGTTGACGTCGATCGTGCAGCTGCTGCCCGTGACGGCACCCGAAAAGGTGATCGTGCCATCCGAAGCCAGACCGGTCAGCGGCATTGCGATGGCCGTTGCCAACCCGGCGGCTGCGGCCGCTCTCTTAATCCAACTGTTCATGTGGTCCTCCAAGTTTGGAAACAGCCTACGTCGATTCCCATGGACGACTTATCGGCTACTTCACGGTCCCCTGAAGAACGAAACGGGCTTATTGTCCAATGTGTGAATCGGGTCTCGCTGTGGGCCAGGTGATGACTGTTCGCTACCCGCACTTCGCCGGGGGCTCTTCCGGCGAGATGTGATCCCGCGCACACTCCGTACCAGACTGATCGGGGGTCATATGAAGATGTCGATGAAAGGCCTGGCCACGCTGGTGGTCCTCATTCCCGTCTCTGCAGCCTGCCTCGCGGCCAATGGCACCGTCGTGGGCGAGCCGCTGGTAGAGCCGCCCACCCTGATTTCCTTGGGGCTCGAGTGGCCCATCGAGGGTGATGACAACCGCAACGGCATCGTCACGATGGAATACCGGCGCAAAGGTGAGGCGAACTGGAAACGAGGCCTCGACCTGCTGAGGCTCCAGGGCGAGGAAACCTTCCTGCGAGGCGCACTCGACTACAAGGCGCCCAACATGTTCTCGGGCAGCCTGTTCGATCTGCAGGAGGACTCGGAATACGAGATCCGCCTGACACTCACCGATCCGGACGGGGCCGGCCCTGCTGCCGGCGCTGGCAATGTCACGCGTGTCGAAAGGCAGATCACCGCACGTACTCGCGCGGAACCGAAGCCGGCAACCGGCGGCAATGTCTATCACGTGTATCCGCCCGGCTTCACCGGCCCGAAGCAGCAGCCGGCATTCGCCGGCCTGCTCGAGGCCTACTACATCGCGGCGCTGGGCGGTGACTGGAGCCGGGCCTCTCCGCCCCGGGTGCGTGCCGGAGACACCATCCTGGTCCACGCGGGGGTCTACCTTTCCAAGCACGACCACTACTCGCACGAAATCAATTCCCGGTTCACCACCTGCTGTTCCACGCCCTGGGATGGCACCTACTACCTGACGCAGGACGGCACCGCCGACAAGCCCATCTCCATCATCGCGGCCGGTGACGGCGAGGTGATCTTCGACGGCGACGGCAACACCGTACTGTTCAACCTGATGGCCGCCGACTACCACTACTTCGAGGGCATCACTTTCCGCAATACGGGTACGGCGATAGAAGCGGGTCAGAAGCTGATCGCAGGCTCGAAGGGCCTGACCGTCAAGCATTCACGCTTCGTGGACCTCGGAACCGCCGTGCATTCGGACTGGTCGGGCTCAGCGGGCTTCTACATTGCGGACAACGACCTGCTGGGGCGCGAAAGTCTCACGTCCCTGTTCACCTGGTACGCCATCAAGCCCTGGACGGATTTTCCGGACTTCGCCGAGCGGGCGAAGATGAAATCGTTCTATGCCATCTCGGTGTACGGCCAGGGACATGTATTCGCGTACAACCGCGTACGCGGCTTTCACGACGGCATCGATCACGTCACCTACGGCATGCCCGACAACTGGCCGGATACGCCTCGCGACCGGATGCCGGTGTCCATCGACATCTACAACAACGACATCTCCGTCATGCACGACAACTGCATCGAGGCCGACGGCGCCATGCGCAACATCCGCGTCATGCGCAACCGCTGCTTCAACGCGGCATTGGGCGGCATGAGCCCGCAGCCGATATTCGGCGGCCCGGCGTACTTCATCCGCAATGTGGTCTACAACGCGAACTGGGGACCGGTGAAGATCCACGCGGATCCGGCGGGCATCTACTACTTCAACAACACCTACATCGGCGAGTTCCGCATGCTCACGCCGGCGTCCAACCTGCATTTTCGCAACAACCTGATATTCGGGCAGGGAACCAATCCGCGTGTGTTGTCGGTGGACACGTTCACCAACTACAGCAGTTCCGATTACAACGGCTTTCGCGTCAACCCCGGCGCGGCGGATTCCTTCGCCTGGAACTCCCCGCCGTTCGACGTGGTGCGTGACTACTACCCGCAGCGCAAGGCCGTCGATACCGCGACGGCGCCTGTTTCGCAGATGGCCAGCGGCCCCAACCAGGCCGCCGGTCAGGGCAGGACGCTGACCCAGGCGCAGGCCGTGCCGCTGGTGCAGCGCTCATTCGCGACGCTGAAGGAATACTCGCGCGTCACCGGCCAGGACAAGCACAGCGTGCTGCTGGACTACGATGCCTTCGTCAATGCTCGTGCGCCGGACTACTCCGATCCCACGCATGTGGTGCAGCCAGAGAGCGTGAACCTGCAACTGAAGCCGAAGTCGAAGGCCGTGGACGCCGGCGTGGCACTGCCGAACATCACCGATGGTTTCAGCGGCAAGGCGCCAGATCTGGGCGCCTACGAATATGGCCAACCGGAGCCGCACTATGGGCCACGCACTCCGCAGAAATGAAAGCTCCGATCAACTGCGCCTGATCGTCCCCGGGGCGCGCAGCCCCTTGCGCACCCGACTCGGCGTCTCGCCGAATTCCCTGCGGAAGGCGCGGGAAAAGTGCCCGCTGTCCTTGAATCCGCTCTGGTGCGCGATGGCAGTGATCGAGGCCGCGTCTCCATGCAGGCGTTGCCGCGCCGTGCTCAGCCGCCGCTTCCAGATCAGCGCGGCGGGCGTCAGTCCCTCCCCTGCCGTGATCCGGTACAGCGCGCGCAGCGATACGCGGAATACGCGCGCCAGCCGCTGCGGGCACAGCGCGGCATCCTCCAGGTTCGCATCGATATAGCGGGTCAGCGACTCCACGCTCACCCGCTCTCCGGATCCACCAGGAAGCGCCGCGCCGGGGATGACGCCGAAGGCCGCCAGCAGCAGGTCGATCGCATGCGCACGCAGATCCAGTGAACCCAGCGTGTCGGCATTGCGCACCGTGGATTCCAGCGAGTCCCGCAGCACGGCCGCGGGGCCAGCGCTGCAGGCGAATGGCCTGCCCGCAAGCGACCGCGCGGCGTCCAGACGCAACACGTCCTCCGGACGGAAGAAATTCAGCGAGTACTGCAAGGTCGCATCAGACGACTCCACAGCCGTGGTGCTGGCGGAGTCCATCAGAATGAGATCGCCCGCGTGGAGCGGCTCTTCGCCATGCTCTCCGTGCACCCGGCCGCTGCCGCGGATCTGCATCAGCAGGGAGTAGTAGCGTGAACTTCCAGAGGCCAGGGTATCGGGCTGCGCCTGCATCCGGCTTCGATCCAGCGCAAGTTCCGTGATGTTCAGCGCCGCGGCGGTGAAGTTGCGGATGCTTCCCCGGAAGCTGCGCCGCTGCTGGCTCACCAGCTGCCACGGACGGCAGATGCTGCTCACCTGTCTTGCGCAGGTATCGAAGTCGGCCAGGGCCAGTACGCTGGAATACATAGCAAACTCCCCGTCTCGCCACACTGCGCCGATTCTGGCACGGACAGACAAGCCGCTGGCAGGCGCGGACATGCCGCCCTGGCAAGGTCGACGGAGGATGCGCCCATGAAACTCAAACCTCTTCTGTGCATCCTGGCCGGCCTGGCGCCCTCAACGACCTGGTCCGCGGCCCCCGCCGTGCTCCCGGCGGACCTGATTCTCAGCAAGGGCGAGATCCGTACACCCTCGGGCTGGGCTCAATCCATGGCCGTCCGGAACGGCGTCATCCTGGCGGTGGGCGATGAAGCTGCCATCCTGCCCTATCGAGGGTCGGACACCCGCGTGATCGAGCTCGCCGGTGCCACTGTCGTCCCGGGCTTCCATGACATGCACATCCATCCCACCGGTGCAGGGCTGTGGCAACAGCGCTGCATGTTTCCGCAGGGCTCCAGTGTGCAGGTGGTCGTGGCAACGGTGCGCGAGTGCGCCGGGAAGCGCGGCAAGGGCACATGGATCACGGGCGGAAGCTGGGACACGGCCTCCTTCGGCCCTTCACCGCCGCACCGGCGATTGCTGGACGCGGTAACGCCCGACAATCCCGTCGTCCTCAACGACATCAGCGGCCACAGCACGCTGGCTAACTCGAAGGCGCTCGAACTGGCCGGCATCACGCGCACGACGCCCAACCCGGAAGGCGGCATCATCGAGCGTGACGCAAAGGGCGAACCTACTGGCGTGCTGCGGGAGAGCGCCTCGTTCATGGTGTCGCGGCTGGTACCTCCGGCAACGCAGCAGGAGACCATCGACGCGCTGCACTGGGCACTGGACCAGATGCTCTCGCTTGGCGTCACCTCGTTCACGGACGCCGGCACCGACCGCGCGATCAACCCGGCCTATGCCGCACTCGCTGACAGCGGCGTACTCAAGCAGCGCGTGCGCGGCTGCTATATGTGGTCCCCGGTCCGCCCGGGTCCCGATGGCAAGCCCGAGCCCGATCCGACCAGCTGGGTGGCACAGTTCGCGCGCGACCGCTTCCGTCCCGACTGCATCAAGCTGGTGCTGGATGGTGTTCCGACCACCGCACACACTGGCGCGATGGTCGAGCCCTACGAGGAAACGCTGCACGACCACGGCGTCGGCCGCGAGAAGGGCCTGCTGATGATCCCCGCGGAGGTACTGAACCGAACGGTGACCGACCTGGACCGGCGCGGCTGGACCGTGAAGTTCCATGCCGCGGGAGACGGCGCCGTGCACGCAGGCATCGACGCTATTGCCGCCGCGCGCAAGGCGAACGGCTACAGCGGCCTGCACCACAACGTCGGTCACTGCAGCTTCGTGCAGCAGGGCGATTTCGATCGCGCCGCCGCGCTGGGCGTGACCTTCGAGATGTCGCCTTACATCTGGTATCCCAACCCAATCATCCCGGACATCATGAAGGCCGTCGGCGCGAAACGTATGGAGCACTGGACTCCAGTGAAGGGCGCCATCGACTCCGGCGCTCTGGTGGTCGCCGGATCGGACTGGCCCGTCGTGCCCTCCCTCAATCCCTGGGTGGCGCTGGAGACCCTGGTCACGCGCAAGGCTCCGGGCGGTGCGGGTGAGGAACTCGGTGGCGCGGAAAAGATCACGCTGGAGCAGGCATTCAATCTGTTCACCATCAATCCGGCGCAACAGATGGGCCAGCGTCATCTCGTCGGCAGCATCGAGGCGGGCAAGTTGGCGGATGTGCTGGTACTGGACCGCAACATCTTCCGCATCCCCGTGACACAGATCCACGAGACGCAGGTGCGCACCACCATCATCAACGGCGAGGTGGTGTACCAGGCGGGAGCGCGCTGAGCCACACTCCCGCCCTTGCCCTATCCCAGCGCTGCGTAGGCGCGGGTATGGAAGTCGCTGATGCCCTTGGTACCCGGGATGGACCGCACGGACGGCACCGTGCCCGGGATCGGCGGTGCAGGCAGGCACACCTGCATCCACAGGAGGATGGAGTTGCGCGTGGGATCGGCCTGCCACCAGCCACCGAACGCGCCCGCCCAGCCGAACGAGCCCACGCCCGCCTGCGTCGAAGCCAATGCAGGATCACGCAGCACTGTCATTCCCAGACCCTGGCCCCAGCGATCCCAGTAGCGTGCGTCGCCAAACGCCGGGAAGCGGCGCTGATCCGCAGTGAGATGGTCCGTGACCATCTGCTTCACGCTGGCAGCCTTCAGCACGCGCCGTCCGTCGACACTGCCGCCGCCCAGCAGCATTCGCGCAAAGCGCACGTAGTCGGAAGGTGTGGACACCAGCCCCTGACCGCCAGAGGTATAGGACGCGGGAGCGTCGGCGAAGAATCCGCTCATCTTCACATGGGTGAACTCGCCGACTGCCGGTGAGAAATACGCCTCCGCGGCACGAGTGCGCTTGGCCGCAGGAATGAAGAAATCCGTATCAGGCATGCCCGCTGGCTCAAGCACCAGCTCGCGCAAGGCTTGCCGCAGGTTACTGCCTGCGGCGCGGCCGACCACAAACCCCAACACATCGATGGAATGACCGTAGTTCGAGCGTTCGCCGGGCGCATATGCCAGCGGAAGTGCAGCGATGGCCTGCATCCACTGATCAGCGGTCATCGGGCTTTCGATACCCATGCCAAGCTTCTGGATCAGCGCACCGGCGAGCGGGCCCTGGGTGTAGAAGCCGTAGGCGAAGCCCGCACGATGCGTCATCAGATCCTCGATGGTGATGACACGCGGCGCGGCGTAGGCGTCATCCAGCGGACCATCAGCGCGGCGCAGCACGCGCATGTTGGCGAACTCCGGCGCCCAGCGGGTGATGGGATCCGACAGTCGCATCACACCGCGGTCGACCAGCGCCATGGCCGCGGCCACGGTGACGGGCTTGGACATCGAAGCCAGCCCCATGATGGTGTCCATCGTGAAAGCGGCGCCTGTCTCGATGTTTCGCACACCGGCGAAGTGGGTGCAGCGCGTCTTCCCTCCCTGCCATACCACGGACAAGGCGCCGGGCACATCACGCGTGGCCACGGCCGTACTGACGGCGGCGCCCACCTCTTCAAAGCGCGTGGAATCGCGCCTTTCGGCGGCCTGAAGCAGTGCTGTGGGCGTCACAAGGGCGAGCGAGGCCCCCGCGCCCAGGATATTCCTGCGCGTCATCATGATCGGACTCCTTTGTTGGACGGGCTACATCTGCCTGAACCGGCCGAGATAGGCGCGGCTCACGGTCAGCACATCGGTGTGACTTTTCAGGTGGATCAGCGAGCGGCCGAGCATGTCGCGGTCCAGGCGCTCGATGGCGCGCAGGTTCACGATAGTGCCCCGGTGGATCTGCGCGAAGTGTTCCGGATCCAGCCGCTGCCCCAGTTCCTTCAGCGACATGCGGATCACATGCCGCTCATTGGGCGTGACCACTTCGGTGTATTTGTCGCCGGCCTGGAAATACAGCACTTCCTCCACGGCCAGCACGCGCGTGGTGTTGCCGGCGCCTACGTGCAGCCAGGAAAGGTGCGCGGGTCGGTGCTGTTGCAGCCGTTGCAGCAACGCGGTCAGGTCCGGCGCGGCGACGGCCGCCTGCTGCAGCCGCGCCACGCACTGCGCGAGCCGCGCGTCGGAGACGGGCTTCACCAGATAGTCGGCGGCGCTGGCCTCGAAGGCCGCGACCGCGTACTCCTCGTACGCCGTGACGAATACCACCCGCGTGCCGTCGGCCGCGGCGGCTACTTCCAGTCCATTCAGTCCAGGCATGCGGATGTCCAGGAAGGCATAGGCGGGCTTCAGCCGCGTCAGCTCGGACACGGCGTCCAGGCCGTTGTCGACGACGGCGACGACTTCGACATCGTTCCAGCAGCGCTGCAACCGGCGCGCCAGGTCCTGCGCGAGCTGCGGCTCATCATCGGCGATCAGTACGGTGCTCACAGGGTCACCCGGCTTGCAGGAGAAGGAAGGATCAGCTTGGCGACTACGCCGCGTGGGGCATTCGCATAGAACTCGAGCTTGCCCGCCACGCCATAGAGGCTCTCCAGGCGTGCCCGGATGTTGGACAGTCCCACGCCGCCCGGTGCGTTGACGTCCAGACCCACACCCGTGTCGGTGACGATCATCTCGAGGTCTCCATTGCGACGGATCACCTCGACACTGATGCGACCGCCGCCGACCGCGGGCTCGATGCCATGGCGCACGGCGTTTTCGACCAGGGGTTGCAGCAGCAGAGGAGGCAGCGGTGCGGCACGCACTTCAGGTTCCGCGGCAATGCTGTACTCCAGCCGCCTGCCGAGGCGCATCGCAGCGATGCCAAGCAGCGCCTCCACCAGCTCGAGCTCCTCGCCCACCGTGGACGTGGGCTCGCGGGTGCGGCGCAGACTGGTTCGCAGGTAGGTATTGAGCTGCTCCAGCACCACGCTCGCCGCCCCCGGATCTTCCTTGATGAGGCTGTGGATGTTGGCCAGCGTGTTGAACAGGAAATGCGGCTCGATCTGCGCCTGCAGCAATGCCAGGTGCGCCTGGGTTTCGGCCTGGCGGGCTTCGGCGGCGCGCCGGCGCTGGCGCTCCAGTTCCTCCTTCACGCCCTGGGTATGGGAGAAGTACAGGAAGAAGGCCGTCACCAGGATGCCGATGGCCACCGGCGCGATGAGCGCCCCACGCATTCCTCCCGGGTTCCGGAGGGACATGCCGATGTAATCGGGGGTACCCAGCGTGAGGTTGGCCAGTCTCGAGCCGAGCACATTCCCGCCCAGGATGGCGATCAGGACAGCCCAGGCCGGGAACCGTCCATGCATCGGCAGGCGGATCAGCATGGCGACGCCGTAGATGCTGAAACCGCAGAACAAGGTCGAAGCGAACACGTCGCCAATCACACGGCCCGGCATGGGCCACGAGAAGGCCACGTTCAGGGCGGCCGCCACCACGCAGATCAGCAGGACCATGAACGGCACGCGCCACTCGTTCTGGCGCCAGCCCTGCGGGAGGATGGGGAGTCGGGTGGCAGACCTGTTCACACGGTGCTCGCTTGCAGTAGGACTTGCGGCAAGACTAGCGGCCCTATTGAGGCACAGTTCGGGCCTGCGACGAACTGCGGATTTCCCGGGCTGAGTTGCAGCCAGGGCGGGTGGTCAGTTCCTGCCGGCCCGCAGCGCCAGCGGCAGCAGGGTGACGAACACGGCGCACAGTGCCATGGGGATCATCAGCGCGCCCAGCACCAGGGTCGGTGATAAGTGCTTGTCCATGAGCCAGGCCAGTGCCAACGGGCCAAAGAATGACCCTGCCCTGCCGAAACCATTGGCCCAACCCACGCCGGTGGAACGCAGTTCCGGCGGATAGTACGTGGATGCCAGGGGCGCCAGCGTCAGGCTCGCGCCGATACCGCCAAAGCCGATCAGGATGATCAGCATGGCCCAAATCCAGCTGCTGCCGGGATTGGTGGCGCACAAGCCCAATGCCGTCGCACCCGTGAGATAGACCGCCATCAGGGCCATCACAGTCCGGCCACGATCTGCCTGCGTGGAAACGAAGTAGCAGCCGGTCAGGCCGCCTATCGCCAGGAAGCTGGTGACGCGCGAGGCAGCCGCCACCGTCCAGCCGTTCTGCACCAGCAGGGTAGGCAGCCAGCTGAAGAGGCCGTAGTTGGCGAACAGGTTCAGCGCCGTCAGCAGCCACATGAAGAGCGTGCGATAGCGGTACTGCGGAGCAAACAGCGCGGCAACCCGCTGCAGGGCATTGGGTTCGGTGGCATTCGCCCTTGCGGTGTCCGCATGCGCAGCTACCGCGCGGGATTCCGGAATCCCCCAGAAGCACAGCACCGCAATGACCAGCGGCATCATGCCGCCGTACCCGAACAGGCCCTGCCACCCCCAGCGCTGCGACAGCAACGGTGCGATGAGGCCCGACGACGCGGCACCCACGGTGAAGCCACTGGCCATGATGGTGACGATGGTCACTCGCCTGGCCGCGGGCACGATGTCGGCAACGATGGCGATGGTGATGGGCACCACCGCTCCCAGCCCGCATCCGGCAAGGGTTCGCCACACCGCGATCTGCGCAGGCGCATCCGCCTGCATCGCGCTCAGGGTTCCTGCTCCCAGGATCACCAGGCTGACGATGAGCATGGGCCGGCGACCAAAGCGATCCGCCAGCGGGCTGAGCAGCATGGCGCCGAAAGCCATGCCCGCCAGTGATCCGGACGCCGCCGCCGCGAATGCCGTGGGTTGCACATGGAACGCCTCGGCCATCAGGGGCACGGCCATGGCCAGCATCTGTGCGTCATAGCCGTCGAAAAACGCGGCCAGCATGCACAGCGCGATCGTCCACCACTGACCTGGGGTCAGCAGCCCCCTCCCCGGCTGGTTCATCCGTCAACGGTAGCCGATTTTCCTGCCCAGAGGGGCAGTAGACAGTGTTGGGGGTGCTCCAATAATGGGCGATCGAAACCCCTGTCACCTACTACGGAGTTCCCATCATGGTTTCACGCATCAAGGTGGCATCGCTTGCCGCCGTCGGCCTGCTGGCCGGATCACTGGCGCAGGCCGAGGGCGCTTACCGATACAGCGGCATCGCCATGGGCGCCACGGCGATCGACGTCGACAATACGGATTTCGACGAGTCGGATATCGGCTTCAAGTGGTTCGGCGGACTGATGGCGACCGAGAACTTCGGACTGGAGCTGGCCTACATCTATGGCGGCACGATCGACTCCAATTCCAGCGCCCTGCGTTCGGTGGAAACCAACGCGTTCACACTGGAGGCCGTCGCCCAGGTTCCGCTGGGCGAGAAATTCTCCGTGTTCGCCAAGGCCGGCATCGCCTTCTACGACGCGTACGCCATTTCCCGCGCCGGATTCAGCTATGCCAATTCGGACGAGGACTTCACCTATGGCGTCGGTGGAAATTTCTGGGTGAACCCGAGGTTCGCGTTGCGCCTGGAATGGGAACAGGTTCCCTTCAGCACCAGCCAGTTTGACGGCGACTTTTCGATGCTGTCCCTGGGCATCGCTTACAAGTTCTGAGACGCACCATCAGCTGATCAGGCGCCATCCAGCCCGCAGGACCATGCTCCATAGCGCGAAGGCCGACAGGACGTAGACGGCGAAGCGCAGCGGAATGTGGTTGAAAGTGCAGTGGATGGCGCTGTGCAACACCCTGCCGACGAAGAATATCCAGCTCGCCGCAAGGTAGGCGGCATCGACCTGTTGCGTGGCATACAGGTACAGCACCACGGCATAGAAAATCGTCGGCAGCTCGAACAGGTTCTTCAGGTTGTCCGACGCAGCGGCCACCTTCGCAGGTGACTGCTGGGCCATCTGCAGTGGCGTGATCTGCGGCTGGCGGATGAGTCCACTGCGCACCAGGAACGGGATGCGCCGCGCGTACATCAGGATCCACACGGACAGTGTCAGGATCATCAGTGCGGCAAATGGCTGGAAGATGCGCGTCTGGTCCACGGAGCTCTCCTTGCATCGGAATGACAGGCCGCGCGCAGCATACGCCGCGCGGCTCGTCCGGTCAGGCACCCGTCATGTGGACGTGATCTCGAACGCCGGGGACGCGGGGAAGCCTTCTGGGCCGGCGCACCAGCTCGCCATGGCAGGTCGGACATCGGCCTTCGGGCAGTCGGGTCGCCGCGCAATCCATGCAGTAGGTGCACTCGAAAGAGCAGATCATCGCGAACTCCGAATCAGGCGGCAGGTCCCTGCCGCAGCATGCGCAGTCGGGCTTCAATTCCAGTGCCATGACGTGTTCCTCCTGTGGACGCCTGCAGACTACGGGATGCATGATTGGCGGGTATGCCAAAGACCCCTCGAAAACCGCCACGGCAGAAGGTGATCGAGATCCTCGCCTTCGACGACGTGCAGGTGCTGGATGTCACCGGAGCCATGCAGGTGTTCGCCTACGGCGATGTGTGGGCGCGCGAACGTGGGCATCCCTCGCCCTACAACATCCGCATCGTCGCCCGTCACTCCCCCGTGCGCGCCTGGTCGGGATTCGAATTCACGGCTCAGCCACTGACGCGCAGCGATCGGCCGGTGGATACCCTGATGATGGCGGGTGGCCTCGGCGTGGAGCAGACCATGAAGGACGCGCGGCTGCTCCGCTGGGTCCGCGAACGCGCGTCGCACGCGCGGCGCGTCGCCTCGGTGTGCAGCGGCGCCTTCCTGCTGGCGGCCGCAGGCCTGTTGGACGGCCGGCGTGTCGTCACCCACTGGCGCTACTGTGACGCACTGGCGCAGCGCTTCCCGAAAGTCAGCGTGGATCGGGATCCGATCTACATCGAGGACGGCAGGATATGGACCTCCGCCGGCGTCACCGCCGGCATCGACATGTCACTGGCCATGATCGAGCGCGATCTGGGTCACGACGCGGCAATGTTTGCGGCACGCAGCATGGTCGTGTACCTCAAGCGGCCCGGCGGCCAGTCGCAGTTCAGCGCCATCCTGCAGTTGCAGACCGGTGACGAGCGCCTCGACCGTCTCAATGGCTGGGTCGCAGATCACCTGGAGGGCGATCTGTCGGTGCCGGCACTGGCCGATCGCGCCGGCATGAGCGAACGCAGCTTCATCCGCCACTATCGCAAGGCCACGGGTCTCACGCCCGCACGCGCCGTGGAGCAGATCCGTGTCGAGGCGGCGCGCGAACTGCTCTCCACCACCGCCCTGCCGGTGAAGCGCGTGGCGCATCGATGCGGCTTTGGCTCCGAGGAGACCATGCGACGCAGCTTCCTGCGGCAGATCTCGGTGTCGCCGCAGGACTACCGCCGTCGGTTCGGCACTCGACCCCTGCCCTGAAGGGTGATTGGGGAGCCTGCAG
>Ga0315912_10002538_pt1 | contig 19226 bp, 10 predicted proteins | sample VfabasoilMG_FD_204469 | JGI IMG/M metagenome (GOLD analysis project Ga0315912, IMG submission 204469) | Garden soil microbial communities collected in Santa Monica, California, United States - V. faba soil | ecosystem: Environmental > Terrestrial > Soil > Garden | place: USA: California...
TGTTGCTTGCAACAGGTTTGCAACGCGGGTCGGCGATCAGCACACCTCGGCGCCGGCGGATCACTTGATGGGCGGCACACACACCACACGAAACCCGACGACGGGGTTGCGCCATTCGAGCTCGCCGCGCTGGCGAATCGCGGCGTACGCGTGAATCCGAACCGTGCCCCAATTCGCGCCGCAAACCACCCGCCGCACCGCGGACGCGTCGTTTCCAGCCCCCGCCGACACCTCCGGGACTGCGTCTGAAACCCAGAGGCTTGAAGTCCAGTCAGAGGTATTCGCGGCGAGGTCGCTGATGCCTTCAGGCGTGTCACCCTCCGGAAAGACGCCGGCGGGCGTCGCCCGCTTGAGCCGCGTCTCGTACGTATTGCCCTTCGCAGGGTCGAACTCGCCGTCGTACGCATAGGGGCGGCGAGCCTGACCGCGCGCCGCTGCCTCCCACTCGTGCTCGGTGGGTAGCCGGTAGGTCCGGTCCGTCTGCGCCGAGAGCCACGCGCAGTAGGCGCGCCCCTCGTGCCAGCACACGCCCACGACGGGTTGCAGTGGTGCGTTGAATGCGCCGTCCTCAAAGAAATGCGGGCGCGTGTAGCGCCCGCCCGGCACACCGTGCGACACGAGCCAGGATTCAAGCCAGGATTCAAACGCCGCGGCGTCCATGGCGCGGATCATCGTCCACTCTTCAGCGTCCTCTTGCGTGACTTGCCCCGCCTCGAGCATCTTCGGGATCTGGGAATCCGGCCACGACCGCCAGATCCGCCAATTCTCGCGCCACATCCACCGGTAGGCTCGGTCGGTGCCTTGGCCATTGCGCCAGGCCCGCGCAGCGTCCCCCTCCCACCAGCGTTCGTCTTCATAACCGCCGGCGTCCAAGAAGCACTGATACTCTGCGTTGGTCACCGCGAACCGCCCCATCGCGAAGGTCGGCAGCCGCACCTCGATCTCCTCGCGGGACTCTTGTGATCTGCCGGCGGTGACGCGATACGTCCCGCCCGCGACTGTGACCAACGGCGGCAGCAGGTATGTTCCGAATGGCCCAGTGCGTTGCTCGAACCGCGGGTCGCCGAGCGGCCCGAGCGCCAGCGCCGCATCGATGCGCGCCCGCAGGTCTGCCGCAGGGTCCCGCGACCGCGCCACCAGCGCCGCGCGCAGCTCGGCCCTGAGAGTGTCGCGCACCGTAACTCCCGGCGCCACTGCGCAGCGGCCCGCCAGCGGCAGGTTCGGCGCCATCAGATCGCGCACGAAGACGTCCGCGTCCAGCGTCATCGCCGCCGCCACCAGCGTCGTCTCCTCCCAGCCCGTCGCCGGCAGCTCCGGCAGACGCTCACCCCGACCGAGCGTGTCGAGCAGCGCGTGTACGCCCAGCGCGATCGCGGCTGCCCGCCACTCCACTTGGACCAGCTCCGGCTCCGGCTGTTCCGCCAGCACGCGGGCCGCGAAGAACTCCTGAAACAACTGATGAGCGAACTGCACGTCGGTGTCTCTGGCCCCCTGGATCGCCTCGAGCAGGTTGAGCTGCTGCGCGGCCCGGACGATGTCCGGCGCGCGCCGATGATCCAGCCGCGCCAGGACCTCTGCCTCGGGCGCCCGGACTTGCCGAGCGCTCTCGCGCGACTCGTCGTACCCTCGGTCGGTGCTGCGCTGCATGGCGAAAGCCAGCGCGCTCAAGCGGCCGATGAGCGGACCGCGCGACGGCAGCTCGTGTGGCGCCGTACCGCGTGGCGGGCGGTGCAGCCACGCCCGGTCGCCCTCCTGGAGCAGCGCGTCCTGCCCCTCCTCGACGAACAGCGACGACCGCGCCGTGATCTCGCGCTGGAGCGCAACGCGGATGAACCCCGCAAACAACGCGGCCCGACTCGCCGGCAGCGTCCCGTCCGGCCGAATCTGGCGCACCAGCAGGTCGAGGAAGAACGGCGTGTTATACAGCGTGAGCTGACGCTCATCGGTGGTGATCCTGGCAAACGTGGCCTCCGCGTCCTCGGACGCGTAGTGCCTGAGGAACTCTCGGATCTGATCGGCGGACAGCGGCTGCACCTCGGCCTGCGGGACCAGCACCTCCGGGCTGCTCAGACCGGCGCCGATGTCCAGTGTCCGGCACGTGAAGACGGCCCGGTTCCCGTCCCTGACGAACGCGGGCAGCATGTCGCGCCACCGGTCGAGACGGGCGCCGAGGTCTCCGTGGTGGCCCACCTCGTTCAGCGCATCGGCCATCAGCAGCAGCCGACCCTCCCGCCGCACCGTATCGAACGGCTCCAGCCCGTGACCGTCCTCGGCCCAGCGCCCGCGCAACCACGTCAGCGGGTCGGGATCGTCGGCCGTGTACGCATTCAGCGCGACGAAGAATGGGATGGGCGCCGAGGGATCGGCCAGACACGCCCGCGCGGTCTCGGTCTGCAGTCGGCGCAGCAACATACTCTTGCCCGCGCCCGGCGCCCCCAACACCACCACCGCATTCGCCGGCGCCCGCCGCGCCAACTGAACCAGCAGATCCGGCAGGTCGCGCGCCTCGATGCCTGCATCGGCCCAGCGGCCCTCTTCTGCGTCACGACCCTGGTCGAGCAGCACCCGCATCCGCACGAACCGCTCGTCGATGCGATAGCGCTGGAGGCGCGGGTCGTCCAGCACGCGTTGGCAGTAGGCCCGCAGCCGCTCAGTCGACGAGATGAGAGGAGGCGAGGGCGCGGTGAGGTCGGGTGGACGACCCTCCGCGTGGCTGCTCCTTGCCCCCCCGCCAGAGCCTCGCGCAGCGCCTGCAGGTCGAGCAGCAGGTCTCTCGTGCTCTGATAGCGCTCGTCCCGATTCTTGCGCAGGGCCTTGCCCACGATGCGCTGAAGCTCCGAAGGAACGGCCGCGTCAAATCGCGTCATTGGTGCGGGCTCCCGGTCGAGGATGGCCACGATGACGTCGCTGCGGCTCTCGCCAGCGAAGGGGCATCGCCCCGCGACCATCTCGTAGAGCATCACGCCTAGCGACCAGATATCGGTCCGTTGGTCCACCTCACGGCCACGGACCTGCTCGGGCGACATGTAGGCCACCGTTCCCAGCACGGTGCCCGGGTCGGTGGGCACCATCGTGAGCGTCGAGGCTGCCACGTCGCTTGGCGAAGAGGCCACCAGTTTCGCAAGCCCGAAGTCCAGCACTTTAATGAAGCCGTCGGGGCGGATCATCAGGTTCTCGGGCTTGATGTCGCGATGAATGACGCCGACGGGATGGGCGGCCGTGAGTGCTGAGGCGCATTGGACGGCGATCCCGATCGCTTCCGGAAGTGGAAGATGGCCGCTGCGGAGCCGCGCACGGAGCGTCTCGCCCTCGACCAGTTCCATCGCGATGTATCTCTGGCCGTCCGCCGTCTGGCCCAAGGCGTAGATGTGAGCGACGTTTGGATGACTGAGGGCCGATGCCGCCCGGGCCTCTTGCTCAAATCGGCTGATCCGCGACGGGTCGCGCGTGACCTCTTCCAGCAGGAACTTCAGGGCTACGCGTCGGTCGAGTGTCTGCTGGTGCGCGGCCCAAACTTCCCCCATCCCCCCGCACCGAGTAAGGCGAGGAGCTGGTAGTCGCCGAGGGACTCGCCAGGACGCATTCAGCGGCTCCGTTTGGCGCGCCATTATAGCGGCGTCTCGAGTGCAGCAAGGGAACGTGCCTTCGCTCGGCACGCCTCCAGCCTGTGGAGCCCTATGCAGCCGTCCAGGAGAACTCCAAATTCAACTGGTTGCACGCCCCCGCAACCACACCCACCCATCCCCGACGTCCGGAGATTTCCTCCACCTTCTCTGGGAGGCTCGTCAGCTCATTATCGATGCGGGCGCATTCAATGTGCGCCCAACACTGACGGGCCGAGGCCGGCGCACGACTAAGGTCACCGTTCCTCCAGCGCGGCTCGAAGTCAGGAGCCGCTGGCGATCAGTCAACCCTGCGCGACTGATCAGGACCTATCCGCCCTTGCGGCAATACGCAGCACCGAGCGTGGTGTTAGACAGGTCGGTCTAATGCGGGTTCGCCGATGCTCGCGGCATCTTACAAGCCCTTGTGACGGCGCACATTGCGGATACTTCGCGGCGCAGCCCGTCTGGCGCTATGCTACGAGCCTCGCAGAGTCGGCGGCGATATGGCGGTCGGCCTACTACTAGTTGGCCAGAACCGTGCCGCGGCGTGTTCGAGCAAGATTCAACGCCACGAAGGAGAAGTCGACGTGAGAGTGTTCTTGCACCTTGCCGTCTTGCTGTGTCTGGCGTGTTCAGCGCAAGCACAGGAGGCGTTGACGTTCGGCGCTCCAGTCACCAGGAACATCGCCGGGGGCGAGACACACAGTTACACCTTCGCCGCGAATGCGGGCGATCTGGTCACGGGTCCCGCCGTCTTTCGACAGCTCGACGGCGTCGTGCAGTTTCTGGATCACGCAGGCAACCGGATCCCGGGAGTCCGTGTCCGACAGTGGTTCGTCGGAGCTTCCAGCCGACGCGTGGGCCTGGTCGCACCTGTGGCGGGGACGTATCTGGTTCGCGTCGTCGCGTCCGGAGCGGGCCAGGGCGCCTACACACTCACCCTAGAACGCGTCGGCGTCGCCGCGCGCATGGACGGCGTGTCGGTCAGCCCGAAGGACGTCAACACGAGCGAACGGATCCGGCAGCTGGCTCGCGACGTCCAGCAGAGAAATCGGGACGCCGTGGATCAGTTCTGGCGGGAGCGGGCGGGAGACGGTCCACTTGTCGAACCGATTCCGGACAACGACCGCGAGCAGCTTGTCACGTTCGTCTGGCGCGAAGCGTTCGAAACCCACAACGTCCTCGTCTCTTGGGAGCTGTCTGCGGTTCGCGAGGACGATTACTACATGAACCGGCTACCCAACACGCATGTCTGGTACAAGACGATCAAGGTTCACCGTGGCGCACGGTTCACCTACTCGCTGGTTCCCAACCACCGGTCTGCAGACTGGCTGTTCACGGCAACGCTGGATCCTTTGAATCCGCGTGTCTCTCAGGACGACCCCAGCTCGTTGGTCGACCAGAACTCCGTGCTCGAGTTGCCCGGCGCCCCCGACGAGAGCTGGTTTCGACGGACGCCTGTGCGTCGCGGAGCGGTCGAGCCGAAGAAGTTCAAGTCGGAGGCGCTGAAGAACGAGCGCGATATGTGGATCTACACGCCGCCCGGATACGCCGCCACAGCCGGGCCGTACCCACTGCTCGTGTTGTTCGATGGCGAGACATACATAAGGCCAGAATTCAACAAGGCGCTCCTGACACTGGACAACCTGATTGCCAATGGCCTGATCCGGCCGGTCGTTGTGTGCTTCATCAACTCGGTGAACCGGGCCGTTGATCAGGGGCTCGTCGGCGCCGGTGTGTACGGCGATGCCATCGTGCGCGAACTGCTGCCGCAGCTCCGATCCGCCTACGCGCTCAGCATGAATCCGCGCGACAACATGATCGGCGGATTCAGCCAGGGCGGACTGGGCGCCTCACTCATCGCGCTTCGGCACAGTGACGTCTTCGGAAACGTGCTGTCTCAGTCAGGCAACTTCCGTGCACGCACCGCCGGCAGCGCAGAGCCAAGTTCAATTGCGCGTTTATACCTCGACGCGCCGCGGCAGCCGGTTCGCTTCTACATCGAGACTGGTCTGTATGAGCTCGCTCCTCCGGCCGGCTCGCTTCCCATGCACGAGTTGGCGCTTGACTATGGAATCACGGTTGGGAATCGGCATTTCCGCGATGTGCTGGTCGCAAAAGGGTACGACGTCACCTATCGTGAGACTGCCGGCGCCCATGAATGGGTTCACTGGCGCGCGACTTTGGCCGACGGGCTCATCACCCTGCTGAGACCCTCTCAATAGGCTGATGAATGCGACGTGCAACGGGTATCCAAGCAAGGCGCGCGGCTCACTTGGCGCGTTAGACGGACTACGTTGGAGAGCTACAGGATGACGGTACGCACGTTTGTCGTAGTGACGGTACTGCTCGGACTTGCCGACACCAGCGCGGCCCAGGTGGTCCGCTGCAAGCTCTCCGTCTACCACGTGGGTTACGGACTGGGAGGCACTTGTGCGGCAGAAGCAGTCGAGACTCGCGCGGGTGCCACGCGTACCAGTCGGTCCCGCTTCTGGCCGACCGGGGCCGTTGAGGTCTTTGTCGCGGCGAAGCCTGGTTCGCCCAACCCAGTAGCTGGCCTGTTCTTCCAGTCTGGCTGGACCGACCCATTCCAGCTCGAACTAGAGCCCATCGGCCCCGGCGCCAGTCGAACGGTGATCCGAACAGGGGGTGCCACGTTGTTAGTCGACGAGTGGAAGCTGCTCAACCGCGATGCGGTCTCACTCGTGTTCCACCTGAACTTCGCGCCTGCAACGCAAAACGACGTTGAGATCTTGCAGTCTGCTCTCTCGCTTTTCAGCGCAGCCAAAACGTGGAACCGGAGCGGCGGTCAAAACTGCGAAGACGAAACCCCTAGCGATGTGAGCCTGTTCTGCGCCCTCCAGGGTGCAGTGAGCTCAAGGATGGGTCGTTACCATCATGCCCAGGCGGCCATTGACCTGGTTCGCACTGTCATCAGCGAGCAGTTTCGTGATCGATACTCTGGGCACATCCTCGTTGACTTCAACAACAACGCGAAGACTACCGCTGCCGAGGTGCGGGCTGTGTTGGAGGCGGCACGGTCCCGTGCTCTCTTGGAGTCTGCAGGGGCCAAGTGACTTTGCCGCCTAACCGCGCGATGGAGCCGGCGCCGCGGTCTGTCGCTGGCTCGCCGCGGCTCATCGCGAATCGTTAGTAACGATCAACGCCGCAGCGTAGACGGATGAAAAGAACGCCGCGCCACCCGCCGGCCGTTCCCGCCGCCTCCACGCCAGGTGTTGCCGCGATTGGCCATGGTCGGGGTCCTCTGGAACACCGCCGGCGTCATGACTAGATCGAGTGAGAGCCTTCGTGAGTGGGGGCATGGTAGTACGAGGAAATCGGGGTGTCGATCCCCTCTTCGTTACTTTTTCAGCGGCCTGCTAAACTCTTGGAAAACGCCGAAGCAACTTTTCGGATACTCGGTGACGACTGGGACGAACGGCAACTTAAGACGGTTCCAGGATGCCGTAGTGGCGGCGCCGATGGTAGGCAGTTGCTCGCCGCCGCGCTTCAAGCGTATTCCGTGCGGAGCGCCTGTGACGGATCGATTTGCGTCGCCCGCAGAGACGGCAACGACGCCGCGATGACTGTGGCGACGAGCACGGTCACGACCGCGCGGCATCCCCAACGCGGAACGTCCACCTTCCTCTCGGCGCCAGGTGCTCGAAGACGTTACGGTGTTCATCCCTGCCTAACGGCGAGTCGCAGTCGCCTGCTGCGTTAGAATCGCCTCGCAACCTCCGTGTCCCTGACACCCGGCACTCGTTTCGGTCCGTTCGAGATCGTGTCGCTGTTGGGCGCCGGCGGGATGGGCGAGGTGTATCGGGCGACGGACACGAGGCTGCGGCGTCAGGTCGCATTGAAGGTACTCCCGACCTCGCTGGGCGAGGATGTCGACCGGCTCGCCCGGTTTCTCCGCGAAGCGGAGCTACTCGGGTCGCTGAATCACCCCCATATCGCGCAGCTCTACGGCCTCGAGGAGAGCGCCGGTCCCGTTCGGACCCGTGCGCTCGTCATGGAGCTCGTGGAGGGGCCCACCCTCGCCGATCGCATCGCCGAGGGTCCGCTGCCTTTCGACGAGGCGGTGGCGATCGCCCTCCAGATCGCCGAGGCGCTCGAGTTGGCCCATGCGCAGGGCATCGTGCATCGCGACTTGAAGCCGGCGAATATCAAGGTAAGGGCCGACGGCACGGTGAAAGTGCTCGACTTCGGCTTGGCGAAGGCGCTCGATTCCGGTGCCAGCGGGGAGAAGAACCAGGCGGTCTCGATCTCACCGACGATGACCAGCCCCGCCATGACACGGGCCGGAATCATTTTGGGGACAGCGGCGTACATGAGCCCGGAGCAGGCCAAGGGTGGCGTCGTAGACAAGCGCGCCGACGTTTGGGCCTTCGGCGTGGTGCTCTGGGAAATGCTAACGGGCCGGTCGCTCTTCGCCCGAGACTCGATGCCCGAGACACTGGCGGCGGTTCTCAAAGAGGAGCCGGCGTTGGATGGAGTCCCCGTGTGGCTGCGCCCGGTGCTGCGACTGTGCCTGCAGAAGGACCCGCGGCAGCGCCTGCGCGACCTCGGCGACGCGCGCCTGCTGCTCACGGAGAGGCCGTGGCCAGACGCCGGTCCGGCCGTGGCCAACCGGCGTTCGAGCCGCTCGCCCGCAATCGCGCTCGTCGCCGCGGCGGTTGTGGCGGCACTGGTTGCCGGGTTGTCGGTGTGGGCGCTGACGCGGCCGGCGGTGCCGGGGCTCCTTCAGCTCGCCGTTGCGCACCCTCCACCCGAGACAATCGGCGGCAACGATTTCGACGACAACATGGCCATCTCGCCCGACGGGCGTTTCATCGCCTACGTCACCGGGTCGCCGGCGGCCAACGACAACACACAGAGGTTGTACGCGCGAGCGCTCGACCAGCGCACGCCGGTGCTGCTCTCGACCGGGGCCCGCACGCCGTTCTTCTCTCCTGACGGACAGTGGGTCGGCTTCGTCGAGGACAACCAGCGCCTGAGTCGCGTGGCGGTCGGCGGCGGACAGCCCGTCGCGATCGGCGGCAATGCGAACGCGACCCGAGGGGCGAGCTGGGGCGACGACAACGCGATCGTGTTCGCCACGTCGGACCTGGGGACGGGGCTGATGAGAGTGTCGGCCGCGGACGGGACCGTCTCGGTGCTGACGCGCCCCGACGTGGCCAAGGGTGAGGTGGACCACGTCTTCCCCGACGTACTACCGCAAGGGAAAGGCGTGCTCTTTACGATCTCCGGTTTGAATCCGTTGGTCGACTCCCGCATCGCGGTGTTCGATCCGCGGAGCCGGACGTACAAGACGCTCGTGCAGGGCGGGAGCCACCCGAGATTCGTCGCACCCGAGTACCTGGTCTTTGGCGCTGCGGGCTCGCTGCGTGCCGTGCCGTTCGATCTCGAGCGGCTGGAAGTTCGCGGAACTCCGGCCGTGGTCCTGGACAGGGTGGCCATGCGTCCTTCGGGCGCGGTGCCGTTCGGCGTGGCGTCGAACGGTACCCTGGCGTATTTCGACGACTCCCGGATCGTCCAAAATCGGACGCTCGTGTGGCTCGACGTTCAGGGCCGGGTCGATCCAATTGCTCTCGAACCCCGCCCGTACTCGTCCCCCGCCGTCTCTCCAGATGGTTCCCGGGTGGCCGTCACCATCGAAACGGCCAGCAACGAGAGCGACATCTGGGTGTGGTCCGCGACGACACGCACGTTCAGCCGCTTGACGTTCGAAGCCGGAGTCGAGCAGCGGCCGTTGTTTACGCTCGACGGTCGGCGCATCGTGTACGAGGCGCAGCGCTCCGGAGCAAACCTGATGTGGCGTGCTGCCGACGGCACTGGTGCCGCGGAGCCCTTGCTGGATCGCGCCGACGACGCGCAGCGAGTTCGGGCGGTACCGAGGAGCTGGATGCGCGACGGCCGCCTGGTTTTCGAGGAGGCGCGCGGTGGGGGCGAGACCCTGATTGGCATCGTGTCCCCGGGACGGCCCTCGACCACTCTGCTGACGGAGAAGAGCCTTTTTGTCACCGGTTCGAGCGTGTCGCCAGACGGCCGGTGGCTGGCGTACGTGTCGAACGAGTCGGGAGTCTCGCGTGCCTACGTGCGGCCGCTTCCCGACGTCGAGGGCGGCAAATGGCAGGTTTCGAGTCGATCGGCCATCGAAACGCGATGGTCGAGCGACGGTCGCACGCTTTATCTCCTGGGGAACCAGGAACTGCTGGCCTTCAAGGTGTCGACCGCGCCAACCTTCGCGACATCGGAGGCGCATCCGGTGCCGGGAGATCTTGGGGGCGGAGTGGACGTCGCGGTTGGCCCTGGGGGGCGCCTTCTCTTCGTCAAACCGGACGATGCCGTGGCGCCACCGACGCTTAACATCATACTGAACTGGGCGGGACGTCTCTCCGCCCTTCTGAGCGCTCCGTAACGATGCTATGCGACGCACTGCCCTCCCCTTCGCGAAGACACAAGTGCGCCCACCACTGTGCCCACCACCTGTAAGACTCGGTGAGATGTTCTGAGACTTTTGGCGCCGTCCAGAGACCACCAGCACGTGTCGCAGTGGAGCGAGTGGATGAAAACTGGCCAACAAACACACGGACTCCAGAAAATGCAGATAGTCCTCCGCCTGTTCGCAGAGGAACGTCAGCTCAATATTGGCGCGGGTACGTCAAGGGTGCGCCCACCAGATGCGCCCACCACAGGCCACCACGAGGATGGCTCGTGACGGTGTGAAGCCGCGATCTCCATGAGTGATCGCAGAAAGTCGACGGGCGCTTGGCGGCGTCCCGTCGTGCACCGTGCGAGCCCGAGAGCTGCCGCCAAGCGCCTCTCCGTCATGCCACGCTGCGCGGCCCGAACGTGGCCTGACGACGCGGGCCGCGCTGACGATGCCTGAAAATCAGCCTCGATGGCACTCAGTGGTACGCGATGCCGAGGGCGCTCCGCAACTCGAACCGGGAGGTCGCACGTTCGAGCAAGTCGCGTCGGGCGCTGCTAGCGGGCGCCGCACGACGGCACGGGCGCCACGGAGCAAACGGGCCGATACGGCTGCTCACCGAAGTACTGCTGCCACTCGGCGCAGGTGAAACTGCGGTTGGCCATGGCGCAGGCCTGCGCTCGCCACGATTCGGGATTGGAGTGCCACAAGAATGTGGTCCGACCGTCCCGCGACTCGAGCGATCCGTCCGGCATCCACGCGATGCGCACCACGTCGCTCATGTGTCCGCGCAGCGCGCCGAGCTCTTGGCCGTCGGAGAGATCCCACAACATCAAGTCTCCATGGACGGCACCTGCGGCGAGCGTACGTCCGCTGGCATCCACCGCCAGCGCCGTGATCCACTGCGACTGGTGCGTCAGGGACGGCCCGATCTGGTTGAGCGTCGCTGTGCTCAGAATGCGGATCTCCGTGGCGTGACATCGCTTCGACTCCTCCAGCAGCCCGCGCTCCGGGCAGCCGCCCACGACGAGCGCCCTGCCGTCGGGTGCGAACGTCAGGGCCGAGACCGGCAGGTCGCCGAATGAAACAGGAGGAACACGACTCTCGCTGCGATCGATGTCCCAGAGCCGGACGGCGGTGGAGTCGCAGGACCACAGATCCTGCATCGGACATTCCGCCGACGCCAGGAGCTTGCCATCCGGACTGAAGGCCAGTGCGGTGATACGGGTGCCGGGCGCGCGCAGGGGTGTTCCGCGACGGCGCTGGGTCGTGACGTCCCAGATTTCGATCTCGCCGCTGACGCATCGCTCTTCATCGAACTCTCCCGTCGATTGCCGGCACCCGCCAATGGCGAGCAGGCGCGCATCCGGGCTGAACGCCAAGGCGGCGACGCCAACGAATCTCGGTCGAATTCGCTTCGGCTCCTTCGCCCCCTCGTTCCAGATGTCGACGAGGTACTCGGGGCAGCGGAACCGCCGGCGGTCTTCGCACGCATTCACCGCGGCCATCGTTCCCGACGAGTTGAACGCCAGTGCGGGCACGTAGCCGCCCACGCCCGAGTACCCGAAGGCGCGCCCGGAACGGACGGACCGCACGAGCGCCGCGGACATCATGCCGTCGGTTTCGGCAATCTGGGTGGGTCCGCCGGCCGGAGTGCTCCAGACCATCAGGGTGCCGTTGTCGGCCGCCGAAACGAGCGTGCCGGCGTTGCCCACGAACGCCAGGTTCGCAACGTCGGCGGTGTGCGCCGCCACGCGGCTGCCGACCTCTTGCCCGTCTTCGTCCCACAGGCGCAGTTCGCCCTCGACGCACCGGCCATCGATCCGCTTCCCACATCCGCCCGAGGCGAGCAGCAGCCCGTCGGGACTGAACGCGAGGCTCCGCACCCAGTCGTCGAAGTCGCCGAACGGTGCTCCCTTTTCTTTTCCCGCGGCCACGTCCCACATCCGGATCTCGCCACGATTGCAGAACCCTTCGATCGATTCGACAGCGCACGCGCCGATCGCCACGGTCTTGCCGTCGGGGCTGATCGCCGCGCTGCTGATCTCGCGCCGCGCTCCGGGAAACACCGGCTCGCCGGGGCCGTCGACCTCGCCTTTCCGCCAGATCGTCGTCACGGTGCTGGAAGCCCGCATCAACGACACCAGGGAATCGCCGGCGGCCGTCGCGCTGAAGGCGGCTACGTCCCCCGAATCGAGCTGCCGTCGCGCGCGCTCGCGTCCGGTCTTCACGTCCCATGTCACCAGCAGGTCGTCGCAGCGGGAGATCAGACCGTCGTTGCCGGCAAACGCGAGATCGACCACCGGTTCTTCGCATCCGCTCGCCGCGAGTGGGTGGGCCCTCGCCTGACCCGTCGACAGATCCCACAGCCGAATCTCCGCCTCTTCGCAGCCGCGATCCACGCCCTTCGCACAACCACCAGACGCCAGGACCTTACCGTCGGGGCTGATGGCCACCGCGAACGCGGCGTGCTCGAGCGAGATGTCGCGGAGTCGCGCGCCACTGTCGAGGTCCCACACGAGGAGGCGAGGTGTGTCGCATTTCCCCGTCCAGCGACTGCAGGCGGCGAGTGCCAGCGTCTTCCCGTCGGCGCCGACCGCGGGGCGCGAGACATAGCTGGGCACGCCGTGCAGCGTGCGCACGAGGCCTGGACGGTTGACGAGCGACGCGACCAGTGCGCTGCGACCCTCGCTGGTATCCGCCGCAAACGAGGCTTCAGCGCCGAGCAGCAGCGCCAGGTCGGGCTGTGCGGCGAGTCGAATCTGACTTTGCGCGGCGAGCTGGCGCGAGAGCGCGACGCTCGCGCGCTCGTTGGCCGTGAGCCGTTGCGAATTGGCGTAGAGGGCAAGGCCCAGGAAGATCGCGGCCGCGGCGGCGGCAACCGCGCCGCCGAACCACAGCCGTCGGATCCGCCGCTCGTGGTCGCGCTGACGCAGCGCGTCGTAGTCGACGCCGAGAATCCCGGCGATCAGTTTCAGCAGCGCGTTCCGCTTGCCGTCACCCTGTTCTCGCGCGTCCGCGGCGAGCGGCTCCGAGGGCTCTTGGGTGATCTCTCCCGAGGCGTCGACGCGATAACGCACCGCACGAGGAAAGCATTCGAGCGCCGCGTCCGTGGCGTTCGGCTCGCCATCGACGACGAGTGTCAGTACGCGCGATTCGCGCCCGGCCGACTTGAACCCGACCACCTCTTTGTCCACCCATTGGGACCGGGCGGCATTCGGTGAGCAGATGACAATCAGCGTGCGCGACTGCGCGAGGGCGTCGTGAATCTTTTCGCTCAGGTCCGCCGCGCCAGACAGCTCGTCGCGATCGCGAAATACCGGTGTCAAACGCGGTGGGACGACCCCTGCGGCAATCGTCTTGCCCACCAGCTGTTTGGGGATCCGGTAGGTCTCGAGGGCGTGTACGAGCCACTGCCCCCACTTCTTGTCGCGCTGGCTGTAGCTGATGAACGCCCAGTACTTCGGCGATGGCGGCGTCGTCACCTCATCCGATTGAGTGGATGCCACAACTCCAGCCACGCGTTCCTCCTCCAGGGAAACAACGGCCACGAGGCGACGCGTCGCCTGGAGCGTGCTTCCACATGATGAGTCGCTTTCTTGCACGGTTCTGCGCTGGGGTCAAGCGCTCCTGAATCCACTTACTCCAGCCGGTTTCGCTGATGCGCCCAACCGGGAGATTAGGCAGCCGGGGGCGACACTTGACTGAATGCCGGTTATCGACCTTGACCGGGTGCCGCTGGGCTTCCACTCCCCTCTTCCGACAGTCTCTCGGTGTCATTGCCGCTTTCGCAGACCTCGTCTGTAAGTCGGAATGACCCACGGACTCTGTTGGCGATGGACAGAGATCCTTCATGACGGCGCGGGAGCGACTGCCCCGCTCCACCCTTTGAGACTCCTGGTCCAGCAGATCAAGCGTGCCCAACCCGGCGCCCACCAGCCGTGAGCCGCCGTGAGAGTTCCTGAGCGTTTCAGCAACCTCCGGAGACGGCAGGATGAGGACCCGGGGAGGTCGATTGGCGATAACCACCAGAAAACGTCGCGGATTCCAGAATTGCCATCAGATCCTCCGTCTTCTTGAACGGAGCGTTCTTCTGGCGTTATCTGCGGGGCAGCTTCTTCCCGAAGCGGTCCTTGGTAGCGCCGCAGCGGAGACTAATTTCCTAACTCCAACTCCCCTGCCGGAAAAGCCACGGGCGGCCATCCCGGCGACAGGTCGAGATTCCCAAGTCCTCGCCGAGGCGTGAGGAATTGCTGTCGCAGGCCGTTCCCGCCGCCTCCACGATTTCGGCAGGCGGCCTCGTACCCGACGCCAAGCCGCCAATCGTCTCTGAGCGAATCCCTGAGCTTTTCGAGAAGCCGAAGGTTCTGATCGGAGGACGAACGAAGGAGGAGAGGCAAATTCCCGCCGCCTCCACGTCGCGGCACTCGACTCAGCTGCCTCGGCGCGCCTACTCCGCGAAGGATCATCAATCGCACATCGCCCCGATGACCTGTAGGGACATCACCGTGATTCCATCCTCCGCCCCCACCGTCGAGAGCGCCCCCTTCACCTCGACTTTCGTGCCAGGCCTCTGCTGCGGATCCAGTTTCGCGTTGGTCAGCCTGATAGTCTTCGACCCAAGCGGCGTCGCGCGCGCGCGGTCAGCGTCGGGCCCGGTGGAGGCAGCGGGGTTCTTCGTCCGCACGAGCGCGCTGGCGCGCGTGAGCGTCCACGCGTTGCTCGCGTCCGGGGTCAGACATCCAACGGCTCGAACACCTGATCCGACACGAAGGGGTCGTGGCCCATCCTTGCCGACGATGTCGACGAGCGCGAGATCGGGCGTATCTGCAAGCGCCGTGGTGCCGGACGGATAGCCGTTGTATTTCAGCAGGAACGCGATCAGATCCAGCGTCTCGGTGCTGCGCAGCGTTCCCGCGGCGCCACGGGGCATGGTCTTCGCAATCTTGGCAAACAGATCGTTCAGGCTCGCCGACTCCCAGTTGTCGGCGAACGCCGCGCCAGACAGCGCGACGATGCGGCCGTCGGCGCCGTCCCCGTCCAGGAAGTCCCCATGACAGGCGCTGCACTGCTGGGCGTAGAGATCCTGGCCACGTTCTGCCTGCGCGGGGACGTACACACCATCCCACACCGTCTTCCCCGCCGCGCCGACGGCAGATCGGCGTGCGAGGACCGCTCCGAGGATCAGACACGTGAGGAGGAGGTGCCGGCTCATGGCCGAGGCGGGGACTTCTCGATCACCAACGCCTTCAATTGATCCCGATTGAGATCCTGCGGCCCGGACGGGAACCCGTTGGCTTCGAGCAGGTAGGCGACCAGATCCAGGTACGTGCCCGCGTCCAGGCTGCCGGGCGCATCTGACGGCATCGACTTGCTGAGCCGCGCGTAGAGATCCTGCACCGTACGCCCGCGCCAGTGAAACATGAACCCGTCGGCCAGGAGCGACGGCACTTCGTCGGTGGCGTTGCCCGTCAGGTTCGAACCGTGACAGTGCTCGCACGAACGGGAGTATTCCAGCAGCCCGCGCTTGGCCTGCGCTGCGCTATACACGCCGCTCCAGATTGTCGATGTCGTTGTCGGAGCCTGTGCAGGCTGCCGCCCGGACAAACCGGCTTCTCCTGCCCCGGCCGTGAGCCAGAGGCAGGCGAGCCCCACGAGTACGGGCCGCATCGTGACTACTGCGCCGGTTCAGGTGCCGGCGCGGCCTGCCGGGCCGGCGGCGGTGGTATGGCTATGCCGCGGCTCGTCATCGCTTCGGTCAGGAGCGCGGTGGTGCTCTCGTGCACCTGGCCGGCGCCGGCGTTGGCGCGTCCTCGTCCTCCGCCACCCGCCGCTCCGCGCGCCATGTCGAGGGGCAGCCGGCCGAGTCGATCCTTGGCGTCCAGCTTGGCGCCCTTGTCGAGCAGTAGCTTGACGATCGGATCGGAGCCACGCCCAGCCGCGTTGTGCAGCGCGGTCTGGCCGTTGGCGTTGGCGGCGTTGACGTCGACCGGCGTCTCGAGGAGCAGTGTCAGCGCCCCGAGCGCGTCGGCGTCCGTTGCCGGCGTCCCCACCGAGGCGGCGGCGGCGTAGACCCGCTGGCCGCGTGCGTTGGTGGCGATCATCGCCACCGTGGTGCCATCCTTCTGCGTCAGCCGCGAGTCGGCACCACCATCCAGCAGCACCTTTATCATCACCGCATCTGCGCTCTTGGCCGCGCGCGCCAACGCGGTGGTCCCTTCGCCCAGCTGGCCATCGCCCTGGAACGAGGTGTGGCGGCCGATGATCGGCTTCTTCAGCTGCAGGTTGGGGTTCGCGCCCTTGCGCAGGAGCACTCGTGCGAGTTCCACCGAGTCAATCGAGTCGCGCATCGGCGGCGCCGGGCGGCCCATCATCGGCGACAGCGTGTGCATGTCCACGGCGGCGTAAAGCGCAGACATGCCGTTCTGATCGACTGCGTTCGGGTTGGCGCCTTTGTCGAGCAGCGCGACCGCCGTATCGAACTTGGCGTTGACGATCGCCAGTATGAGCGGCGTGGTTCCATCGGGATCGGCCAGATTCAGATCCGCCTTGGCGTCGGCCAGCGCGCGCACAGCATCGATGGAGCCCTCGCGCGCGGCATACATCGCGGCCGTCCAGCCGCCGACCGGCTGCAGCGTGTAGATCATGCCGCCGGTGTTGAACTTGAACTCGGGCCACTCGAGCGGCTTCGACTTGGCGTTGACGTCGGCGCCGGCCTCGGCCAAAACTTTCACCGCGGCGCCGTGGTTCTCGAGCGCCGCGTACATCAGCGGCGTCTGGCCCTGAACAGCCTCGGAGATGTTGACCTTGGCCCCTGCCAGAACGAGCTGTCGGACGGTGGCGGGATCGCCGGTGCGCGCCGCGGTCATGAGCACCGATTCGCCGTTCGGCAACGTCGCGTTTGCATCGGCGCCGGCCTTCAGCAGGGCGTCCACGACCGCGGCGTTGCCGGCCTCGACGGCCAGACGCAGCGGCCGCACGCCGTAGCGGTTCACGGCGTTGGCATTGGCGCCGGCGCGGAGCAACATCCGCGTCACCTCGAGGTTGTTGGCGTAGGCGGCGTGATGCAGCGCCGTCGTGCCATCGGCCTCCGCGGCATTGACGTCGGTCTTCTGTTTCAGCAGGGCGCTCACGGTCTGCGTGCTGCCGCTCTTCACGGCGTCGATAATCCGCACGCCGGCACCCCGTACCGTGCCGCTGCTCAGGGCGACGACGGCCGCGGCACAGACCCACGCACCAGCCATTCGACTTCGCATCATCTCCTCCACCCCCGCTGCAATACCACCAGTGGCGGGCGGAGCCGAATCAACGGCCCCGCCGACTCACGGTCGCAGCGTTGCTACGCGATCTCGACTTCGCCCTTGCTCAGCGTGCCGAAGGATTTGAGATTGCAGTCGAACTTGTTCGCCAACGTCAGCAGCATGTTGGCAAACGGCGTGTCCTTCGGCGCCGCCACGTGGCGGTTGCCCTTCAAGCCATACATGGACCCGCCGACCAGGACCGTCGGAAGGTTCAGCCGCGAGTGGTCGGGGGCGTGGCTCATGCCGCTGCCGTAGAGCAACATCGTGTGATCCAGCAACGACCCGTCGCCATCCGGCGTCTTCTTCATCCGCTCGAGGAACTCGGCGAACAGGCTCACGTGGAAGGTGTTGATCTTCACCAGGTTGGCGGCATTCCCTTCTACCTGGAGGTTGTGGGTCATGCCGTGGTGCGGCTCGGCAATGCCCAGGTTCAGGTACGACAGCATGCTGGCGTCCTTCGCCTTCATGAAGGTGATGACGCGGGTGGCGTCCGACGCATACGCCAGCAGCATCAGCTCGTACTGAAGCCGGGCGTGCTCTTCCCACTGCTCCGGGATGCCCACCGGCGCATCCGCGGTGATCGACGACTCGGAGCGCTTCTCGGCCACCTGAATGCGGCGTTCGACCTCGCGCACGTGGTCCAGGTACTCCGCGAGACGGGTGGCGTCTTTTCCGCCAAGGTCGCGTTTCAGTTCGCTGACGTCGTCGGTCAGCGAGTCGAGGATGCTCTTGTCCCGCTGCATCCGGCGTTTGCGCTGGTCCACGGTGCCCGGCCGTCCGAACAGGCGCTCGAACACGACTCGCGGGTTGATCTCCATCGGCACCGGCGTCGTGGCCGAGGACCACGAGATCGTGTTCATGTAGGCGCAGGCGTACTGGGTGTCGCAGCCGCCGATGTAGCCGGTGAAATCCTCGGTGGCGAGTTCGAGCGACGGCAGCGCCGTCTCCTGCCCGATCTTCTTCGCAACCACCTGGTCCACCGTCTCGCCGCTGTACACGTCTTCGGCGAAGGTCTTCTTGGGTAGTGCGCCGCTCAACCACGCCGACACGCTGATGGCGTGGCCGTCGGACGGGTTGTTGAGCCCCGTCACGAGCGTCACGTGCTCCCGCAAGGGTTCGAGCGGCTTCAAGATCGTCGTGTACTCGAAGTTGGGACCCGTCGTGGAAGGCACCCAATGCCCGTTCAGCCATCCCAGCGGGGTGAACACGACACCGAATCGTCGTGTGGGACTGGCGGCCGACAACGCGATAGGCGTGAGCGCAGGTACCATCGCATCGAGCAGTGGCAGCGCGAGACCGGCGCCCATCCCCCGCAGAATCGTCCGCCGACTCAAGCCCTTCTTGGTGATGAACATCGCGTTTCGCTCCTTTGTCTTCCGCTTCCCGACTTAGCCCTGGTGCTGTTGCCCTGAACCTGTTGCCCTAGCGCGCCGCCACCGTGGTGGCCGCCGGCGCCGCCTTCAGCCGCATGGTGAACTGCGGGCTTCTCACGATGGCGATCACGATCGACGAGAACTTGTAGTCCGAGGCCGCTGTCTGCCGGACGATGGCGCGCACGGTCGGCATGTCGTGTGCCGTCACCCCGCGACCAAGCCCGTAGGTCATCAACTTTTCGACGACGGTGGACACGAACAGCTGCGGCTCCTTGGTGAGCGCGCGACGCAACGAGACAACGCCGTCGACCTTGGTGCCATCCGACAGTTCGCCCGAGGCGTCGATCGGCGCACCGCCAGTGCCACCCTCGACTGACCGCCACCGACCGGTCGCGTCGAAGTTCTCGAGCGCCAGGCCAATCGGGTCGAACAGCTTGTGGCAATTGGCGCACACCGGGCTCTTACGGTGTTCTTCCAGCCGTTCACGCACCGGCAGCACCCGGTCGCCGCG
>Ga0315912_10002539_pt1 | contig 19216 bp, 17 predicted proteins | sample VfabasoilMG_FD_204469 | JGI IMG/M metagenome (GOLD analysis project Ga0315912, IMG submission 204469) | Garden soil microbial communities collected in Santa Monica, California, United States - V. faba soil | ecosystem: Environmental > Terrestrial > Soil > Garden | place: USA: California...
GGGCTGGAGCCCGCGGGCGAGGCGCAGGAAGACGTCGCGAACGCCGGCACGCCGCAGCAGCAGATCCTCGCGGCGTTCCTCTCGCACGCGAGCCTGGAAGCCGGAGAGCACGAGGCCGGCACGGGCGAAGACGCGCTGCAGCTCATGACCGTGCATTCGGCGAAGGGCCTCGAGTTCTCCGCCGTCTTCATCTCCGGCCTCGAGGAAGGGCTCTTCCCGCACGAGAACAGCATGCTCGAGGACGGCGGCATCGAGGAGGAGCGGCGCCTCATGTACGTCGCCATCACGCGGGCGCGCAAGCGCCTGTATCTCTCGTACGCCGGCAGCCGCATGCTGCACGGACAGCCGCGCTACGGCATCGTCTCGCGCTTCGTCGAAGAGATCCCGCCCCAGCTCTGCAAGTGGATCGTGCTGCCCGAGCGGCAAGCGCCGTGGGGCCGGAAACCCTCCCCGGCTTCGGATTCATGGAGCTCGGGCGGCGGCCGCGCGCCGCAGGCGGATCCGAATCGCTATCGAAGCGCGGGGAGCCGCGCGGAGTTCGAGACGAAGCGGCCGGACGAGCATCCGTTCGCCATCGGCCAGAACGTGCGCCACGACAAGTTCGGCGAGGGTGTCGTCATCGACTTCGAGGGCCGCGGGCTCGACGCGCGCGTGCAGGTTCGCTTCGCGCGCGAGGGCACGAAGTGGCTGGCGCTCCAGTACGCGAAGCTGACGGCCGCATGAAGAAGTTCTAACCTAGAGGCCTCCACCCTTCCCGGAGGCTTGCATGAGCAATCACCGTCACGCCTGGGCTGCAGGGGTCATCGTCCTGGCCGCATGGCTGCCCGTCACCGCCGCCGCGCAATCCGAGAAGCCGCTGGCCACGCGGGCGCTCGACACCGAGGGAATAGTCGCCGAAGTGACGGAGTCGGTCCGCAAGGAGGGCATCCTCACGGTGCGCGTGCGTTTCCGCAACACGACGGACAAGCCGATCAAGCTCAAGCTCGTCCACTCGGGTCGTTACGATGACAACTACGTGAGCGCCGGCGACACGAAGTACACGATCGTTCGCGACGCGAAGAAGGACGTGGTCGCCACGCCTACGGACGGCGGCGGATGGATCGAGCCGACGATCAAGGGCAAGGGCACCTTCAACTGGTGGGCGAAATTCGCCGCGCCCCCGGCGGATCGCAAGACGTATACGCTGTACCTCTCCGTCGGCCCGCCGATCGAGGACGTGCCGATCGCCGACAAGCCCTAGGGCTTCGCGATCATCAGGTCGACCGCGGGACCTTCCTCGCGCACGACGAGGAGGGTCTTCTCGTCGGGCGAGACGGCGAGCGATGTCCCCGCGCCGGTCGGCCCGAGAGTTGCGACGGACGTCACCCGGCCCGTCGCGAGGTCGTACCGCGACACGCCTTGCGCGCCGCGCGCCCGCACGTACACGGCGCGGGGTCCCAGCGTCCAGTGGAAGAGGTCGAGTGGACCCACTTCCATCGCCAGGGGTTCGCACGCCAACGTCGAGAGGCGGCAGCTCGTAAGGGCGGTCATGTTGGGTTGCGCGTGCACGACACGATCCCCGTGGACCTGGAACTGCGACACGAGCGGCCAGGGCAGGCGCTCGACGCGCGTGGGATCCGAAATCGGCGCGCGGAGGAGCCGCATCGAATACCCCGAGAGCTCGCCCCAGAGAAGGAAACGGCCGTCCGCGGTCTCGCGCACGTCGTTGACCGTGCCGCCCAGCGTATTGAGCACGTGCAGGGCGCCTCCATCCGCCGCGATGCGTACCGCTTCCTGTCTCGGCGGACCCGCGCGCTGCACGGCGGTGCGAATCGCGTAGACGAAGCGTCCATCCGCGGACCAGTGCGGGCGGAAGTAACGGTACTCCGCGGCGCCGGCGATCCTGCGGGGCTCGCCATAGCCGTCCGAGACGTAGATGGCATCCACGCCATCGCGATTGGTGGTGAAAACGACGCGTCGTCCGTCGGCCGAGTATTCAGGCTGGTTGGTGTAGCGGGTCGATGTCCACAGCGGCTCCGGTTTCGCATCGCCGCCCAGCGCCACGCGAAAGAGATTCGCGGTGTAGACGGCGTTTTCGTAAACGATCTCGCCGTGCGGCCCGACGTCCGGGTACCGGGCTCCCCGCGCTCCGGCGAGCCGGGCTTCGCCGGTCCGGATCTCGAGGACGTTGAGCGCGCGGAACCCGAGCCAATCGGCCGCGACGAGGAGGGGCCCTTCATCGCCGAGCCATGCGAGCCCGTAGACGAGACCCTCGAGCTTCGCCGCCGCTTTCGCGCTCGCCGCGTCCTCACGCGCGACGGTCCACACGCTGCTGTGCGAATCGCTGCCACGGAAGAACGCGATGCGCCGGCCGTCAGGACTGAATCGCGGCAGGAGGTCGTCGCCGGTGCCGGGCTCGGGTGTCGTCAGCGCCTGGGTCCGCCCGGTCGCAAGCTCGAGCACCTGCACGCCCGAAGGAAACTGCGGGCGCGGCGTCGCGGAGAACACGAGCCAGCGGCCATCGGGCGAGAGGTCGAAGCGCGGGCGCGGGCGCAATGCGCAGTCGAGGAGCGTCCGCTCCGTTCCCGTGGCCAGGTCGTGCTCGACGATCGCGCAGTCGCGATTCTCCCCGCGCCAATACGCGAGGCGACGGCCATCCGGAAAGAAGACGGGCGAGAGCCGGAGGACACCCGCGCCACCGATGACCTGCCGCGTGGAATCGGCGACCGACTGCACGACGATCCGGGATTCGGCGCCCGCGCCCAGGGCGAAGGTGACGAAGCGTCCGTCCCGCGAAAACCGCGGGCCCAGCTCGAGCGCGGGATCCGACGTGAACGGCCGCGCGCCGAGCAGCACGCGCTCGATGCCCGCCCCCGCGGGCTCGCGCGAGCCCTGCAGCACGAACCACGCCGCCACGGCAATCGCACCCACGAAGGCGGCCACCACGATCGGCATCTTGCCGGGAATTGCAGGGCCCGAAGGGCGCACAACGGGCGCGGGTGCCGGCTGCGCTGGCGTTGAAGCCGGTATCGCTTCGTCCACCGAAGCCAGCAGCCGGTATCCGATCTTCGGCAGCGTCTCGATATAGCGCGAGTCCCGTGCGTCGTCGCCCAGCGCCGTCCTCAATTCGGCAATCGCCCGGGAGAGGACTTCGTCATTGACCATGCGCCGCGGCCAGACGTCGTCGAGCAGGGTCTCCCGCCTCACGACTTCCCCGGGCTCCGCGGCGAGCCGAAGCAGGATATCCATGAGGAGCGGGCGGACGCGCTGGATACCGCGCGGGCCGCGAAGCTCGCCCGAGGCGGGCAGGACCTCGAACTCCCCGAGCCGGAACGGCCGGGTGTGTTTCCAGGAGGTTTTCGGGAGATGGGCGGTCACGTCCCGCGATTCTAGGGGCAGCGCCGGGACGGTCCGGCGCCGGACAAATAACGGAAACAAATGGGAGACCGATTTCGGGAATCCCGAAAGACTCCCGGCGAGCATCGGATGTCCCCATCCGGAGCTTCCGATGACTGCCCGATTCTTCGCCCTGCTGCTCGCGTTCCTGTCTACCGGCGCCTTCGCCCAGGCCTGCGGCTCGCGCCTCTTCGTGAGCGGCTACTTTTCAACCGTCCACGTCTACGACGCCTGCACGGGGGCCTACCTGCGGGACCTCGACACCCGCACGCCCCGGCTGCGCGGTGCGATGGCGGTGCGCCTCGGCCCCGACGGATTCCTGTACGTGGTCGCCGAAGACGTCGGCGCCATCCACAAGTACCGGAACGACACGCTGGAATTCGTCTCGACGTTCGTGAACGTGCCCAACATCGGCGCGACCGGTCTCGCGTTCGATTCGTCCGGCATCGCCCACGTCGCGGGCTACGACACCCACACGGTGTACCGCTTCGATCGCGACGGCAGCCCACTCGGGCAGGCCTTCATCCCCAACACCTCGGGGCTCCGGGGCCCCGACAACGGGATGACCTTCGGCCCCGATGGCAACCTCTACATTCCGGGATACGACAGCGGCAACGTCGTGCGCTGGAACCCGCCGACGGGCGCGACGAGCGTTCCCGTGCAGACCGGGGCCGCGGGGCTCTTCAAGACGCGCGGGCTGCTCTTCGCGCGCGACGGGCAGTCGATGTTCATCACGAGCGAGGGCTCGGGCACGATCCTGCGCTGGACGCGCTCGAGCGGCGCCGTAACCGTCCTCACGAGCGGCCTTCTCGAGCCGCGCGGGATCGACTACGGCATGGACGGCAAGCTCCTCGTCTCCCACAACGACAACACGATCGTGCGGGTCGATCCGGACACCGGCGCGGTGCTGGGAACGTTCGTTCCCGCGGACGCCAATGTGCGCGGCATCGTCTTCATCGCCGTGATCGCGAAGCCAGGCGCCACGGCCGTGGATCTCTCCCAGGTCGGCTCGCAGTACTGGGTGGTCGGCGACGGATCGTTCAACGGACGCGTCTTCGAGTTCGATGCGTTGAGCGCCACCGGCACCTCGTTCGGCTCGACGCTCTCTTTCTCGGAGGTTTCGTTCAAGCGCTGGGGACGCGTGCGGATCGAGCTCGTGTCGTGCAGCCAGGCGCGCTTCAGCTACGACTCCACCGGCGCCAACTCGGCCGGCTTCGGCTCCGGCAGCTACGACCTCGTGCGCTATCTCGAGAACGAGGACACGGCAAGGTGCCGCACGCGAAGCATCGACGACGCCGACCGGAGCTGGGTGAGCGGCATGTGGTGGGGCGGCCAGGCGCGCGCGGGCGAAGGCATCGCGCTCGATCGGCGAAGCGACGGCGCCATGTTCTTCGCGTGGTACACCCACCGGCCTGCCGCGACATCGAGCGGGATCGACGCGACGCAGGTCGGCACGCAGTACTGGGTTGCGGGCGACGGCCGCTTCTCCGGGCGCGTGCTGCAGCTGGACGCGGCGTACAGCGCGACCGGCACCGTCTTCGGGCCGGCGCTCCGGTTCTCGGATCTCGCGATCAAGCGCTGGGGCACGATCCGCTTCGAGCTCGTGTCGTGCACGGAAGCGCGCTTCAGCTGGGATTCCACCGACTCCACTTCCGCCGGCTTCGGCAGCGGCAGCTACACCGCCTACCGCTATTTCGAGAACGAGGCGACGGCGCGGTGCCTCCAGCAGGGCGTGGACGCCGCGGACAAGGGCTGGGTGAGCGGCATGTGGTGGGGCCGCACGCCGCGCGCGGGCGAAGGGTTCATCCTCGACCGGAGCCCCGACGGCACGACGTTCCTTGCCTGGTACACGCACCGGCCGCGCTGATGCGCGGCCCGGTCACTCCACGCCGGAGGAGACGGGCGTGCGTCCGGCTTCGAAGATCTCGCGGTACGCCGTGAAGGTGCTGATCACCATCATCGGGATCACGACGAGGAAGCCCAGGCCCCATGTCATCGCGCCGAGGAACATGAGGCCGATGAGCGAGGCGCCGTAGACCATGAGCGGCACGAGGTTCGAAATGGCGGCGTAGACGCTCCAGCGGATCGCCTGCGTCGCCGCCATGTCGTGGAAGGCGATGAGCTGCGGCGCGAAGAGGAACGCGCCCTTCACGAGCGAGAGGAGGATGAGCCCCAGGGCGATGGCCCATTCGCGCCCCTTGAGGGACTGGACATAGGCCTGGAGGTCCACCGTTCCCTCGGTCACCGGAATGGAGGGCATCACGAAATACCAGAAGGGGATGGCGACGGCGAGCTCCGCGATCATCTGGATCGCGCCCAGCTGGATCAGCGATCGCACGTTCCGGCGGAAACCGGCGAAGAGATCTCCCATGAGCACGGGCTCGCCCGCGAGCTGGCGGAACGCGGCGATCGCGAAGCTCGCGAAGAAGACGGGCTGCAGGAAGCCTTCGAGCGCGGGGCCCAGCGCCGGGACCTGAAGCAGCAGCAGCGTGATGAGGATCCAGCCCGTGCAGAGCCCGATCCACGCGAAGGGCTTCCCGCGATAGAGGCGGAACGCCTCGCCGAACCAGCCGGCGCCGCGGCCTGGCCGCAGCTCGGTGACCTGCACGCTCGCGTCCATCAGGCGAGGAGCCCCGCGAGCGAATGCGCGTTCGCGACGTGGTGCTCGAGGAGGCGGCGCGAGAACGCGTGGTCCTTCGGAATGGTGAGCTGGGACTCGCGCGGGAAGTGGTTGTAGCCGAGGCGCCCCAGCCACGTGCGCAGCGCCGCGCGGCGCAGCATCACCGGCCAGAGCGTGCGCTCGAAATCCTCGAACGGACGGCGCTCTTCGTAGCCTTCGAGGAAGGCGCGCGCCCGCTCCTCGTCGATGCGGGCGTCCGGGGTCACGCACCAGTCGTTCACGCCGATGGCGACGTCGTAGGCGAGCGCGTCGTCGCAGGCGAAGTAGAAGTCGATCACGCCGGCGTTGCCTTCGTCGTCCCAGAGGACGTTGTCGTGGAAGTAATCGCCGTGGATCACGCCCTGCGGCAGCACGGTGTCGTCGTGGATGGCCTGGTAGCGGTTCTCGCTGTCGATGAGCTCCGCTTCCGCGTGCGAGATGCGGCCGCGGATCGCCTCGGCGAAGCGCTCGCGCCACGCGCGGCCGCGCCAGTTGTCGAGGCCGGCGTCGTATTCCACGCCCGCGATGTGGATGTCGCCGAGCAGCTCCCCGGCCGCGAGGCAATCGTCGGCCGTGGGCTTCGTTCGCGGCGAGCCGGGCAGGCGCGTGACGATGCAGGCGGCCTTGCCGTTCACCTCGGCGATCATGCCGCCATCGGCCATCTTCATCGGCAGCGGGCAACGCACGTCGTGGCGCGCGAGGTGATCCATGAGGCCCACATAGAACGGAAGGTCCGCGCGCGGGATGTGCTCGAAGAGGGTGAGCACGTATTCACCCGTCGTCGCGGTGAGGAAGTAGTTGGTGTTCTCGACGCCCTGGGCGATGCCCTCGAGCTTCTCGACCGCTCCCAGCGTGTAGCGCGTGAGGAGCGCATCCGCCTCCGCGGATGAAACCGGGGTGAATACCGACATCTATCCGGTCAGAATTCGAAGATCACCCACTGCGGCACGCGCATGCCCGGCTCGAGCGGGTCCATGCGCGTGAAAGTCCCGTCGCCGCGGTGGTCGATCATCACGTAGGGGCGGCCGTGCTTCGGCGTGACTCGCGTCATGAACATCTTGCCGTTGACGCGGTACTCCTGGATCGTGTTGTCGCCCTCGACGCGCGTGCTGACCACGGACTTCTGCTCGATCTCGGCGAGGCTCGGGGGTTCGGGCAGCGACGTCGCGGACGCGGGCGGGAGCGCGGGCGGCTCCTCGAGCGGGTTCGTTCCGGGCGGGCGCGGCCGGGGCGCCGACTGGGCGATCGCGGAGGCGGCGAACGCGGTGAGGATCACGGCAAGGAGGAGTCGCATGGAAGACTCAGTTTACGCCCTTGGGGTGTTGCGCCTGCAACCCCGGGATCAGAGCGCGAACTCGGCCTCGCGTTCCGACGGCGAGGGCTCGAAGCGGCGTCCCTGGTAGTGGTTGAAGATCGCCTCCACGACCTCCTTCGGCTCGTCGATCACCTGGTAGAGCTTGTGATCGTCCACGCCGATCATGCGTTCCTTCTTGAGCGTGCCCTCGATCCAGTCGAGGAGCCCCTTCCAGAAGGGCGAGTGCACGAGGATCACCGGAATGCGCCGGATCTTTCCCGTCTGGATGAGCGTGAAGACCTCCATCAATTCGTCGAGCGTGCCGAAGCCGCCGGGCATCATCACGAACGCGCACGAGTGCTTCACGAACATGACCTTGCGCGCGAAGAAGTGCTGGAAGGTGTGCGAGACGTCCTGGAATGCATTCGCGCTCTGCTCGTGCGGCAGCTCGATGTTCAATCCCACGCTGGGACTGGAAGAGCCGTAGGCGCCGCGATTGACGGCCTCCATGATCCCGGGGCCGCCGCCGGAGATCACGGCGAAGCCCGCTTCCGAGAGGAGCCGCCCGATTTCCTCGGCGGTCCGGTAGTACGGATTCTCGGGCGTGATTCGCGCGCTGCCGAAGACGGAAACCGCGGGCTGGATCGCCTGCAGCCGCTCGGTCGCGGTGACGAACTCTGCGATAATCTCGAACATCCGCCACGCCTCGCGCGCCGACGACTGCGAGCGTTTCACGAGCTGGGGATCTGACGGTTTGGGGATCTTCGGGGAAACGACGGCCATGGCGGGACCTGCGGGATGAAATGAACGAGACGAAGAAGCGCCTCCTGCTCGTCGATACCCCGAGCTACTACTATCGCGCGTTCCACGCGCTGCCGGAGTTTCGCAGCCCCTCGGGTGAGCCCACCGGCGCCATCCTCGGCGTGGTGAACATGCTGCGCAAGCTGAAGCAGGATTTCCCCTCCGATTATATCGCCTGCGTTTTCGATCCCCCGGGCAGGACGTTCCGCGACGAGATCTATTCCGAATACAAGGCGACCCGCCAGGCGATGCCGGAAGAGCTCTCCTCGCAGCTCGGACCCCTGCGCGAGGCGATCGCCGCGCTCGGCTGGCCCATCGTCGAAGTCCAGGGCGTCGAAGCCGACGACGTGATCGGCACGCTCGCCGCGCACGCGTGCGATCGCGGCCTCGACACGGTGATCTCCACCGGCGACAAGGACCTGACCCAACTGGTCAACGATTGCGTCACGTGGGTCAACACGATGTCGGGCGACAAGCTCGACCCCGAAGGCGTCAAGGGCAAGTTCGGGGTGCCGCCCGATCGCATCGTCGACTACCTCACGCTCGTCGGCGACGCGGTGGACAACGTGCCTGGCGTGGACAAGGTGGGACCCAAGACCGCGGCGAAGCTGATCGACCAGTACGGGTCCCTCGACGGCGTGATCGGGCGCGCGGGCGAGATCAAGGGCGTGGTCGGCGAGAACCTGCGGCGCGTGACCGACTGGCTTCCCACCGCGCGCACGCTCGTCACCGTGAAGACCGACGTCGAGCTCCCGTTCGAATTCGATTCCCTGCTCGACAAGGGGCCCGACGAGAAGAAGCTCGCCGAGCTGTACGGGCGATTCGGTTTCAGGACGCTCAAGGATTCGCTCGTCAACAAGGAGGATGCGGCCGAGGGTGGAGACGCGCCGCTTCCGAAGGACAAGGCAGGCAAGCGCCAATTCGCACGCATCGCGGCGGGATTCATGCCCGAGATGGCCGAAGCGTCGCAGGCTCCCTTCGTCGATACCCGGAAATACGAAACGGTCACCGATCCGGACGCGTTCGAGCGGTGGGTGAAGAAGCTCGAGGCCGCGCCGCTCGCCTGCTGGGACACGGAGACGAGCAGCATCGACCCCTTCAACGCGCACCTCGTGGGCCTCGCGTTCAGCGTGACGCCGGGCGAGGCGGCGTACGTTCCGGTTGGCCACCGCTATCCGGGCGTGCCCGCGCAGCTCGACGAGAAGGCGGTGCTCGGGCGCCTCAGGAAGTGGCTCGAGGATCCGGGGAAGCCCAAGGTCGGCCAGAACGGCAAGTACGACCGCCACGTGCTGATGAACCGCGGCATCGTCGTGCAGGGCGTGGTCCACGACACGCTGCTCCAGTCGTACGTGCTCGAGAGCCACCAGCGCCACGACATGGATTCGCTCGCGCAACGCCACCTCGGCGCGAAGACGCTGCTCTACGAGGAGGTCGCGGGCCGGGGCGCGTCGCAGATTCCGTTCGACCAGGTGGACATCCAGCGCGCGACCGACTATTCCGCCGAGGATGCCGACGTGACGCTGCAACTTCACGGCGCGCTCTACCCGCGGATCGAGAGGGACGAGAAGCTCAAGCGGATCTATTCGGAGATCGAGATCCCCGTCGCGCACGTCCTCTTCGTGATGGAGAGGAACGGCGTCCTCATCGACATGGAGCAGCTCTCGGCGCAGGGCCACGCGCTCGGCCAGAAGATGCTCGAGCTCGAGAAGCAGGCGCACGAGCTCGCGGGCGGTCCTTTCAATCTCGGCTCGCCGAAGCAGCTCTGCGACATCCTCTTCGAGCGCCTCAAGCTCAAGGTCATCAAGAAGACGCCGTCGGGCGCGCCCTCCGTCGACGAGGAGGTGCTGGAGAAGCTCGCCGAGGACCATCCGATCTGCAAGGTGCTCCTCGAGCACCGCGGGCTCTCGAAGCTGAAGGGCACCTACACCGACAAGCTGCCGAAGATGGTGAACCCGAAGACGGGGCGCGTGCACACGACATACTCGCAATCGACGGCGGTCACGGGCCGCCTGGCATCGCTCGATCCGAACCTGCAGAACATCCCCGTGCGCACCGCGGAGGGGCGGCGCATCCGCGAGGCCTTCATCGCGCCCCCGGGATCGAAGATCGTCTCGGCGGACTACTCGCAGATCGAGCTTCGCATCATGGCGCATCTCTCGGGCGACAAGGGCCTGCTCGATGCCTTCTCGCGCGGCGAGGACGTTCACCGGCACACGGCTTCGGAAGTCTTCGACGCAGCGCCCGACCAGGTCACGAGCGAGCAGCGGCGCTACGCGAAGGTGATCAACTTCGGCCTCATCTACGGGATGAGCGCCTTCGGGCTCTCGCAGAACCTCGGCATCGAGCGCTCCGCGGCACAGGCGTACATGGCGAAGTACTTCCAGCGCTATCCGGGCGTCGCGGCCTACATGGAGCGCACGCGCAACGAGGCCAGGGAGCGCGGCTTCGTCGAGACGGTCTTCGGCCGCCGGCTCTGGCTTCCCGACATCCGCTCGGCGAACCAGGCGAGGCGGGCCGGCGCCGAGCGCCAGGCGATCAACGCGCCGATGCAGGGCACGGCCGCGGACCTCGTCAAGCTCGCGATGATCGGCGTGCAGGCGTGGCTCGAGAAGGAGATGCTCGCGACGAAGCTCGTGATGCAGGTGCACGACGAGCTCGTCTTCGAGGTGCCGGAGGCCGAGCTCGCGCGGGTGAAGGCGGAAGTCGAGAAGCTGATGATGGGCGTCGCGACCCTGGACGTGCCGCTCGTCGTCGAGGCCGGCGTCGGCGAGAACTGGGACGAGGCGCATTGATGGACGAGATCGCCGCGGCGGCGCGGCGGCTCGCGACGGGCGGCGTCGTGGCCTTTCCGACGGAGACCGTCTACGGCCTCGGTGCCGATGCGACGAACGTCCATGCGGTGGCGAAGATCTTCCTTCTGAAGGGACGTCCCACGGACCATCCGCTCATCGTGCACGTCGCGGATGCCGGCGCGCTCGACCGCTGGTGCGAGGGGATTCCGGAGAGCGCGAGGGCGCTGGTGTCGCGCTTCTGGCCCGGGCCGCTCACGCTCATCCTGCGCAAGTCCTCCGCGATTCCGCCGATCGTGACGGGCGGGCAGGACACCGTCGGCATGCGCTGCCCCTCGCACCCGCAGGCCCGGGCCCTGCTGCGCGAGTTCGCGAAGATCGGCAGCGGCGCGGTCGCCGCGCCCTCGGCGAACAAGTTCGGCCACGTGAGCCCGACCACCGCGCAGCACGTGCGCGACGAGTTTCGCGAGGACCTCTGCCTCATCGATGGCGGCGACTGCGAGGTGGGACTCGAGTCGACGATTCTCGACTTGTCGCGCGGGGACCCGGTGCTGCTTCGGCCAGGCGCCATTACGAGGGCCGACCTGGCGGCGGTCCTCGGAGCGCCGCCGCGCGAGCGCGATGCGGAAGCGCCGCGCGCTTCGGGAACGCTCGCCGCGCACTACGCCCCCCGGACGGCGCTCGCCGTGCTGGGCGCGGTGGACTTCGAGGCGGAGATCTCGGGGCGCTCGAACGTGGCGGTGCTCGCCTTCGGCGAGGCACCCTCGGGCGCGGATGTTGTCTCATGGATCAGCGCCCCCGCGGACCCGGCTGGATACGGACACGACCTGTACGCCAACCTGCGACTGCTCGACGGGAGCGGGGCGAAGCGCATCGTCGTGGAGGCTCCGCCGCAGGGGCCGGCATGGGAAGCGGTCAACGATCGGCTGTCACGCGCCGCGGCAGGCGCGGGGGAAATCGAGGACGAGACATGAGCAGAAGGTTGAGGGTGGTGGGTGGAGGGTTGGTGGTTGCTGCGCTCCTGCTTTCCGGTTGCGCACCGTTCGTCACGCAGAGCCCCGGTGAGGGACTGAGCCCCGTGAACGCGATCTCCGAGGGCCCCGACAAGCACGTGATGCTCTTCGGATACGACGTCGTGAGCTACTTCGACGGGACGGCGCCCAGGAAAGGCTCCGCCGACATCAAGTCGGTCTACAAGGGCGTGACGTTCCGCTTCGCGTCGGCCGACCACAAGAAGATGTTCGATGCCGCGCCGGAGAAGTACCTGCCTCAATTCGGCGGCTATTGCGCCAACGGCATCGTCTACGGCATTCCGTGGGGCGGCGACGCCGATCGCTGGGAAATCATCGACGGCAAGCTCTACATGTTCGGCGGCAAGGGGTCGCGCGACGCGTTCATGCTGGACGTACCGCGCAACATGGCGCTCGCGAACAAGTACTGGAACGAGGAGGTGAACGGCTCGAACGCCTTCATCCAGCGCGGCACCCGGATGGTCTTCCGCGTGCCCCACTACAAGACCGGCAAGGAGCTTGCGGAGGAGGTCTCGCGAGCGAAGAAGTCGTGAACGAGCCCGCGACCCGCGACAAGTGGGCGAGCGGCCGGCTCTACGAGCCGTACGTCGGCCGCTGGAGCCGCCGCGTCGCGGAATCGTTCATGCCGTGGATCGAGGCGCCGCGCCGCGCGTCGTGGCTCGATGTCGGTTGCGGCACGGGCGCGCTCATCGACTGCATCCTCGCTTACGCCGCGCCGCGTTCGATCAAGGGACTCGACGCGTCGGAGGGGTTCCTCGAAACGGCGGCTGAATCGATTCGCGATCCCCGCGTCACGTTCACGCTTGGGGATGCCCAGCAGCTTCCGGATGCCGATGGGGCGTTCGAGGCGGTGGTCTCGGGGCTCGTGCTGAATTTCGTTCCCCGTCCTTTCGCGGCCGCGGCGGAATTCGCCCGCGTGCTGAAGCCGGGCGGCGTCGCGGCCGCTTACGTGTGGGACTACGCAGGGAAGATGCAGCTCATGCGGCACTTCTGGAACGCCGCTGTTGCGCTGGATCCTGAAGCGCACGACAAGGACGAAGGCCGGCGCTTTCCGTTGTGCGAGCCGGAGGCGCTCCGGCGTCTCTGGGAAGGCGCGGGCTTCCGGCGGGTCGAGGTTGCCGCCATCGACGTGGAGACGAATTTCCGCGACTTCGACGATTACTGGACGCCTTTCCTGAGCGGCCAGGCGCCGGCGCCGGGGTATTGCATGTCCCTCACGGAAGAGGCCCGCGCGCGGTTGCGCGAAAGGGTGCGCGATTCGCTGCCTTTCGCGCTGGACGGATCGATCCCGCTCGTGGCGCGCGCCTGGGCCGTGAAGGGCCGGCGCTAGCGAATCGGTGCCGCGTCGCGCAGCGTGAAGCGGTCGCCGGCCTTGCCGGCCACCTCGCCGCTCGCGCCCCGCGTCCACTCCTCGAAGGAGACTTCGCCGTTTTCGGAAACGGCGATCACGGTGGAAGCGCGCGTGCCGTAGTCCTCGCCGGTGATGAGCGGGGAGGCGAGCCGCCGCTCCCACTCGATGCCGACGCCGGTGCGCGGCAGCCGCTCGTCCGGCGCCCCCGCGTCATCGGACAGCAACTCGAAGAGCCGCGGCGCGGGATCCTCGTCTCCGAGCGAGGCTTCCATCGCCTCTCGTCCCCGGATCACCTTGGGCCAGGGTTCGTCGAGCAGATGGTTCGAGAGGCCGTGCACGCCCGGCGCGATCTCGCGCGCCTCGCCCTCGCGGCTGCCGAAGTACACGAGCGATCGGCCGTCGCCGAGGATGAGGTTGAAGCCGTTGTATTCGCGAGCGTGCGCAAGCAGTTGCTCGCAATAGGGGAGAGGGGGGAGATGGGAGGACAGGAACTCGGTGACGAGCGTGCCGCGCGAGCGGGCGGTGGAACGCTTGTCGGAAGGGTCGCGGTAATTCGTGACGGCCGCGAAGCGGCCCTCGCGCGTGATGCCCATCCAGGTGCCGCCCGCTTCGAGGTCGCGCCCGGCGAGGATTGGCGGGTTTTCCCACCAATGCGCGGGCTCCGTGGGCCGGCGCCGCCACTCATCGCGATTCGCCGCGACGACGAGCGGCAGGTCCGGCCGCGCTCGCCAGGCGACGACGACGAGGCACATCGGGCTTACACGTGCGGGAGCTTCTTGAGGAGCTCCGAGTAGGCGTCGTCGTCGAAGGGCGTCGACGTCTTGATCATCTTGTCCATCTCGGTGCGGAGCACCGCGGTGATGAGGTGCAGCGCCTCGGTTTCCGAGTGACCCTCGCCCTTCAGGCGTTCCAGGGTGGCTCGCGCCGCGGGCGGCTTGCCGCTTTCGATCTGCTTGAGGACGGTGTCGAGGAATCCATCCTTGACGGTCCGGTCGTTGCTCATGCCATCTCCTCCCTGGGCCGCTGGCCGGTCACCCGATGTCGGGGAGCTTCTTCATGAGCGCGATGTAGCGCTCGTTGTCGAAGCCTCGCGACTCGGTGATCATCTCCTTCATTTCCTTCTTGAGGACCAGGCCGATGAGCTGCAGGGCCTGCCCTTCCGACAAACCCTGGGCCTGCAGGCGATCGTAAGTCACCTTGGTTTCCGGCGGGTCGTTGGTCGCGATCTGGTGGACCACGGTGCTGAGGAATCCGTCCCTGACGGTCTTGTCTTCGCTGCTCATGCCAGCCTATCTCCCCTGTCAGGGCCGTTGAGCGGCGGCTTGCCGTCCGCTCCAACGGCCGCCCCGCTGTCTCTACTCTCCCGATCTCACCAAATTCTACATCCGTCCCGGAAGCCAAGTGACGATCGCGGGGAAGGTGTAGATCAACCCGACCGCGGCCACCATCAGGAGGAATAGCGGAAGGCTCGCACGCCCGATCCACCCGATGTCGCGCTTGGTCATCCCCTGGAGCACGAAAAGGTTGAATCCCACCGGCGGCGTGATCTGGGCCATCTCGACGACGAGCACGACGAAGATGCCGAACCAGACGAGGTCGATCCCCGCCTTCTGGATCGTGGGGAGGATGACGCCCATGGTGAGCACTACCATCGAGATCCCGTCGAGGAAGCAGCCGAGGATGACGTAGAAGACCATGAGGCAGAAGAGCAGCCAGAACTGCGTGAGCCCGAGGCCGGTGATGAACTCGGCGAGCTTGCGCGGAAGCCCGATGTAGCCCATGGAGAGCGTGAGGAACGCCGCGCCGGCGAGGATGAGCGCGATCATGCAGTAGAGGCGCGTCGCGCCCATCAGGCTCTCGGCGAAGATGCGCGCGCTCATGCTGCCCTGCGCCCAGGCGAGGCCGAGCGCGCCGACCACGCCGAGCGCCGCGGCCTCGGTCGCTGTGGCGACTCCCACGTAGATCGAGCCCAGCACGAGCGCGATGAGGCAGACGACGGGGATGAGGTGCCGCGAAGCGTAGACCTTCTGCCCGAAGGTCAGCGTCGCGTCCGGGGGCGGAATCCTCCCGGGGTGCGCGAGCGACCAGACGATGGTGTAGCCCATGAAGAGGAGCGCGAGCAGCAGCCCGGGCACGACGCCCGCGATGAAAAGGCGCGTGATCGAGACCTCGGCGGTCACTCCGTACACGATCATGATGATCGAGGGCGGGATGAGGAGCCCGAGCGTGCCGGCGCCCGCCAGCGTCCCGATGGTCATGTCCTCGGGGTAGCCGCGTTTCTGCAGCTCCGGCAGCGTCATCTTCCCGATGGTGGCGCAGGTGGCGGCGCTCGATCCGGAAACCGCCGCGAAAATCGTGCAGCCGATGATGTTCGTGTGCAGGAGCCGCCCCGGTATGCGCGAGAGCCAGGGCGCCAGGCCCTTGAACATGTCCTCCGAGAGCTTCGTGCGGAAGAGGATCTCGCCCATCCAGACGAAGAGCGGGAGCGCCGTGAGCGTCCACGACGAGAGCGATCCCCAAAGTGTCACCGCCATCGCGTCGCCGACCGGGCGGCTCGTGAAGAGCTGCATGCCGATCCAGGCGACCCCCATCAGCGAGATCCCGATCCACAGGCCGCTGCCGAGCAGCGCGAAGAGCAGCACGATGAGCAGCGCGGTGACGAGCGCGTCTATTTCTGGTCCTTTCCGGTTCGTTCCTCGACCACGCGCTATTCGACGTGCTTCGGCTCGGCGCCGCCGGCGATGGGTACGGGCCGGTGGCGGACCAGCCGGACGAGGTCGTCGAGCATCGCGACGAGGAGGACGACGGCGCCCAGGGCCATGCCGATCTGCGGGATCCAGAGGGGTGTCGCGTCGGTGCCCTGCGAGACGTCGTTCAGCTTCCACGACTGCCACGCGAGGCGCACGGAGTAGAGGGCGAGGACGCCGCAGAAGAAGGCGCCGGCGACGTGGCACCAGAGGTCGAGCGCGCGCGCGAGCCGTCCGCCGAAGCGCTCGAGGAAAAGCGTCACCCGGATGTGCTCGCCGCGCTTGAGCGTGTGCGCGAGCGCCAGGAAGCTCGCCGCCGCCATGCAATAGCCGGCGTAGGCGTCCGACCCGCGGAGGTTGAAGTTGAGCAGGCGCCCCGCGACGCTCGCGAGCACCATCAGGAGGATGCCCACCATGAAAAACGCCGCGAGGTAACCCGCGGCGTCGTAGAGGCGGTCGAGGAGCTTGCGCACCTATTTCCGGTAGGCGTCGACGATCGCCTTGCCGTCCGCGCCCGCCGTGGCGAGCCATTCGGCGGTCATGGTCTCGCCCACCTTGCGGAAGTCCGCCTTCAGCTGCGCGCTCGGCTGGACCACGTTCATGCCGTTCTTCGCGAGCTGCTCCGTGTACCACTTCGTCTTCTCTTCGGAGGTCTTCCAGCCGCGCGCCTCGGCCTCGGCGGCGCACTTGAGCAGCGCGGCCTGGGCCGGCTTGTCGAGCGCGTCGAACGCGGCCTTGTTCGCGAACACGATGTTCTTCGGGATCCAGGCCTGGGTGTCGTAGTAGTTCTTCACGACTTCCCACGCCTTGGTGTCATAGCCCGTCGCGCCCGAAGTGATGTTGGCGTTCACGGCGCCGGTGGCGAAAGCCTGCGCGAGCTCGGCCACCTGGATGGTGACGGGCTGCGCGCCCGCGAGCTCGGCGATGCGCGCCGTGTAGGGGTTGTACGTGCGCATCTTGAGGCCCTTCATGTCCGCCATGGAATTGAGGGTCCGGCTGGAGTAGATCCCCTGCGGGGGCCACGGCACCGAGTAGAGCACCACGAGACCCTGCTTCGCGAAGCGATCCTCGATCGCCTTGCGCGAGGCCTTCCAGAGCTTCTCGGCGTCCTTGATGCTGGTCGCGAGGAACGGCACCGAGTCCACGCCGAAGATCGGATCCTCGTTCGAATACGCCGAGACCAGGATCTCGCCGATCTGCGCCTGGCCGCCCTGCACCGAGCGCTTGATCTCGGGCATCTTGAAGAGCGAGGCGTTGGCGTGGAGCTGGATCTTGAGCTTCCCCGCGGTCGCCTTGTCGACGTCGGCGATGAACTGGGAAATGTTCTCGGTGTGGAAATTGGTGGGCGCGTAGGCCGTGGGCATGTCCCACTTGGTCTGCGCCGCGACGGAAGAGATGAACGCGGCCGCGAGCGCGGCGGCGAAGGCGTGGATGCGTATCATGGTGGGCTCCTCAGGGGTGCCGAGCGAAGCTATCACCGATGGGCGCGGATGGGAAGTGGCAGTTCTGGATCGATCGTGGCGGCACGTTCACGGACGTGGTCGCACGCAAACCCGATGGCTCGCTCGCGACGCACAAGCTGCTTTCGGAGAACCCGGAGCAATACCGTGACGCGGCGATAGCGGGCATCCGCCACTTCCTCGGCGTTGCGCCCGCGGCAGCGATTCCCGTCGACAAGATCGAGGCCGTGAAGATGGGCACCACGGTCGCGACGAACGCGCTGCTCGAGCGGCGCGGCGAGCCGACGGTGCTCTTCATCACGAAGGGATTCCGCGACCAGCTCCGGATCGCCTACCAGAACCGGCCGCGCATCTTCGACCGCCACATCAAGCTGCCGGAGCTTCTGTACAAGAAGGTGGTGGAGGTGGACGAGCGCGTCGGCGCGCGCGGGGATGTGGTGCGGCCCCTCGACGAAGCGTCCGTGCGCGCGAGCCTTGCGGCGATGCGGTCCGAGGGCTTCCGTTCGATCGCCATCGTCTTCATGCACGGCTACCGCTTTCCCGCGCACGAGGCGCGCGTGGCGGAGCTCGCGCGGGAAGCGGGATTCGAGCAGGTCTCCGCGTCGCATGCCGTGAGCCCGCTCATGAAGATCGTCTCTCGTGGGGATACCACCGTGGTGGATGCGTACCTGTCGCCGATCTTGAGGCGTTACGTGGACCAGGTCGCGAGCGAGCTGCCGGGGGCGCGACTGCTCTTTATGCAATCCAACGGTGGCCTGACCGACGCGCATCGGTTCCAGGGGAAGGATTCGATCCTCTCGGGCCCGGCGGGCGGCATCGTGGGGATGGTGCGGACCTCGGAGGCCGCCGGGTTCAGCAAGGTGATCGGCTTCGACATGGGCGGCACCTCCACGGACGTCTCGCACTACGCGGGCGAGCTCGAGCGCGAGTTCGAGACGCTCGTCGCGGGAGTGCGCATGCGCGCGCCGATGATGTCGATCCATACGATCGCCGCGGGCGGCGGATCGATCCTCTTCTTCGACGGCCAGCGCCAGCGCGTGGGTCCGGCTTCCGCCGGCGCGAATCCCGGCCCGGCCTGTTATCGACGCGGCGGACCGCTCACGGTCACGGACTGCAACGTGATGCTGGGCAAGGTGCAGCCCGCGTACTTCCCCAAGGTCTTCGGGCCACGCGGCAACGAGGCGCTCGACGCGGACGTCGTTCGCGAGAAGTTCGCCGCGCTCGCGAAGGAAATCGCCGCGGGCTCCGGGGGAAATGCGCAGTCTCCCGAGGCCGCCGCGGAAGGATTCATCCGGATCGCCGTCGCCAACATGGCGAATGCGATCAAGTTCATCTCCGTGCAGCGCGGGCACGACGTCACCGAGTACACGCTGGCCTGCTTCGGGGGCGCGGGCGGCCAGCACGCGTGCCTGGTCGCCGACGAGCTGGGCATGAAGCGCGTCTACATCCATCCGCTCGCGGGCGTGCTGTCGGCCTACGGCATGGGCCTCGCGCAGGTGCGGGCGCTCCGGGAAGAGGCGGTCGAGCGCGTCCTCGACGAACCGGCGATGGTGTCGATCGAGGAACAGTGCGTGAAGCTCGCCGAGCAATGCGTGACGGAGCTGAAGCTCCAGGGCGCCATGCTCGAGCGGCTCGAGAAGCGCGCGCACTTGAAATACGAGGGCACCGACACCTCGTTTCCCATTCCGCTCGCGTCCGCGGACGCGATG
>Ga0315912_10002540_pt1 | contig 19215 bp, 16 predicted proteins | sample VfabasoilMG_FD_204469 | JGI IMG/M metagenome (GOLD analysis project Ga0315912, IMG submission 204469) | Garden soil microbial communities collected in Santa Monica, California, United States - V. faba soil | ecosystem: Environmental > Terrestrial > Soil > Garden | place: USA: California...
TCCTGCGTTTGCCCGGGCGATCGCGAGGACGTGAATGGCACGTGCCGGCTGCGGCTCGGGCAGGCGTGCGCGCAGGGGGGCGATTGTGCCTCCGGCGCGTGTGTCGCCCGGGTCTCTGGGGGCAGCGTTTGCTGCGCCCAGGCCTGCGCGGGCAGCTTCTGCGCCGCCGACGGCGCGAGCTGCGTCCAGTGTGAAGGCGTGGGCTCCACGTGCCAGGGCAACACCGCCTCGCGCTGCGAGGATGGGGCTCTGATTGCGACGGCCTGCGGCAACGGCTGCAACGCCACCACCGGCGTCTGCAACGGCCTGCTCGGCAGCGGTCAAGCCTGCACCGCGGGCGCGCAGTGCGCGACGAACGCCTGCACTCCGGATCTGAATGGCACGCAGCGCTGCTGCGCCCCCAACTGCGCCGCGTCCGGCCGGGTCTGTGGCGCGGATGGCTCCTGCGTCTGCGCCAGCCCGAATCAAGTGTTCGTGGGCGGCGTCTGCCGCAGCGTCGAAGGCCAGGCCTGCGCGGCCGACGGGGCGTGCCGCTCCAACGCCTGCGAGAGCACCCAGAGTGGCGGACAGGTCTGCTGCACCGGCGCATGCAACGGGCAAATCTGCCGCGCCAACGGTCAGGGTTGCGTCGCGTGTGAAGGGGGCGCCTCGACCTGTCAGGGCAACAACTCCCGCAGCTGCGTCAACAACGCTTTCGTGACCACCACCTGTGCCAACGGTTGCAACGCCAGCACGGGCCAATGCAACAACCTCCTCCCGCGCGGCAGCACCGGCTGCACGCAGAACACCCAATGTGCCGGCAACGGCGCCGCGTGTCAGGGGGGCCGCTGTTGCGAGTTCAATTGCCAGGCGGCGGGGCGCACGTGTGATAGCGCAGGCGTTTGCCAGTGCCCGGCGGACAGAGTCCCCGTGGGAAATGCGTGCTTGCTTCCCAATGGCGTGGATTGCACGCGCGCCGACGAATGCGCGAGCGGGCGCTGCGATCGCTGGTTCATGGACCTCGATTTCGATCTACACGGCGATCCACAGGCGCCGCTCGGCGTCTGCGGCAACGCGGGCGCTCCGCCCCCCACCGGTTTGGTCGCCTCCAGCGATGACTGCTGCGACCGCAACCCGAATATCTTCACGGGCCAAGTGGAGTTCTTCGGAACCGCGCATCCAGCCTGCAACGGTCTTCCCGAGTTCGACTACGACTGCGATCGGGTCTCCACCAAGGCGCCCCTGGTTGCCGTCGACTGCACTGAGCCCGTCTGTCGAAGCGGGACGTCGGTGGCCACGGTGGGGGGGCCTTGCGGTGCGGCAACGAGCTTTGGCTCGTGCTCCCGCGTTGCCAATGGGCCTGTCCCCTGCTTTCAGGTCGCAGGGGGCCCGGCGGCCCCGATTGCCTGCCGATAGCTGGTGCAGCGGCGATGCCCGGGAGCACCGGAGCGCCCTCGATGGGACGAGCTCCAAACACCAACGGCGGCACTCAGATGAGCGTCGCCGTTGAGAGAAGCAACTCCTCGAGTTGCTGCGTTGGTTCTATGCGCTTACGGAGACGTAATCGCCCTCAAGTTCTCGATGCAGAAGTTGAACGGTGTTGTGGCGGTCGTGACGGTGGCCACCTGCCACTGCAGCGCTTGCAGTTGCGCAGTGGCGGCCAGTGCGGGCGCTCCGGCTCCGCCCTGGTAACACTCGTTTACAACGGAGCTCAGCATGATCGTGTTCGCCCCGGTAGTGGCGTTGACGCAATAGTCCGTGTTGACCGCGGCGCCCTCAAAGAAGGTTGCCTTGAAACGAAACTGCCCGGCAGGCGGCACACCGGTGCCTGTCACGTTGAACGAGAAGCCCACTACCTTGCCTCTGGCCCAGGGCCCAGGCATGGCACCACCACCCGCGTCGGATAGGTTCAGCCCGATCCCGCCTCCCCAATAGGTGCCGTAAGCGGGCGCCCCATCAGCGCCGTTCACGACCTGCGCACCGACACCGGTAGCGCAGATGGTCGAGCCCGTCGACGCGGCGAAATCCTCGGGTTGAATCGTGGTGTTTCCGCCCTCGGCATTGTCATTGAAGGTATAAAAATACCCCTGAATTCCGACTTCGTTGCTGCTTCCGACGATGAAACCGGCGGACGGCGTGAGCGCCAGACCCGTTCCCGTCGGAATCGCGCCCGGCGTCGGAGCGCCCGTGCTACCTGCTGCGCCTTGCGGCGTCACCGGCGGCGTCTGCACCACGGGCGTGATCGGCGCTTCAACGTTGTTCACCGGAGGCGCAGCGGTGCTGCCGGCGGCGCCCACCGGGTTCTGCGGTTGCGGGTTCTGCGCGAACGTCGGAATTCTGCTGGGCGGATCGGGCGGCCCATCGTCGCCTTCTTCAGCGGGCGAGGAACAGCCCAGACCGAGGACTCCAGCCATCGACAACAGAAGCGTAAACCTGCTCGTCATATCTCTCTCATCGCCTTTCAGAATCAAAGCCGCGCGCGTGGGGTTGGATCGCTCGGGAGAACAAGGGGCTCGGGCCCGCGAAAGCTCGGGAACCGACGGCGCGATAGAATCACACTAGATGCAGGTCCGAGCCGCGCCGAAGGGCGGGCTGGAACCTCGTCCGCACTGCGGGAGTATAATCAGCACTTCAGCATGAGCGAACACAAATTAGGCAGCTCTCCTCGGCACCCAGAGGGCGATTCCAATTCGAAGCGGTGCGTGCAGGCTTCAGTACCGGCGCGGGGCAAACCAGCTCGTCACGCCGCGATCCCATCGATCGCGCAGCTCCGGATTGCAGCTAACGCGACGCGGTAGCCCGCTCGGTCTGCGCGTGCGGCTCTTTGAACACGGGTGAATTGATCCATCGTGGCCAAATGCGGGAGATGGACTGGCCAGCGATCCTACCCGGGTGCTAGTTTGCAGCAGCAGCGGGCACTCTGACGGGCAGAAGGCCCTCGAGGTTCCTGAGCAGTGCAGCGATCATTTCGGTCTCTTTTTTGGGGTGTGGGCTTGCTGGCCCTGCTCCCGTCCACGCCTGTGCAAGCGGCCACCCAGGACGCTGCCGCGCAGGAATTGGCCGACCAGGCCATCTTTACCGACTACCTCCAGCTGGACTTCAAGTCCGGGGAGAAGAAGCTGAAAAAGGCCATTCAGCTGTGTGAGAAGGGCACTTGCTCCGCGAACGTGGCGGCCCAGGTGCACCGCGATCTCGCCGTCATCTACATCACGGGCATGAAGCGCTCGGAGGACGGCCGTCAGTTGCTCGTCAAGGCGCTGCACCTGGACCCGAACATAGCGCTCGATGCCGACCTGACGACGCCCGAGTTGATCCGCGTGTTCGCCGCCGCCAAAGAGGACGTGGCACAGGAAGAGAGCGATCGGAAAGCCGCCGTGGGTGCCGCCGCCGTCGGTGGAGCGGCCGTCGCTGCCGGCGCGGCGTCGGGCGACGCTGACGTGGAGTTGACGGGCGAAGGCACCGCCGGCGAGTCCGCCGCTCCCGACCAGAGCCCCGCCAAGGGCTCGATGGACGATCCGTCCCCCGGATCGATCGACTGCCCTCCGGATTTCCCGGGCTGCAAGGCCGTCGGAGAAGACACGGGCGCGGTGGCCGAGCCCGAGGAGGCAGCTCGAGAGATCGGGGTGCGCAACTGGCTTTCGGCGGCGCTGCAGCAGGATTTCTTGATGTTCTCGGCGGCCAGCGGCGTGTGCGGTCCGGAGCAGCCGGACGAGTTGTCGTGTTACCGAGCGGGCGATGTCTACCGCCCCGGCACCGCTGACAACACGGCGGGCGATGGTGGCACCATCACCGGCGGCTTCCGCCTCGGCACGACCCGGCTGATGCTCGGTTATGATCGAGTGCTGCTGCCCAACATCAGCGCCGGGGTCCGGGTCGGCTATGCGCTCGGCGGCGGCCCCACCGAACCGGAGGGGGCTGCCTTCGTCCCCATTCATGCGGAGCTGCGCGGGACCTACTGGTTTGGACCGATCGAGCCCGGCAAACTGAGAGCCTTTGCGACGCTGAGCGGCGGGCTAGCGCAAGTGGACAGCAAGGTGACGACGCAGGTCGTCGATGTCTGTTCGCCAGAAGCCGCCGCGGCCGTGGGCTGTACCGTCGGACAGATACCCGTGGATGCGAACGGCAACCCCGCACCTTCTACGGTCACCGTGTGGAAGAAAACGGGCACGACCTTCGCCGCGATCGGTGGCGGGGCGTTGTATCCGCTGGACGAGCACAGCGGGATCAGTGCCGAGCTCAAGGCGGTGTTGCTGTTCCCGTCGTCCGGCGTCAGCGTCGCGCTTCAAGCCGGCTACACCTACGGCTTCTGACGAGAGCGTCGCGCCGCGCGGTCCGCCGCAGGCTCAACGCGGCAAGCTGAGATCCGCCTCCGTGTCACACGACAGGCTCGTGAAGAAGACCTGCGGTTGATTGCTGCCCGCCACGCGCCCGGTAAACATCACGCCAATTTGCCCCTGGGGTCCGAACGCGGCCAGCGGCGCATACGCTTCCGGGCTCGATCCCGTGATCAGGCGCGCCTCGCTCAGCGGCTCCAGTTCCGAGGTCAGCTCGCGCGAGTAGATCTGATAGTGGCCCGTGGTCCATTGTGACCAGAGTAAGAGCAGCCGATCGCCGAGCGGTAGCAGGCTGTGATAGCGCACGAACTCTGCCGGTTCCGTCAGGCTCTTCGGGCCTACCAGGAGCTCTCCGGTTTCACTGATCACGCTGCCCCAGATCTGCCGACCGGGCAGATTGGCCTCGACGGTGTGCCACGCGACGACGAAGCGCCCGGCATTGGCCACGATCGAGGCGCCATCCGGGTTGATGGCCTCCGGGCTCCAGATCGGTGTCGGATCTCCGAAGTCGAGGTCAAAGCTGATGAATCCCAGCGCCCGGCCATCGACCGCCGCGAGATTGAAGAGCAGGCCGAGCCGCTCCTGCCCGGCTACCACAATCGGCGAGCTCGGGTCGATGCCGAGCGGCGTGAGCTCGACGTTGCCCTGCACGAGTTCTCCGGCGCCACTCAGGCGCTGGCCGTAGATGCGGCCGAAGTCGCCGTCGCGCTCGTCCTGCCACACCAAGCGATACTCCTCACCGCGCGCCGACGGGATCTCCAGCAAGCTGGGCCGCAGCGAGAAACCCGCTGCGTTGGTGATGCGCAGGTCCGGGCCCAGCTTTTCTCCGCGGGTGTTGAGGCGGTTGAAATAGATCTCGTAGTCTTGGTTCCGGCGGTCCTCCCAGGCCGTGGCAAAGATGTTGTTGCGGCCGACGATCGGGCCCGCAAACGTATCGCTGTTGACCTCCGGCACCGGCAGTACGAGGCCCAATTGGTTCTGACCGGGCTCGATGCTGGTGAAGGTGTTCTGGGAAGAGCGGATGCGTTGGGTGAAGACGGCGCCGTAGATGCCGGCGCTGTCGCTGAAGGTGAGGCCACCCGGGGTCCCCTGAGTCGCGGAGCTGGTCAGCAAGAGCGGCGGTGCTTCGCTGGACGTATACGTCGCGCCGACGTCCACTACGCCGTCGCAGTCGTTGTCGATGCCATCGCAGCGTTCGAGCCCGCCGGGGTACGCCGCCGCGCTGGCGTCGTTGCAGTCGTCGCCGCAGGAGCCCGCGGCGCCAGGCAAGAATCCCGGCAATGGACGAGTATGACCGTCGCCGTCGGCATCGATGGTGACCGAGGCAAACGTGCAAATGCCATCCTGAGGGTCGCAGGAGCCGCTCCAGCACGGGTCGTCGGAGACACAGACGACGGGAGCGCTGACACACACGGTGTCCACGCAGTGCTGCGGCGTGCAGAGCGGATCGGGGCTCTCGCAGTCCTGATCCACCAGGCATTCGACCTGTGACGCCGGCAGGGCCAGCGCGGGCAGCAGTTGCACCGGTTGCGGTTCGGCGCGGCTACCGCAGCTGGCCAGCGCGAGCCCGAGCAGTACGCACCCGGGGCGCGCGAGGAACCGAGCCCGGGAGCGAGCGGCGAACCAGGCGAGAGTTCTGCTCACAGGCATGAGCCGTAGCCCTCGATGTCGATGGGCTGGCACAACAGGCCCGGCGCGCACACGTCCGCAGCGTCGTCGGCGAAGCTGCAAACTCTGGCGCATTGCGTACCGCGCCCCGTGAGGACACAGATGTGCCCGGCGGCGCAACCCTGCCGAGTGCAGGCATCCCCCTGTGTCCCGGGCCCGGCGAGCAGACACATCGTGCCGTATTGCTCCACTTCGCACGGCCCCTGCGGATAGAGCACGAACGGAAAGCAGGACTGGGATTCAGCGCAGCCCGACGGAGTAGCGAGCGGGTCGCAGTCATTGCGCGCGGGCGGGGGCGACACCGGGGGGCAGCCGGGATCCTCGAACGGCTCGGGCTCGGGCATCTCCGCGGGTAGGATGGGCCCGAGCGGCGGCGCGCCGGCGTCTGCCGGATCCCGAATTTCGGAGGGCCGAGGTGAAGGCACGTCCGTGCCACGCCGGGTGGCGTCGACCTCCGCCTGCCCGCCACAACCCCACCATACCAGCGCCCAGACCGAGACGGTACGCGAGCGGCGCATGGCCTCAAGCATATCGCCTGACGGGCCCTGCGCCAGCCCGCAAACAGTTGGCGGCTGCCGCGTAAAAAACGTGCTAGGAGGTCCGGCCGTGACGCGCGCACTGCCCTTGGCGCTCTCGGCAGCGGTCCTCGCCTGCGATCTGGCGGGGCCCCGTCCGGCACCTGCGGAGAGCCCTGCGGCATCCGCCCTGCCCGCCGCCGCGCCACAGGTGACGGCGCCCAACTCCGGGGCGATCCGGACCTCGCCAGGAGCGGCGGTTCCGGCCGTTCGCTGCATCGTTCCGCGCGCGGAGCCCGCGCCCCCCGCAGCGGCGCCCGCCAGTCGTTGCCCCGCCGATCCCGGCACGCCCCCGGAATTGCCGAGCGGCCAGGTACATTTTCCCGATGCTCCCGCCGACGCGCGAGTGACAGTGGAGTTGGCCAGGACCGATCAGGAGCGCTCGCGCGGCTTGATGTATCGCACCGAGCTCGACGGCGACCACGGCATGCTCTTCTCCTGGGAGCAGGAGGCGCGCCGCTCGTTCTGGATGCAGAACACCTGCATCCCCTTGGACATGTTGTTCATCGCCGCCGATGGCACGATCGTGGGCATCCTGGAGCAGGTCCCCACCATGAATACGCTGCCGCGAGAGGTGCCCTGTGCGGCTCAGCACGTGCTGGAGGTCAATGCGGGGTGGACCCGGGCGCACGGCGTGGAGCCGGGCCAGCACGTCGAGCTGGAGACTTGACTCGCCGGCCCCGATCGTCACAAACCACCGGGCGATGCTTCCCTCCCTGCGTGGCCTGTTCCTGGTTGGTCTGTGTGCGTCACCTTTTGCCTGCGAGTCGGGCAAGGTCCCCGAACCGGTCAAGCCGGCGGCCGTAGCGAGCAAACCCGCGACGCCAGTGGCGAGCGCGGCCGCTCAGAAGGAGCAGGAAAAAAAGGAAACGCCGCCGCTGCGAGAGCCCGTGTTTCGCACGGTGAGCGCCCTGCCCGTGGCGAAAGTCCCAGCCACCCCGGGTGATCCCGTGCAGGGGAAGTTCGGCATGGAGGACGCCCTCAAAGGACTGTCGGGGAAAGGCACGTCCCTGTTTGCGGACGTCACGACGTCCGACGGCAAGTTGGTGTGTGAGCTGTGGCCCGACAAGGCGCCCATCACGGTAGCCAACTTCGTCGGCCTGGCCCGCGGTCTGCGTCCCTGGAAGAAGGGCGGCAGCTGGGTCAAACAGCCCCTGTACGACGGCACGGTGATCCACCGTGTGGTCAAGGGATTCATGATCCAGGGCGGAGATCCCGATGGCAACGGCGGCGGCGGTCCGGGTTATGCCATTCCCGACGAGATCTGGGAAAACGCCCACCACGATCAGCGGGGCTTGCTCTGCATGGCCAACCGTGGTCCCAACACCAACGGCTCCCAATTCTTCATCATGGATGGGGCGGCCCCCCACCTCGATGGCGGCTACACCATCTTCGGCAAATGTGGTCCGGAGAGCGTGGTCGAGAAGCTGTCGAGCACGCCCACCCAGGGCGATCGGGCCATCGACCCGCCCAAGATCAGCAAGGTCGTCGTACGCCGCGGCTGAGTGGCGAACTCGGAATCCCCGCAGCGCGAGCTGGGTCGCGCGACCGGCATCGGGTATACGGCTCCAGTTTGCGGCCGGGCGTATGCGGCGCTACCTTGAGGAGGCCATGGCAACACTAGCGCCAGCAATCCCGACAGAGCCGATCCATCGCCTGAGCATCGAGCAGTATCGAGGTATGCTGGCTGCCGGCGTCCTCAAGTCGGGCGATCCAGTAGAGTTGTTGGAGGGATGGCTAGTCGAGAAAAGGACGAAGAATCCCCCGCATCGGATCGCCACCCGGCGCACACGAGTCGCGCTGGAATCTATCGTTCCCGACGGCTGGTATGTGGACAGTCAGGAGCCCATCCTGACCGCCGATAGCGAGCCCGAGCCAGACGCGGCCGTGATCCGTGGACGTACGGAAGACTATGCGCAGGAGAACCCCAGCGCAGGTTGCGTGGGGCTCGTCGTCGAAGTCGCCGATGAGTCGCTACTGCGCGATCGCGAGACCAAGGCACGGATCTACGCCCGCGCTGGCATTCCCGTGTATTGGATCGTCAATCTCCCGGAACGCCGACTCGAAGTGCTCCAGTCCCCCAATGCGGCGGGAGTCACGCCGGGGTACACGCTGTGCAGCCAATACAGCGAAGCCGACAGCGTCACATTGGTGCTCGATGGAGGCGAAATCGGCACGGTTCGAGTGGCGGATCTGCTGCCGTAGCCCGGGGGAGAAAGGTCCGCTCTACTTGGCCAGCTTCATCACGTTGCCGCCTTCGGTGGTGCTCCAATAAACGGCCTGGGCATCCACTGCAACGCGACTCGGACAAGCCTGGGGCGGCGGCACGATCGCCACAGGGTCGCCCCCACCGATGGTCTTGCTCGCCCGAAACAGCGTGTGCGCGTCCGTGCAGGCGGGAGCCCCCAGGCTTCCCGTCTGGCGGAAGTAGAAGAGGGCGTTGGCGTCGACGGTGGGGACACCGGGATTGACCGTCGCCAGCACTTCGAACGCGCCCCCGGCGAGAGGGCTGCGCAGCACGCCGCGCGATGCATCACTGAAATAGAGGAAGGCATTGTCAGCGCTGTTTTGCAGGCCAAAGACGACTCCCCCTGCTCCCAGGTAGTACTGCGTCGCGGCCTCCGTGGCGCTGCACTTGCGAAATACAATCGCTGGCGTGGCCTGACTCACGTAATAGAGGCAATTGCCTGCCACGGTGAGCGTGACGACGGCTGCAGGCTCGGAGGCGAACAAGCTCTCCACCCCTGCCCCCGCCTGGCCCTGAGCCAGCAGCGGCGCGCGAAAGATCGACGTACTAGACGTGCTGCGAGCAGCGTAGAAGACGAAATTGCCCGACACGAGCAGCGACTCGAGACCCTCGGTGTGCGCCGGTGAAAACGCCGTCATGCCGCTGCCATCCAGGTTGGCGCGCATCACGCGACGTTCAGACGTCCCCGTTCGAAAATCGTTCAACGCGAAGTAGAGCTGATTGCCTCCGATGGCGAGGCCGCCGATACCGCCCAGCGTTGCGCTAATCAACGACTGAACCGCCCCGCCGTCCTTGGAGACCCGAAATACACCCGCCGTATTCGACGTGCCACCGTTGCTCCAATAGATGTTCGAGGCGTCGAGCACCACCCCACTCGGAGAGTTCTGCCCGGTGGCAAGAATGACCTGTTGGCACGCGCCGGCTACACACGTCCCGCCCAGACAACTGTGGTTGCAGCCGCCGCAGTGATTCGGATTGCTGCTCTGGTCGACACAGCTGTCGTTGCACTCGCTGAAAGCGCCGACGCAGACGCATTCTCCGGCTGCACAACTCGAGCCAGTGGGGCACGCGGCTTGGTTTTGTAACGTGCCGGCTGCGCTGCACAGCTGAGGAATTCCGGTCGCGGTATCGCAGCGCCGACTGTTGGGTCTGCACTCTCCACCGCAAAACCCGTTCTGGCACACGAACTGGCAGGCAGGTTGGTTTTGCCAGGCCCCACCTGGGCTGCACAGCTGCGGAATCCCCGTGGAGGGGTTGCAGCGACGATCGTTCGGCGCACACTCGCCGCCGCAGCTGCCGCTGCCCACGCACAGGAAGGGGCAGGCCGCCTGATCTTGCCAGGCCCCGCCGGCACTACAGAGCTGTGGGACGCCGGTCTCTGGATGGCAGCGGCGCGCGTTCGGCGCACACTCCCCACCGCACGCGTCGCCGACGCACGCCAAGGGGCAGGGTTCCGGTGCCTGCCATTGGCCCAAGGCGTTGCATGTCTGCAGCTGGGTCGCGGAAGGGCAGCGGGTCGTGGTGGGAATGCACTCGCCCGTGCAGGCGCGATCGACGCAGGCGTTGGTGCAAAGGGTGCTTGCAGCCCAGACGCCTTGGTCCGTGCACGTCTGCACCTCGGTCGCGGAGACACACCGGGTGTCGTTGGGTTTGCACTCCCCCGCACACGCGTTGCCGACACAGGCGGCCTCACACTCCTGCGGCGCAGACCACACCCCATCGCTCGAGCAGGCGCGAAACTGGACTGCCGAGACGCACTCGGTCGTGCTGGGCAGGCATTCGCCCCCGCAGCGGTCGCCGATGCAGGCGGGCGCGCAGGCGACCGGGCTGGCCCAGTGCCCGTCGATGTCGCACTCGCGCTGCTCCGTCGCGGAGGTGCACTCCGAAGCGCCGACGCTGCACTCGACGTCCAGGATACCCGCGTCCGACGCCGATGCGTTCGCGCCCGCGCCCTCCTGCAGCGCCGGTGCTCGCCCGGGCCCCTCACCCCCGGGGTTGCCTGCGCTGCCCACCATGGCGCCGGGCTCGTTGGGCGCGACGGATTGGCTGGGAGCGGGGGCTGGCTCGTCGAACGTGCGGTCGTCGATGGCGCAGCCCGTCAGGGCGCTTCCGAGCAGCCCAAGCAGCCAGAATGCCAGGCGTTTGCGTCGTACTTGGTACATGAAGGCCCCCCCTGCGTGAGCTGGTTCGTAGCAGCGCGGGGTGGTTTGGACAATCCCGAGCGAGCATCGATCGAGCCTTCGCCGCAGAATATTCACCCGATGCCGGAATCTGTGTCGATTCGAGGATGCACCACCCCCGGTAGCCGCGATCGCCGGAATCGCAGCTGAAATTGGGTTGCCGAGGGCGCCCTCTGACTCTAATTTCCCTATCGCGGCAACGGCGTTTCGTTTGCCGGCCGCGATTCTTTCCAGCTGGAGGCCCTCCGCACATGCGCAAACTCAGTCATCTGAACTATTCCGTGATCGGAGCCGTGGCCATGCTCGCGGCAGGCGCGTGCTCGTCGCCTGCGGGTACCCCTGACGACCGGGACGACGATCTGCAGGCGTTCGGAGCGCCGGGGAACGGCTCCGGCCTTCCGGGCAGCGGCGGCACGAGCGGCCAGAGCAACACGCCGGCCGTCGGCGTGAACACGGGTGGCACGGAGGGCGTGGCCAATCCACAGCAGCTCAACGGTGCGGCGGGGACCACGGGCGCGGTGGGCGCCGCTGGATCCACAGCCACGGTGCCTGTGGCGGATGTCGCTCCGCAGGAGACGCCGGGCGGTTACTTCGAGAGCGGCGCCTGGCACGGCCAGGCCTGGACCGGCGTGGACGCGCAAGGGTTCGCCACTGTGGCGCCCCCAAACTTCGCCGACCTGGCCCCCCTGAGTCCCTTCTGCTTCGAAGGGACAGTGCGCGCAGATCCGCCTTCGACGCCGACGGCTACCGATGGCTATCAGGGCGTTGCGCTGTTGGGCTTCAACATCAATCAGGAGCTAGTTGGGCCAGTCGCAGGCCAACCGGCGCCGATTCTGGAGAGGACACCCACCGAGCGTGGCGTTGCCGTGAACTTCTCCAGGAATTCGCCACCCGCCGGCACGACCGTCACGGCGGCTCCGGTGATCCGCATCCAGATTCAGAACCTCGCCGGAACGACTTGGTGTGCCGACCTCCCCACCGTCAACGGCAAGGGGTTCATCGCGTATGACGCCGGAGGCACCGATCCGAATTTCCGGACCGAGTGTTGGCTAGCGGCCACCGCAGCCACGAGTCGGCCCTATGCGCGCGAGCCCATCTCCAACGTCATCTTGGCGGTCCCCGGTGGCGGAACCGCGGGCCAAGACTTCTACTACAACGCCTGCGTCGCTGGCTTCGCCGATGCCAATTCCGCCGCCGATGCTCCGGACAACATCAGCTTGGGTGATGGGATCCTGACGGGAACGGTGTCCGGCAAAGCCGGGAAGATCAAGCTGACCGGCAAGGATGGCAACAGCTACATCGTCAACAACAACGCTTGGGGCGACAACTCCACCGATACCTCGCAGCAGCTTCGCTATACCGGCAACAGCTTCGAGGTCTTACGGCAAACGGCCGGGCAAGGCGCCAACAGCTCGCCCGCTTCTTTCCCGTCGATCTACATTGGCAACAACGGCGCCACCACGGGTGTCAACGGCGCAACGACCTTGGGCGAAGACAAGATGCCGATCCAGGTCAGCGCGATCACCAGCCTCCCGACGACCTTCAACTTCAGCGGGCCCCTGGGCGACAACAACGCGACTTATGACGTCTGGTTTGCACCGAGCGGGACCCCCTCGGCGCACGGCACCGCGCAGGCCGCGTTCTTGATGGTGTGGACGCACAGGCCCGCAGGTCGCAGCCCGATCGGCAGCAATGCTGGTCGAACGAATCTGACCATCAACGGCGTGACCGGATCATGGGATCTGTGGGTCGGGCCGCGCGGTGGTGGCGGGCCCGACGCCAACTTGCCAGTGATCAGCTACGTGTCGGTCAACCCGGCCACGGTGCGCAACTTCACCTTCGATCTGAGTGCATTCATCCGGGACGCTGTGGGTCGCAATGTCGGCCTCACCAACGGCATGTTCCTGACCGACGTTTTCGCTGGCTTCGAGATCTGGGGCGGCGGTGCGGGCCTCCGGGTTGACGAATTCTCGGCGGAAATCAATCCGTAGGGAGTCGAGCGCTCGTCAGCGCGCGGGCTTCTGCGCGCGCGTGACGAAGGTCCCCGGTCGAGCGGCTAGCTCGCCCGGGGATTTTGCCTTTGTGCGTGCCCGTGGCCTGGCTACGAGGTTCGCGCCGGTGCGCTCATTGCGTGCTCAGGTCTTGCTTCGGCGCTACGGAGGCGCCGCTCTTCACTGCGGCTGGTACAGCGTTTCCTGGCTCGGCTGCTGATAGTAGAAGCGAGCGTATTCGGCCCGATCGAAGGTCACGGCGCCGAAGGCGTTGACCACGATCGCCCAGGCGCTGAGGACCCAGAAGGCGGGACCCAGGCGGGGGCGCGAGAGCGCCAGGGCCACGAACAGGAACACGGAGTAGTCGTTCGAGAAGCGGTAGCCGAACTGCATCCAGCCCGTGTTTTGGTAGAACAGTGCGGGCAAGCCGACGCTGCCCGCGGTGAGCAAGAGGCCCACGAAGCCCAGGCGGGGTTGGCGCGGCCAGAGCAGATAGAGATAGACCGGCGTCGTGACCCACAGCGCCAGGCCGTGCAGATTGATGCGAAACGGGTCCACCCAGGGCAAGCTGGTGAGCACGACGCCCAGGTTCTTCGCCAGGTAATGGTAGTGGAACAGTCCCCACTTCTCGATGCGGCCCTGCCAGGCGATCTGCAGGTGGCGGTAGCCGACGTCGAAGGGGTCGTCGAAGCGCTGCCAGTTGTGCCAGAGCGAGAGCCCAAAAGAGAGCGCGAGCGGCAGCGCAAACAGGGCGCAGCGCTGGACGTAGCGGCGCCAATCCGTGGCGCGAACCGCCGCCAGCAAGCGACTCCAACTCGATGCGCGCGGGCCCTCGGTCTGTTCCGCCGCGCCGTCGCGGCGGCAGGCAAGCCACGCTTCACAGAGAAAGAAAGGGGCGCCGAACAAGAGCGGCGAACGCGCCCAGTAACCCAGCCCGAGCAGCGCTCCCGCCCAGAGCGGTCGTGCGCCGCCGATCGAGACCAGCACGTAGCCAGCGGCCAGCGCCACGGCGACCACGTGGGCGGCAAACCAGACAGTGCCCTGCACCGCCGTAAAGAAGTACACGCTGCCCAGCGCGAAGCTCAGGCTGAGCGCCAGGTTTTGTCCCCGCGAGCGCTCGCTGCGGCCGAGTTGGCGCAGCTTCTCCAGCGCCAGAAATAGAATCGCGGGGCCGAGCGGCGCCAGCCAGAGGAAGAATTGGCCGTCACGGACTCGCTCCGCACTGCCGGCGAGGTACACCATCGGCACGAGCAGTGCGGCCGGCAGCGCCGGAAATGGCACGAACCACTTGCCCGCATACTGAGCGAAGTCGTTGCCCTCCGCGTAGTCCGGCGGGGGACCACCGAGGTCGAGCCTGCCGTGCAGCCAGGCGTCCGCGAGCAGCGCAAAATGGTTGTACGCGGTGTGGTCCATCAGGCGGCTGCGCCCCGCGACCAGCACGTACACGAGCAGCACGGCAGCGTAACATCCGAGCGCGCAGAGCCAGCTGCGGCCCCGCTCGCTTCTCAGCCAGACTCGCATGCGGTCGCGACCGTATCTGACTCCAGCGCCATTCTGAAACGTTCCGGCGTTTTTCCTCGCCCCGCTGCCCTGCCCTGGCGAGGTCTGCTCGCCCGCTCGGACAGAGGCCTGCCAATCGTGCTAGGGTCGCCCCATGCAGCGGCTGTTTTCCATCCCGATCCGCGATCTCGAGCGTGGCGAGCAAGAGCGCCAGTTCAGCCTGCCTCCCACCTGGATCGACGAGGCGCTCGCCGACAGCGACGCCCGCAGCGATGGCAGCCCGGGCTCGTTCGAGGTGCACCTGAAGAAGAACGGCCGTGAGGTCCTGGTCAAGGGGACGGCCACCGCCAGCGTGACGATGCCCTGCGCTCGGACGCTGGAGCCGGTGCCCGTGCCGCTGCGCGCGGAGATCGTGCTGTTGCTCACGCCCCGGGCCAACGCACCGGCGCGCGGCAATGGGCCCCGGCGCAGCCGTCGGGGGCAAGAGGACGAAGCGGCCGACGAGCTGCTTTCGACCGAACTCGCGGCGCGGGACGAGTACGAAGGGGACACGGTGGAGCTCGACGGCTTCGTCCGCGAGCACCTACTGCTCGAATTGCCACTGTTCCCCCTCAGATCCGACTTGCCTTTCGAGCCGCCCCCCGCTACCGATCCGCCCCCGGACGAGGCGAAGCCCGCCGTGGACCCCCGTTTGGCGCCCCTGGCCGCACTGGCGGGTCTTTTTCCGGGCCGTCAGACAAAAACGCACGAGGAGTAGAGCGGTGCCCGTACCGAAGCGACGAACCACCAGTAGCAAGCGCGACATGCGGAGGGCGAACCACGACAAGGTGGCCCCGCCGAACGTGGTGCCTTGCGCCAACTGCTCTTCCCCGAGCCTTTCGCACCACGTGTGCCCGAGCTGTGGCCATTACGCCGGCAAGGTCGTCCTCAAGAAGCAAGAGGATGAGGCCGTGTCCGACGCTGGATCACCCGCCGCTGAGTGACGCGAGATCGAGTCGTCCGGGATCCCGTGACCCGCGAGCGAGTTTGCGCTTCATGCGAAGCAGCTCGCTCGCCAGGCGCTGGGTCCGCAGGGGCTCGATCGGCAGATCCGCTCGGCAGACTCTCGTTTAGCGATCCTCGTTCAGCGAACCGTGGCGACCGTGATAGCTTGGATTTTTCCGGGTCAGGGGACTCAGAAGGTCGGCATGGGGCGCAGTCTGTGCGGCAGCTCTGCTGCCGCGCGGGCCGTGTTCGACGCTGCGGACGAGGCCCTCGGTGAGCCGTTTTCTCGGCTGATTTTCGAGGGCCCGGCGGAGCAACTGACCTACACGGCCAACGCGCAACCGGCGATCTTGACCTGCAGCCTGGCCGCGCTGGCCGCGCTGCGCGAAGCCGCCGACGTGCCTCCGCCCGCCTTCGCGGCGGGGCATTCCCTGGGCGAATACAGCGCGCTCGTGGCGGCAGGCGCGCTCGAGTTTCGGCAAGCCGTGCAACTCGTGCGGCTGCGCGGTGAGGCCATGCAGCGCGCCGTAGCACAGGGGGAAGGCGCCATGGCGGCCCTGGTGGGCGCCGAGCCGGCCGTGGTCGAACAATTGTGCGCCGACGTGCGCGCCGAATCGGGCGGCGAGCGGGTGCTTTCGGCTGCCAATTTCAACGCGCCCGGGCAGATCGTGATCGCCGGTCACGCCGAAGCCGTGGAGCGCGCTGGCGTCCTCGCCAAAGAGCGGCGCCTCAAGGCGATCCCGCTCAAGGTGAGCGCCCCCTTTCACTGCTCCCTGATGGCACCGGCCGCCGAGGCGTTGGATCGAGCCCTGGCCGAGGTCAGGTTCGGGTCCCTCCAATTTCCCGTGCTGAGCAACGTCGAGGCTCTGCCCAACACGGATTCCGCGCGGGTGCGCGAGCTTCTGGTGAAACAAGTGGCCGGCGCCGTGCGCTGGCAGGAAACGCTCGAGTGGATGGCGCAGCGCGGTGTGACGAGCGCCTGGGAGATTGGCCCTGGCCAAGTGCTCGCAGGTCTGGCAAAACGCACCGTACCGGCGCTGGCCGTTAAGCCGGCGTTTGAGCCACAAGAGATCGCCGCGCTCGCCGCGAGCATCACTTCTGGCTGAACCCCTGGAATTTGACGCGAAGCGGAAAAGCGGCCGGACGGAAATTCTTCTGCTTGCCTCGCCGGCAAGCATGGTAAACAGCCGCCGCCAGCCCTCCGGCGGCATTGTTCGATGTTTGATCTCAGCGGCAAAACTGCACTAGTTACGGGTGGATCTCGCGGTATCGGAAGCGCCGCCGCCGAGGTTCTGGCCCGCCAAGGGGCAAGGGTGATTTTGACCTACGTGCGCGACGCGGAGGCGGCGCAGCGCACCGTCCAACGCATCGAAGCCGCGGGAGGTCGCGCGGAAGCTGAAAAGCTGGACGTGGCGAGCTTCGCGTCGTCGGAAGCCACCGTCGCGGCCTTGGTCAAGCGTGTGGGCGGCCTGGACATCCTGGTGGCCAACGCCGGCATCGCGGTCGATGCCCTGCTCTTGCGGCTGAAAGAGACGGATCTCGACGCGATCCTGAACGTGAATTTGAAGGGAGCCCTGGCCTGTGCGCAGGCGGCGATCAAGCCGATGATGCGCGCGCGGTATGGGCGCATCATTTTCGTGTCCAGCGTCGTGGGCCAGATGGGCAACGCCGGTCAGGTCGCGTATGCCGCCAGCAAGGCCGCGCTGATCGGCGCCGCCAAGTCGCTGGCGCGTGAATATGCTTCGCGCAACATCACGGTCAACGCACTGGCCCCCGGCTACGTCGACACCGACATGACCGCGAACCTGGAGCCCGCGCTGCGCCAAGCGATGTTGGCGTCGGTTCCGCTCGGGCGGACCGCCACGGCCGCAGAGGTTGCCGCGTCGATCGCGTTCCTCGCTTCCGAGGAAGCGGGCTACATCACCGGCCAAGTTCTGGCCGTCAATGGCGGCATGTACATGTGAGTTCGGTCGCCAGCAGGGCGGCCCCCGCCGCAGCGGCGGATCGAAATGAAAGTCCCCTCTCCTTTTCGAGAGATCATCTTTGGAGGCAAAAATGGCGGCAGGTCGCGATGTTACGGCCGAAGTGAAGCGAATCATCAAAGAGCAATTGGACGTCGACGAGTCGGACATCAAGCCGGAGTCTGTGTTCATTGATGATTTGGGTGCTGATTCCCTCGGCCTCGTTGAACTCGTGCTGGCCTTCGAAGAGGCGTTCGAGATCGACATCCCGGACGAGGACACCGAGCAGATCCGGACCGTCCAGGATGCGGTCAAGTACATCGAACAACACAGCAGCACCTGACGTGTGTGGTGCGCGCCTTTGACTGAGGGACTGTAGATCCATGGAACGCATCGTCGTCACCGGGCTCGGTCTAGTCACGCCCAATGGCATTGGGACGGAAGCCACCTGGCAGTCCGTCCTCGCCGGCAAGAGCGGGGTGCGCACCATTTCAGCGTTCGATACCGAGGGGTACAGCTGCAAGATCGCCGCCGAGGTCCTGAACTTCGAGGCCGCCGAATTCATGCCTCGGCGCAAGATCAAGGAGATGTGCCGGTTTACCCAATTCTCGATGGCCGCGACCAAGATGGCCATCGAGGACGCCGGGCTAGAACTCACGGATGAGGAGCGGCTGCGAGCCGGCTGCTTCATCGGTGTGGGGCTGGGCGGGCTCGAGAACCTCGAGCGCGTGACCCTGATGCTGAATCAGAAGGGGCCGGACAAGGTCAGCCCGTATTTCATTCCTTCGATCATCGGCAACCTCGCCGCCGGGCAGGTGGCCATCGAATATGGGCTGCATGGGCCCAGCTATTGTCACACCAGCGCCTGCGCCTCGAGCGCGCACTCGATCGGGGAAGCGCTGGAATGGATGCGCCGAGGGCGCGTCGACGTCATGATCGCCGGCGGCGCCGAGGCCACCATCACCCCGATCGGCATTGCCGGATTTTCGGCGATGTTTGCGCTCAGTCGCCGCAACGACGAACCCGAGCGTGCCTGTCGCCCATTCGACGCCGGGCGGGACGGATTCATCTGCGGTGAGGGAGCCGGGACGCTGATCCTGGAGACGGCCACGCGCGCCAGGCGCCGCGGTGCTCGCATTCTCTGCGAGGTGAGCGGCTGGGGCGCCACCACTGACGGCTATCACATCACCAAGCCAGCACCGAACCACGTGCACGCCGCGCGAGCCATGCGCGATGCGCTGGCGGACGCTCGCCTGGAACCGCAGCAGATCGACTACGTGAACGCGCACGGCACTTCCACGCCCGTGGGGGACGTCGAAGAGTCGCGCGCCTTGGTCGATACCTTCGGCGCGCACGCGCTCGAAAAGCGGCTCTGGGTGAGCTCCACCAAGAGCATGACAGGCCACATGTTGGGCGCCGCGGGCGCGGTGGAAGCGGCGTTGTGCGCCAAGGCCATCGCCACCGGCAAGGTGCCTCCCACCATCAACCTCGACAATCCAGATCCAGAGTGCGTTCTCGATTACGTGCCGCACCATGCGCGCGAGCGCACGCTCAAGCACGTGATGAGCAACTCGTTCGGGTTTGGCGGCACCAACGTCGCGCTGGTGCTCTCGGCGTTCGAGGGCTGAGCGCCCCGATGGGCCTGGCTTTCCGCAGAGCCGGCTGACGGTCCCGCCATGCACTGCCCCTACTGCAGCGTGAGCGATTGCCGGGTGGTCGACTCCCGGTTGGTGTCCGACGGCGAGGTGACCTGGCGGCGGCGCGAGTGCGAAGGCTGCAAGCGCCGCTTCACCAC
>Ga0315912_10002541_pt1 | contig 19214 bp, 10 predicted proteins | sample VfabasoilMG_FD_204469 | JGI IMG/M metagenome (GOLD analysis project Ga0315912, IMG submission 204469) | Garden soil microbial communities collected in Santa Monica, California, United States - V. faba soil | ecosystem: Environmental > Terrestrial > Soil > Garden | place: USA: California...
TTTCGCGCTCTCGGGATTCGCGCTCTACCAGATCATCTTCAAACTGGGGTCGGCCGTTTGAGGGCCGACCCCTTTTGCTAGCAAATGGGGAGTGACCCCATTTTCAGAAGTTGAAGCGGAAGTTCATGCCGTAGGTGCGCGGCATGTTGGTGAGATAACCCACGCGCGCGCTGCGGCCGCGTTCGCGGTCCACCGACAGGAATGCCTGCTCATCCGTCAGGTTGTTGACGAACACCGCACCTTCCCATTTGTCGGTGCTGATTCCCCAGCGCAGATTCAGCAAGGTGTATGAACCCAGTTCCGGATCGAAGTTGATGTTGGTGTTCGCGGGGACGCCACCCAGCTGGATCAGGCGCGCGGATCCCGCCGGCCGCGTGGCCGAGTTGGAGATCAGCCCGAAGTTCGGCTCTTCGTCGCCGAGCTGCGTGAACGAGCTGCCGACGTACTGCACCGTGAACCGCACGTAGCTCTCGAGCGAGGTTCCCATCGCCCAGTTGTAGGCGGCCGAACCCACGGCCTGCAGCTCCGGTGAAGTCGGCAGCTGGTTGCCGTCGCGAATGCCCGCGGTAGGCGCGGCATCGTTCGGGAACGACCGGGTGACTTCCGCCTGTACCCAGGTCGCGGACAGGCCGAAGTCCCAGTGCTCGTCGGGCCGCACGTACAGTTCGAACTCCGCGCCAGGCGTTTCCGCTTCGCCGTTGAGGATGATGCGCGACGAACAGGTGCCGGCGTCGGCGATGAATTGCATATCCTTGATCTTGGTGAGGAACACCGCGGCGTTGAACGTCACGCGACCATCCGCCAGTCGGGTCTTCGTGCCGAGCTCGTAGTTGTCGACGAATTCGTCGTCCCATCCCGGGTGGCCCGAGTAGGTGGCAAGATCCGCCGCCGAACACAGGCCAACGTTCAGCGGGTCGTTGATGCCGCCGAGGCGGAAGCCGCGCGAGTATTGCGCCGTGAACTGCACGTTCTTGTTCACGTTGTAGGCCAGGATCACGCGCGGCGAGAACCCGTCGGACTCGGTCGAGCCCGGCTCGTCGGTGTAACCCTGGTCGGCGAAGAATCCCGCGAAGGTCAGCAGCCGGTCCTCGCTGAAGTCGTAGTACCGCAGGCCCGCGGTCAGCGCCCAGTGCGGATTGAAGCGGTAGGTCGCTTCACCGAACACGGCGAACTGCTCGAAGTCATAGGTGAGATCCGAGAAGAACGGCGTATCCGGCGGCGCGCCGCGCTGCGGGTTGGTCACGCCCTGCGACGTCAGGAAGGCGTCGTAGCCCGGAGTCGGCAGGTTCTGGCCATATTCGCGGTCGTACTGCTGGTAGAACACACCGGCCAGCCACTGGAAGGGTCCCTCGCCGTTCGAGCCGAGGCGGATTTCCTGGCTGAAGGTCTGCAGGTCCGTGGTGTCGTACAGCGGTGAATTGAAGCGCGCCTGCGCGTCGGTGCCGCCGACATCCTTGGTCACGCTGCCGGTGAGCTGGCTGGCGTCGCGCAACACTTCGACGCTGCGATCGACGTAGGAACTCACGGAGGTCAGGCCGACGCTGCCGAAGCTGAACTCCAGCTTCAGGTCCGCGAGCGTGAATTCGTCGGTGATGCCTTCGCGGAATTGCGTGACCTGCCCGCGATCGCCGGGATCCACGGCCGGCTCGGTGGTGGTGTAGACATTGCCGAGGATGTTGTACACGTCGACACGCGGATAACCGTCGGTCTCGAGCTTCTGGTAGACGATGCGCGGCGTGATGGTGACGTTGTCGGAAGGCTCGAAGCGGAAGGCGAGACGTCCGCCGATCTTGTCGCCATCGTTGACGTCTTCGCGCGTCGCGCGCCCGGGGTACAGCGAATCGATGAAGCCCGGCAGCTGGTTGTAATAGCCGACCACGCGCATCGCGGCGTTTTCGCCGATCGGCACGTTGAGCGCGCCGCGCAACGTTCCGGCGAGTTCGCCGTCGGTGACGCCATTGAAGCCGAGCTCGACCGAGCCGCCGAAGGTGCCGATGTCGGGCTGCGCGGTGATGTAACGCACCGTGCCCGCGTCATTACCCGCGCCGTACAGAGTGCCCTGCGGTCCGCGCAGCACTTCGATGCGATCGAGGTCGTAGAGATCGAGATCGGGTGTGAAAAGCGCTATGGAGATCGGCGATTCGTCGAGGTAGATGCCGACGGATTCCTTCACGCCGGGCTGGTCGCGCACCACCTGGCCGGCGCTGATGCCGCGGATGGCCACCTGGCTCTGGCCCGGGCCGAGGTCGGTGATGTACAGGCCCGGCACGTTGCGCGCGATGTCGACGATGTTGGTCGCGCCGGACTGCTCGATGTCTTCGTTGGTGACCGCGGCCACCGAGAACGGAACCTCCTGCAGCGTGGTCGTGCGCTTCTGCGCCGAGACCACGATTTCCTCGCTGATTTCCTCGTCGGTGGGCTGGGCGGGCGTTTGCGCCTGGAGGGCAAACGGAATCCACAACAACGCGGCAGCGCCGCGCAGAAACCGGAATTTCATGCGACCACTCCTTTATGTCTGTCTTCTTGTGCGGGGTGACCCGAGCAAGCAACGACCGTTTCCCTGGCCGACCCCCACGTTGTGAAGCCAGTATCCTCGCCTCACGGCGAACTGAGAAGTACCCATTGGTCTCGGGATTGCCGGCAACGCGGCATAAGGATATTCACCTACAGGAAGGTCCGGCGCGCCGGGATGATTTGAGGCGCGGACGCTTTTTTGCTAGGCGACGTGGCCCCGGAACCGGGGCGGCGCCCTCCCGCGGGAGGCGGGCGCCGCCCTCACCGGATCACTAGTTAGGCCGCTTGGCCGTTTCCCTGAGGAACAGCGAACCGATCACCAGCGTGACCGAGGCCACCACGATGGGATACCACAGCCCGTTGTAGATGTTGCCGGTCGCCGCGACGATGGCGAACGAGGTCACCGGCAGGAAGCCGCCGAACCAGCCATTGCCGATGTGATACGGCAGCGACATCGACGTGTACCGGATGCGCGCCGGAAACAATTCCACCAGCCAGGCGGCGATCGGCCCATACACCATGGTCACGTAGATCACGAGGATCGAGCACAACAGGATGACCATGGGATAGTTGAACTGGCTCATGTCTGCCTTGGCGGGGTAACCCGCCTCGGCCAATACCGCCTTGATCTCCGCGGTAACCGCATCCTGGGCCTTCTTGTAATCGGCGGCGTTCAGGTCGGGACTGACGCTGCGGATTTCCAGCGACCGGTTGCCGATCTTCACTTCCGCGCCGTCGCTGCGTCCGGGCGCCACTTCGTTCGCATACGACACGCCCATGCGCGCCAGCGCGCCCTTCGCGAGATCGCAGCCGTTGGTGTATTTCTTCCTGCCCACCGGATCGAACTGGAAGCTGCAGGTGTACGGGCCCGCGACCACGGTCACCGGCGAGGTCTGCACCGCCGCGTCCAGCGCCGGGTTCGCGAAATGCGTGATGCCCTTGAAGATCGGGAAATACGTGAGCGCGGCGAGCAGACAACCCGCCATCACGATTTTCTTGCGGCCGATCCTGTCGGACAAGCCGCCGAATATCACGAAGAACGGTGTCGCGATGAGCAACGCGGCGGCCATGACGAGCTGCGCGCTGGTCGAATCGACCAGCAGCGTCTTCTCGAGGAACAGCAATGCGTAGAACTGGCCGCCGTACCACACGACGGCCTGGCCGGCGACGGCACCGAACAGCGCCAGCAACACGACCTTGAGGTTCGACCACTGGCCGAACGACTCGGACAGTGGCGCCTTCGACAACTGGCCCGCCGCCTTGATCTCCTGGAACTCGGGTGACTCCTGCAATTGCAGACGGATGTACACGGAGATCAGCAGCAGCACCGTCGAGAGCAGGAATGGCACGCGCCAGCCCCAGGCATCGAAGGCTTCCGGTCCCATCGCGAAGCGGCAGCTGAGAATGACGATCAGCGAGAGGAAAAATCCCAGCGTCGCCGTGGTCTGGATCCAGCTCGTGTACAGGCCGCGCCGGCCCTCCGGTGCGTGTTCGGAGATGTAGGTGGCCGCGCCACCGTACTGGCCGCCGAGCGCGAGGCCCTGCAGCAGCCGCAACACGATGAAGATGACGGGCGCAATGATGCCCGCCGTCTCATAGGTTGGCAGGACGCCGACCAGCGCGGTCGACGCGCCCATGATGACGATGGTGAGCAGGAAGGTGTATTTGCGTCCGACCAGGTCACCGAGCCGGCCGAACACCAGCGCGCCGAAGGGACGCACGAAGAACCCGGCCGCGAACGCCAGCAGCGCGAACAGGAATGCCGTGGTGTCGTTCATCCCCGAGAAAAATTTCTTCGTGATGATCGCGACCAGCGAACCGTACAGGTAAAAGTCGTACCACTCGAATACGGTGCCCAGCGACGACGCGAAAATGACGCGCCGGTGCGCGGGATCGATCCCCCCAGCCTTCTCGACCATTACTTCCCCCCGTTATTGATTATTTTCCGTGTCGGACGATTCCGGGCGCCGCCACTTGACACGGCCGGTACAATAACCGATCCGCGCATTGGAAAACCCGCCACTACTGCATGGACAAGCCCGTCACACGTCGCAAGCCCGCAAGCGAGGCGCCCAAAAAGGCGCATGCGCACACGCGTGCCTGCATCGGCGTGCACGGTGCGCGCCAGAACAATCTGAAGAACCTGAGTCTCGACATACCGTTGCACGAGCTGGTCGTGGTCACGGGTGTGTCCGGCTCGGGCAAGTCCTCGCTGGTGTTCGACACGCTGTATGCCGAAGGCCAGCGCCGTTATGTCGAGACTTTCTCGCCGTACGCGCGCCAGTTCCTCGATCGCATGGACAAACCCGCGGTCGACCGGGTGGACGGCATTCCGCCGGCCATCGCCATCGACCAGACGAACCCGGTGCGCACTTCGCGCTCCACCGTCGGCACGATGACCGAGCTCAACGACCACCTGAAACTGCTGTTCGCGCGCGCCGCCACCCTGCACTGCCGGAACTGCGGCAAGCCCGTGCGTCGCGACACCGCCGAAAGCATCTACGCCGATGCGACCCACCGCGCCGCCGCGGCCGGCGATCCGCGCGTGTACATCTGCTTTCCGATCCCGGTGCCGAAGAACTTCAAGGAAGCCGAGGTGCGCAAGCTCCTGGAGGCCCAGGGCTACACACGCATCCATGAACGCAACGACGATGTCCTGGAAGTGGTGCAGGACCGGCTGCGGCTCGGCAACGCCGAGCGCGCGCGTGTCATGGAATCGCTGGAGACCGCGCTGCGCGTCGGCCGCGGGCGCGTCAACCTGCACGTGGTCGACGAGAGCGATCCTCCAAGGAGCCTCGAGCGCTGGAAGTACTCGAGTGAACTGCACTGCGCGGATTGCGACATCACCTATCGCGACCCGGTGCCGTCGTTGTTCTCGTTCAACTCACCGGTGGGCGCCTGTGAAACCTGCCGCGGCTTCGGCCGCATCATCGGCATCGACTACGGCCTGGTGATTCCCGACGAGAGCAAGACGCTGTCGGGCGGCGCGGTGAAACCCTGGCAGACCAAGTCGTACAAGGAATGCCAGGACGACATGGTGAAGTTCGCCAGGAAGCGCGGCATTCCGCTCGACACGCCCTGGTACGCGTTGTCGGAGAAGCAGCGCCAGTGGGTCATCGAAGGCGAAGGCAAGTGGGAGAAGAAAGTCTGGTACGGCGCGCGGCGCTTCTTCGAGTGGCTGGAAACCAAGGCCTACAAGATGCACGTGCGGGTGCTGCTGTCGCGGTATCGCGCCTACACGCCCTGCACGGCCTGCGGCGGCTCGCGTCTCAAGCCGGATGCGCTGCTGTGGCGCATCGCGGGGCAGAACGTGCACGACATCATGCTGCTGCCGCTGGACCGCGTGCGCAGCTTCTTCGATGGCCTGACGCTGCCCGCGCCACTCGACGAGGCCGCGGACCTGTTGCTGGGCGAGATCCGCGCGCGCTTCGCGTATCTCTGCGAAGTGGGCCTGGGATATCTCACGCTCGACCGCCAGTCGCGCACCTTGTCGGGCGGTGAAGTCCAGCGCATCAACCTGACCACGGCGCTGGGTACGTCGCTGGTGAATACCCTGTTCGTGCTCGATGAGCCGTCCATCGGCCTGCATCCGCGCGACATGCAGCGCGTCACGCAGGTGATGCACCGGCTGCGCGATGCGGGCAACTCGCTGGTGGTGGTCGAGCACGATCCGCAGATCATGCTGGCCGCGGACCGGTTGCTGGATCTCGGACCCGGCGCCGGCGAACGCGGCGGCGAGATCGTGGCCTTCGATACGCCCCAGGCCGTGCGCGCCAATCCACGCTCGCTCACCGGTCAGTATCTTTCCGGCGCGAAGCAGGTGGCGCCACGCGCCGCGCCACCGAAGCAGATCGACACCGAGCCCAAGGCGCGCATGGTGCCCTCGCAGAAGGCCATCAAGCTGCGCGGCGTCACGCAGCACAATCTCAAGAACGTCGATGTGGAGTTCCCGCTGCGGCGGCTGGTGTGTATCACCGGTGTTTCCGGCTCGGGCAAGTCCACGCTGATCGAAGACGTGCTGTACAAGGCCATGCGCAAGGCGCTGGGACAGCCGAGCGAGATGCCGGGCGCGTTCGACCGTCTCGAGGGCGCGGAGCTGGTCGACGACGTGGTCATGATCGACCAGAGTTCCATCGGCCGCACCACGCGTTCCAATCCGGCGAGCTACGTCGGCGCCTTCGACGTGGTGCGCGAGCTGTTCGCGAGCGAGACCTCGGCGAAAACACGCGGGTATACGCCCGGCACGTTCTCGTTCAATTCCGGTACCGGCCGTTGCCCGACCTGCAATGGCAATGGTTTCGAGCACGTGGAGATGCAGTTCCTCTCGGACGTGTACCTGCGCTGCCCGGATTGCGACGGCAAGCGATACCGCGCCGAGACGCTCGAAATCCGGCGCGAGGGCGCGGATGGCACGCGCAAGAACATCGCCGACGTGCTCGACATGACGGTCACCGAGGCGCTGGTGTTCTTCAAGGACAACTCCAATGTCGCGATCCGGCTGCAGCCGCTGGTCGACGTGGGACTCGAATACGTGAAACTCGGCCAGCCGGTGCCGACACTCTCGGGCGGCGAGGCGCAGCGCCTGAAACTCGCGGGACATCTCGCCGAGGCCGCCGCCGACGACACGCCGTCGATCCGCGGCAAACTGTTCCTGTTCGACGAACCGACCACGGGGCTGCACTTCGACGACGTCGCCAAGCTGCTGCGCGCATTCCGCAAGCTGCTCAAGATCGGCCACTCTCTGGTGGTCATCGAACACAATCTCGATGTGATCCGCGCGGCGGACTGGCTGATCGATCTCGGGCCCGAAGGCGGCGACGCCGGCGGCACGATCCTGGTGGCCGGCACGCCGTCGCAGGTGGAGGCGCATCCGACCTCGCACACCGGCAAGGCGCTGCGGGAATACGAAACCGCGATCGGCGCAGTCGAGCCCGCGGAGCCGGAGCGCAAGGTCGCCGACTCGCCCGAGCGTTATGCCGCGCGCAACGCCATCGTCGTGCACCGCGCGCGCGAACACAATCTGCGCAACATCGACGTGCAGATCCCGCGCGAGGCGTTCACCGTGGTCACCGGCGTCAGCGGCTCGGGAAAATCCACGCTCGCCTTCGACATCATCTTCAACGAAGGCCAGCGGCGTTACCTGGAGTCGCTCAACGCGTATGCGCGCCAGTTCGTGCAACCGGCCGCACGCCCGGACGTGGACGCGATCTATGGCATCCCCCCCACCGTCGCCATCGAGCAGCGCACCAGCCGCGGCGGCCGCAAGAGCACGGTGGCGACACTCACCGAGATCTACCATTTCTTCCGCTTGCTCTATCAGAAGCTGGGCACGCAGTTCTGCCCGACCTGCGACGTGGCCATCGAGCCGCAGACCGCGGCGAGCATCGCCGAGCGGCTCATGAAGGCGCACAAGGGTTCGCGCATCGTGCTGCTCGCGCCGCTGGTGGTGGCGCGCAAGGGTTATTACACCGAACTCGCCAAGTGGGCCAATGCGCGCGGCTACAAGCACCTGCGCGTCGACGGCGAGATGCTGACCACCTGGCAGTGGCCACGCCTCAACCGCTTCAAGGAACACACCATCGAGTTGCCCGTGGCGCAGATCCACGTGCAGAAGGACCACGCCGATACGCTCGAGCGTAACGTCATCAAGGCGCTGGACCTCGGCAAAGGCCTGGTGCACGTGCTGGATCTCGACGCGAAGAAGCAGAAAGTGCAGGTGTTCAGCACCAAGCGCTCCTGCCCTTCCTGCGGCACCAGCTTCGCCGAACTCGACCCACGCCTCTTCTCGTTCAACTCCAAGCACGGCTGGTGCGAGGATTGTTACGGTACGGGCCTGCAGCTCGAAGGCTTCGACGAGGCGCAGAGCGGCGAGGAAGCAGCCTGGAATGAATGGCTGGGCGACGAAGCCCACGATTGCGAAACCTGTCATGGCCAGCGGCTCAATCCCGTGGCCCTGCACGTGAGATTCCGCGATCGCAACATCGCCGACCTCACCCGCCAGGCCATCGACGACACCGTCGACTTCATCGGCAAGCTGCGCCTGTCGCGGCGCGAAGCCGAGATCGCGCGCGACCTGATGGCCGAGATCAAGTCGCGACTCGGATTCCTGCAGCGCGTCGGCCTCGGGTATCTGCCGCTCGATCGTTCCGCCCCGACGTTGTCAGGCGGCGAAGCGCAGAGAATCCGTCTCGCGGCGCAACTCGGCTCGAATCTGCAGGGCGTGTGTTACGTGCTCGATGAGCCCACCATCGGGCTGCATCCGCGCGACAACCGCGTGCTGCTGGATGCGCTCGCCGAGCTGGCGAAACACCGCAACACGCTGGTGGTCGTCGAACACGACGAAGACACCATCCGGCGCGCCGATCACGTCATCGATCTCGGTCCGGGCGCCGGCGTGCGCGGCGGTGAAGTGGTCGGTGCCGGCAAGGTCGAGGATCTGAAAAAGAATCCCGCATCGCTGACGGGACGCTTCCTCGCCAATCCGCTGAAGCATTCCGCCGAGCCGCGCCGCGCCACCGGCGCGCGCGCGCCGCAGCTCAAGCTGGAGAAGGTGGAGCTGCACAACGTGCAGGGTGAAGACATCGCCGTGCCGGTCGGCCGCCTGGTCGTGATCACCGGCGTGTCGGGTTCCGGCAAGTCCACCGTGGCGCGCGACGTGCTCTACACCAATCTCAAGCGGATGGTGGCCCAGGCGGCGCGCGGGAAATCGAAGGCCGGCAAACTGCCAGAGCTCACCGGCGTCGAGGCCGTTCGCGGAGCGGAACACATCCAGCGCGTGCTGGAAGTCGACCAGACGCCCATCGGCAAGACACCGCGTTCCTGCCCGGCGACCTACATCGGTTTCTGGGACGACATCCGCCGCATCTACGCCAATACCACTGAAGCGAAGATCGCGGGTTACAGCACCAGCCGCTTCAGCTTCAACACGGGTGAAGGCCGCTGCCCGGCCTGCGAAGGCCAGGGCATGCAGACCATCGAGATGAACTTCCTGCCGGACGTGAAGGTGCTGTGCGATTCCTGCCGCGGCCGGCGATTCAACAGCGAGACCTTGTCTATCCTGTGGCGCGGCAAATCGGTGGGCGATCTGCTGGCGATGAACATCGACGATGCGGTGGAATTCTTCGCGGCACATGCCTCGATTCATCACGCGTTGCGCCTGATGCAGGACGTGGGCCTGGGTTACCTGACGCTGGGACAACCCTCGCCCACGCTCTCCGGCGGCGAGGCGCAGCGCATCAAGCTGGTCACCGAACTCGCCAAGGTGCGCGGACCCGAACGACGCGGCCCGCGGCAGACATCGCCGCACACGTTGTACGTGCTCGACGAACCCACGGTGGGCCTGCACATGGCCGACGTGGAGAAACTCATCCTCGTGTTGCACCGGCTGGTGGACGCGGGCAATACCGTGGTCGTCATCGAACACAATCTCGACGTCATGGCCGAGGCCGACTGGATCATCGACATGGGCCCGGAGGCCGGCGCCGGCGGCGGCAAGGTCGTCGCCGCCGGGCCGCCTTCGACCATCATGGACCGTTCTGCACAGTCACACACCGGTCGGGTGCTCAAGGAATTCCTGGACGAACGCCGCGAGGTCGCTGGCTAGTCCGATCCACAGGGCTACAATCCCGCGCCATGGGACACGGCCTCACCTGCTGGAAATGCGGCGCCTCGCTCGAGGCGCTGACGCTGCCGTTGCGCCGGCTCGAGGAGTGCAAGGCCTGCCGCTCGGAACTGCACGCCTGCCGGATGTGCGTCGAGTACGACACGCGCGTCGCCAAACATTGCCGCGAACCCACGGCCGAAGAAGTGCGCGAGAAGACCAAGGCGAATTTCTGCGACCACTTCAAGCCGAAGGTGGGCGCGTACATGGCTCCGACCGGCGAAGCCGACGCCGCCAAGGCGGCGCTCGAGGCGTTGTTCGGGAAGAAGTGACCGGCCGCTGAGCGTCAGCGGGCGGTCTTCGCGCGACGTCGTCGCAGCTCGTAAAACGTCAGCGCGCCGATCCCCAGTCCCAGGCCAACTGCGAGCGCGATCAACATCGGCATGCCGGGCCCGCCGGCCGAGGCCGTCTCTTCCGCGGCTTCATCGCCTTCAGCCTCGGTGTCGTTGTCGGTGAGCGTGTAGAAGGCGTCGTCGTGTGCCTTCTCCAGCTTCTTCAGGAAACGCTTCAGGTCCGTCACCGGCACGTGGTCGCGGACATTGCGCAGATCGTAGGCCAGCTCCAGTTTGCCGCCGCGGAATTTCACCTTCGAGTAGTACTCGAACGCCGGATCGGTGACCTTGACGCCTTCACCTTCGATGTTCCAGTCGCCGGGAAGCCAGGCCACGATTTCGTGGTGCACGTGTTTCGGAAAGTTGCGCGCCAGCGGTGAAGTGCGCACCGTCTGCTCCGGCGTGCGGGTCTGCTCGGTGATCAGGTACGCCTCGAAGTAGAACTTGCGCCCGCCCTCGTCGTCCTTCTCGAATGGTTCGTCGATCTCGTAGCTCTCTTCGACGGTCAGCAGGTTGTTGTCGCGATCGTCCTTGACCGTCAGCGGTACGAGCGTGCGGATACCGCTGTAACTCTTGCGGTAGTAGTCGAGGTACTCCTTGCCGAGCTGCGCCGTGGTCTGGCTGCGCATGCGGACCCGCATGCCGTCCGCATCCTCCTCGCGATACACCGTGTGCACCGAGAATCGCGCGCTCTTGTTGGTGCCCTTGCGGAAATCGAAGGTCTCGAGCACGTTGCTGGTGGGCTTCGCGCCGACGCGGCGCGGCATCTCCTCCAGTCCGTCGGCGCTGGCCGCGATCACCAGCGCAGGTCCGAAGTCGGCCTGCACCACGTTCTTCAGTTTGCCGCCCTGGCCGCTGACCGTGGCATCCAGCCAGTAGTCGCGATCCTGCGAGTGCACCTTGGCGATGACGTGGTTGAAGGCGCCGGGACTCGGTTGCCGCGAGCGCACGCCTTCGCCGACGCTCGAATGCACCAGTGCCGGCCAGGCCTGCACGCCGAGCGCGCGCAGGACCGTGATCAGCAGGAGTGTCTTGTCCTTGCAGTCGCCGTAACGGCGCGCCAGCACTTCGTTCGGCTGCGTGGGCCGGTACGCACCCGCACCCACTTCGATGCCCGTGTAACGGATGTCGTCCTGCACGAAGCGCAGGGCCCGCAGGATGCGCGTGTCCTCGTCGGGTTCGCGGCGCAGATCCTCGATGAATGTCGCCAGCTCGCCATCGGGCGGACTCTTGACCACGTACATGGGCTGCGCCCAGTCACGCACCGCGTTCCAGGATCCGAAGTCGCTGAGCTCGATGCGCGGATAACGGAAATGCCAGGCGGGCCGCGCGGAGTCGTTCTCGAGACTCGCGATGTCGTGCGTCTCCCAGAGGGTTTCCGTCCAGCCTCCACTGTTGGTGGTGCGTGGCGCCCCCACCGCGCCTTCGTCGAGGATGTACAGCACGCGCGAGTCGGGCCGGAGTACCCGCAGGCGGAAGTAGCGCACCGGCGCGCCCCACTGCGTGGCGAACCAGTCGTTGTAGCCGCGCTCGCTGATGGGATCGGTGCGCTCCGTGGTGTACGAATAGTCGAGCAGGTCGCCGACGCGGATGTCCTGCAGCAGCACGTGCAGCGTGACCCGTCCGTTGATGAGGCCGCTCTCCAGTTCCTCTTCCCGGTTCAGCAGGCTGCGGCGGGCGCTGCTCAGCTTGTCGAGGAAGCGGCCGTCGCGCAGCACGCGCACCTCGTGCAGCAACACGCGTTCGTGGTCGGGATCGATCTGGATCGAGATCTGTGCGCCCGAATCCACCTCGTCCTCGCTCATCAGCCGTTCGACGTAGCGCTCGTAGTGCGCTGTGGAGGTCAAGGTCGACAGGCGCACCTGGTGATCGACCACCGGGAAATCGGATTCACCCGCCTCCACCGGTTTCGCCTGCGCGGTCAATTGCGAATCCGGCACGCGGACCACCCAGGAGGGCGGCGGCGCCACGCTGTACGGCTCGGGCGCAGCCAGCACCGGCCGACTAACTGCCCACGCGATGCACGCGAGGATCGTTCTTGCTGTTGTCACGCGTCGCATTTCCAGAGGGAGCAAAGCTACACTTGCCGCGCCCCGCGGACTACTGGTGGGCCGGGTTTATGTCTGATGAATGATTCGAATCCATATGCGCCGCCCAAGGCGCCGGTCTCGGATGTCGGGCTGCCCGGGCCGCCGTCCGCGCCGCTCCACGTCCACACCTCCTGCCAATTGATGTGGGTCAACCTCGCCCTCAAGACGCTCGACGGGATGATCGCGTTGTTCACCGGTCCCGCCATCACGACGCTGGTCGCCGCATTCATCAGCGCATTTTTCGTCCTGATCGGACTCGGCATCGGATACCTGATCGTGCGCTGGATCACCCGCAAACTGCTCGCCGGCCGCAACTGGATGCGCTGGCTGATCACCGGGTTCAACGTGCTGAGCTGGCTGTCGGTGGCGTTTCTGTGGGACTTCTACAAGATCGTGCTGGCGCCAACCCTGGCGAATCCGGTCAACACCGTCTTGTTGCTGGTGCAGTCGGTGATCGGTATCGCCGCGATCGTGCTGCTGCACACCGCGCAGTCACGCGATTTCTTCCGCGGCGGCGCTCCCGCCTGAACGGCCTTCAGGCGCCGGGTTCGAGCAGCGCGAGGATGCGGTCGGTCCACGCCTGCGAGAGCTCGGGGATCGCACTGCGCTTGGAACCGACCAGGCTGCCTTCGACGCGCACACCCTGGACACGAAGTTCGCTGCGGTGTGCCTCGGTCCGGCGGAGTATCACCTGCACCACCTCGGCGGCCGCCTTGTCCGCCTTCACCTGGAAGGAGAAATTCCAGCCGTTGCTCTCGCGTTCCACTTCGCACATGCCGTCGGCGGCCAGCGTCGGCAGCCTGGCCTGCAGGATCTTCGCAACCTCGTCGACGTTGCGATCGAGGGAGACGGTGCGCTGGCCGGCCGCGTGCGCGGCCAGGACGGCCAGCAATCCAAGCATCGCAATCAGGATTCTTTTCATCACGGCGCCAGTGTAGCGCCGCGGCGAGGATCGCCGTCCGGATTATTTCTTGCCGGACAGGCGGTCGATCAGGGAGGCGAACTTCGAGCCCTTCTTGTCGATCTTCACCCGCAGGTGGCGCACGCCGGTATCGCCGGCGCCGTCATTGGTGATCTCGAGCGTGTTCGCGCCGAGGATCTCCAGCGTCTGATCGAGGGTCTCTTCGTCGACCTTCGCGTGGGCTTCGCGCTTGGCGCCGCGGGCCGGCGGCTTGCGCGACTTCGACGCGGGCTTGCGGGGCTCTTCCGCCGCCGGCGCGGGGGCGGCGGGAACGGGCTTGTCGGGCGCCGGCTTGCTGAAGCGCGGCGACATCTCGCCGTCGACGTCCTGTTCGATGTGCGCGGGCGTGTCGTCCTCGAGCAGCTTGAACACACCCGAGGTCGATGCGCTCATGGACTGCGGCGTGGGCGCGGCAACATCCTTGATGTTCGCCGCCCTGTAGATGCCGCTGCGCGCGGCATTGAGATCGGTGGCGCGTTCCTTCTCGATGGTCGTGACCGGAACGACGGACACGGTCTTGAAGTCCGAACGCACGTAGTAGGCGACCTGCTTGGCGGAAACCGCGTCGCTGAAAAAGCCGAGGCGCAGGCCGTACCAGGTGCGGCCTTCGCGGTTGGCTTCCGTGGTGTAGAGCGTGTAGGCGTTGAAAATGGCGAGCGGCGGCACCTTCGCCATGTCGAAGGGGGTCACCGACCAGTCGAGCTGCACGGCAAACAGCACGGGCGCATTGCGCTTGACGTCGGCCTTGATGGCCAGCATCGCCTGGGTGTCTTCGGGTTTGATGACGCGGATCGCTTCGTCGACGTCCGCTTCGCGCGAGCCTTCCTTGTAAGGCGAATGGCGCTCGAGCAGCCGGATCGTCTGCGTGTCGCTGAGGTCGTCGAGTTCTTCGATGGCCTGGCGGACGCTGTTGAGCGAGGGCGTGGCCGACATGGCCGGCATCTGCACGGTCGGTTCCGGCGCCGGAATCGCGGGCTTGGGAGCCTGCGCCACGGGCTGCAATGCGGGCGCGGAAACCTGCGCGGCAATCTTCGGAGCCACGACCGGCGGCTTGGCGGGCGCAGCGCGAACGGGAGCGGGGCTGGCTGCCGCGGGCGCGGCGGGCTTGGCCGGCGCGGCAGGCTTGGCCACCGCGGCAGGCTTGGCCACCGCAGGAGGTTTGGCCACCGCGGCAGGTTTGGCGGGCGCGGCAGGTTTGGCCGGCGCAGCCGGAGCCTTGGCGGCCGGGCGCGGAGCAGGCTTCGCGGGCGCTGCCTTGGCGGCCGGCGCGGCCGCGGCCGGAGCGACCGGCGGCGCGCTAACTACCGGCTTCGCCGGCGGATGCACGACGGGCACGTCGAGCGGCTTGAACTCGACGTTGTCGTCGGCGAGAACGAACGGCTCTTCGAACTCCGGCTTCGGGGGCGGCACGGGAGTCGAAGCGAACGGATGACGCTCCGGCGCTGCTTCCGGTTTCGGGGCTGGAGGCGGCGCGACGGCAGCCGGCGCGGGACGAGCTGCCGGGACAGGCGCTGCGGGCGCGACTGGCGCCGCGGCACGCGGTGCGGCGGCTGGAGCCGACGGTGCGGCAGCCGTGGCATTGGGGCGAAGTTTCTTGCCGGGAGCCTCACCGGCCCACGCGCTCGGATAAACCTCGCGCACCACGGAGAGCATTTCTTCGGCGGCCTGCATGGACTCGAAGTAGCCCATGTGCAGGCGGAATCTTTCGCGGCCATCTTCGCGGCGGCGGCTCACGAAGAATGTGTACTGCGCGAGCGTCGGGTCTTTCGGCTGCGAAAGCGCCATCGGCGTCGTGGACGACGTCAGATTGATGACATAACCGCCCGTGGCGGTTGCAGCGGTCGGTCGCGTCAGCGTGTTCACGACGTAATCTGGCTTGGCGCTCATTTGGTGGTCTTCCCCGAAAGCCGATGAGCCGCGCTCCCTTCCCGGATCGCAGCTCTTTTCACTCACTTTGGAGTGTGCGAACCGATGCATATACGGTCAACGGGCGAACTGAGCACGCTGTCGCAGAACGCAGACCGAAATATTCGATGCGCCAGGAGGAATGCGACATAACCGAGTGATTTATTGCGCGGTGCGATTTTCAGCGAGGCAGGCGATCCCAGAAGCGTCCTGCCGCGACGAAAGTTTCCTCGTAGAACTCTTCGTCCAGGGAGCTGACGGTCACCGGTTTTCCGGCGCCGGGCGCGTGCACGAAGCGATGCTTGCCGATGTAGATGCCCACGTGGTTGACGCGCGAGCTGTCGATCTTGAAGAACACCAGGTCGCCGCGTTTCAGCTTGCGCGGCTTCACGGACTCCGCCTCCTCCGACTGGCTGCGCGAGGTGCGCGGCACGTCGACACCGAAGTGCCGATGCGCGTAGAAGACGAGGCCGCTGCAATCGAAGCCATCGGGCGTGGCGCCGCCGAATCGGTAGCGCGTACCGCGCATGCTCAGCGCGAAGTTCGCCAGCGCGTCGCCGCGATTGCGCACCTCGGCGGCCCCACCGCTGCCGTCCCACTCCGGCTGCTGTGCGACGGCTTTCTGCGGCGGATCCGATTTGGGCTCCGGTGCCGACTGACAACCGGCCAGGGTGAGCACCAGGAACACAGGCACCACGCGAAGAAGTGGGGACGTGGCTCGCAACAGACCGGGCGTGCGTGACGCGATCATCGCGACGCGTATGCCTTGACTCTCGAAGTCTGTCCCCGTTTCCAGGAAACGGAGAATGTCCCCATTACCCGGCGGCGCGCTCATCGCCGATCTCGGATCCCGGCCGGCGCGATTCGAGAATTTCGGTCAGGGCTGCCGCGGACATCGGCCGCGCCAGGTAGAACCCCTGTGCCGACTCGCAGCCGCGCGAGCGCAGGAATTCGAGTTGTCCCGCCGATTCCACGCCTTCCGCGGTCACACGTTTGCCGAGCGTATGCGCCATGGTGATGACGGATTCGACCAGTGCACCCGCGGAATCGTTCTGTGGGACTTCATCCAGGAAGCTGCGGTCCAGTTTTACCGTGTGCACGGGATACTTGCGCAGGTAGTTCAGGGACGAATAACCCGTGCCGAAATCATCCAGCGCCAGGCGCACCCCCAGGGCCGCGATGGCGCCCAGCGGTTCCACCACCTCGGTGTCCGCGAGCACGGATTCGACCAGCTCCAGTTCCAGGCACTGGGGCGTGATGCCGTAGCGATGCAGAGCCTTCTGCACCAGGCCCACGAAGTTCTGGTCCTTGAGCTGCTGCACCGAGACGTTGACCGAGAAGCTGCGGGGCGCGATGCCGGCACGCACCCACTCGGCGTACTGCGCGCAGGCCGAATCGAGCACGAAGCCGCCGATATCGGTGATCAGGCCCGAGTGCTCGGCCGCGGGGATGAATTCGCCGGGCAGCTTGATGCCGTCGTAACGTGTCTGCCAGCGTAACAGCGCCTCGACACCGCAGAGGCGGCCGTCGGCCAGCGAGAATTGCGGCTGGTAGTACAGCGCGAACTCGCGCCGGCGCAGTGCGCGGTGCAGGCCGCTGTCGGTGAAGCTGGCGCGCCGCTCTTTCATTTCCCGCTCGAAGAAGATCGCGCGGCCCCGGCCCTGGGCCTTGGCGCGGTACATGGCGAGGTCCGCCTGGCGGATCACTTCCTCGAGGTCGGTGCCGTCATCGGGGAACAAGGTGACGCCGACGCTGGCGCGCATCTGGTAGTCGCGGCCGCCGAGATTGGCCGGCAGCGCCAGCGAGCGGATCACGCGTTCGGCGATCTGCCGCGCGGTTTCGCCGTCACCGACATTACGCAGCAGCACGGTGAACTCGTCGCCGCCGAGGCGGGCGACGGTGTCGCCCTCCTTCGTGCAGGCCTTCAATCGATGCGCGACGATGGACAGCAATTGGTCGCCGGCGCTGTGGCCCAGCGTGTCATTGACGCGCTTGAAATGGTCGAGGTCGACATACATCAGCGCGCCACGCGTGAGGCCCGAGGCGGCCGCGGCCAGTTCCTGCGCCAGGCGGTCGCGGAACAACGCGCGGTTCGGCAACTGCGTGAGCGGGTCGTAGTGCGCCTGGCGGTACAGGCGTTCGTCGCGCGCGCTGTTCGACAGTGCCGCGCGCAGCCGTTCGGCAAACGCGGCGCCGTAGTCTGCGACCGCCGGGTCGCGCGCCGGTTCGCCGTGGTAGCCGACGATGAGCAGGGCCGCCAGGCGGTCTTCGTCGACCACCGGCCAGAGCCAGAAGAATTCGGCGCCGCTGTCGCGCATCGTGCCGAGGAAGCCGTGGCGCGCCTCCTCCGCGCGCGCGATGGTCAGTCCGTCGGCCGACTCGCGCACCGTGGCGATCATCGCGCTGTCGAAACTCACCCGCTGCACGGGCATTTCATCCGCGCCGTGCGCCGCCGTGAACAACCGGCCGTGCAGGTGCGCGGTGGGATCGAGCAGCACCACGCCCACGCACTGGCTGCGCGTCAGCTCGCGGAATTTCGGCAACACGATGTCGAGCGCGCGGTCGATCTCGCTCGCCGCCAGCAGCGCGCGATCCACCTCGCCGAGGACCTCGAACGCACGCCAATCGCGCTGCAGTGACATGGAAGTGATATTGAATTCGCGTTCCAGCGGCGCGAATTCGCTGACCGTGAGCCGCGCCATGCTGTCGAAGCGCCGCTCGCGCAGCCGTATCAGCCCGCGATGCAGGGCACGCAGCGGCGGCAGGTAACGCTCCGAGATCAGCGCCGCCACCGCGAAGGCGATGAGCAGCACCAGCGCCAGCAGGCCGAGAGCCGTGGGGATGAGCTCGGGAAATGCGGCGCCGAAGTTCGCCTCGGGTGCGAACGCGATGACGGTATCCGCGGCCAGTGGGTCGTCGTTCATGCCCGGCGCCACGTAGGTCATGGCGCCCCGCCATTCGCGACCCGACGCGTACCAGGCAAGGATGGTGGTGCCGCCGGGTGCGTCCACGGCGTGCGTGACGCGACTGCGGAACAACTGCACCAGTTCATCGGGAACCGGCGTGCTGCTGAAACGCGGATTGCCCGTGCGATCGAGCACGACGAGATAGCGACCGCCGAGACCGCGTGCGAAGTTGTCAGGGATGGCGTCGCCGTTGAACAGCAGCGCCGATGCGCGGTCGCGCGACAGCGCGGTGAGTTCCTGGTTCTGGACGGAGGCGCGGCGCTCTTCGGCTTCGAACCAGCGCGTGAACAGCGCCAGTCCCACCGGCAGCAGCATGGCGAATGAAATGATGATCCACAGGCGGCGCGTGAAGCCGCTGCGCAGGACGGAGTTGTACGGATTGCCGCTCATCGAGTACCCACAGGCAAGTCGCATCCGTGCAACCCCTGGCTTTGCCTCCCTGTTGCCGAGCGGACTTTACGGAATGCATGACGGCGCAAATGCGCGCCGCGTCACGGTTGCGGTTGCACCGTAACCAGGCGGGCTACTTTCGGGGCTGTTGTGCGACCGGGATCGCCTGGTGCGCCTTCAATTCAGACAATTGGAGGATGGCGGTGTGGGTGTAGCGGTAGACGCCACGGCCACCTCGCCGCGCTGCGCCAATCATGGCCTTGGCCACGGTCTCCGCCGGGATCGCCCGCAGGGATTCGCGGGTGCCGGTCAGGAACGGGTTGACCAGGGGCGCCAGCAGGGTGCCGGCCAGTTCCAGGGGGCGCATCTCCTTGCGCGAACCTAACAACAGGCTCG
>Ga0315912_10002542_pt1 | contig 19208 bp, 17 predicted proteins | sample VfabasoilMG_FD_204469 | JGI IMG/M metagenome (GOLD analysis project Ga0315912, IMG submission 204469) | Garden soil microbial communities collected in Santa Monica, California, United States - V. faba soil | ecosystem: Environmental > Terrestrial > Soil > Garden | place: USA: California...
GTGCGCACTGCGCATGCCGAGCAGCAGCCGCAGCAGCGTGGTCTTGCCCGCGGCGCTGGGTCCGACGATGCCGAGACTTTCACCGGGGAAAGCCACCAGGCTGATTCCCCGCAACAGCGGCTCACGCTGCCCGGGCAATAGAAAGGAGAGCCGCTCGACTTCGAGCCGGCCGCGGGGCGCCGGCAGCGGCAGGCCCTTTGACTGGGTGCCCGCCTCGCGCGCCTCGAGGCGCCGCCACGCGGCGCGCGCCTCGATCATCGCCTTCCAGCCACCGATCAACAGCTCGACTGGCTGCAGTGCCCGGCCGAGCAGGATGGTCGCGGCGATCATGATGCCCGGCGAGGCCTCGCGCCCGATCACCAGCCACGCGCCGAATGCCAGCGCGATCATCTGCAGCAGCTGGCGCGAGATGCGCGCCAGCGCGCCCAGGCGGACACTGGCCTCGGCCAGTTGCTCCTGCGCGGCATGTTGTTCGTCGCAGCGCGCCTGCCAGCCGGCGAGCGCATCGCGTGTCATTCCCATGGCGACGACGCTCTCGGCATTGCGCAGCAGCGCATCGGCGTGCCGTTGCGCGGCGCGCGCCGCGCCGGCCGCGCGCTCGGTGCGGCCGCGGGTCGTGCGCTCGGTCAGCACGCCGAGGCCGAACAATGACGCGGCGCCGAGCGCGGCGATGCCGCCCAGCAGCGGATGCATGACCGTGATGATCAATAGATAGATCGGGATCCAGGGCGCATCGAACAGCGCCACGACACCCGGGCTGGCGAGCAGCTTGCGCAACTGCGCGACGTCGCGCAGCGCGTCACCGTCGCCGCGTGCGCCCGTCGCCGCCACCGCGAGCTGGCCGGCGAGCGCCGGCGGCGCGAGGCGCATTTCCACGCGACGGCCGGCGGCCGCGAGCGTGCGGGCGCGGGCCGCATCCATGTAGTAGCCGAGCGTCAGCATGATCAGCACCGGCAGCGCGAGCATCACCAGCGTCTCGATGCTGCCGCTGGCGAACACCCGCTCGAACACCTGCAGCGTGTACAGCGCCGGGGCCAGCAGCGCGACGTTGAGCAGCAGGCTGGCGATCGCCGCGAGGCGGATGAACGGACGAATCTGTCTGGCCAGAAGCCATTCCATGGCAGCACCTCATTGACGGTCGCCGAATATGTCGCGCGGCGGGCAGCAGGGGTTCCGTTCCGGTCGCGGATGTACCGGAATTTATTTCCGCGGGTGCATGGAACCGGACGAGCCCGGCGCGAGAACGCCGGGGCTAACTAGGCACTACTTCTTGGGTCCCGGTTCACTGCCGGAGGGCTGGTACAGGCTCATCGGGAACTGCGCGACGTTGCCGCCGCCTTCCAGCGCGCTGATCTTGGCCTGGCCCTGCTTCTTCACTTCGTCGATGCGCAGGATGCTGTGCATGGGCAGCATGGTGCACTTGACCCCGGTGAACTCGGACTTGATGCGTTCTTCGCCCGGGTCCAGGACCACGGAAGAACGCTCGCCGAAAACCAGTTCTTCAACTTCGATGAAGCCGAACAAGCGACCCTGGCTCACTTTCCGGGCGTAGACCTCGTAAACCTTGCCCTGGTTCACGAACATAATCTTGAAAATGTGACTGGATGCCATCGATCCGACTAGGGGGCGGTTAACCTGCCCCTTCATACACGCATGGGCCGCGGGAAGCTAGGGCCCAGAGGGTACGTAGAAACATGGCGCTCCGCTTGCGCGTCATCAGCGAACATCGCCAGAAACTGGGCGAGAAGAGCACTTTTGTCTTTGGAGTTTCGGGTGGCAGCATTGGACGCTCCGCCGAGAACGACTGGGTGTTGCCCGATGACATGCGTTACGTGTCGGGCAGGCACGCCCGCATCGTGTTCCACAAGGGCCGTTACCTGCTGCAGGACACCTCCAGCAACGGCACTTACGTGAACGACAACGAGCGCCCGCTGGGCAGTCAGAACCCGCACGAACTGAAGACCGGAGACATCCTGCGCATCGGTGAATACCACGTGCAGGTGCAGGTCGACTCGTCCACCGATTTCACGCTCGACGACAGCGCGCTCTACAAGACCGGTACCGGTTCGACCAGCAGCCGGCGTCGCCTGCCGCCTTCCGATCTCGGTGCCAGCTTGCGCCTCGAGAACCTGCTGGAAGCCAGCAACGACATTTCCAGCGACGAACTGAAACCCGTCAACGCCTTCGGCCAGGCGGTATCGGGTCGCACCCGCGCGCTGCACAAGACCCAGGATCTTCCCCGGGAACCCAGTACGAATCCCGAACTCGAAGTGGACTCCGAGGCTGTCGCGCGCCGCATCGCACGACTCGCCAAGGCAGCCGCCAAGCAACAGCAGGCCAAGCAGTCACCCTCCACTGCGGCCGAATCCGCTCCCACCGCGCCCGCGCCGACGCCTTCAGCTTCCCTCACGTCCACCGCGGACAACGCACCCGGCCTGCAGGCGTTCTGCCGCGGCGCCGGCATCGGCCCTGAAACTTTGCCCGTCGATGCGCACGCCCGCATGTTGCATCTCGCCGGACAGCTGTTGCGCGAGGCCCTGCTCGGTCTCAAGGAGAGCAATCGTACCCAGCAGGAACAGCGTAATTCACTGCGCGTGACCTACGAAAAAGATCGGCCGGACATCCTGCCGTCGCTCGATCGGCATAGCGTCGAGGAACTCATCCAGGAGCTGCTCAAGGCGCACGACAGCCGGCGCTTCGACGCGGTGCAGTGGCTGCGCAGCTCGTTCGCGGCGAGCCGTCAGCACGACGACGCCATGTTGCGCGCCATGTTCGCCGCGTTCCTCGATTTCATCGGCCGCCTCGACCCGCGTGATCTCGCCACGCGTTTCGAGCGCAGCGCACGTCGCAAGACCATGGGCAACTGGGAACTGTACGGCGAGTTCTATCGCAGCCTGTGCGAAACGCCTCCCGGCACCCTGCCGCACATATTCGTCGAGACCTTCGCGCAGTCCTACGACCAGGTCGCGCGTGACTCCGACCAGGGCAATTCGCACTCGATCGACGCCGCCTGACCGGGCCGGCTGTCGAAACTCGCAATCCGCGTTCGTTTAGGGCATGAAGGCTGGCATTGCGCCGGCCAACAGGAATGCCCCATGAAACAGTATCTGCTCACTGTCTGTTACCCGGCCGGTGGTACCCAGCCACCCCCCGACGTCCTGCAACGGATCATGCGCGACGTGCATGCGATCCAGAAGGAAATGCAATCGGCCGGCGCCTGGGTGTTCAGCGGTGGCCTGCATCCGGCCAACACCGCCACGGTGTTGCGCCAGCAGGGCGGCGAAGTCGTGATGACCGACGGACCCTTCATCGAGAGCAAGGAGCAGATCGGCGGCATCACCATCCTGAAAGCCGCGGATCTCGACGCCGCGCTCGGCTGGGGACGCAAGCTGGCGCGCGCCATCGGCACGCCCATCGAAGTCCGCCCCTTCATGGAAATGCACTGACGGAGCCGTACTGAAGCGCGAAATCGAGCAGGTATTCCGCCGCGAGTACGGCCGCGCCGTGGCCGTACTCGTGCGCTCCCTGCACGATATATCGCTGGCCGAGGAAGCCGTGCAGGAGGCGTTCGCCGCGGCGCTGAGCCATTGGCCGCAGCACGGCATACCACCCGCCCCGGCCGGCTGGATCATCACCACCGCCCGCAACCGTGCCATCGACCGGCTGCGGCGCGAGGCTTCGCGCGACGCGCGCCACGCGGCTGCGTTGCAGCTTGCGGAACAGGACGACATCGGAGAGCACGACGTGCCGGACGAGCGCCTGCGCCTGATCTTCACCTGCTGCCACCCGGCGCTCGCCGCCGAGGCGCGCGTGGCGCTGACCTTGCGTCTGTTAGGTGGCCTCACCACCGCGGAGATCGCACGCGCCTTCCTGGTGCCGGAGCCGACCATGGCGCAACGCCTGTCGCGCGCCAAGGCGAAGATCCGCGACGCCGGGATTCCTTACACGGTGCCGGAATCCGCGGATCTGCCCGCACGTCTGGGCGCGGTGCTGGCCGTGGTCTACCTGGTCTTCAATGAGGGTTACGCCGCCTCATCGGGCGAGGAACTGCTGCGCGGCGAACTGTGCGACGAAGCCATCCGCCTCGCGCGGCTGCTGTGCGAGCTCATGCCACAGGAGTCCGAGGCACTCGGGCTGCTGGCGCTGCTGCTGCTCATCGACGCGCGGCGCGCGGCGCGCACCGATGCCGCGGGCCGGCTGGTGAAACTCGCGGAGCAGGACCGTGGCCGCTGGGACCGCGCGCGCATCGACGAGGGCCAGGGGTTGCTGCGCGAATGCCTGGCGCGCGATCGCCCCGGCCCCTACCAGGTCCAGGCAGCCATCAATGCAGTGCACAGCGACGCGACCGACGCCGCGGCCACCGACTGGCGACAGATCCTGGCTCTATACGATCAATGGATGGCGATCGCGCCGGGGCCGATCGTGGCGCTCAATCGCGCGGTCGCGGTTGCCGAGTTGCAGGGACCTGCGCTGGCGATGCGTCTCGTCGACGAACTACCGCTGTCGAACTACCACCTGTTCCACGCTGTACGGGCGGATCTGTTGCGGAGGCTGGGAAGGCAGCAGGAAGCAGTCGACGCGTATCGCGAGGCGATCGAGCGCTGCGGGAATGTGCGGGAGAAGGAGTTCCTGCTTGTGCAGCTAGGTGGTTTAGACCCCGAGGGTGAGATTGCTCGCAGCGGGGGACCGCTGCTCGCCCCTCGCTGACGCTCGGGGCCGGATTCGCGGAGGCGAATCTGTGAGTTCGAATCTCACGCAGTGTGGGAGCACGGAAAAGTGGCGGAGAGGGTGAGATTCGAACTCACGTGCCGGAATTACCCGACCATCCGATTTCGAGTCGGCGCCGTTATGACCACTTCGGTACCTCTCCGCGAACCCAGTTCAAGGAAAAGCCCTTTTGAATTAGGGCCCTCCCACGAGGGGCGCGTATTCTAGCCGAACAATGACCGGAGCCAAGGGGCGAAAAAAGCTGACCGGCCGGCGGGGTTTCATGGCCCTGGGCCTTGCCATGTTGGGGATCCCCGGGGTTGCTACATCCGCCGGTGACTCTCCTGCACCGGCCACGCCGCCCAAGGCACCCGTGCAGCGCGCCCGGCTGCCCAAACGACTGGCCGCCGATTTCCACGGACATATCGAGACCCGGCTTCCACACCTGCGGACGCCATTCGAAGTCGCCGCCCGTGAGACCGGGTTCAGCTGGCGCATGCTGGCCGCACTGGGTTACCAGGAATCACGCTGGCGGCCGGCGGCCGTGTCACCCCGCGGCGCGCAGGGCGTGATGATGCTGATGCCGCAGACCGCGAAAAAAATGGGCGTGGACAACGTGTTCTCCGCCGACGAGAACATCCTCGGCGGCGCGCGTTACCTCGCCTACATGAAGGAGCGCATTCCGCAGCGAATCCGGGACCCGGACCGCACCTGGATGGCGATGGCCGCCTACAACATCGGCATCGGCCATCTCGAAGACGCGCGCATCATCACGCAGATGCGCAAGAAGAATCCGGATCGCTGGGCCGACGTGCGCGCCAATCTGCCGAGACTCTCGGACCCGCGCTGGCATTCGCGCGTCAAACGCGGTTACGCCAACGGCCAGGAAACCGTTCAGTTCGTGGAGCGCGTCACACAGTTCGCGGCCATCCTCGAAAGCGCGGTGCCGGAACAGGAAACCGCCCGGAACCAGCCCGGCGGCCGCTAGACGAATTCCATTCCGGCCGCGCCGGCGGCCGGAAATTGCCGCCCCTTCGAGGCGCATTTCGCCGATTTTTCCGGGTTCTCCCGGTCAAGCACGACCCTGGTGCGCCGATAAGTTCACAGCGTCATGAACAGCGTGGCCCCGTGAAAAACAGCAGTCTCCCCGCAGATTCCGCCCCGGATGCGCACGACGCGCATGCCGCGACGGGCCCGCATTCCACGTTGTACGGGCGCAGCCGTGAATCCCATTCGCTGAACATGGCGCTCCGCCGCGCCGCCGCCGGTGGCGCGGAGATGATCGTGTTGTCGGGCCCGGCGGGCATCGGCAAGACCACGCTGGTGCGCCAGATGCGCGCGCCGCTCGGCCAGCAGCACGGCTATTTCATCGGCGGCAAGTTCGACCAGCTGCAGCGCGACGTGCCGTTCAGCGCCATCGTCATGGCCCTGCACGACCTCGTGCGCCAGTTGCTGGCCGAGAGCCAGCAACAGCAACGCGCCTGGCGTGACGCCGTCGTCGGCGCCGTGGGTCGCAATGGCCGCGTGATCACCGAGGTGGTGCCGGCGCTGGAACGCATCATCGGCCCGCAGCCGCCGCTCGCCCCGCTCGAGCCCACCGAATCGCAGAACCGCTTCAACCACGTGTTCCAATGCTTCCTGCAGGTGTTCTGCCGCGAGAATCGCCCGCTGATCGTGTTCCTCGACGACATCCAGTGGGCCGATCCGGCCAGCCTGCGCATGCTCACGTCGCTGCTGTCGGCCGCGGGCACGCATTCGCTGCTGCTGATTGCTTCCTGCCGCGACAATGAAGTGGTGGCGACTCATCCGTTCATGCTCGCCATCAAGGAACTCGAGCGGCGCGCGGTTCCCGTGCACACCGTGCAGCTCTCGCCCCTCGGCTGGTCCGACATCACGCAGCTCATCGGCGACGAGATCAGCATCGATCCGGACAAGGTCGCGCCGCTCGCCGAGCTGGTGCGCGAAAAGACCGGCGGCAATCCGTACTTCATGCGCCAGTTCCTGCAGAAGCTGCAGGCCGAAGGCCTGCTGGGCACCGACATGTCGAGCGGCAGCTATCGCTGCGACCTGGATGCGATCCGCGCACTGGGCATCACCGAAAACGTGGCCGACCTGATCGCGCAGAAGATAGGACGCCTGGACGCCGAAACGCGGCGCGTCGTCTCGTATGGCGCCGCCATCGGCAACCGCTTCGACCTGGCGACGTTGTCGAACGTGGCCGGCTGCTCGGCTGAACGTGCCCGCGAATTGCTGTCCGCGGCGGTGCGCGAGAACCTGCTGGCCGGTGTCGAGAGCGGCAGCGCCGCGGCCGGCGCCGCGGACTACATGTTCCAGCACGATCGCGTGCAGCAGGCGGCCTACGCGCTGGTGCCCGCCGCCGCGCGGCCGGCCCTCAACCTGAGCATCGGCCGGACCCTGCTCGCCGCCGCCGGCGAGGACGCCACGAACCAGGTGTTCGAGATCGTCAACCACATGAACCAGGGCATCGCGCTCATCGACGCGCGCGCCGAGCGCCTGCGGCTCGCCCGGCTCAACCTGGCGGCCGCCACGCGCGCCCGCAACTCCACGGCCTACGATCTCGCCACGCGCGCCTGCCGCAGCGCCATCGAACTACTGGGCTGGGATGCCTGGGGCGAGAACTACGCGCTGGCATTCGAGGCGCACCTGCGGCTGGCGGAGTCGCAGGCGCTGATCGCAGACTTCGAGGGCGCACTCGCCACCATCGACGGCGCCCTGCCCTCGGCCCGCAACGCGGCCGACAAGGGCCTGCTGCTCACGGTGCGCACGCACACCTACCTGAGCATGGGTGACATGACGGGCGCGGTGGCCTGCGGACGCCAGGCCGTACAGCTCTTCGGTCTCGAACTGCCCGAGCAGCCGGAACAGGTGCGCGCCAGGCTGCAGAGCGAGATCGGCTGGATCATCGGCTGGTCCGGCCAGCACCCGATCGAAAGCCTGCTGGACCTTCCGCAAATGACGGATCCGGATCGCACCGCGCCGATGTCGCTGCTGATGCACATGATTCCGCCGGCCTACCAGGTGAACCCGGAGCTGTTCGCGCTCATCTGCTGCCACATGGTCCGGCTGTCGATCGAACACGGCAACTGCCCCATGTCCGCGAAAGGATATGGCTCCTTCGCGCCCATCCTCAGTGGGATAGTCGGCAACTTTCGCGACGGCGATCGCTTCGGCAAGCTGGGCGTGGATCTCTGCGAACGGCTCAACGACGTCACGGTACGCTCGGCCTGTCACTTCACCTGGGCGGCGTTTGCCTCCGCGTGGGTGCGACCCATCGACGAGAGCATCCAGGTGTTCCGCGACGGCGTGCGCTGGGGCATGGCGAGCGGCGATCATCCGCATGCCGCCTATTGTTCGGCCATCGCCATCACACACGTGCTCTACCGCGGCACACCGCTCAATGTGGTGCACCAGGAGGCGGACGCCTCGCTGAACCTGCTGCTGCAGATCGGCGACGCGACCAATCTCGCGGTCTTGCGCGCGCGCCACCGTTTCGTCGATTGGCTGCGCAACGACAGCGGCACGCTGACGCTCGACAGCCCGAGCTTCGACGAGGCGCGTGAACTGCGCGAGCTGCAGGCCGGCAGCGTGAGCAAGAGCATGCTGGCGCAGTTCCAGGTGCTGCGACTCATGAACCGCTACCTGGCCGGCCAGTATTCCGAGGCCTGGCGCCTCGCAAAGATGCTCGACGAGCTGCTGGTCTACGTGCCCGGCATGATGACCACCGTGGAGCACGCGTTTTACCAATGCCTGAGCGCCACCGCGATCTGGCCGCAGGTTCCGGCCACCGAGCGCGCCGCGCTCGAGCAGCGCCTCGAGCAGCAACTGCGCACGCTCGAAACCTGGGCGGCGCACTGTCCGCAGAATTTCGCCGCACCACACCTGATCGTCGCCGCGGAGCGCGCGCGGGTGCTGGGCGATGCCGACGCCGCCGACGGATTGTACGAACGCGCCAACGAAGCGGCGCGCGCCGGCAGGTTCCCGAACTTCGAAGGCATCGCCAGCGAGCTGGCGATGCATCACGCGCAGTCGCGCGATCCCCAACGCGCCGCGGCGCTGCGCGCTGGCGCCATCGTGGCCTACGAAGCCTGGGGATCGGCGCGCAAGGTCAACGCGCTACGCGCACATAAGGCCGGATCTTGATGCTGCGATAGGCCACGGCATCGCCGTGGTCCTGCAGCAGGATGTGCCCCTTCGCGGCCGTGCCGAAGCCCGGCGTCTTGCTGAATTTGCTGGCGGCGACGTGCGCCTTGAAGTCCTCCGAATTGCGGTTGAACTCCAGCACCTTCAAGCCGTTCAGCCAGTGCTCCACCGTGCCGTCGGCGCGCGCCACGATACGCGCGTGTTGCCAGACGTCGACTTTCGGCGCGACGCCCACGTTGGTCATCAGCTTGCCGCGCGGCAGCACGTCGTACAGCGACGCCAGCGTGCGGTTGCCGTCGATGCCCTGCTTTGCGTCCGGGTGGCGTTCGTCGTCGAGGATCTGGTACTCGAGGCCGAGTGGCGCGTTGCTCGCCGGGTCGAGCGGCGAGGTCAGGTAATAGAAAATGCCGCTGTTCGCGCCGGCCGTGATCTTGAACTCCATCTGCAGTTCGAAGGCGTCGAATTCCTCGTCCGTCAGGATGTCGCCGCCCTTGCGGCCGGGAAGCACGGCGAGCTCGCCATTGGCCATGGACCAGCCCTCGGCGGGAAAATCCTTCGACTTCGCGCCATGCCAGCCCTTCGCGGTCTTGCCGTCCCACAGCAGCTTCCAGCCCAGGCGCTGCTCTTCCGGATCGAGGTTGTTGGGCAGGTTGTTGCGGATGAAGATGCCCATGGGGGCGGCAGGCTTCAATTTCGTCGTCTGAACGACCAGGTTTTTCCACGTCGTGGTCCGGCCCGCATCTTCGGGCTTGTCGATGGAGTGCACCTGCAGCCCGAAGAACCCGGACTTCGTGACATCGTCGATGACGTCGGCGGCGGGCTGACCATTGATCCACACGCGCAGGCGGGGCCCGATGGCCTCGATGCGATAGTGATTCCACTCACCGAATTTGTAGAGCGCCTTGGCCGGCGGGTTCATCTCGCCGGTGTAGAACCAGCCGCGTTGCGCCTCCTCGTAGATTCCACCGCTCCACTGCCGCGGAGACGGATCGATGTCGACCTGGTAGCCGTGCACACGCCCGTTCTCAAATTCCGGCGTCGAGAGACTGCGGATCTGCACGCCGGAGTTGGTCGGTCCCACGTCCTGGCGCACGTCGAAGTCGAGGATGAAATCGCCGTAGTCCTTCTCGGTGACGAGGAAGCTGTTGGGCACGCCAGGACGTGACGAACCGACGATGGTTCCATCGACGACTTTGTAGTCGGCAGCCCCGCCGAGCTGCTTCCAGCCGGCCAGAGACTTGCCGTCGAACAACGGCACACCGACGGGTTTGTCGGCAGCGTTCGCCGCCATCGCGATGCCCATTGCCAGCACGAGAATTCCTGTGCGCATCATTTCGGCCTCGTCGCTTCGATCTGGATGTACAACCTGACCGCCATGTCGAACCCCATGGGCTTGCCCCAGGCCACACCGAACTCCTCGCGGTTGATCTCGCCCTGCGCGTTCGCGCCGCACACCTCCTTGTCCTTCTGCATCGGGTGCGCCATGCACTTGAACGTGGCGATGCTCAGCTTCACCGGCCGGGTCACGCCATGCAGCGTGAGATCACCGAGCACTTCGGTGGGCGCGCCATTCTTGAATGACGCCAGCTTGCCCTTGTAGGTCGCGGTGGGAAACTTCGCGACGTCGAGGAACTCGCCGCTCTTGAGATGTTTGTCGAGATCGGCGACGCCGGTGAGCACCGAGGCGGCGTCGATGGTGATGTCGACCGTGCCGCCCTGGGCAGCGGTATCGAGCACCACCTTGCCGGCAGAGGCCGAGAACAATCCGCGCCACACCGACAATCCGCCGAAGTGGTCGGCGGCGAAGGTCACGTGGGTATGTCGAACATCCACGTCGTACGACGCGGGCGCGGCGCACACGGCGCCGGAAATCAACGCGAGCGGTACCAGGATGCTGATCGATCGGCGCATGGCGATCCTCCTTGGATGGGTCATGAAGGTCAGCGGGTGGCGGACGCTAACACAACCCCCCTGGCCTACGGAATCTCACGACGCCGCGACGCGAAGAAGGAATTCAGCAGCTGCCCGCACTCTTCCATGAGCACGCCGCCGAATACATCCACGCGGTGATTCATCGACGGCATGGCGAACACATTGGTGGTGCTGCCGGCCGCGCCGGCCTTGGGATCCCAGGCGCCGAACACCAGGCGCGCGACGCGCGCGTGCACGATGGCCGAGGCGCACATCACGCAGGGTTCCAGAGTCACGTACAAAGTCGTACCGCTCAGTCGGTAGCTGCCGAGCGCACGACCGCCGCCGCGCAGCGCCTCGATCTCGGCATGCGCGGTGGGATCGTGGCCGGCGATCGGACGATTGGCCGCGACCGAGAGAATGGCGTCCCCTTGCACGAGTACCGCGCCGACCGGGACTTCGCCCGCCGCCTCGGCGCCGCGCGCCGCTTCGAGCGCGAGGCGCATGAAGTCGATGTCATTAGGCATGATGCAAAGTGCAAGCTACTACAAAGCGAGGCTCACCACACCGGCGACGATCAATGCGGCGCCCGCGATACGCCAGGGCCCGGAAGATTCGCGCAGCAGGCGTGAGCCGAACCAGGCGCCGACCAGCGTCGACAACTCCCGCGCCGGCGCCACGTGACTGATGGGCGCCATGCGCATGGCGAACAACACCAGGATGTAACCCAGCGGGCCGAGCACGCTCACGATGATCACCGGCTTGCGATACACGCGCGCCTCGACGGCCACGCGCTCGCGATCCCGCCAGGCGCGCGGCGCCAGCACCAGCATGCGGAACAGGTTGCCGGTGAAATCGATGACGAAGGGCGAGATCAGCAGCACCTTCACGGCGTAGCCGTCGTTGAGCGTGTAGGCGGCGATCAGCAATCCGGTCAGCAGGCCGTAGAACACGCCGACGCCGGGCGCGCGCTCGTGGTGCCCGACCAGGCCCGCGACCAGCAGGATGCCTCCAACAATTAGCAGCAGCCCGAGGATCGATTGCGCGGTGGGCGTCTCACCCAGCAACAACGCCGCGCCGATGAACGACACCAGTGGCCCGGTGCCGCGTGCGATCGGGTACACCACGGACAGGTCCGAGAGCCGGTAACCGGTCTGCAGCGAGATCGAATACAACAGGTGCAGCACCGAGGTCGCCGCCAGCGCGAGCCAGTGGCGCGGCGTGAACTGGGGTTGCTCGACCAGCAGCACGGCGATGACGACGGGCCCGTAAACCAGCACCGAACCCGCCGAAAACAGCCACACGAAGTGGCGCGATTCGGCGGCGAATTTCGCGGAGATGTTCCAGCTGGCATGGGTCACCGCGGCCAGCAGTACCAGGCAGAGCGCGAGCAGCGTCATTCAGGTCCCATGCGTTTCATATTATCCCGCCGATACTCGAACACGCAGGTGTTGTGCTACAACAGGCGCGCATGGCCACCGCAAACATGCTCGACGGAAAATGGACCAGCTGGCTGCGGCAGTGCATCCGCCTGGGCACGGACCTCGAGGAAATCGTCCGCGACCTGAACAAGGTCGGATACTCGAACGAAGCGATTGCCGCCGCGATCGACGCCTGCCGTCCGGTGAACGACGCCACGGACGAAATGCACACGCCGCCGCTGATCCGCCGCATGCCGCCGCAGATGCGGCGCATCGATACCACGCAGCTCGACCTGTATGTCTACGAGGACTTCCTGAGCGCCGCGGAATGCGAACGCGTGATCTCGCTCAGCGACCACCACCTGCGGCCATCGGCGGTGTCGTTCGACAACGGCGACAAGTATTTCCGCACCAGCTCGACGGCGCACCTGTCGCACCTCAAGAGCCCGGTGTCGGCGCGGCTCGACGAGAAGATCTGCAAGGCCATCGGCATCCGCCCGGAATACGCCGAAGGCATCCAGGCGCAACGCTACGACGTCGGCCAGGAGTTCAAGCCGCATTGCGACTGGTTTCAGCCCGAGACGCGGGTGTACATGCGCATGGCGGGATTGCGCGGCAATCGCACCTGGACTTTCATGGTGTATCTCAACGAAGGCATGGAAGGCGGCGCGACCCGATTCACGAAGATCGACTTCGCCGTGAAGCCGAAGACCGGCATGGCCGTGATCTGGAACAACCTGCTCAGGGACGGCACGCCCAATCCGGCCACCGAGCACTGCGGCGATCCCGTCACGGCGGGCCACAAGATCATCATCACCAAGTGGTTTCGCGCGGTGGGTGACGGCCCGGTGTTCTATTGAAGCGCGCTCAGATGGCGCGGGTACTCAGCTGACGTTCGATGTATTCCGCCTGGCGCAACGCCAGCGCGACGATGGTGAGCGTCGGATTCGCGGCCGCCGGCGTGGTGAACACGCTGCCGTCGGAGATGAACAGGTTCGGTATGTCGTGGGTCTGGCCATGCGGACTGGTCACGCCCAGCGCAGGATCCTGGCTCATGCGCGCCGTGCCCATGTTGTGAGTCGACGAGGGAGAGCCTTCGCTGAGCAGCACGCGGCGCGCACCCGCGGCTTCGAGCACCAGGCGCGCCTGGTTCAGGCCGTGGCGCCGCATCGCAATGTCGTTGGCATGTTCGTCGACGTGGACGTGCGCCGTCGGCAATCCGGATGCATCGCGCGTGCTGGTGCTCAGCGTGACCCGGTTGTCGGCGCGCGGCAGGTCCTCGCCCACCATCATCAGCGCCGCCATGTTCGAGTAGCCGTCCATGACGCCGGCGAAGTCGCGACCCCAGCCATAGGGCAACGCCGCGAGCGCGACGCCGGTGGGATCCATGTTGACCATCTCCAGCCAGTAACCGCCGACGAAGCCGCGCCTGGGATCGTTGCGCGCCTCGTCTTCGATGAGCCCGGCCTGCGAAGTGCCGCGCCACATGCGCACCGGCTGCTCGAACACGCCGGTGGCGAAGCCGAGCACGTGATGACAGTAGTGACGCCCGAGCTGGTCCGAGGAATTCGCCAGGCCGCGCGGAAATTTCCCGGATTGCGACAGCAGCAGCAGCCGCGTGGTCTCGAGCGCGTTGCCCGCCACGCAGACCGCGCGCGCCTTCTGGCGCTGTTCGTTGCCGCCGGCGTCGCGATACACGACCGCGTTGACCCGGCCATTCGCGTTGTGTTCGATGCGCGTCGCCATCGACTCGATGCGCAGGTCGAGTTTGCCGGTGGCTTCGGCACGCGGAATCTCGGTGTACAACGTGCTCCACTTCGCGGCCACCTTGCAGCCCTGCACGCAGAAGCCCTGCTGGATGCACGCGGCGCGGCCATCCTGCGCGCGCGAGTTGATGGCGAGGTAACCGGTGTGCGCCCGCTTGTAGCCCAGCTTCTTCGCGCCGGCGTACATCACCTTGAAGTTGTTGCTGGCGGGCAGCCCGGGAATGCCGTGCCGGCGGGTCACGAACATGCGCGACTCGGCGAGCGCGGTGTACTTCGAGAGCTCTTCGAAGGATATCGGCCAGTCGGCGAGCGAAGTACCGGCGATGGCGCCGTAACTGCTGCGCGCACGGATTTCCCAGTCGGCCATGCGCGGCGTGACCGCGCCCCAGTGCGTCGTCGTGCCGCCCAGCGATTTGGCGATCCATGCCGGCGCGGACGGCGTGGTCCGCGTCACCGCCCAGTTGCCCGAGGAACTGCGCGGGTCGAGCCAGGAGAGCTGACCGTAGGCGACACCGGGCTCCTGCGAAAAACTCGCCGGCGTCTGGCGCTTGCCGGCTTCCAGCAGGACGACCTTGATGCCACGCCGCGTGAGCTCGTGCGCCAGCGTACCGCCACCCGCGCCGGAGCCGATGATCACCACCACGCCGTCGTCGTTCAATTCAAAGCGTGCCATGCCGTGTTCTCAAGTGCCCGGCAACGGGCCCGAGTCGACCGCGGGCACGTCCGGCAGCCAGCGCAGATCATTGAAGCCGCGCATCAGGTATCCACCCTTGGAGAAGGCTTCGCCTTCGTACCCGAGCAGCACCTGCGCCAGCGGCGTCGCATACAGCACCTGCAGGGCGCGCACCCGGAACTGCTGGAAGAACGCCGTGGATTCCATCCTGCGCAACGCCAACACGCGCGCGGCTTCGTCTGAGGTCGCAAAGTTCGCGCCCAGCGATTCGATGCCCTCCACCAGGGACTTGCGCAGCGCGGGGTCGCGCCCGGCGTCCGCGTCGGCCGACTGCACCACGGCGGCATAGGCGGCGTCTTCGAGTTTGTCGTGTGGCAACAGGGTGCGTGCGAAGGCGAGCAGCAGGCTGCCCTGCGCCGAGGTCAAAGACTTGAGATCCAGCGCCCAGCTGCGGCTGGGTGTGAGCAAGGCCAGCGGGCTGCCCAGCGCCAGCACACCGGTCAGCACGCCGGTGCTCTTGAGGAATTCGCGGCGATCCGCCTCGCGTGAGCTCATGGCCTCCCCCTCGGAACCCAGGCTGGGGCTAGATATCACGCTCCACCGGCACGCGCCAGCCGATGAGCGCAATGCCGATCGATCAACGCCTTCGATAGATCGCCAGCGTCACCGGCGCGAGCACCAGCGTCAGCAGGATGGGCGCCGCCAGCGCCAGCAACACCTGGCGCGACGTCACGGCGCCGCTCATGAGTCCGCGCAGCGCGGTCGCCATGTGGGTGATCGGATTCACGTCCACGAAGGCGCGCAGCCAGCCGGGCATGGTGTCCGGCTGCACCATGATGTTGGAGGCGAACACCAGCGGGAAGATGAAGGTGAAGCCCAGCGTCATCACCGTCATCGGCGTGCGGATCAGCAGTCCGAGCACGATGAATATCCAGCCGACGCCGAAGCCGATGGCCAGCAGCAGCAGGAACGCGCCCGCCACGCCCACGACGCCCGCCTCCGGGCGGAATCCCAGGATCAGCCCGATCGTGAGGATGATCAGGCCGGCGATCAGGTGACGCAGCAGATCGCCCACCATGAGACCGGCGAACGGCGACAGCGGCCAGATGGGCAGCGAACGGAAGCGGTCGAACAAACCCTTGCTCAGGTCGGTAGATAGGCCCATGCCGGAATACACCGAGTTGAACACCACGGTCTGCACCAGGATGCCCGGGATGAAATATTGCAGGTAGGCGCCCGGCGAGCCGGCCAGCGCGCCGCCGAACACGAAGGTGAACAGCAGCGTGAACATGATGGGCGTCATCACCAGGTCGAACAGCTGCTCGGGCACGTGCTTGAACTTGAGCACCGCGCGCCAGCCGAACACCAGCGCGTTCGACAGCGCCGACGGCGCCGGCGGCCGCGCGGCCTGCACGAGCACGGTTGCCGGGCTGCGACCGGCGTCGTTCATTTGCGGCCTCCCGCGGTGAGCGAGAAGAAGACTTCGTCCAGGCTCGGGCTGCCCATGGAAAAATCGGACAGCTCGATGCCGGCATCGATCAACGCACCCAGCGCCGCGTTGGCGTCGTGCGGTGTGCGCGCCGCGATGGCGATGCTGGCGCCCTCGGCGCTGCGCTGTGCGGTGGCCCCGAGCCGCTGCTCGAGCAGCGTCGCGGCCTCCTCCAGGCGCGCCGCATCGGCCAGTGCGATGTGCAGGAATCCCGATCCGGTCGCGGCTTTCAATTCCCGCGAGGTGCCTTCGGCGATCTTCTTGCCGTGATCGATGACCGCGATGCGCGCCGCCAGCTGGTCGGCCTCGTCGAGGTACTGCGTGGTCAGCAGCACGGTGACGCCGGATCCGGCCAGTTGCCGGATCATGCGCCACACACTTTTGCGCGCCACGGGATCGAGCCCGGTGGTGGGCTCATCGAGGAACAACACGCCGGGTGTGACCACCAGCGAGGCGGCGATGTCCAGCCTGCGGCGCATGCCGCCGGAATAATCCTTCACCTGCTTGCCGGCCGCATCGGCGAGGTCGAAGGCGGTGAGCAGTTCGTCGGCGCGGGCACGCGCTGCGCGGCCGCGGAATCCCCACAGGCACGCCAGCAGCACGAGGTTCTCCCGCCCGGTCAGGTCTTCGTCGAGCGAGGCGAACTGCCCGGTCATCGCGATTTCGGATCGCACCTGCTGCGGCGAATCGAGCAGGTCGTGGCCCATGACGCTGGCACGCCCGGCGTCCGGCCGCGCCAGCGTCGCCAGCATGCGCATCAGCGTGGTCTTGCCGGCGCCATTCGGACCGAGGATGGCGTAGATCATGCCGCGCGGCACGTCGAGGTCGATGCCGTCGACGGCACGCAGTTCGCCGAAGGACTTGACCAGCCCACGTGCGTGGATCGCCGCCATGCCACCGATGGAATCGCCGTTGCCCGAAGTGCCGTTCACCGCTGCCATGGCTGGACCATTGTTATTACGGGAGCAGCATTGGAGACACAGAACGCGCGGAAGTTCAATCCAGTGCGGAGCTCCGCGCGGTACTGGATACCGGTCCGCTAACTACCAGCCTCAAGTGGCTCAGGATGCCTTGACGAACCACCACTCGCGCAGCGATTTGCACTGACCCGAGGCGTCGAATTCGAGCACGAACACGCCGTCGAGCGAGACCGTGCCGCCCGTGGATGCCACCTTGAAGGTCGCGGACCAATGTGCCACGCCGGTGTTGCCGTTGACGGCGATCACCTTGGATTGGAATTTGATGTCACGCTGGTCGGCCGTAACCGTGCCCCAGTATTTCTCGATGGCTGCGCGTCCCTGCATCACCGGTTCGTAGGCATTCTCGTGATAGGTGGCGTCCGCGGTGAAGATCTTGCCGGCCGCGGCGGGATCCTTGCCCTCCCAGGCGGCGCCGTATTTCTGCAGCCAGGCTTCCAGCGCCGGTGCATCGAGTACCTTTGCCTGCGACGGAAATGCCGCGACCAACAGGCTGGCGGCGATCAACAGCGGGGCGAAGATTCTTTTCATCAGGGCTCTCCTCCGTGCCAGGCGCGCAGGTTCAGGAACTCGCGGCGCGTGCGCGGACCGTAGGTGTTGTAAGACGGGTTGGGACGCTCTGCGTATTCTGCCTTCGACTGCGCGACCTTGTCGCGGGCCGTGAACTTCTTCAGTTCCTCCGCCGCGATCTGGTAGGGCCTGGTGGCGTTCAGGCCGAACACCTTGGCGCGCAGCCGCGGCGTGATCCTCGGGTAACCATGTTTCTCGCACAACTCGTCCGAGATCTGGAACGTGCGGAAGGCCTCGATCTGGTCCTGCGGCGAGCCGTACCAGATCGAGTCCGTGCCCCACAACACATTGTCTTCACCCACGTACTTGAACAACTTGCCCAGTCCGTGCGCGGCGGTATTGGGGTCGCGCATGGACATGAAACGCCAGGTGGAACCCAGCTCGGCGTACACATTGCTGTTCGGCTTGATGCCGCTTTTGCGCAGCGAAGTCACCAGCGCATCGATGCCATCGGTACGCTGCGCGTCGTACGGGCCTTCGGGTTTGCTGATGACGAATCCAGAGTGATAGATGAGGAAGTTCATGTCGGGAAACTGCTTCGCGATCGGCCCGATGTCGCGGCAGGTGGAGTGTTCGTAACTCTTCGGTCCGAAGTCGATGCCCTTGTGGATGCAGATGTTGCGCACGCCGAGTTTGCGCGCCTTTTCGACGAACGCGACGCCGACATCGTCCGTCATGTAGAAGCCCGCGCCCGAAGGGCCCCACTGCGTGTAGGTCTTGAAAGCCACGACGCCGAATTTCGTGAGTCGGTCCATGTCCTCCACGTCGCCAGGCTGGTTGGGATTCACGCGGCCGTGCAGGAACAGCCGCTTCGAGCCCTCGAGCTTCGCGACGATGTCGCGCGTCGCCGTCGCCTCCTCGATGGTGAGCGGTTCGTCTTCCCGGGTCGAAGGTACGAAGCTCAGGACCATCAAGTCAGTGTCCGAGTCCAGGAACACGTCCTTGACGAATTCATCGGGGCCGATGCAGTGCAGGTAGCTGCGTTCGCCCGGCAGCCGTGACAGCTCGCAACTGGTGTTCGGCATCTGCAGCGGCTTGGCACCGGGCGGCAGGCGCTGGGTCCACGCGCCCGACGGATTCACGAAATGCCCCTGCACGTCGAAGATGAATTCGCGTTTGCCGAGCTCCGCCGCAGCCAGCTGCGCGTCGGTCTTCGCATCGTTCGAGATCTCGAAGAAACCGCCGCTGCGCCCGGCGCGCGCATGCGCGGCATTGAATGCCAGCAGCGTCGACGCCGAACCGCACAGTGAGGTCAGGAATGCGCGGCGCGATCGTCCGGTTTTGCGGGCAAGTTCGTTTGCCCACTCACGCGCCAGGTGATTCGCATGCCGCAGCGAGTTGTCGAGCGGCACCGGCGCGAACTCGCCGTTCGAAGTGGAGTCGAGCTTGATCGGCAGGCGCTGACCGTCGGGATCGAGTTCGGGGAGCGTCGGGACGAGGTGGGTCATCGCGCAATCCTCCATGCGGGAGCGGTCAGTGTGACATCGCGCCCCGGCGATGAGAACGTTCAGATCATCTCGAGCGGCCGCGGTC
>Ga0315912_10002543_pt1 | contig 19207 bp, 15 predicted proteins | sample VfabasoilMG_FD_204469 | JGI IMG/M metagenome (GOLD analysis project Ga0315912, IMG submission 204469) | Garden soil microbial communities collected in Santa Monica, California, United States - V. faba soil | ecosystem: Environmental > Terrestrial > Soil > Garden | place: USA: California...
CGCGCCGGAACGCCGGCCGCGGGGCCGCGATCGGCCAGACTGGCGCAGAGGCCCGCGTTGCCCAGGTACAGTTCGACGGCACCTGCCGTGTCGCCTATGTAGCGCAGGCGTCCCGATTCCAGCAGCAGCGAGGAATTGCACAGCCTGCGGATCGCCTCCATGCGATGGCTCACGAACAGGACAGTGCGCCCCTGCCGCGACACGTCATCCATCTTCTCCAGGCACTTCTTCCGGAAGCGTGCGTCCCCGACCGCCAGCACCTCGTCGACGATCAGGATTTCGGGATCAAGGTGCGCCGCGATCGCGAACGCGAGGCGCATGTACATCCCCGAGGAATAGCGCTTTACCGGCGTATCGAGGAATCGGCCCATCTCCGCGAACTCGACGATCTCCCCGAAGCGGGCATCGATGTCCGAGCGCCGCATGCCGATGATCGCGCCGTTGAGATAGATGTTTTCGCGGCCGGTCAGCTCCGGATGAAAACCGGTGCCGACCTCGAGCAGGCTGCCCACTTTGCCCGTCAGGCGCGCGCGGCCGCGCGTGGGGGGCGTGATGCGCGACAGTATCTTGAGCAGGGTGCTCTTGCCGGCGCCGTTGCTGCCGATGATGCCCAGGATCTCGCCGCGCCGGACCTCGAACGAAACATCCTCGAGCGCCCAGATGGACTGCAGTTCCGAATCCGCGCCGCGCCGACCACGGAGCCAGGCGTACGGCCGGCGCTCGCCGAGCATGTACTGCTTGCCCAGCCCCTCCACGCTGATCGCGATCTCGCCCATGGCTCAGATCAGGTCCACGAACACCTGTTCCATCCGCCGGAACACGTGCAGTCCGCAGACGAGCGTGACGACGCTGACCGCGCAGGCGGAGGCGAACAGTTCCGGCGGCGGCGGGGCGCCACCGAGCAGCGCCCAGCGGAACCCTTCGACGACGCCGACCATCGGGTTGAGCCCGTAGAGCATCGCACCCCAGCGGCCGAGCACGTGCGAAACGCTGTCGAAGGTGTAGACGACGGGTGTTGCGTACATGAGCAGCTGGACAGTGAACGGCCCGGCCAGGTTGAAGTCGCGGTAGACGGCGCCCAGCGCCGCGATCCACACGGACACGGACAGGGACGTGACGATCGCCAGCAGCGTGAGCACGGGCAGCAGCAGCACTTCCGGGCCCGGCGCGAACGTGAACCCGCCGAGCAACTGGTGGCCGGCGATCAGGAGCAGCAGCACGATGAACGCCGCGCAGAAGTCGATGAGCGCCACGACGACCGGCACGATCGGAACCGCCAGCCGCGGGAAGTAGACCTTGAGTATCAGGTTCCGGTTGGCGAGCAGGCTGTTGCCCGAGCCGCGCAGCGAGTTCGCGAACAACTGCCAGGGCACCAGCGCGCAGAACGTCGATATCGCGTAAGGCACGCCCGGCATCGTCGGCCGGCCGGCCGCGCCCATGAGCGCGCCGAAGATCACGCTGAAAGCGAGCATGGTCAGCAACGGCGGCGCGACGACCCAGGCCACGCCAAGCACGCTCTGCTTGTAGCGGACGCGGATGTCGCGCAGGGCGAGCAGCCAGATCAGCTCCCGGGAGCGCCAGAGTTCACCGGCGTTCACCGGGATCCAGCCGCGTAACGGCCGGATTTCCACGCTCTCGCGACCGACGGCGGCCATGCTCACCTGCCCCCGTTGTGCCGCCGGGCGTCCCAGATCAGGAGCTTCGGGCGTTCGTCGAGGCGACCCTGCAGCGCCCCGTATTCCGGCTCGGTCAACACCAGGCAACGGATCTTCCGCTCGATGTACTTCTCGGTCTTGTGCACGAGGTCGTCGAGATTTTCCCGATCGATGTCCCCGACCAGCACCAGGTCGATCAGTCCCGTGTCTTTTCCCTCCGCGTAATCGTCAACCAGGAAGGCGAGTCGCAGGTTGCCCAGACGTTCCAGAATGCTGTCGAGGATGCGATCCATCCCCATCGACTTGCGCACCATGGACTGCAGTTCGGGAAACAGCGGGTGCTCGAGGTTCGCGCGGAAGAAGGTCTGCCGGCCGCTGCGCGCGCTGGTCAGCAGGCCCGCCTCGCTGAGGTGCCGGAGCTCCTCGCGAACCTGGCTGCTGGAGGCATCGAACTCGGCGGCGAGTTCCCGCAGGTAGGCCTGCCGGTCCGGGTTGAGGAACAGCCGCATCAGGATGCGCACGCGCATCTTCGACGTGATGAGCCCCGAGAACAGTGTCTGCATAAGAAGGGTTTTAGGCTTTAATATTGTTCTGAATTCTAGAACAATATAGAGCGAACATCAGCCCCGGGACACGCAAAACGTGCGCCGGCTCACACGGGGCGCCGGCGGGGGGGGGTATATCTTTATCTTATTGAATTTATGAGAATTTCATCTAGACTGCGGTCATGAACTCGCGGCCGACGGCAGGCACCGTGCTGGTCACCGGCGGCGCCGGCTACGTGGGCAGCCACGCCTGCAAGGCACTGGCCGCGGCAGGCTTCCGGCCGGTCTGCTTCGATAACCTGTTCCGGGGCCATCGGGACGCCGTCCGCTGGGGACCCTTCGAACAGGGCGACGTCCTGGACGCCGCCCGGCTCGACCAGGTTTTCGAAGCCCATCGCCCGTCGAGCGTCATGCACTTCGCAGCGCTCGCGGTCGTCGGCGAGTCTGTGTCCGACCCCTCCGCCTACTTCCGCAACAACGTCACCGGCACGCTGACGTTGCTCGAGGCGATGCGCCGGCACGGCGTGTCGAAATTCGTTTTTTCCAGCACCTGCGCCGTCTACGGTCTGCCGGATCACGTGCCGATCGCGGAAAGCGCGCGGCGCGCGCCCATCAATCCCTACGGCGAGTCGAAGCTCCGGGTGGAGACCCTGCTGGAGGAACGCGCCGCGACGGACGGGCTGCGCGCGATCGCGCTTCGCTACTTCAACGCGGCGGGTGCCGATCCCGACGGGGAGATCGGCGAGTGGCACGAGCCCGAGACGCACCTGATCCCGCTGGTGCTGCAGGCCGCCGCCGGCAGGCGGCCGGTCGTCGAGATCTACGGCGAGGACTACGACACGCCCGACGGCACCTGCATCCGTGATTACATCCACGTGAGCGACATCGCGGAGGCCCACCTGCTGGCGCTGCGACGGCTGGAACGCCAGGATGCGCCGCCGGCGATCAACCTCGGCAGTTCAGCCGGCGCCTCGGTGCGGGAGATCGTCGCGCTCGCGGAACGGATCACCGGCCGCCGTTTTCCGGTGCGAATCGCGCCGCGCCGTCCGGGCGATCCACCGCGGCTCGTGGCCGATGCATCGCTGGCGCGCGCTCAGCTCGGCTGGCAGCCGACGCGATCCGATCCGGAAACGATACTGCGCACCGCCTGGCGCTGGGAACAGCAACACACCCGGCGCTGAGTCCGGTCCGTCAGGCGCCGCGGGCGCGATCGAGGGTTTCCCGCAGGATGCGGCCGTAGCGCGCCGCCACCGCGGGCCAGTCGAAATTCTCCGTCGCGGTGCGGCGGCCGGCCGGACCGATCCGGCCGGCGAGTTCCGGATCGCCGAGCAGCGTGCAGATCCGATCCGCGAGCGCGGCGGCGTCCCCCGGCGGCACGAGCAACCCTGTCTCCCCGTCCGCGATCGTGTCCCGGACGGCGGGCACGTCGGCGGCAATGACCGGGCAGGCGCAACCCTGTGCCTCGACCACGACCAGCCCGAATCCTTCCTGGTCGCCGTCGGCGGCGGGCACGAACGGAAATACGGCCGCGGCGGCGGACTGGAACAGCGCCGCCAGCCGTTCCTGCGGCACGGCACCCAGGAACTCGACGTGGTCCGCGATGCCGAGCGCGCGGGCACGTTCCAGCAACCGCGCGCGCTCCGGGCCATCGCCGGCGATCGTGAGCCGAAGCGCCGGTCGGCGCGCGCGCGCCGCGACGAGCGCTTCCAGCAGGTAGTCCACGCCCTTCTTCTCCACCAGCCGGCCGGCAAACACCAACCGGTCCGCATCGCGTGGTCCGCTGCCCGGTACGAAGCGCGAGGCGAGATCCGCGCCCATGCTCGCGACCTCAACCGGACCGGCACCCAGCTCGAGCGCGGGTGCCAGCATGGAACGGCTCACCACGGTGAGTGAGTCCACACGTTGGAGGGTCCAGCGCTTGAGGAACCGGGCAACCACGCCGCGCTGCGTGTAGAGATCGGCGCCGTGCGCCGTGCAGCACAGCGCCGGACGCGGGGCCAGCAGGCCCTTCAGGATCGCGCCGGCCAGTGCCTGCGGGATCAGCCAGTGGGCGTGCACGATCTCCGCGTCGAACCGCCGCGCCTCCCGCCAGGCGGCGAACAGCAGCCCGGCGAGGAAGAAAGGCACCTGCAGGAACCGCCAGGGCTCGCGCCGCAGCTTCGCCGGGATGCCGCCCTCGTAGGCCAGCGTTTCCCGGGATCCGGGCAGGTAGCGGAAACGGACGACGTCCACACCGTCCAGGGATTCGCGCATCCTCGCCCCCGGCGCGTGCGGCGCAAGCACGCGCACGTCGAAGCCGGCCGCGAGCCGCCGGCACAGTTCATGGACGAAGGCGGGCTCCGTGTCGCCGACCCGGCGCGGGTAGGTGGAGGTCAGTACCAGCAACCTCGGTCTTGCCGGCGTCATCGCGGTCGCCGCGGCCGGCCGCTCAGTCGCGGCGCTGGTACATGAGCGCCGTGATCTGTTCCGAGACCAGTCCGATCAGAAACACCAGCACGGCCGCAAGCAGCAGCAGGGCGCTCATGTTGGTGAAGCGTTCGGCCGTGAACCAGGTATAGGCGTAATTGCCGAGCCCGCCCAGGAACAACAGCAGGCTGACCGGGAAGAATATCTTGAGCGGCGAATACAGCGTGCCGATGCGGAAGATGATCAGCACGAAGCGCAGGCCGTCGCGCAGCGGCCGGATGTGGCTCTTGCCCACGCGCTGCGCCGCCGTGATCGGCACGTACTTCACCGGGTAGCCGGCGCGGAGGAAACACATCGTGATCGTGGTCGGGTAGGAGAAGCCGTTCGGCAGCAGGTGCAGGAACTCGCGGAAACGGGCCGCGCGCGCCGCGCGGAAACCGGAAGTGAGATCCATGACGCGCCGCCCGGAGATCAGACTCGCCAGCAGGTTGTAGAAACCGTTCGCGATCCTTCGCGCAAAGCTGGCGTGCGAACCCGGGCCACGCGCGCCAACCACCATCTCGTAGCCCTGATCGAGCTCCGCCGCCAGCCGCTCCACGTCGGCGGGCGAATGCTGGCCGTCGGCGTCCATGAAAATGATCGTGTCGCGGGAGGCCGCGCGCGCGCCGGCCTTCACCGCCGCGCCGTTGCCCGTGCAGTACGGCAACTGCACGAGCCGCGCGCCGCCTTCTCGCGCCACCTCCGCCGTCGCGTCCGTGGAGCCGTCATCGACGACGATGATCTCCGCGGCGGGATGGCGGCGGCGCAGATCGGGAAGCAGCTGGCGCAGGCTCGCCGCCTCGTCATGCGCCGGGATCACGATGCTGGCCTGTATCCGGGTTTCCATCCGCGTCAATCCTGGTACCTGCCGCTGGCGAGCTGCCGCCGCAGGACTTCAATCCGCTCCGCGTAGCCGAGCCGCTCGAACGGCCGCCGTTGCAGAGTGGCCTGCAGTTGCCCGAGTACCGTCCGCGCCTGGTCGAACCGCCCCGCCGCGACCAGCAATTCAACCAGCTGCAATCGGCGGTTCGACGTCGGCGATGCCCGCGCGGCGGCCGTCAGGTCCGCGATGGCCGCCTCCCATTCCCCGCGGTGCAGGCGGAGACTGGCCGCCAGCTCGAACATGCCCCCTCGTTCCCGCCGGTACGCGTCGCTTCGCGCCAGGACCTCGATCCACGCGCTGAGCCGCGCCGTGTCGACGCCGCTGCACTCCCCGGCGCGCAGTACCCAGATCACTCTATCAAGTTCACCGAGGACTTCCGAGCCTCCGCCCCTCGCCGCGGGCGCGAGTGCCATGGTCTGTCGCCACCACTCTTCCCCCATGGCCGTGTTCTGCACGCAGCCGGCGATCGCCATCTGCTTCAGGCGCCCATACGGATTCGCGGGGTGCAACGCCTCCAGGTCGCGGAACGCCTGCACGGCGTCCGCCGTGCGGCCCTGCGCAAGATACAGGTTGCCGAGATCGGTGCGCGCCCAGATCGAATCCGGGTGCGTTCGAACGCCTTCCGCGGCCCGCGACAGATCGTTTCCCCAGAGAAACGAGTTCTGCGCCGTCACGCCGGCAACCAGCACTGCATAGGCGATGCCCGCGCCGATCCACGCCGCACGCCGCGGCGCGCCCCGCGCCGCGAACTGCACGATCAGGGTGGCGAGCATCACGAAGATGCCGAAGGACGCGAGGTAATTGCGGTGCTCGAAGTAGAGCGACAGGTTGAGATGCGTGGACTCGAGCAGGTGGCAGGCAAAAAACCAGAGGAGCCCGAATGACGCCACGGGCCATCTGCGCCTGGATGCAATCGCGGCCGCGACGAGACCGATGACCACCACGACGGCGGCCAGCGTCACCGGCGGGTCGAGGAGGCCGCCCGAGACCGGGAAGTCGTCGTGGTAGATTCCGAACGCGCCGGGAGCGGGGACGAGCAGGCGAACCAGGTACAGGACCAGGACGACGCCCTCCGTAATCGTCTTCTGCCACATCGAATAGGACATGGCCGAGAACGCGCCGGACGCCCCGGGCAGTTTCCAGAGCAGGTAGAGGATCGGCAGCGCCGCCGGGATCACGAGCACGAAGAAGCGCCACCGGGCGTATCCGGGCGGCCCGACCCGATCCCTGAGCAGCGTCCAGTCCGCGATCAGGACAAGCAGCGGCAGCAGGATGCCGTTCTCCTTGGCGAGCGTCGCGAGCGCCGTACCGGCGAGAATCGACATCGTCATGACGGCATAGCCGGCGCGCGGCCGCGCGACGCAAAGTTCTCTCCCGCAGAGCCAGCCGTACAGCCCGAGCAGCATGAACAACGTCGAGAGCTCCGCCATGCGCTGCACGACGTAGAGCACCGTGCTCAATTGCATGGGATGCAGCAGCCAGAAACCGCCGGCAATCAGGGCGACCGCCGCTGCCGGCGCCGCGACCGTTCCACGCACGAGCCGGCGCGCGATCAGCATCACCAGCACCCCGTTCAGGAGATGCAGCAACAGGTTGACGAACTTGAAATCGAACGGCGCCTGCGGCCAGCTCGAGTGCTGCAGGGCGAAGCTCAACATGGAGAGCGGCCGCCCGCCGGGCCCGGCCGGACCGCTGAACACAAAGGACGCCCAGCCGTCGGCGGGAAGACGTTCCAGCAGGTGCAGGTTGTAGAAATCGTCGAGCAGGAAGCCGCCCCGCAACCCGGGGGCATAGAGGATCGCCGTGGCCGCCAGCAGGAGGAACACGGCGACCGGAAAGGTATATCGACTCAGCCGGTCCCGCCGTGGTGCCGCGATGGAAAAAAGGGCCAGAGTCCGGCCCCTGTCGGATTGGATTGGTTCCGTCGCCTCAACCGTCTACCGGCAGGCAGCCGGCACCAGGTTCTCGAGAAGGTCGGTAATGCCGGCCGCCACGCTGGCGCTGCCATCCGCCTTGTCGGCGTAGCCGCACTGCCAGGTCTTGCCGCCGTCCTCGGTGGACATGGCAAAGGCCTTGGTCTGTATCGCCGGGGCGACGCCCGCCGCCTTGAAGGTTGCGATGACCGAGACGGTGCCACCGCTGTGGTCGGCGAAGGTCACCGAATCGACGTACTTGCCCGAGGTCGTACCCTTCAACGAGGCCGTCGTGACCGGCGATCCGCCCGGGTCGAAGCCGCCGAGGTCCTGGTAATACTCGGTCAGCATGATCTTGTACTGGGACGTGAGGGACAGCGCTTCCGAGACCTGGGCGCGGGCCGTGTAGTCCTGGTAGGACGGGATCGCTATCGCCGCAAGGATGCCGATAATCGCGACCACGATCATCAGTTCGATCAGTGTGAAACCTCTGCTCCGCGTTTTCATGCGCGCACTCCTGTTGGAACACTCTTCAAGCGGACACGTATAAATGGAAGCAGCAACTGTGCCAGTTCGAAAATCCTGCCGGGTGCCGCTGCTCCGCGGGTTCGCGCCCCGACATGGGGGAAAAAAGAAAAGGCCACGCAGAGGTGGCCTTTTCCCGTGAACCATTATGCCGCGCTTGTTACTTGCAGGCGCCCGGCACCAGGTTCTCCAGAACGTCGGTAAGACCGGCCGCGACGCTGGCACTGCCATCGGGCTTGTCGGCATAACCGCACTGCCAGGTCTTGCCGCCGTCCTCGGTCGAAATGGCGAAAACCTTGCTCATGATCTGGTTGTTGACGCCAGTTGCCTTGAACGTCGCTTCCACGGCAATCGTGCCGCCGCCATCGTTCGACGCCGTGATGCTTTCGACGTACTTGCCCTGCTGCGTGCCGCCACCGACCGTCGCCAGCGTAACGCCGTCAAACTGGCCGTTATCCGCGAAGTACTCCGCCAGCGGCGTCTTGTACTGCGAGGTCAGGGACATGCCTTCCGTCACCTGCGCGCGGGCCGTGTAGTCCTGGTAGGACGGGATGGCGACCGCGGCCAGGATGCCGATGATGGCCACCACGATCATCAGCTCGATGAGCGTGAAGCCGGCTTCGAATCTCTTCATTTGCAAATCTCCTCTTATTTAAGGTCTCTAACTTCGGGACTTGCCGCCCCCGGCCTCCCCGGTATTCCCGGGCCGGCCATTGACGGACTCGGAAGTGATGCTAGCAGGGATCGTGCCATGGCGTGGCCTGTGAACGGGGTCGCAGAACACGCTGCTCCGGGGAACGCCGGGGGCCGCTCCAGCCCCGCAACGAGCATGGCGCCCCGCCCGCGGTGACAAAACCTGTCCGCGCGCTGACAGATTCCGCCACTCCGCCCCGACCGGATTACTCCGGCGGCGTCAGGCCCGTGTTGGCGTAAAGAACGACGAGTGGATAGGGAACCGGAGATCGGCCGGGATACAGTTCGGGGACCCATCGCTCCCATTCCGGTTTCAGTTCCGCGAGGCGCCCCGAGTTCGCGAGCCCGACGAGAAGCGAGGCAAAGAAGAACTCGCGCTGATTGTCCTTGTACCGGGATTTCACCGCGAGCAGGCTCCCCGCGCTGTCCGCCACCAGGCCGAAGTCGCGCCGCGCATAACCATCGAACAGGCCCAGCAGGTGCTGCTGGTCCGCGGAGAGTTCCCCGGCACAGGCGGGAGCGATGCGTGGCCGGAACGCCGCGAGGCGATCCGCGTCGAGATAGCCGACCGTGACCATCGTCGCTTCGAGCATCGCGTACTCCCAGGCGATGCCCGGCGGACCCGCCTCGCAGTCGCGCGTGTAATCGGACAGCACCTGGAGGTCGCGCAGTTTCCCGGTGAAGCGGCTCTGATCGGGGGCCGTGGCCATACCGCCCTCCGCGATTATCGTGGCGTCGGCGCGCAGTTCGGAAGGCACCCAGTGCGCGCTGGCCGTGACGTTCTGCCCCGGCGCGAACAGTTCCGGCCGGAAGTAGAACAGCACGGGCACGATGATGGCCCGCATGTGGTGCAATCCCCCCATCATCTGGCGCGTGAACAGCGTGCGCGCGGCATTGAGATCCACGAACGGGAAATAGTCCGAGTTGGCGGGTACGCGATCGCGCTTCAGCGGAATCTCCAGCATCGCCTTGTCGGCGAGGAAACGCATGTGCAAATCCGCGGGAGACCGGATGTCGATGCGCTCGAGTTCGCGCCGGAGGGTCTCGTGCCGGAACAGGTCGTCGGACGGCAGCGGCAGGCCGGGCCGCACGCTCGCCACGATCACAAGGTCCGTGGCGTTCGTGGCGTATATCTGGAAGTCGGCGAAATTCGCGGCAAGCGCCTTGAGAATGGAGTTCACGATGAACTCGTCCGTCTCGTAGGCGTGCAGCCACTGGGCCAGCACGCCGTCGTCCGTGAGAAATCTCCGGACCATCCCGTAGTACTCGGTTGTGAACAGGCTCGATACGCCGCTCACCCACGGGTTGGACGGCTCGGAAACGATGACGTCGTACTTCTCGCCGCGCTGGTGAAAGAAGGTCTTCGCGTCCTCGAAGACGACGTGGCTGCGGGGATCGTTGTACGCGCGTTCCGAACGGATGCCGAAATGCCTCGCGCCCTCGTACATCGCGCGCTCGATCTCGATCGTGTCCACGCGCTCCACGCCCGGCATCCCGAGCAGCGTATGCGTGCTCATTCCCGCGCCGAAGCCGACGACGGCGACGCGCCGCGCATCCGGCCGGACAGACAGGGGCAGCGCCGCGGTCAGGATCATGGTCGGCTCGTCCGGGCGCACTTTGCCCGCGGTACCCAGGTTCGCTGACGCGTCCGGCTTGCCGTTGGTGATGATCGAAACCGTGTCATCTTCGTACTTGAGCACGGTGACGGAAGCCGTCGACCCATCGAAGTGATCGAGGACGCGGACCGAACTGTGCTCCGTGGCCTTGCCCGACCGGAACACGCCCGCCGCCATCCGCCTCGGATCGGCGCTTGAATAAATCGACATCAGGGCCAGGCAGGCGACCGCCGCCGCCGCGAACGCCGAATGCAGCCGCAGCGCCGGCCCGCCCGTGCGCGCGGCGACGAACAGGAAGGCAACACCGACAATCACGTCGAGCGCGGCGCCGATCAGCAGCGCGTGCTCGATGCCGAGCAACGGCAGCAGGAGAAAAAGCGTGAGTACGGTCCCGGCGATCGCTCCCAGCGTATTGAACGCGTAGACCTGGCCGACGCTGCGCTCGCCGTGACCGCGATCCAGCAGGATCGCGGTGAAAAGCGGCAGCGTCATGCCGGCGAAGATCGTCGCCGGGAGCATGGCCGCCAGCGCGATGCCATGGCTGGCCAGCACGAACAGGATGTAGCCGTTGTCGTTGTGGCTGAGCGCGGACATGAAGAAGGCCATCAGATCGAAGCCCCGGTCGTACAACGGCAGCGTTGCGAAGGCCGCGACGCCCATCAGCACCTGGATGTACGCCGCGCGCAGCAGGGCTTCGCGCCCGGACGCCATGCGCTTCCTGACGATGAATCCGCCGATGGCGAGACCCGTGATGAAGGCGCTGAGCATCAGCTCGAAGGCGTGCGTGCTCGTGCCGAGCACCATCGACAGCATCCTGATCCAGACGATCTCGTAGACGAATGAGGACAGGCCGGTGATCAGCGCCGCGATCAGGATGAATGCCGGCAGGTCCCTGTCCGTCGCGGCCGGCGTCGTGCGTGTTTCGGCGAACGGCGCGCCCGGGGACCTGGCGAGGCCGTACACCACGATCGCGAGCGCCACGTTGATGATCCCGGCCGTGAGCATCGTGCCCGGAAGCCCCACGAGGGCGATCAGCACGAAGCCGCTGGTCAGCACGCCGGCGGCGCCGCCGATGCTGTTGGTGAAGTACAGCATTCCCAGCTTGTTGCCGGGAGCATCGGGGAACCTGCGCAACAGGCCGTTCGACATCAGGGGGAAGGTGGCGCCGAGCAGCACGGACTGCGGCAGGATGAGCAGCGCCGCCGACGCCCACTTGATGGCCTGCGCCGCGAACACCGACTCGACGTGGCCGAAGACGTGGCCGAGCACGAACGCCGTTGCCGCCTTGAAGATGCCGTCGAACACGAGCGCGATCAGCCCGATCGTCCCCTCGACCAGCGCGTAGGCGCGGAGCGGATTGCGTATGCGACCGATGAATTGCGCGGAAAGCCACGCGCCCAGCGACATGCCGCCCATGAAAATCGCCAGCACCAGGGCCTGCGCGTAGGCGGCGTGGCCGAGATACAGCTTGAGGTAATGGGACCAGACGGATTCGTAAATGAGTCCCGAGTAGCCCGAGACTGCGAACAGCAGAAAGAATACCGCCGCGCCCGGGGCGGGGATCCGGAACCTCGTTGCTCCTTCGCTGCCGGTCATGCCGCAGTATCTCCGTTACGCAATCGTGCGCCGTCCCCGGGGGGATGCGGTCGGTGGGAGGCGGTGATCAGTTCAGTTCCAGCTTCTTCAGGCGGTACCGCAGCTGCCGGAAGCTGATGCCGAGCAGCTTCGCCGCCGCGGTGCGGTTCCCGCCCGTTCGTTCGAGCGCGTCCAGTATGAGCTTCCGTTCCACTCCGCCGAGGTAGGACTCGAGGCCCGCGCCGGAACCGGACTCGACGGCCGTCTCGCCGGCGGCGCGCTCCGGCAGCTGCAGATCCCCGGGGCGGATTTCCGCGCCGTCCGAAAGCGTCAACGCGCGCTCCAGGATGTTCTCGAGCTCGCGAATGTTGCCGGGAAAATCGTAGGCGGAAAGCGCCTCGAGTGCCTCCGGCGTAAGCGATGTCTTCGGCGTCCCGCCGCCGGAAAGGCGTACGAGCACGTGCTGTACCAGCAGCGGTATGTCATCGCTGCGCTGGCGCAGCGGCGGCACCTGCAACTCGATGACGTTGATCCGGTAATAAAGATCCTCGCGGAACTCCCCCTCGTGCACGAGTTTCGACAGGTTCTTGTGGGTGGCGCTGAGGATGCGCGCGTTCACCGGCATTTCCTGCTGTTCGCCGACGCGCCGGATCTTCTTCTCCTGTATCGCGCGCAGCAGTTTCACCTGCATGCTGGAAGGAAGCTCGGCGACTTCGTCCAGAAACAGGGTGCCGCCTTCCGCGGCGTGAAACAGGCCCTGCTTGTCCGCGCTCGCGCCCGTGAAACTGCCCTTGCGATGGCCGAACAGCTCGCTCTCCATCAGGTCGTGCGGAATGGCGCCGCAGTTGACCGCGATGAACGGACTTCCCGCGCGCGGCCCCTGTTCGTGGATCATCCTCGCCACCAGTTCCTTGCCGACGCCCGACTCGCCGCTGATGTAGACCGGCGCCTGGCTGCGGGCGAGCTTCGCGATTTTCTCCCGGATCTCGCGGATCACGGCGCTGCCGCCCACGAGACGCCCGCCCGACTCACCGGGCTCGGCGGTCGCTCGCAAGGCGCTGCCGATGAGCGCGCGCAGCAGCGTCAAATCCACGGGCTTGGTCAGAAAATCGAACGCGCCCGATTTGAGCGCCTGGATCGCGGTTTCCATGTTGCCGTGGGCCGTGATCACGGCCACGGGCATGCCCGGGTGACGCTTCTGCACGTAGCCGACGAACTCCACGCCGTCGCCATCGGGCAGACGCATGTCGGTCAGGCAGATGTCGAACTTCCGCTCGCTCAGCAAATCGCGCGCGGACTTGAGATCGGCCGCGCACGTGCACGAGATCTCCATCCGGTTGAGCGTAATCTCCAGGAGCTCGCGGATGCCGGGCTCGTCGTCGATGATGAGGGCGGTATGCATCGTCGTCAGTTCATTACCTGCTGCCGGTGCGGGTGGGCGAGCGTGATCGTGAAGCAGCTGCCGCCGCCGTCCGTGGAAGAGAGGTGCAGCGTCGCCTGGTTCGCCTCGCAGAGTTCGCGCGCTATGTACAGGCCGAGCCCGGTGCCGTCGGTCTCCGTCGTGTAGAACGGCTCGAAGAGTTGCTCGCGCGCGCCGGGATCGATCCCCGACCCCGTGTCGATGACATCTATGAAGGGCCGGCCGGATTCCTTTCGTATGCCGCACCGCAGTCTCAGCAGCGGCACGTGGCGGCTGTATCTTATGCCGTTCTCGCAGAGATTCCAAAGAACCTGGTGCAGCTGATCCGGGTCCATTCGCGCCTCCATGTGATCTCCGTCGCATTCCAGCCTGATCGCGGCGGCGTCGAGACGGTGGCGCCGCACGAACTCGGACCGGAATTCCTCGAGCCAGTCGCGCAGGTCCAGGATCTCCGGCTGCGTCCGGTTGCGGCGGCTGATGCTCATGATGTCCTCGATGATCCCGTTCAGGCGCCGCGAGTGCTCCTCGATGATCGTCGTCAGGCGCTGCTCCTCGGCGCTGAGCGATTTCGATTCCGAGAGCAGCTGGCCGGCGTGACTGATCGCGCCGAGCGGGTTCCGCACCTCGTGCGCGATGCTGGCCGTCAGCCTGCCGAGCGACGCGAGCTTCATCTGCTGTGCCCGCTGCCGCAGCGTCGCGACGTCCTCCACGAAGACGAGGATGTCCACTCGATGCTCAGTCTTCAGCCGCGTGAACGACGCCTGGAGTTCGTTGCCGCTGCCGGCGGCGGGAATGACGACCGTCCGGCTCTCGGCACCCAGCAGCCAGCTCCTGACGCACCGATCGAGTTCCGCGGACAGCGCCCCGATCGGCTTCCCGGGAGCATCCGCGCCGGCGCCGAGCAGCGTCCCGGCCGCGCCGTTCAGCAGCGTCACCTGCAAGCCGTCATCGAGCACGATGATGCCGGACTGCATGTGCTGCACGATGTGCTCGTTCAGGCGCGCGAGATTCGCGAGATCGACCGCCTGCTGGCGGGCCAGTGCCTCCGATTCCTTGACGCGCGCCGCGAGCGCGTTGCCGATGAACGCGGTCAGGAAGAAGGTGATGCCGAGAAAGCCGGCGTGCGTGTAGTTGTGCTGCGGAAACGCGAAGTTCAGCTGCAGGTAGGCCTCGTGCCCCAGCACCGCGATGGCGGCGATGGCGGCGAACAGGATGCCGATCTTCCCCGGACTGAGCAGCGCGCCGCCGGCGACGGCGATCACGAGCAGCATGCCGAAGCCGCTGGAGAGTCCGGCGCTCGCGTACATGAGCAGCGTAATCACGACGATGTCGGTGACGACGTGCGCCGTGACCTGCGCCGGGTACGGCGGCCACTGCAGGCGCATGAAGAACATCGCGATCAGCGAGAACAGCGCCCAGGCGTGCACCGCCGCCGCGAACAGCGTCTCGTCGTACGCGCCGAGCGGCTGCGGCAGCTGGCCGATCCAGTAGAGCGAAACGAACAGGAACGTGACCAGGCAGCGGTACACGTTGAAGTAGGTCAGCGCGCGCCAGTTGGTCTCGCCAACGATCCGCATTGCCCGGGATTCGCTCATTTTCCTTCCGCGCGCGGGCCGAGCAGCCGGTGCTCGTCTCCGCAGTAGTGATGCTCGCCCGCGTTCAGCGCCTCTTCCTCCGGCAGGTACAGATCGCAACGGGCGCAGCGGACCATGCGCGGGATCGGCCGGGCACTGGCATGCGCGCGGCGGACCGGCGCAAGCATCCGCCACATGCCGCCGAACGCGAGGGCAATGACGAACAGAAGAACAATGAGTCGGAGCATCGTCGTTCAGTTTTGGGCGGCCAACGGGTACACTGACCCGCTCGGAAAAAGGCCCGTGCAGCGGTGGGAGCCGCGAACGCGCAGGGCCGCCAAAGGGCGCGCTGCATGAATCTGCACGAGTACCAAGCCAAGATCCTGTTCGCAGAGTATGGCATCCCCGTGCCCCCCGGAAAACCGGCGCACTCCGTCAAGGACGCCGTCCGCTACGCGGCGGAACTCGGCGGCGACGGCTGGGTGGTCAAGGCGCAGATCCACGCCGGCGGCCGCGGCAAGGGCGGCGGCGTCAAGCTGGTCCGCAGCAAGGACGAGCTCGAGGAAGCCGTCAAGAAGATGCTGGGCTCGCGCCTGGTCACGAAGCAGTCCGGCCCCGAGGGCAAACCGGTCAACTGCGTGCTGGTCCAGGGCATCTCCGACATCAAGTCCGAACTCTACCTCGGCATGCTCGTCGACCGCGCCCGCAGGCGCGTCGCCGTGATGGCGTCCCGCGCCGGCGGCATGGACATCGAGGAAGTCGCCGCGAAGGAACCCGAAAAGATCTTCAGCTTCGCCGTCGACCCCGTGATGGGCCTGCAGGATTACCAGTGCCGGCGCCTTGGTTTCTCCCTGGCCCTCGACGGCGACCAGCGCAAGCAGCTCGGCACGATGCTGCACTCGCTGTACCGCCTGTTCCTCGACAAGGATCTCAGCCTCATCGAGATCAATCCGCTGATCATCACCGGCGCGGGCAAGCTCGAGGCGCTGGACGCCAAGGTATCGATCGACGACAACGCCATGTACCGGCAGGCCGCGCTCGAGGAATGGCGCGATCCGTCGCAGGAGGACGAGAAGGAGAACCGCGCCAAGCAGTTCGACCTCAACTACGTCGCGCTCGACGGCAACATCGCCTGCATGGTCAACGGCGCCGGTCTCGCCATGGCGACGATGGACATCATCAAGCTGCACGGCGGCGAGCCCGCGAATTTTCTCGACGTCGGCGGCGGCGCGACCAAGGAACGCGTCGCCGAGGCGTTCAAGCTGATCGTCTCCGACACCAAGGTGCAGGCGATCCTCGTCAACATCTTCGGCGGCATCGTGCGCTGCGACCTGATCGCGGAGGGCATCATCGCCGCGGTGAAGGAAGTCGGCGTGAACGTGCCGGTGGTCGTGCGGCTCGAAGGCACGAACGTGAACGAGGGCAAGAAGCTCCTGAAAGACAGCGGGCTCAGCATCATCCCGGCCGACGACCTGACGGACGCCGCCTCCAAGGTCGTCGCCGCGGTGAAAGGGAAGAAGAAATAATGTCGATCCTCGTCGACCGGAACACGAAGGTGCTGGTGCAGGGCTTCACCGGCCGGCAGGGCACGTTCCATGCAACGCAGGCCATCGAGTACGGCACGCAGATCGTAGGTGGCGTGACGCCCGGCCGCGGCGGCGAGAAACACCTCGACCGGCCGGTGTTCGACACCATGCACGACGCCGTGCGCGCCACGAGCGCGGACGCCAGCATGATCATGGTCCCGGCCGCGTTCGCCGCGGAGTCGATCATGGAGGCGGCGGACGCCGGCATCCGCATCATCGTCTGCATCACCGAGGGCATCCCGGTCCTCGACATGCTGAGGGTCAAGGCCGCGCTGGAGCGCCACCCCGACGTGCGGCTGGTCGGCCCGAACTGCCCCGGGCTCATCACGCCCGGGCAGTGCAAGATCGGCATCATGCCGGGCAGCATCCACAAACCGGGCGGGATCGGCATCGTCTCCCGTTCCGGCACCCTGACCTACGAAGCGGTGCACCAGACCACGCTCGCCGGGCTCGGCCAGAGCACCTGCGTCGGCATCGGCGGCGATCCCATTCACGGCCTGAATTTCATCAACTGCCTCGAGCTGTTCGAGCAGGACCCGGCCACCCGCGGCATCATCATGGTGGGCGAGATCGGCGGGCAGGCCGAGGAGGAAGCCGCGGCCTATATAAAAAGGAGTGTGAAGAAGCCGGTCGTGGGCTACATCGCGGGGGTCACCGCCCCGTCCGGGAAGCGCATGGGCCATGCCGGCGCGATCATCGCCGGCGGCAAGGGCACGGCGGAGGACAAGTTCGCCGCCCTGGAAGCGGCCGGCGTGAAGACCGTGCGTTCGCCCGCCCTGCTCGGCAAGGCCATGGTCGAAATCCTGAAGTGAGGTCGACGTTCCCGGTTTCCCGCCGCCCGTTCCAGATACCTCGCGCCCCGTGCCGCACGCGCGCGAGCGATAACCCCCTCCCCTCCTGATGCGCGTCGCCCTCGCCCAGCTCAACTTCCACCTCGGCGACGTGGCGGGCAACGCGGCGAAGATGGCGGAATCCATCGCGGTGGCGCGCGATCGCCACCACGCCGACCTCGTCGTGTTCCCCGAGCTCGCCGTCACCAGCTATCCGCCCGATGATCTGCTGCTGCGCCCCGGGCTCTACGGACAGGTGCGGAGCGCCCTCGATCGGATCGCCGGCGCGGCCCGCGGCGTCGACGTGGTCACCGGCTACCCGGAGTTCGCCGGTGGCCGGATCTACAACTGCTGCGCCTGGCTGCGCGACGGCAAGGTCGTCGTCGACTACCGCAAGCGCGTCCTGCCGAACTACGGCGTGTTCGACGAGAAGCGCTACTTCACGCCGGGCGAGGACCTGGGACTCCTGACCGCGCACGGGATTCCGATCGCGCTCAGCATCTGCGAGGACCTGTGGACGCCCGACCACGCACGCGATTGCGCGGCGCGCGGCGCGCGGCTGCTGATCAACATCAACGCCTCGCCGTACGACGCCGGCAAGCTTGTCGAGCGGCGGAAGCTGCTGGAGCGGCGCCGGGCCGAGAGCGGCCTCGCGATCCTCTATGCGAACCTGGTCGGCGGGCAGGACGAACTGATCTTCGACGGCGGCTCGATGGCGCTGGATTCCGCGGGGCGATTCGCGCTGGTGGCGCCGCAGTTCACCGAGGGACTCCATCTCGTCGATGTCGCGCCGCTTGGCGATGCAATCGGACTGCGGAGCGAGACCGGCGTCGTGCCGGACCCCGGGCGCGCCGAGTCGGTGTATCGGGCACTCGTGCTCGCCGTGCGCGACTACGTCGACAAGAACGGTTTCAAGGGCGTCGTGATCGGCCTTTCAGGCGGCGTCGATTCCGCGCTGACGCTGTGCATCGCGGTCGAGGCACTCGGCGCCGGGCGCGTGCAGGGACTGCTCATGCCGTCCCGTTACACGGCTCAGATCAGCATCGACGACGCACGCGAGCTGGCGGACACCCTCGGCGTCGAACACCGGACGATCCCGATCGAACCCCTGACCGGCGCCTTCGCCGAGGCGCTGCGGCCGCTGTTCACCGGGCTCCGCGCGGACACCACCGAGGAAAACATCCAGGCGCGCTGCCGCGGCATCCTGCTGATGGCAATCTCGAACAAGACCGGCCGCATGGTGCTCGCGACCGGCAACAAGAGCGAGATGTCGGTGGGTTACGCGACGCTCTACGGCGACATGGCGGGCGGTTTCGCCCCGCTCAAGGACGTCTTCAAGACGACCGTGTACGACATCGCCCGCTGGCTGAACCGCGATCGGGTCGTGATCCCGGAACGGACGATCACGCGCGCGCCGACGGCGGAACTGCGCGAGAACCAGAAGGACGAGGACTCGCTGCCGCCCTACGAGATCCTGGATCCGATCCTGGAACGCTACGTCGAACTCGACCAGCAGCCCGAGGAGATCATCGCGGCGGGCTTCGTGGCGGAAACGGTGCGGCGCGTCGCCGCGATGGTGGACAACAACGAGTACAAGCGCCGGCAGGCGCCGCCCGGGGCGAAGATCAGCCAGCGCGCCTTCGGACGCGACCGGCGCTACCCGATCACCTCGCGCTACCGGGAAACCTGAGAAACACGTAGATGGTAGTTGGTAGATGGGGGCTGGGGAAAATCAAAAACTCTTCCAACGACGCTGGAAATGCCTGATCTGTTTTCCCCATTCCCCATCTACCATCTACCAACTACGTTCTTTTCTACTGTACGACGACGTTGCGGATCTCGAAGATCCCCGGGTGATTCGGGTAGTTCGTTTCCAGGACGCGCACGGCGTCCGCGGCCAGGTCATCCATCTCGAGAATCTTGTAGGCCTTCGCCATGATGACCAGC
>Ga0315912_10002544_pt1 | contig 19203 bp, 17 predicted proteins | sample VfabasoilMG_FD_204469 | JGI IMG/M metagenome (GOLD analysis project Ga0315912, IMG submission 204469) | Garden soil microbial communities collected in Santa Monica, California, United States - V. faba soil | ecosystem: Environmental > Terrestrial > Soil > Garden | place: USA: California...
GCACCACGAGCGGCACGCCGATCAGGGACCCGAGGACCGCGGCCGCGATGCACGAGGCCAGCAGGACCGGGTCGACGCGCACGCCGAGGATCACGAGGTAGATCGCCGACTGCACGATCGTCGGCAGGGCATGGCCCGAATTGAGCGTCGCCGGAATGAAACTGTCCGGCACCATGCGCCGGAACTTGATCCACGCCGTCGTCGTCGCGAAGGAGCCGATGCCGAGCGTGTCGAAGAAGTTGGTCACGGCCCCGAGTCCGATGGCCTCGGCATTGGGCCGCGTTTCGCCGCGTTTCGAGGCGGTTCCGAGGAGTACGATGGTGAAGGCGATGCCGAGTGCTGCGAGCGCAACGAGCAAGACGGTAATCGTCACGAGGCCCCCCGTTTGCAGATCGCGCGTACTCTACATCAGAATGTCCGCAACTGCCCCAAAGGACTGAACCCATGCATCCGATCGTCGCCGGGCGCGGCCTGGCCGCTGTGTTCTTGTGCCTCGTCCCGCTCGCATCCCCGGCCGCGAATGACAATGCTGTTCCGCCGGACATTTCGGCCAAGACGCTGGAGATGCTGCAGCGCTCGGTGGGTTTCAAGACCGTGGAAGGCGAAGGGCAGGTCCCGGCTTACGCCGAATATCTTGCGGGCGAACTGAAGGCGCACGGATTCGCAGCCGAGGACGTCACGATCACGCCGCGGGGCGAGACGGCGACTTTGACGGCGCGCTATCGCGGGACCGACCCGAAGCTGAAACCGATCCTGATCGCCTCGCACATGGACGTGGTTCCCGCGAAGCGCGAGGACTGGGAGCGCGATCCGTTCACGGCGGTCGTCGAGAACGGCTTCGTGTTCGGCCGCGGCGCCTCCGACAACAAGTTCGGGCTCGTCACGTCGACCGCGGCGCTCTTCTGGCTCAGGCAGGAGGGCTTCAAGCCGAAGCGCGACATCATCATCGTGCTCTCCGGGGACGAGGAGACGTCCATGGAGACCACGGCGGCGCTCGCGCAGGAGCTGAAAGGGGCGGAGCTCCTGCTGAACAGCGACGCCGGCGGCGCCAACCTCGGCGACGACGGCAAGCCCATCGTCTACGCGATGCAGGCGGCCGAGAAGACGTACATGGACTTCGAGGTCACGACGACCAACCCGGGTGGCCACAGCAGCCGGCCCGGTGCGACGAACGCGATCTACGACCTCGCGCGCATCGTCGACCGGCTTGCGGGATTCCGGTTCCCGCCGAAGACGAACGAGATCACGAAGGCCTACTTCAAGGCGGCGGGCGCCATCACGCCGGCGCCGACGGGCCCCGCGATGCTGCGCTATGCGGACAATCCGGAGGACAAGGAGGCCTATGAACTCCTGGTCTCGTACCCGGAATACGTGGGCCAGGTCGGCACGACCTGCGTTGCGACGACGCTGCGCGGCGGCCATGCACCGAACGCCCTGCCGCAGAGCGCGACGGTCGGCATCAATTGCCGCGTCTTCCCCGGGGAGTCCGTCGAATACGTGCAGTCGATGCTGACGAAAGTGATCGACGACCCGGAGGCGCAGATCAAGCTGATCTACAAGCCGGTGCCGAGCGACGCCTCGCCCCTGCGCGAGGACGTCATGAAGGCGCTGCGCAAGGCCATCGACCTGCGCGCGCCTGGCCTGCCGATCGTCCCATCGATGTCGGCCGGCGCGACCGACAGCCTGCATTTCCGCAATGCGGGCGTGCCGAGTTACGGCGTGGGCGGCCTCTTCACCAACCCGAAGGACAGCTTCGCCCACGGCCTCAACGAGCGCATCCCGGTGGCGTCGATAGACGGTGCCGTCGTGCAGTGGCGGAGCCTGATCCGCGACCTCTCGCGTTAGCGCGATTATTCCCGCGCGCACTCTGCGCCCGGGGGACCACCTCCGCTCGCGCCGGAACTTTATGCGCTCGCTCGGGGACCCGCCCGGTGCGAAGTCCGTACAACCGCTGGCGCGTTAGAGCGGCTCCAGCGGTACGGCCGCGAACCGGGAGCGTTCCCGGTGCATGAGGTACAGGCCCGCGGCGACGACGATTGCCGCGCCGACGAACATCCGTGCGCCCGGCACCACCTGCCACACGATCCAGTCGATGCAAACGCCCCACACGATGGACATGTACTCGAAGGGCGCAATCGTCGACGCGGGCGCGAGGCGAAACGCGTCGGTGATCAGGTGCTGGGCCACCCATCCTGAAAGTCCGAGCAGCGCGATCCAGGTCCAGTCGTGCGCGTCGATGGCGACCCAGCCGCGCGCGGCGAGGGCACCCGCGCCGATGGCAGTCAGCAGCAGGAACCAGAACACCATCGAGGCCGTGGTCTCGGTCGCAGCCATGATCCGCAGCATCACGACGACGATGGCCCAGCACACCGCGGTGGCCAGCGCCGCGAGGCCGGCGAGGCTCGCGAAACCCGAGGCTGTCGGCTTGAGGATCACCAGCACGCCCGCGAGGCCGGCGAGGATCGCGGCCCAGACGTGCCAGTCCGCCTTCTCGCGCAGGAACAGGACGGCGAAGGGGACGACGAGCAGCGGCGCGCTCAGCGTGATCGAATAGGTGTTCGCGAGGCTCATGTGGGAGAGCGCCCACACGAAGCACCAGAGCATCAGGATCGACAGCACCGCCCGTGTCAGGTGCATTGGAACGTTGCGCGGGCGCAGCTCCGTCAGGCGCCGGGTGACGGCGTAGCTCACGAACACGAAGGGCAGCGAGCTCGCGCCGCGCAGGCAGGCGATCTGCATCGGCGGGTAAGACGCCGCCAGGTGCTTCATGAGCGCATCCATGACCGAGAAGATGCCGACGGCGGCGATCATCAGCGTGATTCCGCGCAGCCGGTCGGCGTGGTCAGTCATCGGTCGATGGCAGTCGTTCGACCAGGAGCCTGGCGAAAGCGGCGAGGCTGGTCAGGTCCTGGTCGTCGGGACCATCGGGGTCGCGGCCATTGGAAAATGCGGCGACAATCACGCGCCTGCCGTCCGGCAGCTCGGCGTGCACGATTTCCGCGAGGGTATCGTAGGCGTCGCCGACCTTGCTCTCGTAGTGTGTGCCCTCCGGGAAACCGCCCCCCATGAAACTGTGACGCGAGACGGGCGGGCGGCTGAGCCTGGCGCGGATGTAATCCGCGGCGGGTGCGCCGAAGCGGCCGGAGACGACGGCGAGCATGAGGTTTGCGGCGCCGTCGGCGTGCATCGCGTTGCGGCCGTGCCGCTCGCGCGCCAGCGCCTCGAGCCCCGCGGGCTCCTCGCCGGAGTTGGTCGGGTAGGTCTTGTTGATGAAGCGCTGGCCATCCAGCAATCCGCGGGCCTCGAGCAGGTTCTCGGTGTAGAGGCGCTTCGCGAACCATGCCTCGTATTCCGCGCCGTCCGTAAGGGCGTTCGGCGCCCCGGTGACCGCATCCACCACGAACCCGGTCTCGACGTTGTCGGAGACCTGCAGCATCGGCGCGACATGCGCATCGAGGCAGTCCGCCGGCCGGCCCTGTGCCTCGCACCAGTGGACGGCAGCGATCGCGAAGCCGAGCTTCACACAACTCGCCGGATACCAGGCGGTGTGCCCGCCGACGCTGCCGCGGAGCCAGTTGCCGTCCTTCGCGGCCAGCAGCACGGTCACGTCGAGGCGGTCGAGCCGTCCGGCCGGCAGGAACTGCGCGCGCGCCTCCTCGACCGCGGCCTGCACGCGGGCATCGTCGCGAACCGGGAGCGGGGCTTCGCCGGCGCTTGCCGACCCGTGGCAGGCGAGGGTGCCGGCGATGGCGAGATTTGCTGCGATCGTTCGCCAATGCACCGCGCGTCTCCCGTTACAATTGCGCCATGAAAGTCTACCGTAACGTGCTCGAGATGATCGGCCGGACGCCGATGCTCGAGCTCAGGCAGCTGGACACCCGGCCATGCCAGCTCTTCCTCAAGCTCGAGCTGCAGAATCCGGCGGGCTCGATCAAGGACCGCATCGGGCTCTCGATGATCGAGGAGGCGGAGCGCCGCGGCGACATCAAGCCGGGCGGCACCCTCATCGAGGCGACCGCCGGCAACACCGGGCTCGGCCTCGCGCTCGTCGCGCTGCAGAAAGGCTACCGCGTGGTGCTGGTGCTGCCGGACAAGATGAGCCAGGAGAAGATCTTCAACCTGCGCGCCATGGGTGCGGAAGTCGTGCTCACGCGCTCCGACGTCGAGAAGGGCCATCCCGAGTATTACCAGGACCTCGGTGCGCGGCTCGCGCGCGAGCGCGGCTACTACCACATCAACCAGTTCGGCAATCCCGACAACCCGAAAGCCCACCGCACCACGACCGGCCCGGAGATCCTCGAGCAGATGGGCGGGCAACTCGACGCGGTGGTCGTCGGCGTCGGCTCGAGCGGCACCATCGCCGGCCTCACGCAGTTCTTCCGTGAGCGCCTGCCCAGTGTCGAGATGATCCTCGCGGACCCGGAGGGCTCGGTGCTGGCGGACCAGGTGAACAAGGGCAGCTACGGCAAGGCCGGGTCGTGGCTGGTCGAGGGCATCGGCGAGGATTTCATTCCCGAGATCTGCGACTTCTCGATGTGCCGCAAGGGCTACAGCATCCCGGATGCCGAGTCGTTCGCCATCTCGCGCGAGATCCTGCGCAAGGAGGGACTGCTCGTCGGTTCCTCGACGGGGACGCTGGTCGCGGCGGCGCTGCGCTGGTGCCGCGAGCAAGTAGCGCCGAAGCGCGTCGTGACTTTCGCCTGCGACACCGGCAACAAGTACCTCTCGAAACTCTTCAACGATTTCTGGATGGAAGACCAGGGTTTCATCCAGCGCGAGCAGCATGGCGACCTCAGGGACCTCGTCGGGCGGCCGCATGGCGAGCGCGCGACGATCACGGTCGGGCCCGGCGACGTGCTCGCGACCGCGCACAACCGGCTGCGCAACGCGGGCTTCAGCCAGCTCCCGGTCATGGAGGCCGACCGGCTGGTGGGATTCATCGACGAGGACGCGATCCTCCGGCACGCGTTCGGCAAGCCCGAACGCTTCAACGACCCGGTATCCACGGCGATGTTCCGCGACTTTCCCGTCGTCGCGCCGACACTGCCGCTGCCCGAGCTCGTCGCCATGCTGGAGTCGACGCCCTATGTCGCCGTGATCCAGGGCGGCACGTTCCACGGGCTCATCACGCGCGCCGACGTGCTCAACTACCTGCGCCGGCAGATGACCGCGGCGCACTGAGGAACCGATGAAGGACACGAAGAAGACGCTTGGATTCTCCACCCGCGCCATCCACGGCGGGCAGTCGCCGGACCCGACGACCGGCGCCGTGATGCCGCCGATCTATGCGACCTCGACCTATGCGCAGTCGAGCCCCGGCGTGCACAAGGGCTACGAGTACTCGCGCACGCAGAACCCGACGCGCATGGCCTACGAGCGCTGCATCGCCGACCTCGAGGGCGGCACCCGCGGCTTCGCCTTCGCATCGGGGATGGCCGCGACCGCGACGCTGCTCGAGCTGGTGGACTCGGGCGACCACGTGGTGGCCATGGACGATCTCTACGGCGGCAGCTTCCGCCTGTTCGAGCGCGTGCGCCGCCGCTCGGCGAATCTGGATTTCACTTTCGCGGACCTGTCGGACCCGAAGGCCGCGGCGGCCGCGATCGGGCCGAAGACGCGCATGGTCTGGATCGAGACGCCGACGAACCCGCTGCTGAAGCTGGTCGACATCGCCGCCGTGGCCGAGGCAGCGCGCGGGCGCGGCATCCTCGTCGTGGTGGACAATACCTTTGCCACGCCCTGGATCCAGCGTCCGCTCGAGCTGGGCGCCGACATCGTCATGCACTCGGCGACCAAGTTCCTGAACGGCCACTCGGACATGGTGGGGGGCGTCGCGGTGGTCGGCGACGCGGAGCTCGCCGAACGCATCGGTTTCCTGCACAACGCGATCGGCGCCATCGGCGGCCCGTTCGACAGCTTCCTCGCGTTGCGCGGCCTCAAGACGCTGCCGCTGCGGATGCGCCGCTCGAGCGACTCCGCGCTCGAGATCGCCTCGATGCTCGAGCGCCACCCGCGCGTCGAGCGCGTGATCTATCCGGGCCTGCCCTCGCATCCGCAGTACGCGCTGGCGAAACGCCAGATGGCGAAGGGCGGCAGCGGGATCGTGACGTTCTTCCTGAAGGGCGCATTGCCCGAGGCGCGACGGTTCCTGGAGCGCCTCGAAGTCTTCACGCTGGCGGAGAGCCTGGGCGGCGTCGAGAGCCTCGTGGACCACCCCGCGATCATGACCCACGCCTCGGTGCCGGCGGAGGCACGCGCGAAGCTCGGCATCAGCGACTCGCTGGTGCGGCTCTCGGTCGGGATTGAAGACGTCGAGGACCTGGCCGAGGATCTCGCGGCCGCGCTCGGCTGAAGGCCTACTCCTCGTCGGGAGGATTGATGTCCTCGACCGTGCCGTCCTCGGAGATGATCTTCGCGTCGCCGGACTCCAGCGTCGTTGTCACGTCGCCGCCGGCGAACCGCACGGTCACGGTGTAGTCGCCCGGCCAGGGCGTGCCGACCAGCAGGTCGTACATGTTCTGCGCCTGCAGTCCCGAACCGGAGTCGATGATCCGGGTCATGATGCGGGTCGGCGCTCCTTCCGGGACCACGCGCACGATGCGCCCTTGCTGGTTGCGCGCGCCATCCGCGCCCACGATCCGCAACTGGATGCGGCGCGACAGCGAATTGGCGCCCCGCAGCAGGCGATACGTGCCGCCCGGGCCCCAGCGCGAGATGAAGTCGATCATGCCGTCCGCGTCCTGGTCGCCGCAGGCGAGGCGGGCGTTCGGGGCGAGCAGGCTTCCCGGGCTCGCCGTCGTGCCGCGCTGGGTGGCCGAGAACAACAGGCTGCCGTTCACGTTCAGCAGTGTCCGCGGCGTGCCGCGCCCGGCATCAACGCTGTTCCTGGCCACGACCACGTCCTCGAAGCCGTCGCCGTTGATGTCGCAGGCATTCAGGCCGAGGCCTTGGCTCGGGACCTGCGGGGCGTCGAGCAATTCGCCGCCGTCGAACACGCCGCCCGTGTTGCGGAACAGGCGCGTGAGGGAACCGTCGTGGTGGATGAGGTCGAAGTCGCCGTCGAGGTCGACGTCGATCAGCTTGAGGCCTTCGTCGGCGAGCACTGGGACGTTCGCGGCGCCGCTGCCATCGCTGAAGATGCCGTCGCCGTTGTTGAGGAGCAGGCGCGAGCCGAACAACAGGTCTATGTTGCCGTCCTCGTCGAAGTCCACGGCCTGTCCGCCGCGCGGGACATAGGCGGCGCCGGGCGGGTTGTTCTCGACGCCCGCGGCAGCAGCCGCATCCGTGAACCCGCCATCGCCGTCGTTCAGGAGCAGCCAGTTGCGCGCGCCGTCACCCCGGTTCTGGTCATTCGGCGCGAACACGTCGACGTCGCCGTCGTTGTCGAAGTCCGCGGCCAGCAGGGTGCCGCCAAATCCACCCATGGCAAGCGCCGAGACGGCGGGGGAGGTCACGTACTCGCCGTCGCCCTGGTTGACGTGCAGGAGGGCGATCGAGTTGGCGTTGCCCGCGGGTGCCGCCACGTTGCTGAAGATCTCGTCGAAGCCGTCGCCATCGAAGTCCGCGAAGCGCACATCACCGACCTTGCGCGGATCCGCGGTCAGGTCTTCGAGGCCCACTTCGTCGAGTTCCCGCGCCACGAAGCTGCCCGAGCAGTTTCCGGTGTTGACGCTGCCGAGCGCCGTCGGCAGGTCGTGACAGTCGTCGTCGTCCACCAGGCCGAACGCGGCGCCGGCAATGCCTTCGGTGCCGAAGGCGTGCTGGCTCACGATCCGGGATGGCGACACGGCGATCGGGCCGCCGACGCCGATCCGCGAGTCGTTCATCGGGAACACGCGGTAAAAAAGGGCCGTGGTCACCAGGATGTCTTCGCGTATGGCGGGGGAGCCGTCGACCTTCACGAACGGCGCGAGCGGCCGGCGGCCGGCGAGCTGCGATTCGATCGCCGCAAAGTAGATGCGGTAACCGGTCGCGCGCTGCGCCGGCGGGAAATAGACGGTGTGCCCGGGGTTCTGGGCGGTGATGACCGTCCACTCGAGCGAACTCGGTATGGGACCCGGTGTTGCGGTCACGGCGCGGCTCAGCGGCCCGCGCCCGCCGCTGGTTTCCGCCACGATCTTGTAGCGGTACTTGGTGAAGTTATCGAGTCCCTCGTGCGTGTAGCTCGTGGTCTCGATGCCCGTGATCTCGTTGTCGTAGGTGGCGGCGGTCGGGTCGTTGCCCCAGAGGATGACGTAGCGGGTGGCGTCGGTAACGGCCCCCCAGGTCAGTTCGACCTTGCCGTTCCGGCCTTCCGCAGATGGATTGGCGGGCGCCGCATGGGGCGGGCTCGTCCCGAGGGCACCCTCGCAGGCCGAGAGGGCGATAAGGCCCCACAGGGCACAGATTCCAGCTGCCGCCCGGGCGGCGGCGCGTACTGCCAATGCCATTCGCAAGAGATCCCGCTCAGTTGAGGTGTGGCGACCGATAGACGGCCGCGGTGTCCGACAGTTCCGTCCGGCCGGCCGGGAAGGGAACCCCGGCATTATAGCGGGACCGCCTCCTCAGGCCGCGGCCGTGCGAAGGTCAAGGCGATTGGGGGACTCGAGGCAGTAGATCTCGACCGGTCGCGTGCGGCCCCGCAGCACCAGGGGTGGCAGCTCGACGATGCCCTGGGGGACCGGGTCGAGCGCCTGCTTGACCGAAAGGGAGAAAAGGGCCTCGCCCGCCCGCGCTCGCTGCACGAGCCGGGCTGCCACATTGACCGCATCGCCAATCAGCGTGTAGCTCGGAAGTTCAGGCGCGCCGACATCGCCGACGATCACGTCCCCGGCGTTGATCCCGATACCGATCCCGGTCTCGATGCCGAGGCGTGTCTTCCAGTCGCCCGCGAGCTTGCCGAACCCGGAAATCATGCCGCGGGCCGCAGATACCGCCCGGCCGCTGGCGTCATCCGCGGGCAGCGGCAGCCCGAATCCCGCCATGAGGCCGTCGCCCGCCATGTGAAAAACCGTGCCGCCGTGCTCGCGGGTGATGGCCGATAGCATGGAGAAGTACTCGTTGAGGAGCGGGACGACGTCCGAGGGCGACAGTCGTTCGGCCACGGCCGTGAAGCCCCGCATGTCGGCAAACAGGATGGTGCCCGATACGCGTGCCTGACCGATGCCCTCGCGCGCGCGGGCCGTGCAACGGCAGGTCCCAAGCTGGTGCAGCTCGATCAGGTTGCCGGCCGGGTCCGCGAAGAAAACCCGGCGCGAGTCCGGGCCGAGCCGGCCATGCACGACGCGATAGGGAACCTCGAGCCGGTCGAGTTCGGCCTGCGCTTCCTCGATGGACATGACCGCAAAGGCCAGGTGGGGCGAGGACAGGTCCAATTCGCCGGTCGCCATCGCATTCCGGGCCATGCCGGGCACCAGGTGCACCTGGGCATGGCTCCCGGCGTTGATGCGCTGGTCTTCGCCCGCCCGGTCCCAGGGTACGTGGTCGCTTTCGAGGCCGATGATGTCGTTGTAGAAGCGCAGTGCTGCACCGGCGGCGTCGGGGCCAGCCGGGATGCGCACGGCGCAGTGGTGCAGTTCAGCGACCTTGAGCGTCATGTCTCGGGCAGCGGGTCGAATATCTCGACCGAGAGCTCGACCTTGCGCTCTTCCCCGGGTGCGAGACCGCCGACGCCGATGACCTTGCGCGCGAGTTCGGCGCCACCCGCGTCGCGGATCACGACCACCACGTGATACTCACCGGGCCCGGCGGCAACGTCGCGCGCGAACTGGCCGGATACCTTGAGCGCCACCTGGCTCGCGGCCTGCGGCTGCCGCTCCGCCCCGCGCCGGTTCTCGAAGCGCAGGTGATGGCGGCAGGCCGGGCAGACCGCGGCGCTCTCGAGAATCGTCGCCCGGCAGTGCGGGCAGGACCGAGTCTTGCCGACCGCCGCGCGCCGCTCTGACGGACGCGCCATGGTTTATCGGCTGCCGCCGCCCTTGGCACCCGTCTCGCTCCAGCCGAACTCGGCGCGGCCGCGCATGCGCGCCCCGTCCGCGACCGTCAGGGAGCCCGCGGAAATGTCGCCGTTGACCACGCCACTCTGGTGCAGCTCAACGCGCTGCGCGCCCTCGATGTTGCCCTCGATTTCGCCGGCAACCACGACCGAGCCTGCGCGGACGGCACCCGCGAGATGCGCGCCGGCTTCAACGGTCAGCGTGCCGTCGACCTGGACGTCACCCTTGAAGCGGCCTGAAATGCGTACGTGGCCCGAGCCGTCGATCTTGCCCTCGAACGTGAGCCCCGCGGCAATGATGGTTTCCTTGAGTTCACGGCGCGCTGCCGGCGCACTCGGCGCGGCTGATGGCGCAGGAGTATTCGCGACCACTTCCGGACGAGGCCTGTTGACCGGCGGCGGACTGCCTGCAGCCGTATCGGGTTGGGTCGAATCCTTGGCGACGATGTCCTTCCAGATGGCCATGGCGAATCCTCCGTTGGGGAGGCTAAGAGTAGCCACTTGGCCCGCCGCGGGCGAGCACGCAATCCCGATTGCGTGGAGCTCGAATTCTGTCGCCGTTTGGCGACAGTCCGGTCGGCCAAGCTCGCTTCAGTAGGTGGCGGGGAGGTAGGCCTGTACGGCAGTCGGGCGTCGGCCCTGGGGGATCCTGAAGCCCGTTTGAGCCTTGCGGAGCCGGCCGTCTGGGCCCAGGACTTCGCTGCAGGTGCCCGTTCCCAGCCAGGACAGGGCCTCGGAGGTCGAAACTTCGGCGGCATCGCCCGGCTCCCGCGTCAGGTCATCTTCCGCGCGGCAGGCAAAGGGCAGGGACCCGGCCAGGCCCTCGAAATACTCCCCATCGTCATTCGCGTTGGTGAACTGGAAGGCGATGAGGCGCATCCGGAGGTCGCAGCTGGACATGTCGAATCCGGACTGGCCCACGGGCTTGCCGAGGGTGTCGTCTCCCACGATCGCGACCTCGGTCCAGGGCGCGAGGGAATTGATGACGATTTCGCTCGCCGAGGCAGTGAGGCCGGTCGTGATGAATGCGATGCGCACGGGCGCCACCGATTCCGCCTGCGAGTCGAAGCGGTGGACGCTGTTCTGCCCGGACTTGGCCGAATTGAACAGCGTGTGGAGGAACACGTCGGAATCGCTGCGCGCCTGGCCGTTCAGGTCACCCATGAGTTCGGCGATGCGAACCAGCCCCCCACCGTTGTAGCGCAGGTCCACGATGAAATATTCGATGCCCTGCGCCCGGAAGTCGGCATAGGCTTCACGCAGCGGTGCCTCGGCCGTGGTCGTGAACGTGCGCAGGCTGAGGTAGCCGACCGGCACGGTCGGGTTCGAAGGCAGGGCGAGGACGCGTGCACCGTCGGCCGGCACGGGCAGGATGGTCACGGTGTCCTTGGCGAATATGGCTTCGGTCGGCGCGCCGCCCTGCGGCACGAAACGGAAGCCACGTTCGAGGCCTTCGGTGGCCGGGCCAAAGGCCTCCTCGAGGTTCGGGTCCTCCTCGAGCACCGTGGCCATCGGCACGTAGCCATCACCCGAATCGACGTGCGTGATCTCCGTGCCGCGCGATAGTCCCCCGGCCTCGGCCGGGCTGTCCTCGAAGACGTCGGTCAGCCAGAACCGGTCGCCTTCGATGTGCGACCGGAACCCGAATCCGATGAACTGGCCTTCCTGCAGGATGGCATCGTCGGCCTGGCGCGTGGTCAGGTAGCTGAAGAAGCGGTCCTTGCCTTCGGCCCGCGCATTCGCGGTGAGAGCGTCGAGCAACTCTTCGGCCGTCGCGTACTGGTCGGCGTCCACGGCAGCGGGCAGGAGTTCACGGAAGAGGTACCACTCGCGCGCCGTGTTCAGAACAAAGCGCTTTTCGCGCGTCTCGGAGCAGGTTGAACTGCCGCCACCACCGCTGTCGCTGCTCCCGCCGCCACAGGCAGCCATCAGCGTGCAGACGATGCCTGCCGCCGACGTGAGGACTCGGGACATGCCGGTCAGGCGAGCTGGGCGTCGAGCAGCTCGAGGCGCCGGTGCTGCATGCGCAGCTCGGCGAGAAGGGCGCGGGTTTCGGCGCGAAAGCTGGATTCTTCCCAGCGCTGGACCAGCTGGTCGCGGGTCTTCTGGTATCGGGCGTCGGTCAGCTTGGACCACTTCGCGAGGGTCGCCGAGAACTGTTCGTACTCATGGGCGACCATCGCCCGGATCCGCTCGAGGTCCACGTGCGGCAGCGCGGCCCCGCGCTGCTGCAGGTTCTCCTGCACGCGGCGAAACTGCATCGTCAGGCGCGCACGCTGGATGACGACCGCCGGCGTTCGGCGCAGGCGCGTCGTTAGCCCGACCCAAGACAGCGAGAAGATGATCCACTTGCTCGGGTCCCATTGCCACCAGCGAATCCCGTTGCGGTAGTCGTGGGCGAACTGGTGGTGGAAGTTGTGGTAACCCTCGCCGTAGGTCAGGAAGGCGAGCCAGCCGTTGTCGCGCGCGCTGTGTTCGTCGCTGTACGGCTGGCGGCCGAACGCGTGCGCGGCCGAATTGATGAGGAACGTGAAGTGGTGGCTGACGACGAGGCGCAGGACGCCCGCGAGCAGGAACACGCCCCACAGGTCGCCGTGCAGCCAGCCGAGCGCCAGCGGCAGGAGCACGTTCATGCCGAGCGCGATCGGCAGGTAGTAGCGGTGCTGGAAAGCGAGGATCGGGTCCTTCTGCAGGTCCCGGACCGTCGAAAAATCGGCGACCCCGCTCGGGTAGCCCCGGAGCATCCAGCCGATGTGCGAGAACCAGAGCCCGCGTCCCGCGGAGTAGGGGTCGCGATCGTTGTCGTCGACGAACTGGTGATGGCTGCGATGGTTCGCCGCCCAGTGCAGGACGCTGTTCTGCAGCGCCATCGAGCCGAAGAGCATCAGCACGAGCCGCACCGACCAATGTGCATCGAAAGTCTTGTGCGACCAGAGGCGGTGATAGCCAGTCGTGATCGCAAGGCCGTTGGCGTAGAGCAGCACCGCGAACCAGACCCAGGCAGCGGCGCTGAAGCCGTGCGTGAACCCGTACCAGGGCACGACGGTCACGGCGACCGCGAGCGTCAGCGCGAACATCAGCACTCGGGACCAGACCAGCGGCGGGCGTTCAGTTTGGGCGGTGACATTCATCCTGGGAATTCCGGCAGCCAAAGGCCCTCACATTGTCTCCCATGGGGGGTGGCCTGCCTACCCCGAACGGGGAGTTACGTCACTTTTTGGGGCTAAATAGCGCGTCGAGCGCCGTTCGGGCCGAATCCGCCGCGGTATCGGCCGTCCGGAAGCGCCCCGCGACCGGCTCGAAGTAGCCGCAGAAGTTGGCGCGTTCCTTGTTCTGCACCGGGTCGGCGACGGGTTCGGCGCAGTGCTTTGCCTTGGAGAGGTCGTAGAACCGGCACATCCGGCAAACGTGGATCTCGGCCCGGCAGGCGCGACAATACTCGCTACGGCCGACCGGAAGCGGAAGGTCGGCGAGCGGAGCGCCGCATTTCCAGCAGTCGAGCGCGGGAGCGCTCATTCACTTGACCCGCGTCACCCGCGTCGATTTCTTGGTGGGCCCGGACAGGATGAACGAACCGAGCGAACCCGGCTGGATGCGGATCGCGTCGCCCTGCTTGATGCTGAACTTCGAGTCCGGGCGGGCCTGTCGCCAGACCTGGCCGTTGTCGAGGGTGAAGGTAAGCAGGCCGTCCATGCGTTTCTCGAGGCCGACGACGGTCGACTGGAGTTCACCCACGGCACGCGTAGCCTCGGCCCGCTTCTGGTCTTCCTCATAGGCGAGTTGCCGTTCGCGGCCGAAATCGTCCTCGGTTTTCACCGCCGCGGCCGCGGCGGCGACAGGAACCGCCGCAGTCGCAGTTGCAGCCGAAGCAGCGGGAGCAGCTGCGCCAGTCGCGCGACCGACGGCGCGGTCATAGCAGGCGAGCCGCCGCGCATCGTCCGCTTCCGTGCGGCAGGCGCTCGCGGCGCTGCCGACGTCGTCCGCGGCGAGCGCGATTCCGGTGCTGAAGAGCGCCGCGATCGCGAGTGAATGCAGGGGCACGAGCCGCATGTCAGATCTCCCAGTCCGGCTTCTTGCCGCTGTGTGCATCGATGGCCTCGAACAGCGACACGACGAGCCCGCGCTCGTCCTCGGTCAGTTCCGGGCGCCAGACGTCGAACAGCAGTATGACCCGCGTCCGGTCGCTTCCGTTCCAGGCCTCGTGTTCGATCGAGTCGTCGAAAGCCCAGCCCCGGCCTTCGACCCACTCGCGCGTCTCGTTGCCGACGCGGAAACGGCACTTTCCCGGCACGATCACCGGCAGATGGCAGATGAGCCGCGTGTTCACGAGGCCATTGTGCGGCGGGATGTGCGCGCCGGGCTTGAGCAGCGAAAACAGGATCGAGGGCGAACGGTTCGGCACGTGCGCAAGCGGGGCGCTCCTGAGCGCATGCATCGTTTTCGGGAAGCGCGCGGCGTTCTCCGCGACCGGCTCGCCGTTCTTCCAGAGGTAGTAGGCGCTCCACGCGGGGTTGTTCAGCATTCCCATCTCGTCTTTCTTCGGGCGGTTGGCATGGCCCTGTACGTACGGTGCAAAGGCATCCGGCTCCTGCAGGACGGCCTCCAGCTCGGAACGGATATCGGCGGTCGCCGCTTCGACCTCATCGAACCACGGGAACAGGCTGCGCTCGTAGAACTGCACCTGTGGCAGGCCGGGAAAGTAGTAGTACTTCGGCTGCTGCAGGTAGATTCGCTTCCGGCCGAGGATCAGGTCGACCGACTGCGCGAAGCGCGGGCTCGAGGACGCCGGGTCGAAGCCCTTCGCGGCGAGGCTGCGCACGAGATAGTCGCTGTAGTCGATTGCGAATCGGTCGCAAGCCTGTTTCGCCCGTGCCAGCAGCGCGGCCGTTTCCGTCGAGACGCCTGTCGCCGGCGCGGAACGAAGGGCCGTCAGGTAGAAGGACGAGGCCGAGCGTGCGTCGCCCGCGCCGGCGTAAAGGTCGGCGCGCCGCACCAAGGCGGGAATGTTCCTCGGCTCCGCTGCCAGCACGCGGTCGAGCGCCTTTCCCTCGCCGGCTGCGTCACCGCGCTCGCGGCAGGCGCGGGCGAGTTCGAGCAAGGCGGCGGCGGCTGCCGGGGTCGCGGGTGTGGCCATTCAGCGGGAATTATGGGGACTCGCACCGGGACCGGCAAAACTTTAGGCTAGCCGCCGCATGAACGATGAAGCGACGCGCGCGAACCAGGCCGCCCTGCAGGCGATGGCGGCGGGAAACATGCCCGCGGCCCGGGCTGCCCTCGAGGGTGCCCTCGCGCGCCATCGCGGGGACCTGCGCCTGTGGCTCAACCTCGCCGTCGTCCGGCGGCAGCTGCGCGACCTCGAAGGCGCGTTCCAGGCCTTGCGCGAGGCGCTCGCCATCGACAACCGCAACTTCCCGGCCCTGCTGATGCAGGCAGCGCTGCTCGACAAGCTCGGGCGCGCGCAGGACGCGGCGACCGCTTACGGCATCGCGCTCGCCCAGGCGCCGCCGGATGCCGAGCTCGATGCGCCGACGCGCCAGGCCGTGGCGCGCGCGCGCGAGGTCCATGCCAACCACGTCGGCGCGCTCGGCCGCTTCATCCGCGAGCACGTCGACGCCGCCCGCGATGCGCTCTCCGGCATGCAGAAGAAACGGCTCGAGTCGTTCATCGACACGACGCTGCGGACCCGCAAACGGTACCGGCAGGAGCCCATGGAGTACGGGTACCCCGGGTTGCCGGACATCGAGTTCTACGAGCGCGAGGAGTTTCCCTGGCTGCCGGAGTTCGAGGCGGCGACGGACGGCATCCAGCGCGAGCTGGCCCGGATCCTGGTCGAGGACGAGGCCGGCTTCAGTCCGTACATCCACTACGACGACCACCAGCCGCTCGACCAGTGGCGCGAGCTCAACAAGTCGCCGCGCTGGAGCGCTTTCCATTTCTACGACAAGGGCCGCGAGATCGCCGAGCGTTGCGCGCGCGCGCCGGAGACGATGGCCGCCGTCCGGCGCCTGCCGCAAGCGACGGTGGACCTGCGTTCGCCGACGGCGATGTTCTCGGTGCTGAAGCCGAAGACGCGCATACCACCGCACACGGGCATTGCTAATTTCCGCCTGGTCGTGCACCTGCCACTCGTGCTGCCGGGGCACTGCGGATTCCGCGTGGGCGGCGAGACGCGCGAGTGGCGCATCGGCGAGGCCTGGGTGTTCGACGACACGATCGAGCACGAGGCCTGGAACGACAGCGACGAGACCCGCATCATCCTGATCTGCGACATCTGGAGCCCGCGCCTCGCGCCCGAGGAGCGCGAGGCGATACGTGCGGTGATCGCGGCGACCGACGCGTTCCGGGGCACGGCTCCCGGCGCTCAGATATAGTTCGCAGCCATGCTGCTAAAGATCAAGAACCTGCTTTCCGCCGAGGAATGCGCGCGGCTCGTCGCGCTCTCCGGCGAACTCAAGTTCGTGGACGGGCGCATCTCGAATCCCGCGAGCACCACGAAGCAGAACCTGCAGGCGGACTCCGCGGACCCCAAGTACGCGGAATCGGTGCAGATCGTCGCCGGCGCGATGGCCCGCTCGCGCGAGTTCGGCAGCTTCGCGATCCCGAAGCGCGTGGCGCCGCCGCTCATGTGCCGCTACGAGCCGGGCATGAAGTACGGCTCGCACGCCGACGCCGCGATCATCCAGCTGCAGACCGGCAAGATCCGCTCGGACCTGTCCTGCACGGTCTTCATCGGCGACCCGTCGACCTACGAGGGCGGCGAGCTCGCCATGGTCCTCGGCAACCAGACGCTGGCATTCAAGGGCGCGCCCGGCGAGGCGGTTGTCTATCCGTCGACGCTGCTGCACGAGGTGGTGCCGGTGCGCTCGGGCCAGCGGCTCGTCTCGATCACGTTCATCGAGAGCCACGTGGCGGACCAGCACGAGCGGATGCAGGTCTACGAGCTGAACGAGATCGCGGCCCTCGAGGGACTGCGCATGAATCCCGAGAGCCGGGTCCGGCTCGACGTCGTCCGGCAGAACCTGCTCCGGATGTGGTCGGCGAGCTAGCCCCCGAAATCGGGGGCGAGCGCCGCCAGCTGCCGCTCGTAATTGCGCCAGCGCCCTGACGACTTCCGGTACAGCGGCTCCCTGACCTGGGCAACGCTCGCGGTGCGCACGCGCGAAGGGTTCTTCTGGAAGTCGAGGCAGCCCTCGTGCCAGTCGAGGCCGGCAAACGCCAGCAGCCGTTCCGTCACGCCGCGCGGGTCCTGCACGTAGGCGTCATAGTCGGCATCGAAGATGCTGTCCCCGAAGAGCCCGTGCCAGTGCGCCATCAGGCGCCGGTACTGCCGGTAATGGTGGGCGATGTCGGCGAGGTCCGCGGCGTAGCCGAGCCGGTCGTCGAACTGTTGGAACCAGATCGACAGCGCGGTGTCGCGCGCATCGCGCACCGTGTTCACGAACCGGGCGTTCGGGAACACGGCCTTCAGCATGCCGAGCAGGCCAAACGCGTCCGGCCTCTTGTTGGTCACGATGTCGGCACCCGGGAAGCTGCGCTTGAGGTACTGCAGGTAGCCGTCGGCGACCATCTGCCAGTCAGCCGGGTCCAGCGACAGCGGGACGCGCATGAACCATTCGATCTCGCCGCCGGCCGTGACCCGCGGATGCGCCGCGAGCACCTGTTCGAACAACGTCGAGCCCGAACGGAACATGCCAGTCACGAATATGAGGGGCGCCTCCGAGACCGGCTTCGCCGAGGCGATGCGCTCCGGGCTGAAGCCTTCGATGAGCTTCGAAACCCCGTGCTCTACCGAGTAGCGATCGTAACGCGCGAGCCGGAGCCGGCTCACCTGGTTGCCTGCGGCGTACTGTTCGAACGCCTCGTCGTAGTGTGCGCAGTCGTCGAGCGCCTTGCCGAGGGCGAAGTGCAGGCTTTCGCGCGCCAGTGGCTCGAGGTTCGAGCGCCGCAGCGCGCGCCGCAGCCGCTTCACGATGTCGCCGTCGGCATCGTGGACAGTCTCGGCATGGGCGATGCGCACGAGCGCGTCGTGCCAGGCGGGATTCAGCGCGAGGACCTGCCGGTACAGGGCCAGGGCGCGCGGCAGGTCGCCGTACTCCTCGAAATGCAGCGCGAGGTTGAACAGGGCCGGTATGTGGGCGGGATTCGCCGCCAGCGCGCGCTCGAGCAGCAGCTTCGCGGCCGCATCGCGCCGCAGCTCGGTCTGGATCACCGCCATGTTGGAGAGCACTTCCTCGGGCCTGTCGATCCGCAGGTCCAGGGCCGCCTGGTGCTCGGCGAGCGCTTCGTCGGGACGGCCGCGACGGCGCAGAAAACAGGCAAAGTTGAAGCGCGCGACGGCATCCTGGGGCTGGTCGCCGATGTACCTGCGGTAGGCCGATTCCGCCTCGGCATGGCGGCCCGCCTGTTCGAGGCCGGCAGCGAGACCGAGGTCGGCGACGGCACCCGCGCTCATGCGCGCTCCCCGGCGAGCAACGATGCAATTGCGCTGTCGGCGCGGCCCAGCCGTTCGATCCAGGCGCGACCTTTCGCGATCTCGGCGCGGTTCTCCTGCCTCGATTCCTCGAGCCGCGCGGTCCGTTCACCGGGCGCATACGGCAGTTGCGGGGCCTTGGAATACTGGCGCAGGACGGTACGGGCGGCTGCCGCCGTGATCGCGGCGCACTCCGCGGCGAACCCGAAATGGCCGGCGACGCGTGCGAGCTGGCCGGGAACGTCGGCGAGGAATGCGTCGAAATCAAGCGCCAGCACGCGCGAACCGTGCTCCCTGATCGCCTGCCGGAGCGCCAGGCTCTCGGCCAGCCAGCCCAGTGCCGCGAGTTCGCCGGGCGACAGCGCGTGCAGGGGCTCGACCGCGAGCTCGCGGCCGGCGAGCAGGCGTCGCATGCGCCCGGGACCGTGTCCTCGCAGGTCCGTCGCCGAATTGGCGCCGCCCAGCAGCGTCGCGAGATACGGCTCCGCGCGCAGGTTGAGGTACACGGCGCGGGATGCCGGCGCGCGCGCGAGGATGGCGGGCGCGAGCCTGCCGGCGCTGCTCGTCGCCTTGACGATGACAGCCCGCGTACCGGCGTAGCCGCGGCTCCAGAGCCTCAGCGTCATGTCGAGCAGCGCTTCGAATTGCGGCGCGCTGAGCAGCGAATCCGGGCGGCCGAGCGCGTCGTGCGCGTCGGCGAGGGTCCGAATCAACAGCGGCTCGCGCAGGGACAGGATGGCGTCCGTCGCGTCGAGCAGGC